>Ga0302320_10021227_pt1 | contig 12903 bp, 13 predicted proteins | sample Bog_T0_3_FD_202130 | JGI IMG/M metagenome (GOLD analysis project Ga0302320, IMG submission 202130) | Peat permafrost microbial communities from Stordalen Mire near Abisko, Sweden - Bog_T0_3 | ecosystem: Environmental > Terrestrial > Soil > Wetlands > Peat | place: Sweden: Abisko, Stordalen Mire...
ACGGCAACTCGCTCATCACCTCCGTCGGCTCGCTGGATCGCACCGTCTGGATGCACGACAAGGACGGTGACCACCAGATCTCCTCCGAAGGCAATGCTTCCTCGCCGGCATTCTCCGCGGACGGGCTCAGTCTCTATTTCCTGATGGCGAACGGCCAAACGCGCGGCGAGGAGTTGTGGGTCAAGGACCTGAGCAGCGGAAAACTGGAGAGGGTTCTGCCCGGCAATTCGATGGACGAGTTCTCCGTGTCGCCAGACGGAAAAGAGGTTGCCTTCACCGCGACCGATCGGAGTGGCATTTCGAACATATGGGTTGCTCCGGCCGACCGTCGCTCATCCCCGGTACACATCTCGTCTGCCATCGCCGAGGATTCTCCCTTTTTCCTGCCCGGCGGTGACCTCGTCTTCCGCGCGGTCGAAGGCGGCTCGAATTTTCTCTACCGCATGAAAACGGACGGCAGCGCCCGCCAGAAGATCTCCGCGAAACGCATTCTGGATATCAACAGCGTCTCCCCCGATGGCCGCTGGGTTGTTGTCGGGGCGTCAGGCTCTGAGGAAGAAGACCGGAAGTCGGAAATAAAGGCGTTCGCGGTGGATGGGACTTCGGCGGTAACCGTGTGCCAGGCATATTGCTTGCTCAATTGGGACACGAGTGGAAAATTCGTCTATCTCAACTTCCCCGACCAGGGCGGAGGCAGTTACGCGTTGCCAGTGATGCATGACTCCGGGCTGCCAAAGCTTCCGCCCAACGCAGCCGAGCGCATCGAAGACTTTGCGAACCCGAAAACGATCGCCGCAGTCCCCCTGCAGGTGGAGTCGGCCGTGAGCCCTTCCGTCTACGCCTACACCCGCGAGAATACCCGCCGCAACCTCTACCGCATTCCGCTGCCATAGGCAGCGCCTAGCCATCCGGCGCTATCGTACTATCGACGTATGCCCTCCACGCGTATTCTCCGTCTTGCCGCGCGCGGCTTCGCTCTCGTCGCGGCCATCGCATTCGCCGCCACGTCCCTTCTGGCCCAGCCGCCCGCGCCACCTGCCGCCGCTGCCGTGCCCATGCCCACCGGCGCCTTCAGCTTTCCGCCCTCGGCCGACCCGCTCACCTACGCCCCCACGCTCACCTTCGACGTCACCTCCGTCCGTGAGGCCGAGCGCGGCGACGGCCCGTTCAACATGGGCCTTGTAGCCCCGCCGCACACCGGCCAGTTTTCCATCAACATCGTCACGCTTTCCACCCTCATCGGGATCGCCTACGGCTACGGCCCCACCTTCCAGGTAACGGGCGGCCCGGACTGGGTGCACGACCGCTTCTTCCGCGTCGAGGGCAAGTGCGATCACTCGGTTGACGAAGCGCTGGCCAAACTCCCCGCCGACCAGGCGCGGCTGGAGCGCCTGCACATGCTCCAGGCCCTGCTGGCCGACCGCTTCCACCTGAAGGCGCACTGGGAGACCCGCACTGGCAACGTCTTGAACCTGGTCATCGCCAAGGGCGGCATCAAGATGCAGCCCACCAAGCTGCCGCCGCCCGTCGCCGACCGCCCCGACGGCTCCTCCAGCGCGCCCTTCACCCCGGCCCTCGGCGTACAGGCGCACGGCAGCCGCCAGGGCATCGAGATCGACGTCCAGCGCTTCAACACCCGCGCCATCGGTACCCTGCTCGGCTCGCAGATCAACGCCTTCATCGTCGATAAGACCGGCCAGCCGGCCACTAGTCTTTACGACTTCACCCTCCAGTTCAGCCCGAACCAGTCCGGCACGCCCGACCCCGACGCCTATCCCTCGCTCTTCACCGCGCTCGAGGAAGAGCTTGGCCTCAAGCTCGAACCCTCCAAAGGCCCCGTCGACACCTTCGTCATCGACCACGCCGACATGCCGTCGGAGAATTAGCCATGTTCCTCCGCCGCCTCACCATCGAACGCATCGACGCCGCCGGCCTCGCCCACCCCTGCCCCATCGCCCAGCTCGACAACTTTGCCATGCGCAACTTCACCAACGACGCCGTCTTCGACGACACCCTTCCCATCGCCGACGGCCTGCTCGAAGCCGGCACACGCGTCCCCCTCGACCGCCTCGCCGCCGCCATGGAAGACTGGTTCCGCCGCAAATCCTACCTCGCCCCCACCGATCGCCTCCGCATTGCCGAACAATAACCCGAGTGCACCTTTTCCCCAGTTGTCATTCTTGTATCTGTAAATGAGCGGCAGTTTTGAGTAAGAATGTCGCGGTGGGGGAACCGAGGCATCGGTTCCCCCGCGGGCGGACGGCACCCGTTCATTCTGAGGTGGATTTGCCACCGTGAGTCAGCTCAGGGACCGCTGCCCTTGTCACGCACGACCGAACAGTCGCAAGACTCTTCCAATCGCACATACAAGGCAGGTTACCGTGACGCGAATCATTTGTGGAGTGGATGTTTCTTCTATTTCGCTGGCGGCGCGCATCGGCCGGGATGGCGCCGAGGCCTCGTTTCCCCGCACGCCAACATACCACTCGGTACATCAGATACCGACCGGTATGCAGTCTTGGAGTAGCAGCGGGCTTTAGCCCGCGGAAAATCGGTTCGACCAAGACGGGGCTTTAGCCCCGGGGCCGTCGCGCCTTCCTCAGCCGGGTGCCCCATGTTCGACGCAGTTTCATGGCGTCGACCATGGTCACACCACACGTCAACCCAACACCAGAGCTCGACTGCCCCACATCTCGCCTCTGAGATGTGGGAGGAGCGCCATCCACCTCCCGTCGGACACCAAATCGGGTGCCCACATTCCGCTTCTGAGACGTGGACGCGGCCCGGAGGGCCAACACCAAACGTCAGCCCAGCCCGGCAGGGCTGGGAACCAGCGCCACCCCAACCCCCGAGCGCCGTAGGCGCGACACCTCCCGCGCACCTCAGCCCGGACGCCGAGCACCCGCTCATGCGGTCTCATCGCAGGGGTGGGGTCTCACGCCAGCCTGGCCGCAATCGTCTCGTCTAGAATCTCCCTTACCGTCAGCGCCACAATTGAAATATGCTCGCGCTTGAAGAACTGTCCGATCTCCTGCATCGCGTCGCTCGAATAGTCGAATCCCACAAAGAAGCCCTTCTTCCGTTTCGCCCGCATCATCGCCGCCTCGAACTTGTCGATATCGGGCCGCCCCACCTTGTCCATCTGCTTCACCTGCACCGGATACCAGTCGTCCATAAAGTCGAGCTGCCCGTCCCCCTTCGCGCTCGGCTCCGACCCCACCGGATAAATCCGCCCATCGATCCCCATGTCGCCGACCTGCGTCTTGTTCGGCACGCCGCCCAGCGCGATCACCGCCCAGTTCTCGAACTCAAACGGCGGAATCGTCCGTAGAACTGGCTCAAATAGTATTCGTCAAACGGCTGGAACTGAGGATTCCAAGTCCAAGCACCACCACCTGAGTAAAAGAACAGCGTGTCGTGAACGACACCGTATTTCGTAGAAGCGTTGTGGCTGCTCGTCCGCTTCCACACAATCTCGTTCTGAAAATTGTTCTCGCCCATAATCTGGTCGAGCATCACCTTCACGTAATGGCTCGCGTGCCAGTCACAGTGGTAGTAGAAGCTGCCCGTCTTCTTCAGCACCCGAGCCAGTTGCACGCACCGTGGCCGCATGAACTCGATATACGCCTGGGTCGAGTCGTGCCGGTCCTCGAACGAGCGCTTCTCCTTGGTCTCGCCCCAGAACACCTCATAGTTCCGGTTCGAATTGAACGGCGGATCGATGTAAATCAAATCGATGCACGCATCCGGCAGCTTCTTGAGCTGCTCCAGATTGTCGCCGCAATAAACGACCCGCGTGTCCAGCAACGAAGAACTCTTAGCCATACCTTCGCACCAGCTTACATCCTCGACCCCACCGGGGTTTCTCTCTAGACTCTTCCGCGTCACCGCCCTCGAACCGTCCCGACCACCCGACCGTAGTCTGACGTCCCTCTTATGGGCTCGGCTTCAGTTGTGCCGTTAGGGACCCCGCCGAAGAACGAATTGAAGCGCAAAGCTCGGAATGACTGACTCGCCTTCTCCCATGCTGCCCGGTCACTTTGGAGGAACATTATCCAGTATTCTGTTTGCTGTTTCTTCGCCCGCAGCGCACAATCCCGATATGAGCATCGACATACAATCCGCCACCCCAATTCTTGGACTCTTCAACTCAGCTGTCTCGGCTACCAGGAGCGCGGTTGAAATCGCTAAGAAGACTAAAGACTCTATGAGAGCCAAGGTTACCCCGCGCGAAACGATCCACCGCGACGCGCGCAACGGCTACTTCTTTAAGGAGGGAGATACCGAACCGCTGTGTCCTAAGTGCTACGAGGGAACCGACCGGCCCATTCATCTGTTGCCCCTAATCTCAGGGAAGCGAAAATGTCCCGAATGCAGCTCGACATATAACGAGGGCGGTTCAGACGGGCCAGCGTTTTCAATAGGCGGTTCGAGCATGTCCCGCCAAGCCCGAATATTCTGGCAATAGAAGGCAAAAGAGAAGCCGCTGCGCCCCCCCTATTTTCGCAGCGCCGGGTGCCCCGTCCTAGCTCCGCTAGGGCGGGATTGCGGATGTCATGCTATCCTCATCCCCGAATTCAAGAGGCCTCATCCATGTCGCCCAGCCTGAGTCTTTCCTCCACGGTCGCCGTTCTGCCGTGCCCCGCCTGCAATCAGACCATCAACACCTCCATGCAGACCTGCCCCTTCTGTTCCGCGTCCATCGACCACGCCGCCGCCACCGCTTCGGCCGAGGTCTTCGCCCGCGTCAACCAGGCCTGCAGCGACGCCAGCTACCTCAAGATCATGGCCGGCGCCATCGGCGCGTTCTTCTTCGTCGGCATGCTTCCCATCGTGGGTGGCCTCGGGACCCTCGGCTTCTGGTTCCTCGCCACTGCTACCCCGGTCATGGTCGGCCGCTGGTTCGTCAAATTCGGCAAGCTCACCTCCATCGACGCCGACTTCGTCAGCGCCCGCCACGCCGCCACCGCCGTCGGCATCGTCTCCGCTACTGTGCTCGTCGCTGTCATCGCCGTCGCCATCGTCCTCCACCGCCTCTAACTCTCTTCGCGCGATCGGCAAAATCGGTGGAAAACCATCCAACTAACAGATACAACACAACTTATCATCGTCAAGTCGATGCTTAACCTCTTGCCACGCCTGATATAATGGTTATGGGTGGAAAAAGATGCGTTAGTCGTTCCGGAGGGAGCGTGGGGTTTCAACCCCGCGAATGCGCCTGGGATGGCGGGGTTTTAACCCCGGCCTTAGTTCGCGCGTCTCGCAGCCTCGGACGACCGCAGCCTTGCTCTCAACCCTCGGAAAGGGGGGACGAATTCGACGTGCTCAACCCCCACAACACTCCCCCTAACCCCCTGATTCCGGCTATCTTAGCAGCAACCCTCTTGTTTACATCGCGTTACGGATATCAACCCCCCGTAACCGCAACATTCCACACCACTTCCCCCCAAGATACTAGGTGGGGGGAGGGTGGCATATGACCCCCGAACTCCTCACCACCCTTCTCGAGCCCTGCGCCGTCATCTCGCCCGAGCTGGCCGCGCAGCTCCTCGTCTACCTCGACCTCATCCTCAAATGGAACGTGAGAGTCAACCTCACCTCGATCCGCAACCCCGAGGAGATCGTCCGCCGCCACTTCGGCGAGAGCCTCTTCGCCGCCGCGCACCTCGGCCCCTGCGGCACGCTGCTCGACTTCGGCTCGGGCGCCGGCTTCCCCGGCCTGCCCATCCAGCTCCTGCGCCCGGACGTTCAGGTCACGCTCGCCGAATCCCGAGCCCGCAAAGCCGCCTTCCTTCAGGAAGCCGTCCGGACCCTCAACCTCACAACCGAAGTCTGGCCCCACCGCGTCGAATCCCTACCCGCCGACCGCACCTTCGACGCCGTCACCCTCCGCGCCGTCGACGATATGCCCGCCGCCCTCGCCGCCGCCGCGCTCCGCGCCACCCACAAGCTCCTCGTCCTGGGAACCCCGCACACCCCCGTCCCTCCCGCCTTCGCCCTGGAAGCGACCATCCCGCTCCCCGAGTCCCGCGACGCCGTCCTGCTGATTCTGGATCGCCTCGAGCCCAGATTGTTCCACGTGGAACAATCCGAGCCCACCACCCCCTGATCCCAAGTTGTTCCACGTGGAACAATCTCCTTTCCAGCGCTCGATTTGTGATCCAGCGCACACAAGATTTCCACACCCTCCCCTCGCAATCCCCGCGCCCAGCGCCGCTCCCCGGAACTCTCCACAGGTTTCTCCACAGCCATCGGCACTTCTGCACATTGCCACAACACCCTCCGCCCGATAGGCTTCTCCTACTGCCGTGTCCACCCTTTCCGCACCCTCCAATACGCTCCCGGATTCCCCAAGCACCTCGCCCGCCAAGGTCATCGCTGTCGTCAACCAGAAAGGCGGCGTCGGCAAGACCACCACCGCGATCAACCTCGCCGCCGCACTCGCCCTCGAAGGCCTCGCAACCCTCCTGATCGACTGCGATCCCCAGGCCAACGCAACCGGCGGCCTCGGCTTCCCCCGCGACGAGACCCGCCTGAGCGTCTACGACGTCATGATGGGCGCAGCCGCGCTGGAGGAGACGATCCTGCCGACCGATGTCGCCCATCTCCGCTTGCTGCCCGGCAGCAAGAACATGATCGGCGCGAACCTGGAGCTCGTCGGCCAAGAACGCCGCGAGTTCCGGCTGCGCGAGGCGATCGCCCCGATTCGCCGCGACTACACCTTCATTGTGCTCGACTGTCCGCCGGCCCTCGACCTGCTGACCCTGAACGCCCTGGTCGCCGCCGACGGGCTGCTGGTTCCCATGCAAGCCGAATACTTTGCCCTGGAAGGAATCACCGAGCTGATGGGCACGCTGGATCGCGTCTCCCAGGCGTTCAACCCGACGCTGGCCCTCGAAGGGGTTTTGCTGACCATGTACGACGACCGCACCAACCTCTCGCAGCAGGTGACCGAGAACCTCCGCGGCTTCTTCGGGGACAAGCTGCTCTCGACCAGCATTCCGAGGAATGTCCGGTTGGCGGAGGCGCCGAGCCACGGCAAGCCGGTGCAGCTCTACGACGCCCGCTCCCGCGGCGCGGAGGCGTACACGGCACTCGCCGCCGAGTTGCTGCTGCGCAATGGGATTATGAGCCCCAAGAAGCAGAAGAATCAGTCAGATACCGTCGCGAAAGCAGTTCCGAAGTTCTGGCCGTACCGGTAAGAGCGAGTTGTTAGTTGCTAGTTGAAACAGGCCACAAGCGCCCGGAGCTGAACCCCGATTGCATGCGGTCAAAGCGCTGAAAGCGCGCTATATATCAGCCCAGGCCGAAGGCCTGGGTAGGAAGTCCAAGAAAACATCTGAGGGCTGAAGGCCCGACATAAGGTTCATCTGCAATGAGCGGGGAGAATTTACGGAGGGCAAGCATGGAAACTGAGTATTCGCATCGGGACATGAAGAAACGACCGGCGCTAGGTAAAGGGATCGAATCGCTGCTGGGGCCGCGGGTGCCGGCACCGGTAGTGGTGGCGGAGCCGTCGGGCAAGCCGCTGGAGATCGAGCTGGATCGGATCGACCGCAACCCGCACCAGACACGCACGTCGTTCGATGAGACGGCCCTGGCGGAGCTGGCGGCCTCGATCAAAGCAACCGGCGTAATGCAGCCGGTAACGGTGCGCGCGATCGCGGGCGGGCGCTACCAGCTCATCATGGGCGAGCGGCGGTTGCGGGCTTCGCAGCTCGCGGGCAAGGCGACGATTCCGGCGCTGGTGAAGCAGGCGAACGACGAGCAGGTGATGGAGATGACCATCGTCGAAAACCTGCAGCGCGAGGACCTGAACCCGATGGAGCAGGCGCGCGCGTTCGAGCAGCTCAGCCGCACCTTCAAAATGACTCAGGAGCAGATGGCGGTGCGGACCGGCAAGGACCGCGCCAGCATCGGTAACTTCATTCGTTTGTTGAAATTACCAATACAGATACAGACGCATGTCGAAACCGCGAAGCTGACCATGGGGCACGCGAAGGCGCTGCTGGCCCTGGAGTCGGACGACGCAATGATTGCTGCCGCAGTGAAAATGATCGGGCTGAACCTGTCAGTTCGGCAGGCAGAGGCGATGGTGCAGGACCTGCTGGCCGGCGGCCTCGGGAAAAAGGAAAAGCCGACGGCGAAGGTTCGAGTGCTGGACCCGAACGTCCGCGCGGCGGAGCAGCGGCTGCGCGAGAAGCTCGGCCTGCGCGTGGCCATCGAGGACAAAGCCGGCAAGGGGCGGGTTGTGATCGAGTACTCGGGAGTGGAGGAGTTCGACCACATTTTGAGCGCGCTGGGGGAAGGGTAGCAGATGTGTAATTGTTACAGTTACATATTATTTTCTGCATCCATCGGAACGAGTTACGGGACGAACATTTTGTAGGCCAGCACGGACAAGGCGGTTCCGGCGGCGGCGATGATCAGGCCGGAGGCGCGGCGCTTGTAGATGAACCACAAGATGAGCAGGCCGGTCAGCGAAACCAGGGTGAGCAGCACTGCCGAAACATCGATCACCCAGCCCCATGCCTTTCCGGAGTCGCGGCCCTTGTGCAGGTCGTTGAGCACGGCGACAAAGCCGTTGCGCACCTCGGTCAGCTCATAGGAGCCGCGTTGGCGATCGATGCTGACGTCCGCGCTGTAGCCCGGCGCTTTGAAGGAGAAGCTGATCTCGCTCTCGTCCACGCGCAGGTCCTCAGCGGCAACCGCGCCGTGCAGGTGCTCGCGCATGCGCATGTTCTCAACCAGGCCGCGTGTATCCGGCCCGCTCGTTCCGGCGCCAAGCAGTGCATGATCGACGGGGCCCTGGCTCTGCCGCGTCTTCACCTGGCCGGCAAACCAATCCGGATGGTTGAGCGTCAGGCCGGTCACCGCGAAGAAAAGCACGATGGCGAAACTGACCATGGACAGGTAGATGTGCAGCCAGCGAGCGGCTTTTGCGATCTGCTGGCGGAGCGGATGCGGCCGCCGCTTCTGGGCAGCGCTAACGCTTGTGGTAGTCAATCGTGATGGCTCCCAATTCGTTCCCTGGCGGCACCGTTGTCTGCTGCGGCTTGCTATCGAAGTCGAGTTCTTTCCTCTCGATATCGTAGCTGCCATGCTCGCGCGCGGCTTCGATGCAAATCGTATACTTGCCCGCCTTCACCAGCTTGCCATCATTATCCTTGCCGTCCCAGGTCAACGTGTAGTTGCCCGGCGGGCGTGTCGCCGAGGATACGGTGCGCCAGAGATCGCTGCCCTGCGGTCGGCCGCTTCTCAGATCGCCGCGATACCACTCGCGCAGGTCGGGAATGTAGCGCGGCTTTTCCGTCCACAAGGCAATCGTGCGCACGGGATTGCGGTTCTCATCTTCGACCCAGACTGCGACGTAGGGCCGGCGGAAGCGGAAGTCGTCGATGCGCGGCAGGGTCAGATCGATGCTCAACTCAAAGGCCGGATTCCACAACCCGGCCGCAGGTGCAGGAGCTGAGGAAGGTTTGAACGCAGCATAGCGCAAGCCCGGAGAGTCCGGCCAGTTGGCGCTGCGCACCTCTTCGCCGCCGGCGAGCACCAGCAGGTATTCGACGCCCTGCGTGGACGCGGCGAGGTTGCGGCTCTCGTCTACCGGCAGGATCGAAAACGCAGTGGCCAGCGCGCCCGCAGTGACGGCGTCGCGCGCGATCACAGTGGAAGAGAGCACATGGTTGGCAGGCACCGCTGTTCGCGGGTCAATAAGGTGCGAGAATCCCGGAGAGCTCGCCCGCGTCGCTCGCGCCAGTTCGAAGCCGCGGCGATACGATCCGCTGGTGGCAACCGCGCGGTCGCGGACCACGACATGCTCCAGTGGGGCATCGTTCTCCGACGACGCCCGCGGGTTGGCCAGCGCAACCAGTTGCGTCAGGTTGCCGCGAACGATGACGTCGCCGCCGACGTTCAGCATCACGCCGGTCGCGCCCGCATTCAGTGCAGCATCGGCGGCGCGCGAACTGATGTAGCTCTTGGTGAACGAGGCCAGCGCCAGGGGAACATCGCTGACACGGGTCGCGGTGCGGTGCTCACGGTCCAGAGTCCAGTGCGGCTGCTGCATGGCCTCGACTGCGACTGCGATCTCGTGATCGTTCGGGACGCGGCCTTCGGCTGTCGCACTCTGCCACAGACGGGTGGCCGCTTCGACCGAAGCATCGAGCGCGCCGCCTGTGCGCTGCCGCCAAGTGTCAAAGGCTGCGAGAACGTTGAAGAGTTCGGGCGACACCGTAACCGGCTCGAACCGTGTCTTTGCCCAGCGTGAGACTTCGCTGTCGGCGCGCCAGGTGCTCAGCCGGGCGTCGCCGTGATCGAACGCAGCGAGCACGGCTGCTTCGGCGCGCTCGGCGTCTGCCAGGTTTGCCGCGCGCACGCTCAACTCGAGCGAGGTGCCGAGGATGTGCTCATGGTGGAACGTCCAAATGCCGGTCTCCTGCTCGCCGGCATCGGTCAGCAGATACGAAGGCTGCTGCGCGTGTGCGCTGACCGCGGCCGCAGCGACCGGCAGAAATGCCGCAATCTTCCAAAAGCGGGAAGAATCATTCATCAGTCATGCTTCCTTTCAGAAGTGTCGACACAAAGTGACAAAGGTCGTACTGTCTGATCTGCCGACAAAGGGTTTGCGAGGCGACCGTCATGCCTCAGCATCGCAGGACTAGCTTAATTATTGCTGATCTTTGTTTCGTTTCCTACGCTCATGGTTAGACGGGCAGTGAGCGTGAATAGCTGCGCCAATATGGCGGTCCGGGGATGCGGAGTGACCCAACGTCAGACTACGTCTGACATGGGGTACCCGGACTTAGCTCTTCGCCACCGGGGGTGGAGCGGCGGGGTTGACGACGGGGAGGCCGAGGCCGCCGGCGCCGGAGCCGGCGTTCATGCTGCCTTTGAGGCCGGCGAGGATCTGGGTCATGAAGTCGTTGGCGGCGCCGGGGGAGTTGGGCAGGAAGATGGTGTTGTTGCCCTGCTTGGTGCCGATGTCCTTCAACGTGTCGAAGTACTGGGTCAGCAGCACCAGCGCCATGACGTCGGAGGGGGTAGAGCCGGGGACGGACTCACGGAAGTTCTCGATCGAGGCGCGGAGGCCGTCGATGATGGCCTGGCGTTCGGCGGCGATGCCTTTGCCCTGGAGGGCCTTCGATTCGGCTTCGGCTTCGGCCTGCTTGACCTTGAGGATCTTGTCGGCTTCGCCGCGGGCCTGGGCGGCGACCTGCGCGCGCTGGGCGGCGTTGATGTCATTCATCGCGTCCTTCACCTTGCTGTCGGGGATGATGTCGGTGACCAGCGCGGTAAGGATGTTGTAGCCGAAGCCGGACATGATGGTGTCGAGCTCGGTCTTGACGGCAACGGAGATGCCGGACTGCTGCTCGAAGGTCTCATCGAGCGAGAGCTTGGGCACGTGGCCGAGGATCGAATTGAAGACGAAGCTTTCGATCTGCTTTTGCGGCTGGGAGAGCTTGTAGAAGGCGTCGTACACCTTGTCGCTGAGGATCTGGTACTGGACCGAGACGGGAATCTGAACGAAGACGTTGTCGCGGGTCTTGGTTTCCACCTGGAACTGCGCCTGCTTGACCTGGAGGTCGACGAGGTAGACGGATTCGGCAAAGGGGAGCAGGACGCGCAGCCCGGGCTGCACGATGCGGTTGAACTTGCCGAAGCGCTCGACCACGCCGGCGGTGTAGGTGCGCACGGTGTAGAGGGTTTTGAGGATGGTGACGAGAGCGACGATGGCGAGGAAACCGACGACGATGAGTATCACAGTGGTGGACGCGTCCATTCTAGGGCCTTTCAAGATGGGCAAACGGAGTCGGGGTAAGCATACACCTTGCTGGTTTCGGGACTATGGGCTCACCTCCGGTGCGTGTGCCACCCCCCTTGTATATACAAAGATTTGTTGCAATGACACGGGTTACGGCGCTGTATATACAAATGTCTATTGATTTGGCTGGGGTTGTAGTGATGTATATACACGATGATCTATACTTTCTGTCCGGTTTGAGTTGAGCTTGTGTGGGCCTCAGGTTCACCCGGTTTGCCGATCCGAGCCCTACTTCTATTTTACGCGTGCGGGCAGGATAACCTGCGTGCGTATCTGGCTCAGGCGGGGCCGGTTGCGCGATTTTCCTTGACAGGGGTGGGGCGGTGGAACTGGGCCGATTTTGGTTGAGAATTGACGTGCGGGGCGTAGAATTCGCGGTATCTAGAGATTCGGGTTTTCAATTGCTTTGTTTCCCAGGTTCGGCACGTCATGTATGCTTTGTCTCGGCCCCGTTTTACCCTTTCTGCCTCCCTCCTTTCTAACAAGAGAATTCTCACGCGATTTGGCAGGTTGATTTCTGCGATTGCCGTTCTGTGCGTGTGCGCGGCGGTAAGCGCGGTGGCTCAAACGAGCCAATTCGGTCATTTCGTGTACAAGGCTGGGACGCCTTATGGTGGGTCGAGTGAACAGTATATTTATGGATCGTCGATTAATGGAGCTACCGGCGCTTTAACGGCGATACCGAGTGCGCCATTTTCCGCCGGAGACAGCGTGCAAGCATTGGCGGCCCATCCCTCGGGCAACTTTGTGTATGCGGCGACGACGGGGAGCAGCGGATCGCATGTCGTGGCGTTCAGTGTCGATGCAGCGACCGGGGGGCTTACTCCGGTCGCCGGCTCTCCTTACGCCACGGGCCCATCCGACGGGTATCCCGATGGCCAGCCGGCGTATCCTCTGCTCGCGGTGGATCCATCTGGCAACTTCCTGTTCGTGGCCAACAGAGTCAGCGGCCAGATACAACCGTTCTCCGTCAACGCCACATCGGGCGCGCTCACCCCCCTGTTGCAGACATCGGTTCCGGGTGTCATTGCGTTCGCTGAGTCGCCCCTTGGCGGGTACCTTTATGCGTATGCTTCCAA
>Ga0302320_10021231_pt1 | contig 12902 bp, 13 predicted proteins | sample Bog_T0_3_FD_202130 | JGI IMG/M metagenome (GOLD analysis project Ga0302320, IMG submission 202130) | Peat permafrost microbial communities from Stordalen Mire near Abisko, Sweden - Bog_T0_3 | ecosystem: Environmental > Terrestrial > Soil > Wetlands > Peat | place: Sweden: Abisko, Stordalen Mire...
CCCTCCCCGCCGCTGCGCGGGAGGAGGGGAGAAGAAAGGCGACGAGAGTCGCCCTGGGCGGGCCCCTAATAATCCTTCAAGAGCCGCTCGATGTAATCGAGTTCGATCTGCGGGCGGGCCGGATCGGCGAGGCGGCGGCGCAGTTCTTCCAGGATCCGGCGTACCCGCTGCACGTCGATTTCGCCGGGAATCTTCACGGTCAGATCGTCGCCGAATTCGCGCCCGTGCAGCGGCCGTCCCAGCGGATCGCTCTGGTTGCCGCCGCTCTGCTGCCGCCCTGCCCGATTGCCGGGGCCGTCGCCCTGGCCGTCGCCATCGCCCGGCTGCATGGCCTCGGCGAGGCTCTTGGCGCCCTTGCGCAGTGCATCCAGCGCTTTGCCTTGCGAATCCACCGCACCATCGGCATTGCCTTCGCCGAGCTTGCCGCTGGCATCGCCCATGGCGCTATCGGCCTCGCCGAGGCCGTCCTCGGCCTCGCCGGGCTGATCGCCGTCCTGACCCTGCTGGCCTTGCTCGCCCTTCTGACCCTTCTGGCCCTGGCCCATGCCGCGCTTGGCCAATTCCTGCTGCAGTTTCTTGAGCCGGTCGCGCAGGCCCTGCTGGTCCTGCTGCAGATCGTCGAGGCTTTGATCGCCCTGCTGCTTGCCGCGGGCGCGGTCGCGCCGCGAATCCTGGCCCTGCTTGAAGGTCTTGTCGCGCAACTGGCCCTGCTTGCGGATCATGTCGCCGAGTTCGTTGAGCGCCTGCTCCATGTCCTGGTCGCCGGACTGCCCGGGCTGCGCCATCTGCAGGTTTTCCAGCATCTGCTGCAGCTGGTCGAGCAATTGCTTGGCCGCCTCCTTGTCGCCGGAGCGCGACAGCCGCTCCATGCGCTCGATCATGTTGTTGAGGTCCTGCTGGCGCATCACGCGGGTGTTGGGATCGAGCGGCCGCGCCAGTTGTTGCGGATTGTTGCGCAGCTGCTCGGCGAGCTGGCGCATGAAATTGTCCAGCGCCGCGCGCAGATCCTCGGTCAGCTTCTTGATCTCCTCGTCGCTGGCGCCGCGTTCCAGCGCCTGCTTGAGCGCCTCCTGCGCGGCGCGCAGCGCCTTGTCGACATCGGTAATGTTGCCGTCCTCGATGGTGACGGCGAGCGCCCACAGCGAGGCGACCACCTCGCGCAACGCGTCGTCGCTGCGGGCGGCCTCGAGCTGCCGCGTGACGCTGTAGAGCCCGAGATACTGGCCGGCCTCCGGCATGAACATTTCCGGCGCGATCATCAGCGCGTCGAGCGCGGTAAATACCTGCGCGTTCTGGTTGGCGTCGAGCGCCAGGATGCGGCGCTGCTCGATCAGCGCCCGCGCCAGAGGCTTGGTGAACAGCCGCTCCGGCAGCCGCATGTTGAAGGGCTCGCTCCTGCCCTCATTGCCGGCCTCGTCCTTGGCGGTCAGGGTCAAGGCGATGTCGGCGCCGGCGTAGGGATCCTCGCTCAGATCCTTGACGGTCTGGCCGACGCCATTGCGGGTCCGCGCATTGGGAAGCACCAGCGCAAACTGCGGCGCGTCGAACAGCGGCCGCGCGTCGGTTTTCGCAGCATCGCTTTTCGAAGCATCGCCTTTCGAGGTTTCCCCGGGGCGGACCGCGACATGCGCCTGCGCTTCGGTGACGCCGTAATCATCCTCGATCTTGTAGGACAGCTGCAGCGAGCCGCGGGCCTGGCGTTCCGGATCCTTGGCCAGCGCGATGGTCGGGGGCCGGTCGGCAATCGCGGTGAACTTCCATTGCGGCTGGCCGGAGGGGGCGCGGACATGCGCCGTGCCATCGCCTGTAATCGTAAAATGCCGCTCATTGGTGCCCTTGGGCGCCTGCTCGGTCGGCACCGCCTCGGTCACGCCGCCGCCGGGCACGACGTCGAGCGTACCGCCGCTGGAGCGCACGATCAAAGTACTGCCCGCCGGCACCGGCAAGGCTCCGGCGCCGGGCAGCGCGGCAGCCTCCTTGTTCGCGGCCGACAGGATGATCGGGGGCCGGCCGGTATAGAGCGGCGGCGTCACCCAGGCATCGACCCTGATATTGGCCGGCGACAGCACGCCGTTCCAGTCGAACGCCGCTGCGACGCGCAAGCCTCGTTCGTCGCCCGCCGCGACATAGGCCGCGACCAGCATCACCGCGACCAGCGCGCGCAGCGCCCAGGGATCGTGCAAGGCCAGCCGCGGCGACGGCAGGCCGGCGCGGATGCGCCGGATCGAGGCCAGCGTGCGCTCGCGCTGCGCCTGCCACAGCGCCAGCGCCACCGGATCCTGGCTCGCCAGCGTATCGGTCAGGGCGGTCGCCGGGCGGTGGCGGATGCCGGTGCCGCGATCGAGCCGGCTCAGGGCCTCCTCGCGGCTCGGCCAGCGGAACCAGACCAGCGGAAACAGTGCGCCCAGCGCCAGCGCCACGAACAGTCCGAGCCCGATGGCGCGGGCCAGGAACGGCAGTGCCAGCCACAATCCGGCCCAGGACAGCACCAGAAACAGCCCGGCGACACTCAACAAACGGGCCAGATGCGGCCAGCCTCGCTCCCACGCGATGGCGTATTTGGCCCGCTGCAGGGCCTGTGTCAGCTGCAGCCGGGCAACCGCATCAGGGTCGCGCGCTGGCTGTGACGGGTCGGGGGAAGCGCTGCTCAATCAACTCTCTCCAAGTTGCCCGAAGCAGCATGCTTAGCACAGAGGCGGCATTGAGGCACGTGCCGCAATGCACAACCCACACCCCAATACAGCATAACACGAAGGCGTGACGCCGGCCCCCCGACCTCGTAACCTCAGCCGCCGAAACCCAAAGCAAGCATCGAGGAAGCGCCATGGACCAGAAAACGCACGACAAGGGACTGGAAATTCGCAAGGCCGTACTGGGCGAGACCTATGTCGCCAATGCCCTGAAGAATGCCGACGGCTTCAACAAGCCGTTCCAGGAACTGGTCACCGAATATTGCTGGGGCGCGGTCTGGGGCCGCGAGGAACTGCCGCGCAAGACCCGCAGCATGCTCAACCTGGCGATGATCTCGATTCTCAACCGGCCGCACGAATTGCGGGTGCATATCAAGGGCGCGCTGGTCAACGGCGTCACCAGGGACGAGATCCGCGAAATCTTCATGCAGGTCGCGATCTATGCCGGCGTGCCCGCCGGCGTCGACAGTTTCCGCATCGCGCGCGAAGTGTTCGCCGAGTTGGACAAGGGCTGAAGCGTCAACCCGTCATTCCGGGGCGATGCGGAGCATCGAACCCGGAATCTCGAGATTGCGGGTTCGCCCTGTGGGCGCCCCGGAATGACGGAGAATGGATTGCTTCGCTGCGCTCGCAATGACGCTTTGAGATAAGGACAGACATCATGGACATCGGATTCATCGGGCTCGGCAAGATGGGCTTTCCCATGGCCCGCCACATGGTCGAGGCGGGGCATCGGCTGGTGGTGCTCGACCAGCGCCAGGAAGCGGTCGACAAATTCGTCGCGCTGGGCGCAGAGGCCGCTTCCTCGCCGAAAGAGGTCGCCGACCGCACGGAGACCGTGCTGGCCAGCCTGCCGTCGCTGCAGGCTTCGCTCGAGGTCGCCGCCGGCGCCGGCGGCGTCATCGAAGGCAGGAAGATAAGGCGCTTCGTCGACCTCTCCACCGTCGGCTCGCAGATGGCGGTGCGGATCCATGACCTCCTGGCGAAAAACAACATCGTACAACTCGATTGTCCCGTCAGCGGCGGCGTCGGCGGCGCCGAGAAGGGCACGCTCGCCGTCATGGTGTCGGGTCCCCGCGCCGACTTCGAGACCGTGAAGCCGGCGCTCGGCGTCCTCGGCAAGGTGTTCTTCATCGGCGAGAAGCCCGGCTCGGCGCAGACCATGAAGGTTGCCAACAATTTCCTGTCGGCCACCGCGATGGTCGCAACCTCCGAGGCCGTGGTGATGGGGGTCAAGGCGGGACTCGATCCCAACATCATGATCGAGGTCATCAACTCCGGATCGGGCATGAACACCGCGAGCCGCGACAAGTTTCCACGCGCGGTACTGCCGCGGAGCTTCGACTACGGCTTCTCTACCGGCATGATGGTGAAGGACGTGCGGCTCTGTCTCGAGGAAATGCGCTCGCAGGGCCTGTCGATGGAAGTCGCCGAAGCGGTCGGGCGGCTCTGGGAAGTCGTGATCCGCGAGATGGGCGCGGAGTCCGACTTCACCACCGCGATCAAGCCGATCGAAAAGGCGGCGGGGGTGATCGTCGGCGGCAAGGGGGTGCACGCCGCGAAGTAACATAGCCAGCCTAATCCTTGCCAGCCTCCGCGACCGGATTGCGCAGGATGCCGATTTTCTCGATTTCACATTCGACGATGTCGCCGGGCAGGCAGTAGCGGGTTGCCGGCACCAGGCCGGGCTGGGTCACGCCCTTGCCGCCCAGTTCACGGTCGGCCGACCATGCGGTGCCGGCCGGGGTGCCGGTGATGATGACCATCCCGGGCTTCAGGGAAAAGTTGCGCGAGAAGAAATGGATCAGCTGCGCGCAGTTCCAGATCATGTTGGCGGTGCTGGAGGATTGCCGCAGCTCGCCGTTGACGCGGGATTGCAGCAGCAATTGCTGCGGATCGCCGATCTCGTCGGCGGTGACGATGCACGGGCCGAGCGGCGCGCTGGAATCGAAGGCCTTGCCGCTGCCCAACTCGTACCAGGTCATGCCCTCCGGGGTCCGCCGTACCTGGCGGTCGCGCGCGGTGACGTCGTTGACGATGGTATAGCCGAACACGTGATCGAGCGCGCGATCGACCGCAATATGCCGGCCGGGCTTGTCGATCACGATCGCGAGCTCGGCCTCGCAATCGAGCTTTTTCGAGAGCAGATCGTCGAAGATGATCGGCTCCTCGGGGCCGATCACACAGTCGGAGGTCTTGAGGAAAAACTCCGGCTCCTTGCCGCTGAGCGGCGTGTTGGCCTTTTCCTTGTTGTGATCGCTGTAATTGCTGCCGCTGCACAGGATCGTCGACGGCCGCAGCGGCGCGCCCAGCCTGAGCCCGGCCAGCGGCAGCCGCGCCGCGGCGGGCGCATTGGCAATCAATTTTTCCGCGGCGCGGCGTCCGGCTTCACCGGATTTGATGAAAGCGACGGCGTCGATGAAGAAGGCCCGTTCCGGCGAGTCGCTTTTCAGCGCCAACGCGGGATCGACGACGATTTCGCCCGCGATTAATCCGAAGTGTTCGTGGTTATCCCGCAGGTAAGTCACCAGGCGCATGTCAGCCGTCCTTGTTGGTTTTTGATGTTTGGGGTTCAGGCCGCATCGGTGTCATCCTGCCAGGGAATCCACCGGCTTCGCAGCCTCAGCATGAAATGGTCGAACACAAAGCCGGTGATGAGCATCACCAGGATGTAGACGAACACCGTCGGCGTCTGAAAAAACCGCTGGGCATACATCAGAGCGCCGCCCAACCCGCCGCCGCCGGCGATCATCTCGGCGGTGAATGCCGTGATCAGCGCCACCGGAACCGTGACGCGCACGCCGCCAAAGATATAGGGCAGCGAGGCCGGGAAGATGATGCGGGTGAGAAGTTTGCTTTCGGACGTCCCCATCGCTTTGGCCGACCAGATGGTCTGCTGGCTGACGCCGGTGGCGCCGTGATAGGTGGCCACCAGCATCGGCAACACGCAGGTGAAGGCCACCAGCAATATCTTCGAGGTATTGCCGATCCCGAACCACAGGATGAAGATCGGGACAAAGGCGATCTTGGGTGCCGGAAAGGCGAAAGAGATCAGCGGATCGAGCGCCCAGCGCAGCCATTTCGACCGTGCCATGGTCAAGGCGGCGACCACGCCGACTATCACGGCCAGCGCCAACCCGGCAAAGGCACGAAGCAAACTGACCACGAGCGGCCCGACGATCTCGCCTGACAATAACAGCGTCCAGAACTGCGACAGCACCGTGCCGACATCCGGCAGGAACAGCGGCCGCACCAGTTCGAGATAGCCCGCGACCTCCCACGCCAGCAGCACCAGCAGCAACGGGTAGGAATAGAGCAGCGCGGCCTTGATTGCCGCGATGGATTTCGCGCCTCGGCTGCTTTCGCTATTCATGTTCGGCGCTCGCATGAACGCTGTCGTCCCAGCGCAGCAGATAGTCCATGCCCGCGATCAGCAAGCGGTCGGAGGCATAGGCCACCACCATGATCGCCAATAACCCGCCGAACATGTAGGGATAGGAGCCACTCTCACCATAGAAGAAGATCAGCTTTCCGATGCCGGCCTTGGCGGCGATCATCTCGGCGGAAATCGTCAGCACGTAGCAGAAGCCGAGCGCGAGGCGGACGCCGGTCAGGATCGAGCGCATGGCGGCCGGAAGCAGGATGCGCCGCAGCATGACGTGAGCCGGCGTGCCCATGGCGCGGGCGCTCCAGAGCGTGATCGCAGGCACCGCCTTGACGCCTTGATAGGTCCCGACGATTACCGGCAGCAGGCAGGCCAGAACGACGGTCAGCATGGCGGTCACATCGCCGACGCCGAACCACAGAATGAACAGCGGGATCAGCGACGACTTGGGCAGCGAATAGGTCGTCGCCACCAGCGGGGCGAAAAAGCGGTCGGCCGCAAGCGAGGTGGCCATGAGCAGGCCGAGGACGATGCCGAGCAGCGAACCGATCGCCAGTCCACCCAGCGACCTGTAGGTCGTAACCCACAGATTCCAGGCGATCTCGCCGCTTTGCATCAACTCCCATAGCGCGGCGACGGTCTGCGTGAACGAGGGCAGGAAATGACGGTCGACCACGCCGAGATCGACAACGGCCTGCCAGAGCGCCACAAACAGCATCAGCGGCAGATAGCGAAACATCCAGCGCATCCAGCGCGACTGCGACCCGATCGGCAACGTTGCGACAGGAAGTGCCATCGTCAACCGCCGCCGACCTGCTGGCGCACGCACAGCCAGACCTCGTTGCGAAGACGGGTAAAGGCGTCGGACAACACGGTCTGCTCGCGGCTTCCGCTGCGGTCGAGGGCAACGCGGAATTCGCGCACGATGCGGCCTGGACGTTTCGACATCACGAGCACGCGCTCCGACAGATACACCGCCTCATCGACGTCGTGGGTGACCATCACCACCGTCTTGCGTTGCGCCAGCCACAGACGCAGCAACTCGTCCTGCATGGTCTCGCGTGTCTGCGAGTCCAGCGCACCGAACGGCTCGTCAAGCAGCAGGATTTTCGGATCGTAAGCCAGCGTGCGGGCGATGGCGACCCGCTGCCGCATGCCGCCTGACAGCTCGCGCGGAAACCGGTTTTCGAACCCTTCGAGGCCGATGGTCCGGATCAGCCGATGCGCCACCTGCTCGCGCCCGGCCCGCGGCATGCCGGTCATCTCCAACCCGTAACAGATGTTCTGGATCACGGTCAGCCAGGGAAACAGCGCGTATTCCTGAAACACCACCCCGCGGTCGATCCCGGGGCCGGTGATTTCCTTGCCATCGACCCGGATGGTGCCGCCGTCGGCAGGAATGAATCCGCCCAGGATATAAAGCAGCGTGCTCTTGCCGCAGCCCGAGGGGCCGATGATGGTGACGAACTCGCCTTCGGCAACGTCGAGGCTGATGCTGCCGAGGGCTGGAATATCTCCGTCACGAGTCTTGTATCGCTTGTCGAGGTTTTGAATGCTTATCCGGTTCATGTCGCGCAAGGATTAGGCAGATACGACATGTGCAGGTGGTCGGCGATGTTGACCGGCTTGTCGATAAACCCGACCCGCAACATGGCGTCGACAGGTGTCTGTACGGCTTTCAGGCTCAGGCAGCCATTCGGATCCCGAAAGTAGTCGCGGTCCGTCATGAAGTATGAATCGAGCACCTCGGGCGGCGATTTCGTGAAGGCGGAGGCGATCTCGATCGCCTTCTTGCGATTGGCGGGATCGTAGAACCAGTGCAGGCCGCGAACATAATCGGCGAGATAGGCCTTGACCGCTTCCGGATGCTGCTTGAGGAAATCGTTGGTCGTCACCTGGAAAATCACCGAATAGGGACCGCCGAAAGCGTCGCCACCGGTAAACAGCACGCGCAAATCGCCCTTGACGATTTCGGCGTTCATGAACGGCAGCACCAGCACGCCGCAATCGATGCGCTTCTCGCGAAGCGCGGAGGCCTGGTTGGCGAAAGCGACCTCGACCACCTGCACGTCCGCGCGCGGGTCGATGCCGTCGTTCTTGAGCTTGACCCGCATCGCCAGATCGACGGCGGAGCCGAACGCGTTGACACCGATAATCTTGCCTTTGAGGTCCTGGGTCGTCTTGACCGGTGAATCCTTCAGGACGAAGAACGTGTTCTGCGCATAGCCCGGCTTGCCGTCCTGATAATTGTCGGAAACGATGGTCAGGCCATTGGGTACGGTATTGCGGAGCACCGAGGTAGCGAACACGGCGAACGACAGGGTTGCGATGTCGGCCTGGCCCGCAGCCAGCAATGTGCCCGCCTCCGGCGTACCGCGCGTGAAAGTCATGTCGACCGTGTAGTCCTTGCCATAGCCCTGCAGGACGTTTTTCTGCATCCATTCGAGATAGATCAGCGTCTCCATCTCGTTGGGACCGATGCCGCCGCCGGTGGCGTAGCGAATGCTGATCGGCGCCGCGGAAGCCTTGCGGATGAAGGGCGAGGCCATGGTGCTGGCCGCACCGATGCCGCCGACGACAAACCCCCGGCGCGTCAACGAGTTTTTCGAACGGGTCATATTCCCTCCGGGGCGTGTATCCACGCGCTGATGTCACACAAACGGGATCCAGTCCCGGGATCGCAATCGCCAGAACTCGCCGAACGCGCGATGCCGGATCGTCTCATGAGCCGGCGGAGGACTTGGCAGGGGCCGCGGCGACGCCGTCGATTTCGATCAGCATGCCCGGATGTGCCAGCGTCGGTACCCCAACCAGCGTCCGCGCCGGCGGATTGTCGTTGCCGAAATAGCGCGCGGAAATCTCGTTGAGGATGTTTTGCCCGTCCATGTCGGTCACGAAGATGTTCAGCTTCAGCACATCCTTCATCTTCGCTCCGGCGCTGTCCAGCACCTCCTGGATGTGTTTGAAGGTGCGCTCGGTCTGCTCGCGGAAATCACCTTCCAGGAACTGCGCTTCGAAGTCCGCGTCATGCGGGTGCTTGTGGTAGGTCGGAACGGTGCAGCAACCCGAGAAGAAGATCAGCCGACCGCCCTCGATCGAATAGGCGGCGGAAAACGGACTTTTGTATTCCGCCTTCATCGGCACGTGATGGATGGGTTCGAGCTTCATCGGAAATCCCCTTGAGATGGCCCAGGCATGATCCCCGACACGGTGATTGTTGACAAGCTGGTGTAATGGAATAACTTTGTTTCCAGATTGAAGCTAATCGCCAGGCCGACAAACCCAGGCCGACAAACAATGCAATCGCCACTGGACATGCTGGTCTTTGCCAAGGTTGTCGAATTCGAGAGCTTCTCCCGGGCGGCGCAGCGACTTGGGATCTCGCGTTCGGCGGCGAGCAAGCACGTCAGCCGGCTCGAGGCCGTGCTGGGCGCACGGCTGCTCAATCGCACCACGCGCAAACTCAGTCTCACCGAGGCCGGAAGTTCGATCCGCGAACACTGCCGGCGGATGGCCGCGGAGGTCGAGGCCAGCGAGATTTCCGTGCAACCCTTTGTCAGCCGGCCGCAAGGCCTGTTGCGGGTGAGCGCGCCAGGTGCCTTTGGCCGCATGCATCTGGTCCCGCTGCTGCCGGAATATCTGGCGCTTCACCCGGATATTTCCATCGATCTCGTCCTCAGCGATCAATTGGTCGATCTGGTGGCGCAGCAGTTCGATATCGCGATCTCGTCCTCACCGCTGGCGACCGCCAATCTGATCCGTCGCGAACTGGTGCCGATCCGCATGGCGGTCTGCGCGGCGCCGAGCTATCTGCAGTCCGTGGGCGCGCCGAGGCGGCCCGACGAACTGCACCGGCACAATTGCATCTATTATGCATCCGCCGCGGTGCGCGGCGATCACTGGACCTTCAGGCAGAACGGCGAATCGCACACCGTGCAAGTGAGAGGAAACTTTCGCGCCAACAACAGCGAAGCGGTTCGCGACGCGGCGATCAACGGTATCGGCGTTGCTTTATTGCCGACCTTTGCGATCTGGCGGGAAATCAACGCCGGCACATTGCTGCGGCTGATGCCGGACTGGACCCCGCTTGGCACGCTTGGCCAAAGCCTGACGGCGCATTTCATTGCCGATCGCCACCTCACACCCAAGATCCGCACCCTGATCGATTTCCTGGTCGAACGTTTTGGGCAGACGCCGCATTGGGACCAAAGCCCGGGCGATCCTGAGGTGCTCAAGAGCAAGGCCGGCGGCGGCACAGCGTCCCAACCAGCTTCCGTTGCAGCACGAGGCACGTCATGATCGAACGCGAAAATATCTTTCCCGACACACTTTCGAAACGCGTGGTCGGAGGCCATGTGCTTTACGCGCCGGTGGTCACCGTCGTTCCCGGCAAACTGGTGTTCGTGTCGGGGCTGCTGGCGCGCAACCGCGCCGGGGAGATCGTCGGTGTCGGCGACATGGGCGCCCAGATCCGGCAAGTCGGCGAGAACCTGCTAGCCGCGCTCGCGGCGGCGGGAGCGACCTTGCGCGATGTCGTGAGAACGCAAACGTTTACCACCGACATCGATGCGTTTTTCAGGTTCGTCGATGTCCGCATGGAATATTTCGGCGCAGCGCTGCCGACCAGCACCACCGTCGAAGTGCGTCGGCTGTCGCATCCGGATTTCCTCGTCGAAGTCGAGGCGATGGCGGTTATTTGATCGACATGCGTCGAGGACACCCAGTCATCACAGCCACGGCGCAGGCTTGTCCATCGCGATCAACTCATCGACTTCCACGCGGGGCCGCACCACGGCGTATTGGTCGTCCTTGACCAGCACCTCCGGGACCAGCGCGCGGGTGTTGTAGGTGCCGGACTGCACCGCGCCATAGGCGCCGGCGGTCATGACAGCCAGCAGATCGCCGGCCCTGGGCTCGGCCATGGTGCGGCCGAGCGCGAGATAATCGCCGCTCTCGCAGACCGGCCCGACCACATCGGCGACGAACTTTGCTGCATCCGGCTCGGAGAGCCGCACCGGCAGGATATCGTGGTGCGCCTCATACAGTGTGGGGCGGATCAGGTCGTTCATCGCGGCATCGATGATGACGAAATTCCTGGCGTCGCCACGCTTCACATAGATCACGCGGCTGACCAGGATGCCGGCATTGCCGACGATCAGCCGTCCCGGCTCGAACATCAGCGTGCAGCCGAGATTGTGCGTCACCCGCTTGACCACGGCGGCATAGGCTGCCGGATCCGGCGGCGCGGCCCGGTCCATGTAATAGGGGATGCCGAGCCCGCCGCCGAAATCGATATGCGAGATGGTGTGGCCGTCGGCGCGCAGCACCCCGACGAATTCAGCCAATAGCCGGAAGGCCGCCTCCAGCGGCCCCAGATCGGTGATCTGGCTGCCGATATGCATGTCGACGCCGGTGACCTTGAGGCCCGGCAGTTTGGCGGCGCGGGCATAGACCGCGCGTGCGCGGGTGAGCGGCACGCCGAACTTGTTCTCGGACTTGCCGGTCGAGATTTTCGCATGCGAGCCGGAATCGACATCCGGATTGACGCGAACCGAAACCCGCGCAACGCGACCGGTCTCGGTGGCCAGCCGCGACAGCAGTTCCAGTTCGGGCCCGGATTCGACGTTGATGCAGAGAATGTCGGCATCCAGCGCCGCCCGCAGTTCGGTTTCGGTCTTGCCGACACCGGAGAACAGGATTTTGGCGGGCGGAATGCCCGCGGCCAGCGCGCGCTTCAACTCGCCGCCGGAAACCACGTCGGCGCCGGCGCCGAGCCTCGCCAGCGTCCGCAGCACCGATTGATTGGAGTTGGCCTTCAAGGCGTAGCAGACCAGCGCCTTCTCGCCGGCGAAGGCCTCGCTGAACACCCGGTAATGGCGCTCCAGCGTCGCGGTCGAATAGCAATAGAACGGCGTGCCGACCGCTTCCGCCAGTTCGATCAGATTCACCGCCTCGGCGTGCAGCACGCCGTTGCGATAGTCGAAGTGGTTCATGGCGGGCTCAGTTACTGTTCAACAGCGGATCGAGAACGAACGGCCTCTTCTGGCCTTTCGGGGTGCCCCCCGACGAATTGGCCCCATAGGACGGATCGTACACGCTGGGCTGGCTCGCCGCAGGCTCGTGGTCGGCATTGGCTTGCGCCGCGGCGGCGGCCTGCGGCGGAGTGTTCGGCGGCAGGTCGAGCGGGCCCTTGCGTCCGCAGCCCCCGAGCGCGAGCACGGCCGCGCTCAAAAGGATGATGGCCCATCCCTGGCCTGTCGGGCGGTTGATGCTGATCACGACAAAATCCCCAATGCGGGCGGCACCATACAAAGATTGCCCGGTTCTGGCGAGGGCCGCCAGACCATGAAATTGCAGCGAAATTCGTGAACCTCAGCCCAACTTTCGCTCTTTTTCCAGCCGCTTCGCCCAAGCCTTCGCCTGCGCCAGCACACGTTTCGGCGCGGTGCCGCCATAGCTGATGCGGCTTTTCACCGAGGCTTCGACCGAAAGCACGCCAAACACCTCTTTCGTGATCTTCGGCTCGATCGCCTGCATGTCCTTCAGGGGGAGCTCGTGCAGCGACACGCCGTGCTTGGCGGCCGCGGCGACGATGCGGCCGGTGACATGATGGGCGTCGCGGAACGGCATTTTCAGGCTCCGCACCAGCCAGTCGGCCAGATCGGTGGCGGTGGCGTAGCCCTCGCCGGCGGCAGCCTTCATCCGCGCCTCGTCCGGCACGATATCCATGACCATGCCGGTCATGGCCCGGATCGCCAGCGACAGCGCGCCGAACGCCTCCATCGCGCCCTGCTTGTCCTCCTGCATGTCCTTTTGATAGGCCAGCG
>Ga0302320_10021232_pt1 | contig 12902 bp, 11 predicted proteins | sample Bog_T0_3_FD_202130 | JGI IMG/M metagenome (GOLD analysis project Ga0302320, IMG submission 202130) | Peat permafrost microbial communities from Stordalen Mire near Abisko, Sweden - Bog_T0_3 | ecosystem: Environmental > Terrestrial > Soil > Wetlands > Peat | place: Sweden: Abisko, Stordalen Mire...
ACTGGCAGGCTATAAAGGAACTCGCCTGTCTTGCCCTTGAGCGAAAGAAACGGAAGGTAGGCAACGATATTCGTGATCGTTGCGAAGATGATCGCCTTCGACAGCCGGGTGGGCCCAAGCCACGCGGCCGTGGAGCCGTCCGCCCCCTCCGCCAGGCAACGCTTGATGGAATCGCCCGCCACCACCGGATTGTCGACGAGCAGGCCGAGCGCAATGATCAGGGCGCCTATCGAGATCTGCTGGAGATCGATCCCCAGCAGAGACATCAGGCCGAAGGTCATCGCCAGGGTGATCGGCATGGACAGGGCCATCAAAAGCGCCGAGCGCCATTCCCAGAACCCGACCAGGGCCACAAGAACGACAAGGCCGATCGCCTCGTAAAGCGCTCCCATGAAAAGGCCTATGTTTTCCCTCACTTGGCGCGGCTGATCCGAGGTGCGAACGATCATAAGATCGTCCGGCAGGACCCGCCGCAGGGCCGCCAGGCGGTTGTCCACCTCGCGCCCGAAGTCGGCGATCTGTTCGCCCGCACGCATGAAGACCGCCAGGGTGACCGCCCGGGAGCGGTGCCATTGGCCGGCGGCGTCCTTCCAGGTGTGGTAGTTCAAGGCCCGGGCCGGCGCTTGGTAGCCGCGGCTGATCTCCACCAAATCCCGCAGATAGATCGGGCTGCCGTCGGCGCCGGACCCCGAGATCACGTCGCCGATCGCCCCGGCCGACGTGAATTCCCCGCTCGGATTCAGGTAAACGTACCTTCCCCCCGCCTCGATCATGCCGCCCGCCGTTGAGATGTTCCGGGCTTGGAGAACCTCGGCCAGACGGGAGGGCTGGATGCCGTAGCTCGCCAGGCGTTCCTGCGAGTAGTCGAGAGTGATCTGCTCGGGCAGCACGCCGCTTCGCTGGTATTTCGCCGCCTGGGGCACGGTGGCGAGCGACCGCGCGATAAGGTCCGTGAATTGATCGAGCTCGCGGTAACTGTACTTGTCGCCGGCCACCGCTTTGATCCGGGCCTCGGCGGTTCCTGGGTCGCGGATGACGGCCGGCCCCCAGGCGTCGGGATGGATGTCCGATGCCTGGACCTCGTCCTGGAGATAACGGGCGATGTAATCGCGAATCTGCCCGTCGGTGAGGCCCGATGCGCCGTCCAGGCCGACAAAGCCCGCAGCGGAAAAATTCCGGGCGTCCTTGAATATCCCGTCGCGTCCGGCGCTTTGCACGAAACGATCAAAACCCCGCCGCACGGCGTCCTCGGGCACGGACGGCGGGAAACTGTAGATCACCGAGACCCGATTGCCCGGGGCGCCTGTGCGAACCCTCTCGATCGCCGCCCGCGCACTGCGCGCCCGCAGGGCGATCTCGACCTCGTCGATCTGGGGGCTGGCCACGGTCAGCATCATCGCCGAGGTGTCGCCGAAATCGCTGAGAAACTGGATCGGGCCGGCCCCGCGCGGCAGCTGGCTGTCAAGGGCGTCGAGCTTGAGCTCGATGGCGCTGAACTCCTTCTTTGTGTCCTCGATGTTCTCGGCAAGCTGGACGTGGACGATTGAAAGGCCGGGCAGGCTGTAGGAACGGGTTCCGAATTCATCGGCTGTGGCGGGATGCAGCGCCGAACTCTCGGCGATCTTCTCCTCGACCGGGCGGGTGATCTGCCGCTCGATTTCGGCGGCCGACACGCCCGGCCACGCGGTCACCGCGACGGCGAGCCGCACCGGCAAATTGGGGTCCTTGCGCTGCGGCATCGCATGGTACCCATACCAGCCCCAGAACGCGGTCGCGGCCAGGAGCACCCAGGCGATCGGAGCGTGCTCGATTGCGAACCGGGGGACATTTCCGGTGTGACGGGCCTGTTCCGCGTCGGTTCGGTATGGCATGGCAATTGGATCGGGATGAGTGGAACTCGGAGGGATGTCAGGGCAGCACGGCGACGGCGTCGCCGTCCGCCAGGTCGGTGGTCCCGAGCGAAACAATCCGCTCGCCCGGCTTGAGTCCGTCGGCGACCGCAACGCGGTTGCCGATCGTCTGGCCGAGCGAGACCTGGCGTTCGCGGGCCACGGTGCCCCCGTCCGTGTCGGAAACCACGTAGACGGCAAATCCGCCGGGCTGACTTGTGGAACGGACCACGGCGGAAAGGGGCACCGTCAGGTGTCCGATCGCATCCGTTGCGCTGTCCAGCAGGATGGTGGCGACCATGCCGGGCTTGAGCCGGCCATCGTCGTTCGGCACGATTGCCTCTATCGAAAACAACCGGCTGCGCGGGTCGGCCGACGAGGAGATGGCGGTGATTTCACCGGCGGCCGCTCCCGCCAGCGAGGCGGTGCTCAGGCTTACCGATTGGCCCGGGCTGAGGTGCGCGACAATCGTGTCGGAAACGCCAAAGGTCACCTTCACCGTGCGCGTGTCAGCCACGACGAGAGCCGGCACGGAGGGCCCTGCCAGCGCGCCGGTTTCGACATTTCGCTGCACAATCCAGCCGTCGAAGGGGGCCCGCAGCGTGCTGTCGGCCCGGGCGGTCTCCGCCTGGGACAGAAGGGCGTCGGCGCTTTTGAGGGCGGCCGCGCCGGAATCGCGGGCCGCCTTGAATGCGTCAAACTGCGACTGCGTCAGGCTGGCGGTGGCGAGGAGGTTTCCGGCTCGCCTGAAGTCCGCTTCAGCCCTTTCAAACGCAGCGCGGGCCTGGGCGGACTGCCCCTCGGCCTGGGCCACGAGGTCCGCAAAGTCCCTCTGGCGCAGGCTTGCCAGAGGCTCGCCCGCCTTGATTGCGTCGCCCGCCTCAAGAGGCCGCTCCCGGCCGCCGGCGTCGGTGCGCCGTGCGATCTCCTCGACGTATCCGGCGCTCTTGAAGACGAGGGGAACCTCGGCGCGCGGCGCAACCGTGGCGGCGTAGCGCACCGCCGGCATTTCATCGCTTGACGACACGACGATCGCCCGCACAGGCATCGGCGCCCGGGTGGCCCGGTTCCCGCCGCAGCCGGCGCAGACGCAGAATACGACTCCGAGGACGAGGCTCAGGGTGGGGGAAGGGACGGATGGATTCATGGCTCAATCAGCTCCTATGGCGTTCTCGAACTCGGCCTGCGCGGTCAGATACCCGAGCAGGGCCTGTTCATTGCGGCTCTTCGCCCCGGCCGCCGCGGCCTGCTGCTGGAGGAGATCCTTGCGCAGCGAGAAATCCTGGCCCACGGAATTCAGGGCGACCCGGAGTTTCTCGCGTTCGGCAGCGAGCTGAAGGCTGGCCGCCTGCAGGGCCAGCCGCGATTGCTGGAGCTGGCGGAATGCGGCGCCGACCTGGACCAGCACCTGCGCCTCGGCGTCCGCAGCGGCGTTGCGGGCCTGCTGAAGCGCCTTGTCGGCGGCGGCCACCTCGCGCCGCCGCCGGCCCCAGTCGAAGACGTCCCATTGGGCCAGGAGCCCGGCGGTCGTGACCTGGGGAGGCAGCACTTCGGCGCTGCTCATCCGGGCCTGGCTCACGGCCAGGCTGATGTCCGGGATGTACTCCGCCTTCTTTTCCCGCCTGCCCAGGCCGGCCTCCTGCACCCCGAGCGTTGCCTGCCTCAGCTCGGGACGATGCGCGATGGCCTGCGCTCGGGCGGCCTCCAGGCTCGTTTCCACCGGCGAAGGCGAGCCGCCTTCGACCGAGAAATCGAGGGCCAGATCGCGCCCCAAAAGCGCATTCAGGCGCTCCTTGCCCGTGGCCAGGGCGTCGCGCAGCTGCAGGTCGTCGTATTCCGCCTTTGCAACCCGGGCCTGTGCCTCGATTTCGTCCGATCGGAGCGCGGTCCCCTCCGCCACCGCATTCTGTGTGATCCGCTCCAATTCCCGCGCAAAGCCGAGCGCCTCGGCGCTCGACTCGAGCTCGCTCTGCGCCTGCACCAGCCCGAAATACACGCGCTTGACCTCCATGCAGACCGCCTGCTGCCGTGCGCGCAGTTTTTCCTGGTCGACGCGCCTGCCGACCTCGGCTTCCTGGATCCTCAGGCTGATCCTGTATTGCTGGGACAGGGGCTCGGTGAAGAGGGCCATCCCGGCGAAAAGGGACTGGCGCGGCGAATTGATCGTCGTGTCGATGCCGGGAATGGGGCCCAGGCCCGGGTAGACGCCGAATGCGCCCTGGCGGAACTGGAAATCGAGCGTCGACAGCAGGTATCCGCCGATGCCGTAGACGTTCAGCTGCGGATAGCGGTAGGTCCGGGCCTGGGCGATACGGTCGGAGCCGATTTCCATGTCCAATGCGGCATTGGCGAGCTGCCAATTCTGGCGGCGCGCCAGGTCCAGGGCCCGGGCCAGCGTCAGCGTTTCGGGAGCGGGCGCACGGCCGCCCCCGGGCCCGATTGAAACCCGGTCCGGGCTCTCCGCGCCGCGCAGGACGGCGGCCTGCAGGAGGCAGCCGCATGCAAGCCGGCTGAAGGTTGATCGCATGGGAGCGTCCAGATTGGATATTTGTGCAGAATCCTTCGATCTTCGAATCGCCGCACGCGGCCGGCCCCGCGGGCAGAAGGGGCCTGAATGCACGCCAGAAGATCGGCTGTTTGGATCAGTTTGCAGATTGTTTTGAGTTGTATTAAAAAATAGTTTGACGACTCAAAATATTGCCTGTTATTCGCCATTGGTGCCATTTTTAGCTTTCCAACTATCGAGGACCGCGCCCGGCGATCATGAGTGATTCCGGCGAGACGCCCTTGGGGCCCCGGAAAGGGGCGGATGGCGAAGCCGCTGCTCCCGGCGGCGGCGCACAGCAATCCAGCCATGTCTCGCTCGAGGGACTGCATGGCACGGTGAATGTCCCGGACGGCCATGCGAGCTTCTGGCGGAATTGGCGGGCCTTCGTCGGACCGGCGATCCTGATCAGCGTCGGCTACATGGACCCGGGCAACTGGGGCACAGACTTGCAGGGTGGGGCGCAATTCAAATACGGCCTGCTTTGGGTGGTCGCCCTGGCGAGCCTGATGGCGGTCATTCTCCAGGTGATCTCGGCCCGCCTGGGCGTCGCGACGGGCAAGGACCTGGCCCAGTGCTGCCGCGATTACTACCCCAAGTGGACGCGCTGGCCCAATTGGATCACGATGGAGATCGCGATCGGCATGACGGACCTTGCCGAGGCCCTCGGCAGCGCGGTGGCGCTCAACATGCTGTTTCACATTCCCCTGCAGTGGGCGATTATCATCACGGCGTTCGATGTTCTGCTCCTCCTCGCCCTGCAGGGGTTCGGCGCAAGGCTGATCGAGGCGGTGGTCACGGTCTTCGTCCTTACGATCGCCGTCTGCTACGGCATCGAGATTTTCGGGCTGGCCCAGACCCGGCCCGACTTCATGGAAATGGGCCACGCCATCGTGCGGCCCGACTTCGCCCAGGCCGGCATGCTGGTCGTGGCGATCGGAATCATCGGAGCGACCGTCATGCCGCACAACCTGTACCTTCACACGGCGCTTGTGCAGACCCGCAAGCTGCAGAAGGACGAGGAGTCCGTGCGCCGCGCCATCCGTTTCAACACGATCGACACCGCGGTCGCCCTGACGATCGCCTTCTTCATCAATGCCGCCATCCTGGTCCTTGCGGCAATCGTTTTTTACGGCAAGGACAGCATAACGCTGGCCGGCGGCCGGGTGGTCGCGTTCACGGCGGACAGCGACTGGATCCGGGTGGCGTATCTGACGATCGCCCCGCTCCTCGGAACGGTGCTCGCAAGCACGCTATTCGCCGTGGCGCTTCTTGCCAGCGGCCAGAGCAGCACGATCACCGGAACCCTCGCCGGGCAGGTCGTGATGGAGGGATTCATGCACTGGCGGATCAGGCCCTGGGTGAGGCGGCTGATCACCCGCGCGCTGGCGGTGATTCCGGCGATCCTCATCATCAGCGTCCGCGGCACGAGCAGCGTGACCGACCTGGTCAACCTGAGCCAGGTGGTTCTGTGCCTCGTCCTGCCCTTTGCCATGTTCCCGTTGCTGCACTTTGCCAGTTCACGCAAGCGGATGGGAAAGTGGCGAAGCGGCTGGTTCCTCATCATCACCGGCTGGGGCACCGCGATCATGATCACAGCCATGGATATCTACAGCTTGCCGGATGCGCTGAAGCAGGCTTGGGTCGTCATTGCCGGCCATTGAATTCCGATCTCCCGCACAAACCCGACTGAGTAGCAGCCATGTACAACAAAATCCTTCTGACGCTGGACACGACCCCCTCGGACCGGGTTATCATCGAGCATATCAAGTCGCTTGCAAAGGCCATGCACAGCCGTGTCGTCCTGCTTCATGTCGCCGACGGTTGGGCAGCCCGAACCCATGGAGCCGATGCGGTGAGCCCCGAGATATCCGAGGACACTGCCTATCTGCGCCGGGTGCAGGCCGAGTTTCAATCCCTTGGCATTCCCGCTGAGGCTCAGATGGCCTTCGGGGAGCCGGGCAAGGAGATCGTCAAGTGGGTTCGCGACAAGGGCTGCGACCTCGTTGCGATGAGCACCCACGGGCACCGCTTCGTGGGGGACCTCTTCCTTGGGTCGGCCTCCAGGCTGGTGCGGCACAATGTCAGCGTGCCGGTGCTTCTCCTCCGGGCGAAATGAACCTCCGCGAGGCGGGCCTCACCGCGGACTGACCGGCGCGCTTCTGGGCGGTGCGTTCGCAGGTTCCGCCCTGATTGCCTGTTCAAGGGCGGACAGGGCATCCTCACAGACAAGCATGGCCTTGCGCTTCTGGCTCAGCGAGATGGCGAGGGAGCGCACGTTGGTGTTTTCGCGGGATAGCTTGAGAATCTGCGCCCTAAGGCCGCTGAAACGGGCGTAACGGCCCATAGCGGCCGCGAGATCCGTGTTGCCGCCCAAGTTCGGGAGGGCCGCCAGGTTTTCCAGGTTGCTCCGGACCATTCGATCCTCCGCTGCCATCGCCGCCTCCATCTCGTCCATCCTCCGGTTGCTTTCCTCGGCGATGTGCGGGGGAAGAAGGGCCAGGATGCGCAGGGCCGCAATCCGGGCGCCGTCGGCGAGCTCCGTGACTCTAAGGTTGTCCGCCTGGCCTGAGGCGCCTTTATCGGCGGCCACCCGAGCCAGCGCCGCGTCCATCTCCCGGATCTCCGCGGCAGCCGGTCCGAACGCCAGGCTGTATGCCTTCAGGTTGCTGTTTCTTACGGCCAGGTCCAGCAGCTCCTTGTCGATACGCTGCAACTCGGCAAATGATTGGGAGAATTGGGCCAGGGTCGCTTTTTCGTCCTGGCTGCCATCCGCCGCCAGAAGGCCCTCCAACTTCAGGCGGCCCTGTTCCGCCTTCGCGGTCGACGCGCGCGCCTGGTCGGCAAATGTCCGCGAATCCCCGTCGGTGTCGGCCATTACCGCGCTTTTTTCCGCCTCGGAGGCGAGGGCGACGGCAAGGCGCACCTGTTCGACCAATTCCAGGCGCGTGGCCCTCGATGCCAGCTGCCCGGCCGAATTCTCCAGGCTCCGGTAGTGGAGCCCCAGAATGACGACCCCAAAAAACACGGCCGCACCGGCGGTTATCCGTAGAAAGTCCGTTGCACCAGGCTTCATGACGACGCTGCCCTTCTGGAGGCTGGCGCGGACTCGGAAACGGGCGGATCCCTTTCCGTGGCCGGGCCGTTGCGCTCCATGGAGAAGGATGTTTTCCCCTGGGGCGAAGACAACCCCATTATGAACAAGCTGATCGTCTCCTGTCCGGAGGTTCGCTTCGAGCATTGTTTCACAGCCAACGGGCTCGAAAGCGCCACCGGTCCCGATGACACAACCGGCGCTCCCGTCCGCATGGCCGGCGCCTACGACAATGGCACCCGGCAATCACAGACAACCTTTCTGTGTGATATCACCTGGCACTTCTGAGGATTCATAGGGCGCGTCCGGCGCTCGACGCGACGCAATCCGGCCGACCAGCCCGCTGATATCCGCGGGCTGTTTTTTTTAAATGTCCCTTTGGAAAGATCAGACAACGGATTCGCCAAGCTCATTGTTGCGAATAAAGCGGGCCTTTCACAGTCGAATTTTTCTTAGCCGGCTTCGACACGCATCGCCCCGGTTCTTCGGCCACACCGGGATCTCCGATCGAAGTGCCTTCCTCGTCGTCGCGCCGAAGATGGGCCAGCATTTCACGCTCGAAGAGATGATACACCAAGCTTCGCTGTTCGGCGTGAACGCACTCGATAACCCCGTTCGGCAGATAGCGAAAGATCACGCGGTAGCCGCCAATCCGCAATCGGCTGTACCCGGCAAGGCGTTCTCGCAGCGGCAGACAATGTCCTCCCTCTCTCTCAAGTGCCCGTATCGCGAGCTTCAAGCGGCGCCTTGGCCCCGGCGCGAGTGCTCCAAGAAAATCCTTCACTTGCTGACGAAGTTGGACGTGGTATTTCACTCTGCGATGTCGTCGAGAGAATAAGCGTTGCCCTTTCCGGCCTCCGCGTCGGCAATCGCCGCCATCGCCGCAGGATTCGCGAGGGTTTCCATCGTTTCGACCAAGGACGCAAGGTCATCGGCTCCGAGAACGTAGGCTACCGGCCTGTCGTGTCTGGTTATGGTGGCAAGGCTTCCGGTTTCAGCCTCCCGTACCAGCGCCGGAAGTTGCGTCTGCGCCTCCTTGATGCTGTAGGTATATTTCATAAGGAATATACCTATCGTCGTTATGGGAGGACGTCAACTGTAGGACGAATCGGCGTGCGAAGCGCAATCCCAAGGAGGCGGAGCACGACTTCAGCTCAACCGCCAGCCGGTGAACAACGCGCGGTTGACACCGAACGGCTTGTCCGCGCTGCCCTCGAAGAATTGGGTTCGCCTTGGCCGGACCGGCAGGTCGTGGTCCATATCGGAGACCTGCCCGAGTGCACGGGGGACCCGGCATTGTTGAAGCGGGTCTGGGTGAATCTGCTCTCGAACGCCCTGAAGTATACGCGCAAGCGCGAGCACGCCGTGATTGAAATCGGCAGCGTGTCGGACAAGGGCGAGGTGGCATACTTCGTCCGAGACAACGGCACCGGCTTCGACATGCACTATGTCGACAAATTCTTTGGCGTCTTTCAACGCTTGCACCGGGCGGAGGACTACGAGGGCACCGGAGTCGGCCTGGCGATTGTGAAGCGCATAGTTCTCCGGCATGGCGGCCGCGTTTGGGTAGAGGCGGCCATTGACCGCGGAGCGACGTTTTATTTCACCATCGAAAAGAAAGCCAAATCATGACCGAACCCGAAGCCGTTGACCTTTTGCTTGTTGAAGACAATCCGGAGGATCTCGAGATGACGCTCCGGGTCCTGCACAAGGCCAATCTCGCGAACCGCATCCAAGTCTGCCGCGATGGCGCCGAGGCGCTGGAGTTTATCTTCTGCGAGGGGCAGCACTCCGAGCGCCGGATCACCGAGTTCCCAAGGGTCATTCTGCTGGACTTGAAACTGCCGAAAGTCGACGGACTGGAGGTGTTAAAGCGCATCAAGAGCGACCCCCGCACAAAGATGATTCCCATTGTCGTACTCACCTCGTCGAAGGAGCAGAGCGACGTGGTCGAGAGCTACAAATTCGGGGTGAACAGTTACATCGTGAAGCCGGTGAACTTCGAACACTTCGCCGAGGCGGTGCGCGACCTCGGACTCTATTGGCTGCTCACCAACCAACCGCCAAAAGGGGTCGGCTAAGACGAAATAGCGATTTGCCGAGAGCGCGTGTCGTCCGCTTGAATCCGTTCCAGTCGCGGTGGATTCGTGAACGGCACCGCGGGCAGGCGAGGCAATGGCGCAGCCTAACTTACCGAGCGCGTCCCTCGCCTTGAGGCGATAAACGCCTTCGCGTCGGTTCGCAGCGGTCCGCCCTGCTTGGCAGCGCTCAAGATTCCTTCGCCCCAAGCCCCAGCCGCCTCGGGCGAAACGCCCGAGGCCCGGGCATGTTTCGGCCACTGTGCAACCGCCGATTCGACCTGCTCGAAAACCTCGACTGCCTCAGCTTCGGAGATCCCACCACTCGCGGCCAATTCCAACACCTCGCCAAAACGTCGGGGGATCTCACCGCCGCTTCCCCATCGGATCGCCGTCAGCGTCTCGCCCAAGCTGGGATTGAGATCGTAGGCCGGCGCCAGGGACCAAGACCGTCTGCTCGCGTCATAGAGAAACGCATGATTGCGGCCGTGGTCGTCGCGGTTCGTCGCGAGCAGGTTGAAGACCACTCGCCGAAACGCCTCTAGCGCCTCCTTCGGGCCGCCGAGCTGGCTCGCCAAGACGATCAGATCCTCGTACCGGATCGCTCCGACCGCGTCCCGGTGCAGAAGAGCGCTCAGGCTCTGGGCGTGAATCCGCCCAACGCTCCCGTCCGGTCGCACGATTCGGTCGAAGCGCTCGACCGCGAAATGCCGGCCGCCTTTGTCGTCCTCCAGGAGACAGGCCGGCGGCAGGTGCAGGCCCGCTGCGCACGCCATCGTGTGAAAGGCGTACTCGACCGCACCCTGCGTTTCATCATCGGGTATCGGCGAAAACTTGACGATCCCCGGGACGTGCCCGGCCGGCGGCAGCCCGCCGACAAGCAACCGCTCGGCGCGCACGACGCCCCCTTTGCAAATCTTCGCGGGAAGGTGGGCGCCGACTTTTGGGAACACTCCGCCAAGCGTGCCCCCCGTCGAGAGCGAGCCCGTGCGTATCCGACCTTTGTCGGGCAGGCTCCTCTTGATTCGCTCTGCCAGAGCCGCAAGCCCAGCGAGATTTTCAGGGACGGGCTCCGAACTGCCAACCTCCGGCGCCCCCGGCACCCGGAAAGCGATGGCTCCGGGGCCTCCCGCTCCGATGCTGGCCAAGCTGTCCATGATCGTCCATTCCTTCCCCGGGGCCTCTCTGTCGGCGAGAAGCTGTCCCCAGCGGTCCGGCAGGGAATCCACGATGAATCCCGGCAGGCCCGCAATGAAAGGACTCGTGGCCTTCGGCTCCCCGCGGTACTCCACGATGCCCTCGCGGAAAACGTCCAGGTGGGGGTAGATGATGGGCGCAATGTCGTGCCCGCTCGCCAGAAACTCAGGAGTGACTTCGACGGCGAAGGCCCGATCCACCCGCCGGTACAGAAGCCGGCCCATCCGAAGCTCCCCAAGGTACAGCCCAAGCTGGTCTATGCCGACTGGGCTCGCGGAAGGCATCGGCGTCTCCTCTCAGATCTTCGCGCCAATCCGCCGCAGGCGGACCCGCTGTCGCTTTTGTCCTGCCCGCAGAAATTCCTCCACAGTCCGTGAACCTGTGCGCGGGCTTGCTTCCGCGTTGAGCGCCTCGACCAGCGATTCACTCATTCCGAGCGCGACCACGATCCGGGCGAAAACCCCCAAGCCAACCTGTCCCGTGCGCTCAAACCGTGTGATCGTCAGCTCCGAGAGCCCACACCTGGTCGCAAGGTCGATCTGGCGCAAACCGATGGCCTGCCGCTTCACCTTACACGCAGCGGCCATGAGGGAGGTGAGTTTGGGTCCTGAAATAAGCATTCTGTTTTGTTTACTAAACTTATTAAATAGGCTTTAAGCAATCTATTTTATTACCTTAAAATAAATGAAAATGGACACTAGGACACAAGACTGCAGCAGACAGGGATAGCCAGTAGTCAGATCGACGGCTTTTCAGGAACAAAGGTCATCCCGGCTTCCAGGGAAGACAGGCTTGCGGCGGCGCCCGAGTGACTGGGATTGAACCTCAGGCACTCCCGGAAACTCGCCTTGGCCTCTTCGATGCGGCCGAGCACGACCAGAATGCAGCCGCGGTTGTTCAGGGCTTCCGGATAGGCGGGGAAAATGGCGATAGCCCGGTTGTACTCGGCCAACGCGTCTTCTGGATGGTCGCGGGCGGCCTTGTAGCAGCCGAGAAAGTAATGCGTCTTGGCACTGTTCGGGGATGCCTGGGCTAGCTTGGGATAAAACGCATCGGCATCGTGCCAATCGCGATCACGGTCCCAGGTGCGCGCTGCAAACACGAGCACCAAGGCGGCCAGAAAGATTTCCTTTCTTGGCAGCCGTTCAAGACCCTGCGCCAGGAGCAGGGCGAGGCCTATGCTGGGGAAGAAGGCCAGGCGTTCGCCCAAAATAGTGCCGATCGGCATCAGGAGATTGGCGGCGGGGAGAAAGGCCAGCACCCAGATTGCCACGCCCAGCCGCGCCGCAGGCCGATTAAAAAACCCCCAGGCCGCCAACGCCGCCAGGGCCAAGCCGCACCAAGCCCGGCCATCCTGAAGGCCCATGACCAGCGGGATCTCCTTGTAGGAATAATCTGCGGAGAGGGTGATTGGCACCAAAGTCTTCCAAACGTAGAGCACCTGCACCCACAGGGCCGTCAAAATCCGCTGGGGCGCCTGCAGGAGGGTCATAGGATTATCGATCGCCGGAATGAACGAGGCTCCCTCGGCGACCGCAGCGCGGGCCCAGAGGGCCAGCCCCACGACGGCCGAGGCAGCGAGCCCGTGGATGGCGAGACGCCGGAAATTAAACGGCATCCGGGGTCCGGGTCCGAGATGCGGAAATAGAAGGGCCATGCCTGCGACCGCGGCCGCGCTCTCCTTGGAGAATACGGCGAACAGGTAAAGGAGCAATGCGGCCGCCAGGGCTCCCCGCCTGTAGAGCAGGAGCGCGCCGAGCCCAAAGGCTGCGGCCAAGAGCTCGCTTCCGCTGATGATCGCCGCCGACACCTCGGTGTGGATGGGCAGGACGGCAAAGAGCAAAGCCGCGAAGAAGGCCGTGCGTCCTGCAACACGCAAATCGAGGAGCAGCCAATAGGCGAAAACGACGACGGCCGACGCCAGAACGAGGTTCAGAACGTGATACGGCCAGGGGCTGCCGCCGCCCAGCGCCCAGAGAATGCTCCAGACGGACTGGGCCACGGGCCGGTAGAGGGTCAACCCCGGCCGATCCGGCCAATAGCCGTGGGTCCAGATTTGGCCGATCCGGGCAAGCGAGTGCAATCCTTCATTATGCACG
>Ga0302320_10021233_pt1 | contig 12902 bp, 7 predicted proteins | sample Bog_T0_3_FD_202130 | JGI IMG/M metagenome (GOLD analysis project Ga0302320, IMG submission 202130) | Peat permafrost microbial communities from Stordalen Mire near Abisko, Sweden - Bog_T0_3 | ecosystem: Environmental > Terrestrial > Soil > Wetlands > Peat | place: Sweden: Abisko, Stordalen Mire...
CCCAATTGTTAAGGCCCGGGCCGTAGAACGGATCGAAACCGCCATTGCCGAATGCGTCTCGCGCCTGCATGCCATTAATCACCGGCAGCGCGCCGCCGACAAGGTTTGCGGGATCTTTGGCGGGATCCACGAAGCATCCGCCATTGGTCTCATTCTGGAAAGCGCCGCTGACCTGCTGATTCCAGAACCAATAGTTGCCGTTGGTGCGGATATTGGTGTTCAGCGCATGCGCAGACATATACGAAGCTGCGTGAGGGTTGTGACAGTAGCGGTTGGCGCGAATCTGTCCCGGCGACCACGCGGTGGAGTTGGCGCCAGTGATGGTGTAGGGAAGGCCTTTTTGCATGGTGCCGATCGCATCCACGCTCCATCCACCGACCATCTCGTTGAGCACCGGATTCATGGAGTTGCCCCAGCTGCGGCCGTGACCGACAGGAAGTTCGGCAACCGCACTGATCGTGAGCGCCTGTGGAATATTCGAGCTCGTAAGGCCGTAGTCGCAATTCAGGCAGCTCCGATTCTGATTGATTGTTCCGTTGCTGCCTTGCTGTGCTTCGGCAAGCCCTTTCTGCCAGATGTAATTGGCGATGAGACTGAAGCCGTACTGGAACTGGTGTTGGAGTTTGGCAAGCAAAGCGTTGTAATTGGAATGGCCGATGCTGTTTACCTCCTGCATGTACGTGTAGCGGCCGTAATACGGATTGCGGTTATCCACACAGTACTGATCGGCCGGCGAGGAACAGTCGAAGGGATTCCAGTTCTGGAAGAGGTGATGGGCGTTGTTGCCTAGGTATGCGACGTCAGCCAGGAAGCTCTTCGCGAACGAGTATTGAAAATCGAGATTGTACTGGTCCACATACGGCGAGTGCTGATGAGTGGAAAGGTACTGCACAGTGCCGGTCATGGCACTTGCCTGCGCCTGCGTTATCTGGCCAACCGTGACTGCAGGCATGGCGTTGACGCCCAGCACATACTGCGGGAAGCCCTGAACATTCGAAACCGCGTTGTTAACGGTAATGATCTGTGAAACGATCGAGTACTGCGCGTTCACATCTTCCTGAGACGTATAGTAGAAACCCCAGCCGGCGCGGACGACGGCGTTGGGCAGAAACTTCGGCTGGTAGTTGAACCCGATTCGCGGAGCCACGTTGTTCATCGTCATGTTGAAGACTTCAGGGTTCACTTGGCCAAGCGCGGTAAAGATCAAAAGCCCTGAGTTGAAATCGAAGGCGTGGATCAGGTTCTTGTCGGGGCCGACGGGATTGGGTGGTGTTGCGCCGTACCATGCGAGCGCCAGGTTGGCAGTGAGGCGCGGCGTGATCTTCCACGTGTCCTGCGCGTAAGGTTCGGCTGCGGTCCACCGGAAATGAGTTGGGGGCATCGCGATGGACTGTGCGGAGTTAAGATCGCCCAGCAGAAAATCAGCGAAGGAATACCCGGCGTTCACACTACTGTCGGTGGCGTAACCGCTGCCCGACAACTTGGTCTGAGCAGTAAACATGCCGTTGAAATTGAATACTCCACGGGCGTTGGCGTTGGCACTGGCCTGGATGGAGCGCAGATAGTCAAGCTGGAAGCCGAATTTCATTTGATGGGTGCCGTGAAGCCAGTTGAAGCCGTCGTGAATCTGATAGCTGTCGTCGGTATCGCCGATCAAACCCGTGGATGCGCCGAATCCTGAAAGTCCGCCGCCGGAGAAACCGATGCTGGGTACTCCGTTCACATCGCCCGTCCCAGTAACATTCAGCTTGGTCTGAATGCCCGGAACCGATGCACCTTCGTCAAATACGGAATCGCGCACCATGCCCATGCGAAACTCGTTGACCTTGGTCGGACTGAGCGTCCAGTTCCAGCCGAGGTTCACCAGCTCCGTGTCCAATGGATAAGCTGTGCCGGTCGCGGGGAACAGCCCGGGAGACGAGATTGGCGAATTCAACCAGTTACCTTGCGCGAAGATCTGATTCTTCTGGTTGATGCTCTCGTCGATACGTCCCATGAACTGGTCGGAGTTGAAAATGTAGGGACGGTTTCCGCCGATATTGTTGGCCGACGGCACAGTTCCCGAGCCTGCCGTATAGTACGCAAGCAATCCACTGATGTTGCTGCTGATCCGCCCCGACGGGATCTTGTTGCCGCTGAAGGCCTGGCGCGTGCCGGTAGCCGGATTGAGCGTTGCCGGATCATAAATCACCGTGTTCGGAAGCAGTGCAGAAAAGTCGCCGCCAAACATGGCCTGGGTGGGCGATTCGCCGTTGATCAGCACTTGCTGGTTCTGGCGATAGCCTTCATAGCTCGCAAAGTAGAACAGTCTTTCGTGCAGGATGGGGCCGCCGAGGTTGAAGCCGAACTGATCCTGGTGATACTTTCCGGGAGGAATCGGCAAATGGGTGCTGGCATTGATCGCGAAGTAGTCACGGGCCTGCATCTGGTTGGTCCGCAAGTACTCATAAACTTCACCATGGATGCGATTGGTGCCGGCCTTCGTCACCACGTCCACAATGCCGGGGTTAGGCCCCATATCGGGCATGAAGAAACCGTAGTGAACCTCGAACTGGTCGATGGCGCCAGTGTCGATATTCAGGGAGGTGTTTCCTGCACGGCTGCCTACGGCTTCGATGCCATTCACGACGTACATGGTGTAGTCGGGCTCGTTGCCGGCGACGTTGATGGCGAGCAACGGATGCCCGGTCTGGCCAGTGGATCCAGCCGCGGCGCCCTGTGGAGTGACAGCTGCCCCGGAGAGAAGGCTGAGTTGCAGAAAGTTACGTCCGTTGAGCGGGAGGTTCTCCACCGATCGCGGGCCGATGACACCGCCCAAGTCGTTCGATTCTGTGTCGAGCACATTCGAGAGACCGCTGGCATCGACGGTGATCGTTGTCGCCGACTTAGCGACGCTCAGCTTTGCATTCTGCGTTTCGTGCTGACCAACAATGACGCTGAATGCCCTGATTTGATAACCCGCGAATCCTGATTTGGTCACTTCGAGGGTGTATAGACCCGGCACCACCGTCGGGAATGAGTAACTACCGGCACTGTCGGACTTGGTGGATATCTTCACGCCCGTTGCATCGTTGGTGAGCGTAACGTCAGAATCCGGAACAACAGCGCCGGTCGAATCGGTGACTGTTCCCTGAACCGACGATGTACCGCTTTGAGCCCACACTGTGGGTGAAGTCCAGACGAATAGGAACGCGAGACTTGCAATTCCAATCAGAGCTCTGAATCTCATTGAATGTCCTCCCTTAAAGGCGCATCCACACATCGTGAACCTGGGTCTGGCGTGAGGTGCGTTGTTTACTTTCTGGCGTGCATCGTGCCAATTCTTGATAGAGCGTTTCGCCTCGTATCGAGAGCGGCGTGCCCACCTCGCCCCGGGCCGGAACGCAATCAGATTGAAAAAGTCCCGTGGATCGCAGGTTGCGGTTGCGAACTCGCTGCCGGAGAAGTTTCCCGGACTGGTGCGAGCGCGTTCCGTGCTGCTGTTATTCCATGAAAACGCTTGCAACGATGCAAACCACGGTGTTTGAGGAGACCAGAGGCCGATCCAATGGGAAAGACACAGGATGGGAGCTCCAAATGTAATGGTTTACATCGAGCGAAAGATTACTTCCGCGCCAAATCACTTGTCAAGCGGTTTTTTGGCCGGGGCCCCAAACCCGTGCGCCGGCCATCATGCCCGGCCCCGTAACTCGCTCATGCGCTGTGCATTGCGCATCACCCGTGTCCTGGGAGATTCGCCGCTTGTCCTGGAAGTCAGTGCCGCTTCACTGCAGCCGGCGGAGCCGTGGAACTTCGGATCACCAGATGCGGTTGCAGCGGAGAATCGTCGCCAACGCTTTTGCCCTGGACCGTCTTCCACAGCGAGTCGAAGGCCCTTGCGGCCACTTCGCGCCGCGGGTGCCGGATCGTGCTCAGGGGGGGATGCACCATGCTGGCGATGGGTATGTCGTCGAAGCCAATGAGCGAGAGATCCCGAGGAATGTGAATCCGGCTGGCACGCGCGGCCTGCAGGGCTCCCACCGCCATCAGATCGTTTGACGCCACAACCGCCGTGGGTCGGGGACGGCGCGCCAGCAGCGCGTCCATCGCCTTGCGTCCGCCCTCCACACGCATATCTCCGATAGCGATCCACTCATTGCGGACATGGATGCCGTGGCTCTTCAGCGCCGCGGTGAACGCATCTTTCCGCCCTCGCGCCGAGTTCAGCGACTGAGGGCCCGCGATAAAGCCGATGTCGCGATGCCCAAGCGACAGTAAATGTTCAAGCGCTTCGCGGAAGCCCGCCGAGTATTCCACCGGAACGTTGGGATACTTGCCCGCCAGTTTGCCCTGGTTCATCAGAACCACGGGGATGCCGGCCCGCACCGCCTGCTGCAAAGCCTCTTCTTCCACTTCGGAGGTCATCACCGCAATGGCATCGACGCTGCGTTCGATCATGCGGCGGATGCAGTTGTGTAGCCGCTTCGGATCGTAGTTGGTGTGCGTGAAGATCACGCCGATGCCTTCGGCGGCGGCCAGGGCTTCGAAGGCGTCGATCAGTTCAGGGAAGAAGGGATTATTGACGTCGGAAACGATCAATCCGAAGAGCCGTGTCCGGCCCACCCGGAGGCTGCGGGCATTGGGATTGGGGACGTAGTTCATCTCCGCAATCGCCCGTCGCACGCGCAGGACAGTCTTCTCCCGTACTCCCGGAAACCCGTTCAAAACCCGGGAAACCGTGGCCGTTGAGACATTGGCGCGTTTGGCGACCTGGAGGATATCCATAAGCTATTGCTGTGGCCACCTCATTGTTAATACAGTTGGCCGATCGGGTGCAATGCATGTCTCCGACCCACGCTGGGGTCAGACCGGTTGAACGCGTTCCGCTCCGGCCACGCGCGGCATTTGCCCCGTGCTTGTGCCCACGGCGGCAGCGGGGCGTTTTCCTGTCCCCACCGGTCCGCCGTCCGCAAAGGTTGCCGACGCCCAAAAACTTGCAAGTTATGTAATCCTTTACAAAACGCATCCATGTGGGGTATCGTTTTTCTCGGCGCTTCCCGTGCCATTTGTGCAAGGATTTCTATCATGGACAGGCGATCATTCTGTAGTCTCACCGCAGGCGCCCTTCTCGGCAAGAAAATGCTCGCCAGCCAATCCCCTCCCGGAGAGCAAGCCGCAAAGCTTCACTTTACCCAGGAGGGAACCGGCGGCGGGCCCTTTCTGGAAGACGGCAGCGGCAATAAGCCGCACATCCTGCTGATCAGCGCCGACATGGTCGGACCCGATCTCTACTATCCCGCGCGGTCCCTTTCGCAGCACGTGCGAATTCCCGCCATCCGTTCGCTGATGCAGGATGGCACGTTTTTCTCTAACGCTTTTTGCACCGTGCCGCTCTGCTCGCCATCGCGCGCCTCTTATTTGACGGGCCGGTACAGCTACGTGCAGGGCAACAGCGAGCGCGCTCCGGAGGGACTGGAAACCGAGCTCCGCCCCGACGACATCATTTTTCCGGAATACCTGAAAGCTGCCGGCTATGTGACCCGCCAGGTAGGCAAGTGCCACGTGGGCGCCAAGAAATTTCTCGATGCCTTCGGCGACAACGATCAACCCTGGGATCGGTGGTCGCCTCCAGTTTTCGACGATGACGGCTTCCTTGCCTACCAGCGCGATCTCGGCGTGAAACCCCAGAAGTACGCGCGGGAGATTGTCTTCCGCATGCAGGATCGCACCACGCCCGGTAACTCGGCCGGCGGCTGGATTGTGCAGGAGGACGGCAAACCGTATCCGTTCGAAGCGCAGTACAGTTACTACCTGGGCAAGAAGGCGATTGCAGCTGTGGAGAGCCTGGTCGGCAACGGCTCGCTCAAGCGCCATCCCATGTATATGCAGCTCGACTTCTTCGATCCCCACCAGCCGTTTTCCATTCCTGCCGGATTTGAAGACCGGGAGCGCGAACTGCGGCAGATCATGAGGTACCCGGACTCCTGGCGCGCTGCCCAGCAGCGCGACTTCCAGCGCGCGCCCGGCGAGCCGGAGATTGTCGACATCTATCGCCGCTACTGGGGAATCTACGACCCCGAGCAGCTCATAAATTACCGCATCGCCTACGTTCTGCAAATGGAGCTTGTCGACCGCGTCATCGGCATGGTGCTCAAGCGGCTCAAGGAGCTGGGCCTTTACGACAATATGCTCATCGCCTTCATTTCCGATCACGGCGAGATGAACGGCCGCCGCGCCACCGTGGATAAAGGCGTCTACCTTTATCCAGATATCGTCCGCGTGCCCATGGTCTTCAAGATGCCCGCCAACGTGCCCCGGCAGCACGCGACTGTGGAATCGCCCGCTTCGCTCCTCGATCTCTCGCAGACCATTCTCGATGTTGCCGGTATCAAGCCGGAGGCCAAATTCGACGGCGTCTCGTTACTGCCCGCGATCCAATCCGGACAGGGCTCCGAAGAGCGTACCATTTTGTTCTTCGGTGGATGGCATGTGGGAGTCAATTTCGATTGTGGCATCCAGCGCCGCGCCGCCGATGGCCGCCGCTACCTTTATTCCTACAACTGCACGTCGCAGGTAGACGAACTCTTCGACTTGGACAGTGAGGATGCTGTCAATCTGATCGACAGCCCGGAGCATGCGAAAGTGCGCAAGGAGCTGATTCAGTCCGTCGGTGCCGCGCTCCAGGCGGATCCGCGTTGGGCCGGTTATTGGGCGGAGTTTCGCATCGCTCGCTTCGATGACCTGCCACGGACGGAAGGCGACATGCAACTGTTCGCCATGCCCGACTGAAGCGTCTTCTCGAGCCCAAGCGAACCATCTGTCGTCTTCCGATCGTGGCTATGGTGCGCTGATGTTGCGCCATTTTTCCGCTAGCGCACGATCGGCGAGCGCCTTGATGTACACCCTGCCGACCACGGAGCGCGCTTGAAAGCCCATCTGTTTTCCGGCCTTGGTGTCGTACCAGTCGGTGAGTGGAACGCGCGTGGGGCCTTCATTGATCCAGCGGCCGATGGGAGCGAGCAACGCGGCAAACGCGTCGGCGTTGCCGGGCTGCGGCGCGTCAGCCAGCGTCGCCGTCCAGACTTCCCAATCCAGCTTTGTGTAGTCGCGGCGATTGTCGAGCGGCAAACCGTAGGCATCCAGATGCTTGAGATAGAAAGCGACTTCGGTCTGGCAGACCTGCGCAGGGAAGAGGTGCAAACCGAGGATCTAATCCCAAACCAGGTTGTACTTCTGGCGCCATGTGCCGGGCTTGTCGAAGGCTAGTTTGTAGTGGTCGCCGTCGATCGCCATCAACTGCCACTTGGCCGCCATCTCCGCGGCAAGACGCGCGTACTCCCGCGCCACATCCGACTTGCCGAGGGCCTGTGCCATCTGCGCATAAGCGGCCAGCGCCTCAATGGCCTTGATGGAAAGATTCGAGTTGTGCGCGAGATGCCCCGCAAAATCATCAGTCGAGAGCTGATTCGCGGGATCAAGGCCCTTGTCGCGCAGATACTCGGCCCACTGGGTAAACTGCGGCCAGTATGCGCGCACAAAATCCCAGTTGCCCTGCTCCTGGCTCATGGCGTCGGCAAGGATGAGCAGGTTTCCGCTCTCCTCCACGGGCATCTGGTTGTCTTCTGAAGTTTCCCCTCCGCCGTAGACCTGTCCATCGGCGAGCGGATACGTTCCCAGATCGTGTGGTGCAAATGGCCACTTCCACCGCGGCAGTGCAGCGTACTCCAGCACGGGTTTGAGCATCGCCTGAACCAGTGCGGGATTAAAGAACGGGAAAAACGGCGCGGAAGGATAAATCACGTCGACGGTGGAGATGCAACCGTTGGAGAAATTCTCCTTCGGGAAGAGCATGGGTGTGCCGTCCACGTCGGCAGCGAAGCCATGCGCCGCGAGCGTCTGGCGATACGCGAGGATGGCAAGCTGTGCGTACGCCGGGCCGCCGGCCTTCGTCAGATCGGAAGTGAGCTCGCGATCGAAGGTTTCTCCGCGCGCCACTAGAGCCGCATATTGCGATTCCGCATCGGCCAGCATCTGCTGCACGGTGGTGTTGTTGCGCTGCCAGTAGGGGCGCAGTTTGCGGCCCAGATACCCGCACTCGAATCCAGATATGTTCTGGACCAGGCCCGATGTGCGACTGACCAATGGAGCCTTTCCCAACCGCGCTGACTATCACGATCCGACTGCGGAGGGTTGGCAGCGCTGGTCGGGGCATAGTACCTGGCGGCCGGGAACAGACAATCTACGCAGCAAGATCGCTTCCGTGAAACGGGAACTTGAGGCAGGCACCTGATGCGTTACTCCATGACATTTGCCGAATCGGACTTCACGGCTCTCACGGATCATCTTTTTCAAACCGGTCTATCCGAGCAGGCGGCCTATCTTTTATGTGGCCACTCATTAACGCCGTCGGAGTCGAGACTTCTGGTGAGAGAGGTCATTCCGGTATCGCCAGCGGAGATCATCAGCACCTCGCGCCATCACATGGAGATCGCGCCGCAGTCGTTCATGCGAGCGATGAAGGGGGCCGACGCCGGGAGGATGTCTTTTGCCTTTGTTCACTCACACCCCGATAGCACCCGTGAGCATTCCCCGCAGGATGACTTGACTGAGCTGAACCTTTTCCGTACTGCTTATACGCGCATCGGCGGACCGAGCCTGAACGCCAGCCTGGTCTTCTCGGCTGCGGACAGGCCCCATGCGCGCGTCTGGCATCAGGACGGAAATACCTCACCGATTGAGGTAATCCGTAGTGTCGGCAACAGGTTCAGATTCTTTGAACGCCGGCCGCAGATGAGTGTGGACCCTGTCATCTTTGATCGCCAGGTACGCGCATTCGGTCCGGAGATGCAGCGGTTGCTCAAGAGCTTCCATTTTGGAATCGTCGGCACCGGCGGTACGGGATCTGCGGTTGCGGAGCAGTTGGTCCGACTCGGCATTGGCAGGCTATCGCTGTTCGAGGGCCAAACGCTAGAGGCGTCCAATGTTACGCGTGTTTACGGGTCCCGGATAGCGGACGTCGGCCTGCCGAAGATCGAAATCATCCAACGCCTCGCGAAAGAGGTTGGATTCGGAACCGAGATTCGGCTGCTCCCCGGTCTGATCACCAACCGGACAATTGCAGAGCCGTTACGGGATTGCGAAGTGATCTTCGGCTGCACCGATGATGAGTGGGGCCGATCGATTCTCTGCAGGGTTGCTATCGATTATTACGTTCCTGTCATCGACATGGGTGTGAAGATTGACTCGATCAATGGAGCGATCGCGTCCGTGCAGGGCCGTGTGACAACGCTATTGCCGGGGAGTGCCTGTCTGTTCTGCAGGGGACGGATTTGCGCGGAAGGCGTCCGGGCACAGGTGATTGAAAGCTTCAATCCGAAGCAGGCAGAGGAGTTGCGGCGCCAGCAGTATGCTCCCGAGTTAGTGGACAATGCGCCCGCTGTGATTGCATTCACTACCGCTGTCGCTTCAACGGCCATCGGAGAGTTCCTCCACCGGTTGACTGGATTCATGGGGGGCCGACCGAGTCAGCAGCGAAGTGATTCATTTCTTCGACGAAACGAAGATGCGAACCAACCAGGCTCTGCATTTTCAACTCACCGTGAATCCGCGGGGCGCCCCAGGTCCGGTTCTCCGCGACCATGCGGAAGATGAGTTCGCGCAGTTCCCTGCTCAAGCATTTTCTTCCTGCACGCTTGCGATGTCGGGAGAGCCAGGTGCAATAGAGCCTGAAGCCACCTCGATGCCAGCCGACAACAGTCTCGGGCTGAACGAGGATCAGAGCTCTCTGCCATCGTGGCCAGAAGCGCCGCAACACAACCCAGAGGAATCGATCGGCATTAGAAAACCGGGGCCGAGGGCGATGTCTCGCGAGAACTGATAGCTGCTGTCGCAACGCTAGGTTTTCCAAGAGAAGGTGATGGCGTGTGCGTAGGGACCGTCCAAATGGAATAAAGAAAAGCCTCAACAATCGGGCCATAAATGGGTTATACCAAACAAAGCACAGTGAGAATCTGGCCAAATCATTCTCCGCCTAGATAGTCTTAACGGTTAAGAACCGCTAGAGAAGCGCGCGGATTTAATTTTGTCGAGGGACAAGTTTCATAACCCAGTTGCTTGGGTCCTTCCCGCAATAGTGCATCCAGCCCCTCCCGGTTCAGCTGGTCCAGTATGGACTTGCGTCCGGCGCGCCCGGTCCTCTTCAGATCGGACCTACCTTCGCATCGATACTGGCTCACACAGCGGGCCACCGTCTGCGGAACGACACCGGCCCGGCGAGCTACGGTGGCCCGGATCTTGCCCTGTTCCACAAGCCCATAGCCTTATCCGGCATCTCTGAAGCGCCTCAAAATCGCGGCTTACTCCGCGAAGATTTTCCACGCATGCTTCGATGCAGGCGCAAAAGAGAGTTCCTATCTCATGCGGAAATCCATAACTGATCGTATTAGGTAGCGATCTGTCCAGCAATCCAGGTGTACACCTCTTCCGGAGTTAGAGCTTGCTCGGGACTCCATCCCGGGCTCTTTTCGGCGAGTGGAATCACGTAAGCTGAATTTCTATACTCCGAAATGCATACACAGATAGATTGTTCCTGTTCCGGATATCTGGATGCAGCGAGCCAGACATAGCGTGCAAGGATGGCCGCATCGATCGCGCTGCCTTCGGGGTCATCCACGTCGGGTAGGGAACTGATTGTATGCTGGTTCTCAAAGATAGCAATACTGGTGAACGGCTTTGGCTTGCTGCGCATGCCGAAGCGGGCAACGACGACCCTTGGGCGAGCGCGGCGAAGCGCTTCGGAGGCTCCCCATTCTACGAATGCATTGGAAAAGACGAGAGCCCCGTTTCCAGTAAGAAACAGGTCGAGCACGAAGCGCCGCAACTTCGGCTGACCGGTAAGTTCCGGGGGCCACCAGCGCGCCCAATCCTCACGCCGGAGGGCTGCGATGGTTTGATCGGCACCTTCAATGCTCCGGGGAATAGTATTCAAACCGGCGAGAAGCTTATCGCGGAAAGGCACGAGAGCCGCATAGCTCAAATGCGACGCGGCAACGGGCGAAACATTGGATAGCAAACTGCCCAGCTTGGCTTCGGCATCGATCAGCCATAGGTCAGAGCTATCCGCGCTTCCATTGCGCGCCAGCAGCGTTGCAATGTCGGGTTGGCCGGAACTCCCTTGCACCAAAAGTTCAATTAGCCTGCGCGAGTCACCGGCAAGCTTGACCTCATGTCCGCGCGGACCCCATTGTTGCCAGGCGGTCTGAGGGTTCACTGGCAGACTATCGGGAAGAATCAGCAAGACGAGCCGGACGGGCTTGGCCTGAACCGGCGCCGAATCGCGCGACGCGGCGTTCACGGCCTCGAAGATCTTCTGCACTGTGCGACGCCATTCGGGATAGTACTCCGACCGGGCAAGCAGCGAGGCGTTTTCCACGGTGTCGCCGTCCGTGGAGAAGTTCCAGTGAGCGACGCCCATCTTTACTTCCAGCGCCCGCAAGGGCTGGATAAGCGCATCGAGCGTGGAAGGCTGAAACGACTCGATGCCTCGCAGGAATTCCGCAAGCCGGTTCTGCTCAAACGGGAAAAGCGTATCCCACTGGCTCAATTGCTGGTTCAGCGAGGGACGAAGGGTAACCGGAAGTTGGGCGATCAAATGGCTATAGGTTGTCAGCCCGCCGGCTTCCGGCTGCGCGTTGTTTTGCCGCTCGTTCATCGTCGCCCCTTTATAACCACAGCCCAGGCAGAGGTTTTCCGGGCAGATCTATGCCTTTGATTCCGAACAATTGCGCAATGGTGGGACAAATGTCGGTCTGATCAGCGGGATGCTCGATGACCTGGACATTCCGCACCGCATCGCCCAGGCACATCATCCACGTCAGGCGCGTGGAGTCGTTGTCCAGCCGGTGATTGAAAAAGCCATTGGTGGCCGAGCCATCCAGATCGCGCCCGAACTCGGGGAGAACCATAACGGTTGTATTCCCCTTGTAGCCGGGCAGCGTCTGCACCTGATTCCAAAGCTCGGAAACTAGCCGATCAACCGTGCGGATGCCGGCCAGATGAAGCGAGTACGACCCGAAATGCGCAACCTCCATATCTGAGAATGTAATCACGAGCAGCGAAGGCGCAAAGCGCCGCATCACTTCCTCGCTGACCAGAAGAGTGAACTCATCGCCGGTGGCGGGCGCGTTGGTGCGCACCAGGTCTTCGATGGCTTGCTGTATAGTCCCGAGCGTAACCACGTCAAGCGACGATGAATCTCCGGAGATCGACCAGCCAAGGCCGTCATAGTTGTCGCTGTTGAGCATGGCCTCAATCTCCGGCTGCACGGTCGCACGGTCCGTGCTATGCACGGCGTTGCCCTGCGCCGCGGCATGGACCACCGCGTTGATGAGCAACTGTTTGGGAAACACCACGTTGGCTCCGTAGGCGGGGCCGAAGTCGCGGACCGAGCTTGCGCCAATCCGGCTGGTGAGGGCTTTATTGCTGGAAATGAACCACGTCTGGTCCTGTGCAATCCGCATACGCTTGCGCAGATATTCGAAGAGCGTCGGGCTGGCTGGAGGCGTCTTTCCCCAGTCGTCCAACCTTTGCCAGTTCCCAGTGAGCACGCTGGAGATCGTGTTGTAGTGCGAGGTGACGCCCGCATTGCGCACGAATGGGTAAAACGCGCTCTGTGGCAGCAGTTCGCGATAAAGATGCGGAATATTCTGGAACCCGCTCTCGGAAAAGGTATCGGCGCGGCGCATTCCGCCGCAGGCTACAACGATGACCTTCCGCCTTGGATTCTCGGCGGACACGCTAGCAAACGCCAAGCGGCGCGAAGTGGCCCAGTGATCCACCAGCAGAATTGCTGCTGCTTTCAGAAGATTGCGCCGAGAGTTATCCATCGTCCACCATAGCCTTCCAGCTAAACTGCGTTTGCTGGG
>Ga0302320_10021234_pt1 | contig 12901 bp, 9 predicted proteins | sample Bog_T0_3_FD_202130 | JGI IMG/M metagenome (GOLD analysis project Ga0302320, IMG submission 202130) | Peat permafrost microbial communities from Stordalen Mire near Abisko, Sweden - Bog_T0_3 | ecosystem: Environmental > Terrestrial > Soil > Wetlands > Peat | place: Sweden: Abisko, Stordalen Mire...
CCGGGATTTTGTCGCCCAGCGAGGCGTGAGCGAGGCGCATATCCGCAGCGATCTGCAACGAGCGAACAACGAAGCTGGGCGGCAAAAGAACAAGGCAGGTTGCTACCTTTATTTATTTCCACCGCCTTAGCACCAGCAGCACTTACTTGGACAGTGGCAATGGGGCAAATTTAAAATCCGGCAGCGACTCTGCCGCGAGCGTGCCAAGCCGTCTTCGCAAGGCCACCACGCTGCCCGCTTCGGTCGGATGGTTTCGGTTTGACAGGAAAATGACGAAGGTCTTTGACTCCGGGTCAATCCACAGCGACCCACCCGTCCAGCCGGTATGACCATACGAACCGACCGGGAACAACGCGCCGCGCGGGCTGGCGTATGGCGAATCAATGTCCCAACCCAAACCGCGCGCCGGCACGCCCGCCGGGGTTTGAATGCTGCACATCATTTTTACCGATTCCGCCCGGAGGACTCTCACGCCGTCCAGTTCCCCCAAATTGAGCAGCATCCGCGCGTAACGCGCCAGGTCGGCGGCGGTCGTAAACACTCCGGCGTGACCCGCCACGCCGCCCATCGCGCGCGCGGTCGGATCATGCGCCACGCCCCGCCACGGTTTGCCGTCCACCACTTCGGTCGGCGCGATACGGGGAAGTTTTTCCGGCGGCGGCAAATAGCCGGTGTCAATCATTTTCAACGGGCCAAAAACCTCCTTTTGCGCAAATACTTCCAAAGGCGTTCCACTGACGCGCTGCACGATTTCTCCCAGCAGTAAAAAATTGAGATCACTGTATTTGAACGTCGTGCCGGGCTTGGATTGCAATGCCACCGCGCACGCCTTTCGCACCGCCTCGGCCTGGCCGTGCCAGCCGGAACTGCTTTCAATCCCCGGCGGCAGACCGGACGTATGCGTCATCAATTCGCGCACCGTCACCGCTTCCTGGCCTGTGCCGGCGAACTCCGGCAGATACGTCCGCGCCGGCTCGTCCAGTTTCAGGGAACCGCGTTCGACCAGGAGCATCGCGGACGGCGTCGTCGCGATCACCTTCGTGAGCGAGGCGGCGTCAAATATAGTATCCTCCGTCATGGCCTCGCGTACCGGCACCAGGGCGCGATTGCCGTAAGCCTTGTGGTAGGCGGCGCCGTTGTGCTCCAGCCAGAGCACGCCGCCCGGACACTGCCGGTCGGCAATCGCCGCCGCAATCGCCGCGTCCATCGCGACCAGCTTTTCCGGCCGAAAAGCATCGGCCCGGGCCAATGTGGCCAGCAACAGTCCGACAGCGATAACACGATTCACTCGCATTGGCTAACGATACAATAAATACGGTTCGCGCAACTTCATGAATTCATCCAAACCGGTTCGGAATCCCGCCACGATTTTCTCCGCCGGCTCGCCCCGCTCCAGCGCCTCACGCACCTCGGCCGTGCCCGCCAGCTTGTCAAAGAGCGAAGCCTGAAACTCCAGCTTGCTGTCATAAAATTGTTTCACCGCCGCCAATTCCGCCAGCGTCGTGGCCACGGCGCGATAAGCATTGCGGTCGGTGACGTGCAACTGGCATCCGCCGCAAAGCTTGCCGGAGAATTTGGAAAAAGTGGGCGTGAACCAGGCTTCGCGAAACTTCACCCCCGGCAGATGCAAGTCGTTCAATTTCCGCGCCAGCACGTAACCATCCACCCACGGCGCGCCGAACAACTCGAACGGCCGGGTCGCGCCGCGTCCTTCCGACAAACTGGTCCCTTCGAGCAAAACCTGCCCCGGATAAACCGTCGCCGTGTCCAGCGTCGGCAAATTCGGCGACGGCATTACCCACGGCAAACCGGTGTCGTCGTACCACTCTGCGCGCTTCCAATTCTCCATCGGCACAACCGTCAAATCGGCTTTGGTCTTGAGAAACCGGTCGTTGAAAAGCCGGGCCAGTTCCCCGACGGTCATCCCGTGGCGCAATGGTATCGGATAGACCCCGACGGTCGAACTGAAGGCCGGGTATTCCAGCATCGGCCCCTCCACGGTCACGCCGTTCAACGGATTTGGCCGGTCCAAAACAAGGAACGGAATGCGCGCCGCCGCGCAGCCCTCCATGGCATGGGCCATCGTGGCAAGGTAGGTATAAGTGCGGGCGCCCGCATCCTGGAGATCAAAAACCATGACTTCGACCCGCGCTCCTTCCGGCGACGGAATCGCAGCCGCCATGTTCGTCGGGCTGTAAAGACTAAACACCGGCAACCGCAACTGCTCATCAAAATAATACGACACGTTATCCCCAGCTTGCAGGTTTCCCCGCACTCCATGCTCCGGCCCGTACAGCGCTGCCAATTTCACCTCCGGATGCGCCCGGAAAAGCTCGACGACGCTGTCCAACTTGCCATCCACCCCGGTCGGATTCGTGATCAACCCTACACGCTTCCCGCGAATCAAATCGAGATGTTTTTCGAATAGCACCTCCACTCCCAGCCTGATGGTCCCGCGGCCAAGCGAGGACTTGACGATTTCTGGAGAAGCAGCAGATTGCCCGGAAGCCGCTTGGCAAGTCAACAATAAACCCGCCATAAGACGGGCGAGCGGAAAAAAGCTTCTCACGGTAGGGCGGTGCCGTGCGCGCCAGCGCACAAGTTTGCTGCGCAAAAGCTGTCTTCCCGTCGCCGCCCCATATTTGGGGAAAGCGGCACTTCCAAACAGCCTGGTTTCGTGTACCCGCACCCAACGCCGGATCGTGACGGCTGGTTAGGCCAGTCTCCACCTAATCGACTGGAGGCATACAATTGACACAAATCCGATTCGGCGCCGCAGCCCCGTATGGAATCTTCGACCAGACGGTCTATCTCGTCCTGGTTTAAGTCGAGTTTGTTTAAGCCTCGCCCAAGGGTTTGCAGCGTGCGCCGGTCGGGATACGACAGCGCGCGCAGGTCCGTGGCATTCACCTGGGTATGGCCGCTAAATCGGCGAAAATATTGGTCAACCACCGTCGAGTTCAGAAAGGCATAGAGGCCATAAGCCAAATCTCTATCCAGCCCGCATCCGTTGGCGTGGAGGTAGTTAATGTGGTTTTCCAGCCCGATCCGCTCCCCTTCGACCTCCTCAGGATCGAAGACACAAGCCACCAGCCGGCGTCGCTCCTCTTTGGACGTGAACCGTTTGGTCAGCAGATAAACCCCGGACCGCACCAGCCAAGGACGGGTTTCTTCGTTGTCCAGAATGGCGTTGGGCTTGCGGGAATTGCGCTTGGGCCAATGCACGGTGCCGCCGTTAAAATGACAGGGATAGATGAGTGGCACGGTCCCCTCGCCGGGTTCCAAGCGAACCGCATTCTTGAGGCGAAAGTCAACCACCGGTCCGGTGGATACTTGCAGCCCAAGCGACGCCAGACTCGAATGCAATCGGTCCATCGCTCTCTTCGCCGTCGAATGTTCCGCGCCCGATGGAATGTGGATAAACCTCGCGGGGTCTCCAGGTCGAACGACTTCCGCGTAGGGCGTCATTCTGCCGGTAACTGTCCCCACTTCCTTCCCGCTGCTGGATGATACCATTAACCGGGCGGGTTGTTTGCGGCCTTTGACGGCGTAAAAAATGATATTCTCTTGCAGCACGCTATCCTCACGGAACGCCGCGCCACGGGATTCGAAGACGTGAAGGCGCTGCAGGGCCATGCTCTTGAGCAGGTCCTCGCGAAAATCGCGAAAATAGGGGCCGTTACAGAAACTCCGCGGCGTGATGGCCACGAGCTGCCCGTCCCGCGCAAGCACGCGATGAATGAGGGCAATAAATGCGGTGTTGAGATTGCTGGTTTCAATCCCGGCGTGACCCAGCCTCCGCCGCTCCGGCGAGTCGCTGCTGATTTTCCGATAGGGCGGGTTGGCAATCGCAACATCAAAAGTCGGGGGCACCTCCCCAAACAAAATGTCCCCGATCCGGTTCGACATTTCCATGATGAAATCTGTCTCATGGATGGTGAACGAAAATCGAATACCCGCTTCCGCGCACCGGCTCCGACAGATTTGCATGGTACGCAAAAGCGCGGGCCGGATAACGGGATCGACTTCGTAAAGCGTGGCTTCAACCGTCCGCACGTTCTGGTCCATATCAATCACGCGCGAAATAAAGGCGGTCGTCAGCGCTCCAGCGCCGGCCCCCGCGTCCAGTAAGCGAACCGTCTCCGGGAGTGCCCCTAATAGCGACGCCATAAAAGCGGCCACCGGAGCAGGAGTGAGAAACTGCCCAAGTTCTTCCTGCCTTTGCCGGGGCGCACTGTGAGTCGAGGATGACATCGGATCGAGGGTAACGGGAACCGGATTCCTTCGCAACCGGGGAATCGCCCGCCCTCCCCATTTCATCCGCCCAGGCCTCCGCAGCCTTGGCGAAGGTGGAAATCCGCCTTTGAAAAATCGTCCTCGCCGTGGGCAGCTTTTCCGCCAAACCTCGTAAAATCGTCCGTACCGTGGGAAAGCATTTTGGAAGGAGCCGTGCCATATTACTCCCATGAATGCTGAAACATCGGTGCTCGACCGGAAACCGCGGAGGCCAGTTCGCCGCCTTCCTATTCGCCCCATCGGTCCTATCCGTCCCATTTCCCTGTCCACAACCTCCGCAAAGGAAGAAACCAGATTCCCTTCCCGCAACACACCTTCAATCCGCAATCCGCAGCCCGCAATCCGGCGCCTCTTCCTGCCCACCAGGAAGCATCCGGAAGCATCCGGAAGCATCCGGAAGCTAAATTTTTTTACCACCAAACTGCCAGCCGACCGTGATTGGGGAATTACCCCCACTGCGGGTCCCATCGCGATCCAGATTGGGTGGAGTGACCCAATTTCATTTGCCGGAATGCACGGCATAACGTATGCTACTATCAAAGCAGGAATAATTTGAGCTAAACCCGCCATCATCCGATTTAATAGTTATGTTCGATCTCTGCAATAACTGCGTGCGGACGCCGGTTTGGAACCGCCGTCAATTTCTTTCCCGTCTCGGGATGGGTTTCGGCGGTCTCGGCCTGGCCGCCCTACTAAACCAGGAAAGCCTCTGGGGCGCCGACGCTTACAACAGCAGCTCGCCCCTGGCCCCAAAACTGCCCCCGCTTCCCGCCAAGGCCAAACGCGTGATTCACATTTTTGCCGCCGGCGCCCCCTCGCACGTGGATACCTGGGACCCCAAACCGTCCCTGGCGAAATACGCCGACCAGCCGATCGGGGATCGCGGCGTGGCCATGCCATCGCCCTTCAGATTCTCCCGCCACGGCAAATCCGGCATCGAAGTCAGCGAAGTCTTTCCGAAATTGGCCGAGCACGTGGATGAAATGGCCATTATACGCTCGATGTACACCGATATACCGGCCCACGAGATCGCGACCGTCATGATGAACACCGGTTCCCGCCAACTGGCCAAGCCGTCCCTCGGTTCCTGGACCGTTTATGGGTTGGGCACGGAGAACCAGAACATGCCCGGTTATATTTCCCTCCATTCCGGCGGCGGCACCCCGCCCGGCGGCGAGCAGAATTGGGGCGCGGCCTTTTTGCCCGGCGTTTATCAGGGCACCAACATCAACACCCAGGCGGCCACGGTCAACCAGATGATCGAAAACATCAGCAACCCCTACGTCTCCGAACAGGAGCAACGGCGTCAGCTCGACCTCGTCCACACGCTCAACGAAATTCACGCCCAAAACCTCCAGAAGGATTCGCAATTGGAAGCGCGCATCGAAGCCTACGAAGTCGCCTTCAAAATGCAGGCCGCCGCCTCGGATGCCTTCGACCTGAGCAAGGAGCCGGCCACCGCCCTGGCCGCTTACGGCGACACCAAGCAGGGTCGCCAAATGCTTCTGGCCCGGCGGCTGTTGGAACGGGGCGTCCGCTTCGTCCAGGTTTGGGCCGGCGGTTGGGACCATCATCAAGACATTGCCACCCGCCTCCCGCAAAGCGCCCGCGAAATTGACCAGCCTTTGGCCGCGCTCATGACCGATTTGAAACAACGCGGCCTGCTCGACGACACGCTGGTGATTTGGGGCGGCGAATTTGGCCGCACCCCGACGCAGGATCGCGGCGGCAATCCCAAGCCCGGCCGTGACCATAATTCCAAAGGTTTCAGCCTCTGGATGGCCGGCGGCGGCGTCAAGGGCGGAACGATCTATGGTTCGACCGATGAATTCGGCGCCAAAGCCGTGGACAATCCGGTCCACATCCACGACCTCCACGCCACCATTCTGGCGTTGCTCGGATTTGATCACACCAAACTGACTTATCGCTACAACGGGCGCGACTTCCGTCTGACGGACGTGTCGGGCACAGTAGTGAAAGGAGTGATGGCCTAAATGTCTCCCGCAACCCGACCCGGGATGCAGGAAATCAATGATGGTAGGGCGGCGCTATGTCGCCGCCCCAATATTTTCCACCGCAGGCTCCACGATTCTGCAGGGCGACCGTCAACCGAAGATCCATCCACTATCCCCGTCAGAATTCCAGGGCAGCGCCGCAGCGCCGCCCTATCGTATATTGCCAGTTTTTTTGTTCTAGGCCCGCTTTGCCTTCAAGCCGCGGATCCAACGCCTACCCCGGCGCAACTCCAATTCTTCGAAAGCCGCGTTCGCCCCGTGCTTGTCAATAATTGTTACAAGTGCCACAGCCGCCAGGCGGAAAAACTCAAGGGCAACCTCTCCGTGGAATTTCGCGAGAGCCTTCTCAAAGGCGGCGAAACCGGCCCCGCCGTGGTTCCGGGAGATGCCGAAAACAGCCTGTTGATCAAAGCCATCCGCTACGAGGACGCGGATTTGCAAATGCCGCCCAAGGCCCCGTTGACCGACCAGCAAATCGCCGACCTGACCGCGTGGGTCAAAATGGGCGCTCCCGACCCGCGGGTCGCCGGCGCCTTGCTCACCTCGGCCGACTGGGGCAAAAACCGGCGCGAGCACTGGTCCTTCCAGCCGCTAAAAAAGGCGGAAATCCCGGCGGTGACCGATTCCAACTGGGTCGCCACGCCGGTGGATTCGTTCATCTTGGCCAAACTCGAAGCCAATCACATGAAGCCCGCTGCGCCGGCGGACAAGCACGCCCTGCTGCGTCGCGCCACCTATGATTTGATCGGCCTTCCGCCCACTCCCGAAGAGATGGACGCCTTCGTCAACGACACTTCGCCCGACGCCTTCGCCAAGGTGGTGGATCGCTTGCTGGCGTCGCCGCAATACGGCGAGCGCTGGGGACGCTATTGGCTCGACACCGCCCGCTACGCCGACACCAAGGGCGACGTCAATAACAACCAGGATGTCCCGCAGTACCCTTTTGCCTGGACGTATCGCGACTACGTGGTAACGGCCTTCAACGAGGACAAGCCCTATAACAAGTTCATTCGCGAACAAATCGCCGGTGATCAAATGTCGCCCACCCACGATCATCAGGAACTGGCGGCGATGGGATTCCTCACCCTGGGGCCGCGCTTCAATGACAACATCAACGACATCATTAACGACCGCATTGACGTCGTCTGCAAAGGGATGCTCGGATTGACCGTCACCTGCGCCCGCTGCCACGATCACAAATTCGATCCCATTCCACAAAAGGATTACTACTCCCTAAAAGGCATATTTGACAGTTCGGTCGAACCGGCGGAAGAACCTCTGCTCGGCGAAATCAAAATCACCCCCGCCTATACCAATTTCATCGCCCGCTACAACGCCACCAACCGCATCCTGAGCGATGCCCAGCTCCGGCTCCGCGCTCTGGGACGCCGCGGCGGCGCCGCCAACCCGAACGCAAACATGTCCACGAACCTGGCGGAAGCCCGCAAGCAACTCCAGCAGCAGGTCCGACAGGCGCGGCAGGCGCTGGCGCGCCTGGAGGCCAACGACCCCGGTTCACCGCCGCGCGCCAACATCCTGCGAGATACCGTGAAACCCGTGGACTCCCCGCTCTTTATCCGCGGCGAAGCCGGCAACAAGGGTGAAGTGGTTCCGCGCCATTTCCTCACCGTCATCGCCGGTCCGAACCCTTATATTTACAAGATTGGCAGCGGCCGAACGCAGTTGGCCAACGAGATTGTCAATCCTAAGAACCCGCTCACCGCCCGCGTCCTGGTCAATCGCGTCTGGCAGCATCATTTTGGCGAGGGCTTCGTCACGACCCCGGACGATTTTGGCAACCAGTCCGATCCCCCGAGCCATCCGGAATTGCTGGACTATCTGGCGCAGCGTTTCATGGACGACGGCTGGTCCATCAAAAAGCTGCACCGGTTGATCATGCTATCCAGCGTGTACCAGGAGAGCAGCGAGAACAATCCGCGTTACGCCGAAATGGACCCGCAGAACCGCCTGCTCTGGCGTGCCAACATCAAGCGCCTCGAATTCGAGGCCGTGCGCGATTCCATCCTCGCGCTGGGCGGCCAGTTGGACCTGAGCATGGGCGGCCCGCCGGTGCAACTGCAACAGGGCGAGGGCGGCTATTCCCACCGCCGCACCATTTACGGCGTGGTGGACCGCCGCAACCTGCCGGAGATTTACAGTCAATTCGATTTTGCCAATCCGGATATTACCATGGGCAAACGTTACGAGACCACCGTCCCGCAACAGGCCCTCTTCATGATGAACAGCCCGCTGGTGGTGGAACTGGCGCGGAAGCTGGTCAACCTGCCGCAATTCCTGTCGTCACCCGGCCCCGAAGCCAAGATTCGTTTTCTCTACGAACATATTTTGCAGCGTCCCCCCACGGAAATGGAAATTAAGGTCGGCATCGAGTATGTGCGGGAATCTCCGACTGAAATGATCACCGCGGACGCGCGTGAGCAACTCCGCGCCGAACGCGCCGGCGCCGCCCAACCCGCCAACGGCGCGGCTCGCCGGGGTGGCGCCCGCCGCATGTCCCTGGTCAACCTCGGCCCCAATCAATTGCGCGCCGTCGGCCCCTGGGCCAAATACGCCCACGCCCTCCTGCAAACCAACGAAGCCATCTTCCTGAACTAGCCAACCAAAATGGGTTCCCCGCCCCGCCCGGCAAAGTGGATTTCGTTGTCGATCGGATACTTGACGCGGGATTGCCGAAACGGCATGTCCTATGGGGAGGAAAGAAGTGGTGCGATGTCGGGTGGCGCCACTGCTTGGAAATGTTTCAGATTAAGTGTGTAGATCCGATCCACGCCGGCCTTGGCGGCGCATTTCAACAAAAGCGCATCGTAGATCGTTCCGCCTTGTATTCCTTTTAAGGCAGATTCCCGAACGAACAGCAAATACTCTGCGCCGGAGAGAGCTGTGGTCTTGAAATGGCGCTCCACATTTTCATCAATGCTCAACAGCGCCTGTTCCGGAGTATGCCGAAAGGGCATTGGAAGCGACGTTAGTACCGCATACATTTCCGCAAGGCTGTGCGCCGAGATAAAGCCTTCGTCCTTTCTTGTTTGCGCCCGGTCCAAAACAGCGAGCGCACGGACGTGGTTCGGATGTTTTTCTATTACGGCTGCAACCAAGACGCTCGTATCGAGAAAAACTTTCATTTGCCTTTTTTACGGGCGGCCAAGTGCTCTTCCGCGCCACGCAATGTCAGCGCCCGCGCCTCCTCCAGGACATCAACCACTTGTTCGTTGTGCAGCAATTCATCGCCGGAAGTTGAAAAAACCAGGGCTTTTCCCTTGCGCACAAAGCCGGACGACGTTTTCGTCGGGGTAAGACTCACGACGCTGCCGTTTGTCGTGATCCTGAACAGATCTCCCGACTTGATGGCAAGCTCCTGGCGCACTTGCTTGGGAAGGACGATGCGGCCAGCCTGGTCAATGGGCACGGTCAGTTCTTTCATACCATTGGATAATACCATTACCAAAATATAATGGCAATAAAACTCGCTCATGGAGGTATTTCCGGCGCCGAACCCCGGACGCGCATCCGGGTCGAAATCTCCCTTCATAATGCCAGTTGATGCTTGTTTGCGACCCCGTCGGTCGTCAAGATTCCGTCATGAAAACAATCCACCACCAGCCGTCCTGGCGCGTCGCCTCCGACCGCGTCGAGGCCTTTGTCAGCCAAACGGGCGGGCAGATTGCTCCGGTAACTTTTGACCGCAAGGGACGTCGCATCGCCCCCTACTCCATCGCCCCGTGGGTGGACGAGAAGGTTGATCCCAAAACCCCGGCCATCATCCGCGTGTTGCGCGGCGATTTTTTCTGTCTTCCCTTCGGCGGCAACGCGGCGGCGTTTGGACGCGAGCAACATCCCATTCACGGGGAAACCGCCAACGCCAGGTGGAAGCTCGAAGCAGAATCGCGTACCGGCGGCAAAGCATCGCTCCATCTCAGCCTCAAAACGAAAATCCGCCCCGGCCGGGTGGACAAACATATTTCCCTCGCGGATGGCGAGGACAACATTTATTCCCGCCACATTCTCGGCGGCATGTCCGGCCCCATGAATCCGGGTCACCACGCCATGCTGAAATTCCCGGAGACAGAAGGCAGCGGCGTACTCTCCACCAGCCGGACGATTTACGGGCAGGTCTTCCCCGATGTGTTCGAGCGACCGGACCTGGGCGGCTATACCAGCCTGAAGATGGGCGCGGAATTCGAGTCCTTGCAAGCAGTGCCGCTGGCCAACGGCGGCACGGCGGACCTGACCCGCTATCCCGCCCGCCTCGGCTTTGAAGACCTGGTGATGGTGGTGAGCGATCCGGCGTTGCCCTTCGCCTGGAACGCGGTGACCTTCCCGCGCGAACGCTTCGTCTGGTTTGCCTTGAAGGACCCGAAGGTTTTGCGCAACACCGTGTTTTGGATTTCCAACCGTGGCCGGCATTATCCCCCGTGGAGCAGCCGCCACGTCAGCGTCATGGGAATAGAGGACGTGACGGCGAACTTTCATTTCGGTCTGGCGGAATCAGCCGCCCCAAATCCGATTTCCGCGAAAGGCCACCCGACCTGCTTGATCCTGGACCCGGCCAAACCGACGACGATCAATTACATCATGGGGGTGGCGGCAATCCCGGCCGGATTCGATCGGGTGACGGAAATCGAAGCGGTCGCGGGCGGAATTGTGCTGCGCTCGGCCAACGGAAAAAAGGCGAAGGCAAAAGTCGATCTGGGCTTTCTCCGGCAGACAGCAGCGTAGCAAATTGTTCAGACCCGCCAAGTTTATTAAGCCTAAAACAAATTATTTGAATTAATAGACATTTTGGGCTATAAGAACAGCGTGAAAAACGCTGATTTCTTTGCCGCAGACGAAAGGGGTGAGGCTTGATGGAGACCGCGGAGGCGAAGCCTCAAGGGATGGCGGTGGCCCGCCCGTCCGGCGCCGGAGTGTCGTTGGAGGGGATGCATGGCACCGTGGCGGTGCCCGGCCAGCGCGCCAGCTTCTGGCAAAATTGGCGGGCCTTTGTCGGTCCGGCCTTGCTGGTGAGCGTCGGTTACATGGACCCGGGCAATTGGGGAACCGACCTCCAGGCGGGCGCGCAATTCAAATATGGCCTGCTCTGGGTGGTGGGATTGGCCAGCCTGATGGCAATTTTTATGCAAGTCATCGCGGCGCGGCTGGGGGTGGCGACGGGCAAGGACCTGGCGCAAGCCTGCCGCGAATGGTATCCGGCGTGGTTGCGCTGGCCCAACTGGCTGTTATGCGAACTGGCCATCGGCGCGTGTGACCTGGCGGAAGTTCTTGGCAGCGCGGTCGCGCTCAATCTGCTTTTTCATATTCCCCTGTTTTGGGCCGTCATCATCACTGGATTTGACGTTCTCCTGCTGCTGGCGTTGCAACGTTTCAGCATGAGGTACATCGAGGCGGTGATTCTGGTGCTGGTGGGAACGATCGCGGTTTGTTACTTCATCGAAATCTTTGTTCTACCGCGAACGCGACCGGATTTTCTGGAAATGGCGACAGCGCTGGTGACACCGAATTTTCATCGCATGGAAATGATTGTGGTGGCCATCGGCATCATTGGCGCGACGGTCATGCCGCACAACTTGTATCTGCATTCGGCTCTCGTGCAAACGCGTCGCGTGAAGCGGGACGATGAATCCATCGGACGGGCCATCCGGTTCAATACGATTGATTCGACGGTGGCGCTCTCAATCGCCTTTTTTGTTAATGCGGCCATTTTGGTGCTGGCGGCGATGGTCTTTTTCGGGAAGGAGAGCATGACGCTGCCGGGCGGGACGGTGGTGAGTTTTGGGGCGGACGCGGATTGGATTCGCGTGGCCTATCTGACGCTGGCGCCGCTCCTGGGAACAGGGTTGGCCAGCTTTTGTTTTGCCATTGCGCTGTTTGCCAGCGGGCAGAGCAGCACCATCACCGGCACACTCGCGGGGCAGGTGGTGATGGAAGGGTTCATGCATTGGCGAATCCGGCCCTGGCTGCGGCGGTTGATTACGCGGCTGCTGGCGATTCTGCCGGCGGTCTTTATCATCGGCTTGCGCGGCGACAGCAGCGTGAACGATCTGCTGGTGTTGAGCCAGGTGGTGCTGGCGTTGCAATTGCCGCTGGCCATGTTTCCGCTGCTGCAATTTACCAGTTCGCGCAAGCGCATGGGGAAATGGCGCAACGGCTGGTTCCTGCTGGCGGCAGGCTGGGGCAGCGCCATCCTGATCACGGCGCTCGATATCTACGGCCTGCCCGAATCGCTCAAAACGGCCTGGCACGTCATCGTCGGCAGTTGAGTCTGGGCGCGTCTGTCAAAAAGAAACAATGACGTAATCCAGCAGGTCAACAACCTGGTCCAACTGGCGCAGGTAGTCCGGCATCGCCTCCACCGGCACGTGATCTCCGAGGGCGGCGTATTCTTCTTGCAGCAGCAATTTCCCACCGGAGACAATGGCGGTTTTGCGGAAGCGGAAAGCCGGATTATCCACCACCCAGTCGCCCGTGGTGACCGGCACCGCGGCGGGCAATGTGATTTCGGCGCGAAAATCCTGATGCACCGGATATTCCAGGCCAAGTGGCATGGATCGCATTGAAACGGCCGGCTTGCG
>Ga0302320_10021235_pt1 | contig 12901 bp, 10 predicted proteins | sample Bog_T0_3_FD_202130 | JGI IMG/M metagenome (GOLD analysis project Ga0302320, IMG submission 202130) | Peat permafrost microbial communities from Stordalen Mire near Abisko, Sweden - Bog_T0_3 | ecosystem: Environmental > Terrestrial > Soil > Wetlands > Peat | place: Sweden: Abisko, Stordalen Mire...
AGGTCCGCGCACCGGATCGCGGGATGAGTCGCCGATGGCGAAGGCCGTGGCGGAGGCAAAGGCCGAGGTGTTGAAGGAGCGTGCAGGGGTGCGGTCGGCGGGGTTCAGGCTGGGCTGGCCGACGATGTTGGGGCGCTCCAGCGAGAAGCCGGCGAAGGCGTTGGCGTTGGTTGCCTGGGTGACAGCCAGCGGCATGCCGGACTGTAGCGAGGTAATGACGTTGACGGCCCAGCCGCCGAGCAAAGTATTGCCCACTTGAGCAAGAGCACCCCACCCTTTCGCAGCGTCGCGAAAGGATGGGCCACCCGAAGTTTGAGATGGGCCACCCAAGCGATGGGGGGGTGGGCAAATCATAGGTGATGGCGGCGGAGGTCACGTTGGGCATGTCGCAGGGGGAGCTGTCCCGCTCCAGGCGCGGCGTGTAGCTGTCGGCGGCGATCAGGGAGCTGGTGTTGGGCGAGGAGCTGTGTCCTGTATTGGCGGAGCGTGTTCAGCCGATGAGGACGCCGCCGCCGTTGGCGTTGAGGATCTCGCCGGAGATGAAGCCGGCGAAGGGCGTGCAGAGGAAGAGGATGGGGCCAGCAACTTCATGGACGTGGGCGGGGCGGCCGAGGGGGATGGGGCCAAGGTTGCGGGCGGCGAGGGCGGGGGTGGCGAAGGCGGAGGCGGACATGTCCGTAGTGACCCAGCCGGGAGCGACGCAGTTGCAGTAGATGGCCTGCGGGGCGAGTTCGGCGGAGAGTGTCTTGGTGAGGGAGATGAGCGCGCCTTTGCTGGCGGCGTAGTCGGCGTGGAAGGGGTCGCCGCGCTGGCCGGCGGCGGAGGCGACCAGGACGATGTGGCCGCGGGGGGCCTCGATGGGGCCAGCGGCGTTCTCCGCAGGCGAGGGTCGCGTGAGCATGTGGGCGGCGGCGGCCTGGACGAGGCCAAAGGCGCTGTCGAGATTGGTGGCGAGCGTGTTGCGCCAGCGGGCAGGGGTGATTTCGGCAGCGGGTGCGTCGTCGGGCCAGACGCCGTGGTTGACGATGAGGATGTCGAGGTCTCCGAAGGCAGCGAGCGTGCGGGCGACCAGGGCCTGGCCGTCCTCGGGCGTGGTGAGGGACTGCTGGAGGGCGAGGCAGTGTGTGGGGCCGCCGAGTTCGGCGGAAAGGGCTTCGGCCTCCGCCCGTGCTGCGCGGTAGCTGAAGGCGACGCGGGCTCCGGCCTGGCGGAAGAGGCGCACGGTGGCAGCGCCGATACCCCGCGAGCCTCCCGAGATGAGGGCAGTGCGGCCGGTGAGGGTGAGCGGTACGCCAGGGATGGGAGTGTTGGACATCGGATGATTTTACGGTGTGGCGGCGCAGCCGCTTAGAACCTAATGAGGTGGAGGGTCAACCAAGGAGGGTCAGGTGCGACTTAGAAGAGGGCTTCGGTGCGGCGAAGGTTGCCGGCGCTGCCGATGTTGGCAAGGGTGAAGTTGAAGCGGTAGGTGCCGTCGTCGCGCACGGTGCCGAGGTTGTACTTGCGGTACTCGATGGTGAGGCCGCAGCAGTTCCAGTTGTAGCTGGTCTGGAGGGTGACGTACTGGGCGCTGTCGAGCTTGAGGTCGATGCCGGCACCGCCGGCGGCAGCGAGTCCGGTGCGGCTGGGGGCGCCAAAGCCGAGCAGCAGGCGCATCTGCGAGAAGTTCGATGTGGCGGAGCCAGTGAGGGTGTTGTTGGTGATGTTCTCTGTATAGAAGCGGCCGGGGGCATTGAGGCCGGCGAAGGAGAAGCCGCCGAAGACGCGACCTTCATGCACGTCAAGATAGACATTGGAGCTGTTGAACTTGGCCGCGCCGGTGTCGTAGTCGAAGTCCCAGCCGAGGTCGGTATGGCTGGAGGTGCGAAAGCGCATGCGGGAGACGACGGGCGAGACATTGCGCGGCTCGGTGAGGAAGGCGATGCCGGAGAGCGCGAGGGTAGAGTCAAAGATGTTGCGGCGGTTGTTGATGACCGCGCCGCCGAAGAGCTGGTCAAAGAACAGTTTCTGGGTGACGGTCCAAGTGAACCACTCCTGCTGCGCGGGCGGGGCGGCATCCTGAGCGCAGGAATCGCGACGCCGGGCGTGGGTGCGGGTGGGGGAGTCCGGCACCATGACGGAGGAATTGGGAATGCCGTTGGCATCGACGCCGCCCTCTTCTGTGGGGTTGAGGACGTCGCGCGGCTCGGGCTGCTCCGACTCGTTGGACTGATCGGGCGCGGGGGACGCCGGACATCCGGGGCGCGACTTTGCGAGCTTCCCGCGGGGGCGGAAGTACAGGTGCTGGGTGGCACCGTACTGGAGCTCGTTGGTGTTGCTGACGAGGTCGGTGGTGTCAAAGCGGAGCACGCTGAGGAAGTTGCCTACGCCCTTGACATCGCGATAGACCAGTTGGGATTCGATGGTGTGGCGCACCTGGGGGCCGAGCAGCCAGCGGAGGCTCTGGGGCACGGTGAAGGTGCGCTCGACGACGGGCGGGCGAATGTCGATCTTGATGTCGACCTCGGCTCGATTGAGACCCTGCACCAGCTCGATGGGCACGGCCCCGTTGCCGTAGGGGGCCTTGCGCGAGCGCGAGTAAGCGGTGTCCTCAAAGGCGATGCTAGAGAGAATGTGCCAGCCGGCAAAGGCCAGCGGCAGCGCCAGCTCCGGGCGCAGGTCCAGACGCTCGATGATGCCGGAGGAGACGAAGTTGGGCTGAATGCGTTTGAGGCCAGCGACGGACGTGTTCAGGCTCCAGAGCAGCGGGGTGTGGGCGATGGGGTGGTCGACAGCGGTGAAGTCCAGCGATGGCGCATGGAAGATCTTCACCTCCTCCCCCTGGGTGTTGTTGGTGGGTACGACCTTCAGGCCCTGGTAGCGGTCCGTGCGCGCGTCCAGCGAGAGGCCGTTGCTCTGGCGCGCGACGTAGATGATGGAGGTGATGTCGGAGCTGACGGCCTGGTTGAAGTTCTCGGTGAAGGCCTGGCGATAGACGTAGGTGCTGAGGTACTCGGCGTCCGCAGCCACGCGGGTGTGGGTGTCGAGCTGGCGGCGGAAGCCGGCGGTGACATCCTCACCGCCCTGGTTGGTGTAGACGTTGGTCGCAATGCCCTGCCGGTTGACGCTGGGTGCGACGAAGCCGCGGTCCTGCAGAGCGGAGAAGTGAGCGGTAAGGAAGTCGTCGCCGGGGCCGCGATAGCGGAAGGTGCCGTTCTCACTGAAGCCGCGCAGCGAGTAGTAGAGTGTGCCGATGGTGAGGTCTGCGGAGCGGCCAAGGGTGAGGTACGCCTGCTCACCGAGGGTGAGGCCCTTGGAGCCGGTGTTCTGGCTGGCGCTGGAGTAGCCGAGCACGGGAATCAGCAGGCCTGACTGGCGCTGCGTAGTGTCGACCGGATGGGTGACATAGGGCAGAAACAGCACGGGAATGCCCATGAGCTTGAAGGTGGAGGCGACGGCGCGGGCCTTACCGTCGCTGAGGTCGAAGCGGCGGCCCAGCAAGAGCCAGTCCGGGTTGGGCATGAGGCAACTGGTGACTGAGCCGTCATAGACGATGTAGTCCTGCGGGCCGGTCTTGACGACCATGCGGCCGCGAAACAGGAAGGGGTTGGAGTTGAGATAGGACTGGCGCGGCACGCTGGAGATGCCGATGACGTTAGTGTTGACCCGAGGCGCGTTCGAGGCGTCGGTGAGGCCCCGCACCTGGACGGAGCCGGTGACATCGTAGAAGCGGCCGGTCTGGCTCTTGATGTTGTAGGTGCCGTGCGAGGCCTCAATGGATTCGTCGTTGCCGCCGCCGGTCAGGTGCACGTGGCCGTCGGCGAGGACATCGCCGGTGTCCGTGTTGTAGCTGATGCGGTCGGCGCGGAGCACGTGGTCGCGGTAGTCGATCTCTACATCGCCGGTAAGGATGTAGGTGTCGTCCTGTTTGGTCTGGGTGTCGCTTTGGAGCACGGCGCGGTCGGGGGTCTTGTCCGGCGGCAGTTGCGTTGCGCGAGGGATGCCTGCGAGATCGTCAGTTTGTGCGGAAGGCGCATCGGGAAGAGAAGAACTTCGCGCAGCGGGGGGTGTCTCGCTCGGTACGCTTTGTGCAGTTAGAGATAGATGGCCGCCGAGAAGCGCGATGATACTTAGGTACAGATGGGCGAGCCGCGCAGTCTTCGCAACTGCGTTCGGTACGCGCCCGGAGAGTGTGCGGGGAGAGTCTCCGGCGAGGGCTTGAATGGGTCGGTGCACTGGATTGAGATTAGACGATTGTAGAACCGTGCCGGCGAAATATCGGAGGGCGACTCTGCGGAGTTGGCCGCGCGGGAGGTTTCAGGTGGAAGTGCTATGAGTAGCTCGGCCCAACTCGATCCGGTCTCCGAGCCGCAGGATCTATTTGCCGGTGGCGAGGGCAGCGCCGCGGTGCTGAAGCAGTTTGCCGCAGAACGGCTGGCCGCGCACCGCAGCCGTCGCGGTCTTGTCGCCGGCAATTCGGCAGTGGTGGAGCAAGACACGACGGCATCTCTGGAGGACCGGGTGCCGGGCGCGGCGCGGGTGCGCGAGGCCGTCGCCGCGCGCTACCAGCAGTCGCTGAGCTATCACGAGTACCTTGCGGCCGAGGCGGAGCGTTCGATGCAGCAGGCGCGCGCGGAGGCGGAGATCGCCGCGCGCAATGCAGAGGCCGTGGAGGCTGCGCAGACGCAGCTATTGGAAGAGCTGCGGCAGTGGCGCCAGCCCGCAGCGGAGCCCGAAACCGCGGCGGCGAAGCTGAACGTGCGTCTGGATGAGGCGATTGCGCTGCGCCCGGTGGCCGTGGCCCGGCCGCCTACCCCGCTGCCTGTTGCGCCTCCTGCGGTAGTACCGTCGCCGCCCGCGAGGCTGCTCGATCCGGCGGAACTGGCCGAGCAGATGGAGGAGATACAGAGTCTCGACGAGGAGATTGTCTTCCGCCTGGACCCTGAGTTCGCCGAGCACCATATTGAGCCGCTGCCGCTGCAGGCGAACATTCTGGAGTTTCCGCGCCTGCTGGTGGCCCCGCGCAAGGCGCGTCCGCGCTTGGCCGAAGGCCCGCTGCGGGACGACGCAGAGCTGGATCCGGAGTACCAGTTGCGCATCTTTGAGGTGGAGACCGAGCAGATTGCGACGGCGCCGGAGCCAGCGGAGGCGGCAAGCTTTGCTGACGCGCCGGAGTGGCAGAGTTTGCAGCTCGACGCGAGCCCTGCGGCGAGGTCGGCCGCCGACTTCGTGGTGGAGGACGAGCCTGCGGTGTATGAGTCTGCGACGTATGACCCGGCGCAGTCAGCCATCTACACCCAGCCCGTGAAGAACGCACCGCTGCACACCGCGCGTCTGGCGCGGCGGCTGCTCTCCGCTGCGGTGGATGGCTGCCTGTTGTGCGGAGCGTGGATCGGCTTTGCGTGTCTGGCGATGGTCACCGCCGGGCCGTCTCTGGCGCACCTGACACGGCCACTGCTGGGCGGCGTGGCTGCGGCGTCGCTGCTGGGGCTGTATGTGGCATACCACCTGCTGTTCTTCAGCTTCGCCGACGCCACTCCTGGTATGAACTACGCCCACCTGGACTTCTGCACCTTCGGCAATGAGAACCCCACGCGCGCCGCACTGCGCCGGCGCATCTGGGCGACGCTGCTGGCCGCTGTGCCGCTGGGCCTGGGCCTGTTGTGGATGATGATGGACTACGACCATGTGGGGTGGCATGACCGCATGTCGAAGATGTATCCGCGCGAGTACTAGAAAGCTAGCCGGCATCTTCTCGCAGCTATGGAACGCAGCCTTACGGCATCACCGCGCCTGCCCTAATCCACTCGGTGACGGTCGCGATGTCGGCGTCCGAGATTTTGCTCTTGGGGGGCATGGGCATGGGATCGTTGGCCGGGCCTTCGTGGCGGATGAGCGCGATCAGCAGGGACTGCTCCGGATGGCCGGGGACAAGGACCGCGCCGTCGTGGCCGCCGCGCATCAGGCCGTCTTTGCTGTCCAGGTGCAGGCTGCCGCGGTGGTTCATGCCGCCGTGGCAGCGGTAGCAGTTGTTGGCGAAGATGGGCTGCACGCGCTGGGTATAGAACTCCGGCGAGTTGGAGGCCGGGCCGCTGTTGGACTGCGCCCGCACCGCCTGGGATGGTTGCCAGCTCACGGCGACCGTGGCCAGACCGGCCGCCGAGACGGCCAACACAATTCTTCTTGCGTACAGATGCATCTCGTGATCTCCAGTTTGGATTTAATGTATCGCGAAAGTGACCGGCTGCTCCGTACCCGGCTTGCCACTCCCGCGGCGGGGGCGGGAACGATAGCCTGAAAGAGCTCTGGTGGTGTGAACCGCCCATGACATGCAGCCGAACTCCACAACGCAGCGACGGATGCTCCGCCGCCTGCACCGCGCGCGCGCCGGGCTGTTTGCCGTCGCGGTGATCTTCTGCGCGCTGCTGGCACTGGCCGCGCCGACGCGCTCTCCGCGGCCACGCCCGACGGCGGTGCATGCGCAGCAGGGCTCCGCACACGCCCGAGCGAAGGCCCGGGCGGGCGTACCCAGGACCGGACGTAGCTTGTCCCTATCCAGATCCCCATCCAGGCGGTCCGCTGAGAGGGTGCTCACCCCTGCGCGACGGGTGCGGCAGCATCGCGGAGGGGTGGCGGCTCCGCGCCGTGTTCTGGTGGCGACGGTGAGACGACGCGATCCCGCTGCGGACGCGCGCCGCGCCGCTGCGCTGACGTCAGCACAAGTGGCCGCCAGCATTGAGGCCAGCGTATTGCAGTCGAGCGGGAAGGCCTCGCGACCGCCGGCTGCTGCGCAGACTGCGCTCGAAGCCGCTGTGCCGCCGCCGGCTGCGCCGATCTCCGAGGCAGCCGAGATAGAGGAACTGGCGCATCCCACCCGCAGCGAACTCGCGGAGGAGGCGGTGCAGCCGCAGCTTCTGCCGCAGCTCTATGTGCAGGCAGGACACCTTATGGTGCCTGCGCCGCTGCGTGGATCGCGCGAGGTGCTGGTCCACCAGAACACGATGGCCGACGATGAGGGCCTGTCACGCATACGGAACGACGCCGAGCTGAACCATCTGCGCGGTCTGCGCCTGCTGGTGGACTTTCCGGTGAGCGAGAGCCTGCATCTGAATCCGGCACTGCCCGCCAACCGGCGCTGCGCGCGGCCATGGACGGTGCGTTTTGCGGCGGACATTGCGCACGCCTTCTATGCGCGGTTCGGCGAGCCGCTGCAGGTGAATTCCGCGGCGCGTACGGTGGCGTACCAACGGCGGCTGCAGCGCAGCAACGGCAACGCCGCGGCGGTGGAGGGCGAGGCCGCCTCGCCCCACCAGACCGGGCAGGCCATCGACTTCGGCAAGCGAGGCATGAGCGAGGCGGAACTGGCGTGGATGCGCGCGATGCTGCTGCCGCTGATGAGCTCCGGCAAGATCGATGTGGAAGAGGAGTTCCAACAGGCGTGCTTCCACATCAGCGTGTACCGCAGCTACCTGCCGCCGGCGCGCAAGCGCGGGGTGGCTCGCGCTGAGGTTGCGCAACTGCATCGGGCAGAGTAAAAGGCGCAAGTGAATGCAGCGAAAGAGGCTCCCCACCTGGGGAGCCTCTTTTATGGCTGGCGGTGTTGTGGGGACGCAGCCAATTTTGGGAGTCTCGTAAAAATTCAGTGTCTTGGGAGGCGGGAAATCAGCTTTTTCTGCCCAGAAAAGCAAATTCAAAAATAATGTTTGACAATCGTATTGTTTTCGTTCTACTCTGGTGATGGAAACGTCTAACTCAAAGGAGATATACCATGCGCTTTGCGATTCTCAGCTCCCTCGCCCTGCTTCCCGTTCTGGCTTATGGCCAGGCGGCAGTCCCTGCTGGATCCCAGACGCTGGCCAGCGTCTCCCAACCGAATCTGGTTCACGCCTCCGCCCCGGCTGCGACCGCGGCTCCCGCGGGCATTGCGGTTGTGCCGGTCACCTACCGCGATGTGATTCACACGCGTCTGAACGCCGACCTGCGCGACCAGCGCAGGGCGGGCGAACTGGTCACCAACTTTTACGGCGATAACTCGAATGGTGACAATCGGGTCCAGGTTCCTCAGCTGATCCACACGGTGGGCCGTACGCTGCCGCTGGCGCAGATCCAGGACCCGGCGAAGGCTGAGGTCTCGGTACACGTGATTGTGGATCCGGCGGGTGTTCCGGAGTTCTCGTCCATCACGCGTTCGGCGGGCCCGCAGATCGACAATGCTACGCTGGCTGCGGTGCGCGAGTACCGCTTCCAGCCTGCGAAACTGGACGGCGTTCCGGTCGAGTCCGACCTGACGCTGACGATCCATCTGGAGAAGAACTAAGCACTGCGAATGTGGGTGCCTCATCCTCGACCGACAGCTCTATCGTCGGGCAGGGTGGGGTGCCTTTTCGCTTTAAGGAAGCTCTGACTAAGTCTCCGTAGCCGAAGCATCCTCTCCCTCCGGGGCTAAAGCCCAAATTTACCTGGGCCTCTTACGTACGGGCTGAAGCCCGTACCTTTCAAAGCCACCTTGCGGCCGAGGTGTCCTCATCTCTCATCGCTCATCCCTGTTCCCTAATCCCTGGGTTGCAGTTTGATGGGTCCCCTAGGAGTGGGGCGGATGGCCTCGAGGTTCTCGGGGGCGTCCGAGTGGATGCCGAAGTCCCACACATCCAGGTTGAGCGACTGTGGGGGAAGCACTTCGACAAGCGCGTACTCGCCGAACTCCAGGGGCTGCTCCGGGGTGAGTTTGAGCCAGCGTCCGCCGGGCTGGGGCTCCTCGCGCAACTCGATGACGTCGGGCTGGGGGCGGTTGGCGCCGAGCAGGTTGAGGCGAAAGCTTTCGACGTCGCGGACATCCTGACGGGCGTCGACGCGCTCGATGACGTAGTCGCTGGACTCGGCACCGCCGCTGGAGGCCTCGCGCTCCTTGATGTCTCCGGCACCGTGGGTGGCGACGGTGAGGGCGTTGCCGCCGCTGGGGTCGGGGTCGTCGCCGATGCGGACATAGAAGATGGGGACGGGCACGTGCAGCTGGATCTCGGAGCGAGGCCCGGCGATCTCAAAGATCTGGTGCGGGCTGGAGCCGGGATGGATGGCCTTCTTCTGCACGGCGTGGGCGGTCTCCTTGTTCAGGTCGCTGCCCTCCTGGGGCACGGGCACAAGTTCCGGGATGTCCTCAAAGGTGTCCAGCACGAGCACGCTGCCTTGGTCGGGGAGTCGCAGGCCGGGCTTGATCTCGAGGGTGAGGGCGGCGCGCGCGGCCTCCTCGCGGGCGAGTTCGGGGCTAAGCACGGGCGGGCCACTGTCATTGCCGGCGGTATGGTCGTGCGTCCAGCGGACGGTGGCGGCGAGGTCGACCAGCGCGAGCGGAACGTCCTCGATGGCGCCGTTGCGTTCGGCGCTCTTGTAGCGGACGATGTCGCCGACGATCTGGTAGTTCAGCACAATCTGGTAGGTGCCGTCCTTCATGATGAGGCGGGTGCGGCCGCGCTCGGGCTGGGTGAGGGTGTCAGGGATGTCCATGGGATGCCGCTGCGCACGCGCTGAGCCCGAAGCAAGCGCGAGAACCAGACCCACGCAGATGGTGGTGGTTCGCATCGGTGTTGGCTTGATCCCCATTCGCTCTATTAGACGCCAGCACCCGGCTGCGGGGAAACAGGCTAGCTTCCCTTCCTGGGCACCTTGGCACCCTTCTTGCGTGCCTCAGAGAGGCCTATGGCGATGGCCTGCTTCGGGTTGGTGACCTTCTGTCCGCTGCCGCTCTTGAGCTTGCCCTGCTTCATCTCGCGCATCTCGGTCTCCACCTGTTTGCCGGCGGCGGGGCTGTACTTGCGTGTGGACTTTTTCGCTGCTTTCTTCGTTGCCTTTTTCTTCGTTGCCATGGTGGGTGAAACCTCCCAGCACGTTGGAGGACGAAGTCTACGGCTTCGTTGCTTGGCCGGTAGCGCGGCGCGGGTGGCGTAGCGTGTACCAGCGGGTGAAGACGGCGGCCACGCCGAGCAGCACGGCCAGCGCCCACTCGGCGGCGTGGCGCGTGGGTTTGCTGTTGCGGGCGGCGTAGGCTGCGGTGAGGTCGTCGGCGAGGCCGGGGATGGTGACGGCGCGGAAGTTGTCCGGCGTGACGGGCAGCGAGCCGAAGACACGCGCGGGCGAGGGCGGCGTGCCGTCGCGGTCCTTGGGGATGGCGGCCATCATGGCGTTGACCTCGGCGTCGCGCGGGTCGTTGAAGTAGGCCATGTCCGCTGTGTTGGGAAACAGCGTGGATTTGCCGGTCATGCGCTGCTCAATCGCAGCGATGCCGTCCTGGCAGACGCCGAGGGTGTAGTAGCCGCCGAAGGGAAGCTCGGGGTGGTCGGCGTGCTGGTGCATGTAGGCGACGGTGAGCAGGCCGGCGAGGCGCGTGACCTCCACGGCCTGCGCGCCGGTGTAGGTGTGCGCGTTGCGCTCCAGCACCCAGGGCTGATCCTGCAGGTCCATGGTGCGCCACTCGGATTTGCCGTCGTCGCCATAGTAGTAGCTGACGTCGGCATTGATCAGCGGTCCACGGATGTGCCACTCGTACTCAGCATGCACGGCAGGGACGCGCAGATGGCGGCCGTGGCTGTGCGGGATGACGATCTGCGAGTCAATCCAGAAGGGTGCCATCACGTCTTGGCCGTTGTAATGGAGGTGGGCAAAGTTGGCGAAGTAGCGGGCGTCGTCGACGGTGACGGTGTGGCCGGAGGCTTGGAGGTCACGGATCACCAGTTCTGGTGTCCGCGCCTGAAGGTTTAGCTTGTCCTCCACTGCCCCGGTAATCCCGGCTTCGCGGCGTTCGACGTCTAGCGCTTCGTATGACCTCGGCACAGAGAACGGTTGTGTGTCGTCAAGCTCATTCGCTGCTAGTCGATTCAACACATCTGCCAGCCGCTGCGACTCCGCGTGTTCCGGCGCGAGTGGGCTCGGTCCATCGCCGTGTATGACACCTGCGCCGAGCGGCGTCATCACGCCCTCGGTTGGGAAGCCCGGCAACGTCGATGGCTGATCAAGCGAGACGGTCTGCGCCTTGTCGAGGGCGTAGGGCCCGAGGTCGAGGAACTGGCTGGCCTGCGCGCTTGTGGTCTCTTTGTGCTGAACGATTTTGGTAACGATGGCGAGCGTGGGATTGATCTCGCGCATGGGCCAGCCGGGAAAGCGGTCGAGGCCCTGCCAGTCATTGCCGAGCACGCGCTTGCGCAACTCGTCGACGAGTGCGGGGGTCATGGGCAGCGGCGATTTCTTACTGCCGTCAAGCTGGGCGAGGATGCCCTGGGTAAAGCCGGGGCGCGCGGAGAGCTGGCGCATCATCTGCGACAGCAGGATGGTGTTGGGCGGCATGGGTGTCTCCGGCACGACGTAGGTGCGGTGACAGCCGGAGGCCGCGAGCAGCGTGCAGAGCAGGGTGAGTTTGCGGGGCTGGCGCATGAGAGAACAGCGTACACCCGGAATTTTCGTTTGCGTACTCCGCCGTGGGAACAGCATCCAACGCAGTATGAGATTTTTGGGCTGCTTGTGACCGGCGCGAGCCAACTGACGTACTCGGGGATTGGCCTTGCTGTGTTTGGGCAGCAGTTCTGCCTGCCGGTGCCGTCGATGCTGCTCTTGATGACCGCCGGGGCGCTGGCGGCCGATGGGCAGGGGCATCTGCGGCTGTCGCTGGTGGTGCTGTCGGGCGTGGCCGGCTGCCTGGCGGCGGACGGCTTCTGGTTCTGGCTGGGGCGGCGCTGGGGTGGCGGAATCATTCGCGTGGTGTGCAGCCTGACCGCAGATCCGCGTGCCAGTCGCGAGCGTTCCAGCAGGATATTTGCACGCTGGGGGCTGAAGCTGCTGCTGGTGGCGAAGTTTATCCCAGGGCTGGATGGCATCTCGCCGCCGCTGGCGGGCGCGGAGGGTGCGTCTGTCGGTAACTTCATTGCCTACGACACCGCGGGTTCGCTGCTGTGGAGCGGCGCCTATGTGCTGCTGGGCTTTCTCGTCTACCGCCAGTTGGACCTGGTGATGCACGGCGTCCAGCGCTTCGGAACGGTGCTGGGAGTGGTGGTGGGCGTGCCGCTGGCGGCGTATGTGGCGTGGCGGGGGCTGCACCTGGTGCGCATGATCCGGCACCTGCGGCTGCGGCGCATCAGCCCGGCGCTGTTGCAGGCAAAGATCGATGCGGACGGGCGCCTGGCTATCTTCGACCTGCTGCACTATGAGGCGCAAGGGGCAGAGGTCGCAGGCATTCCTGGCTCCATCCGCGTGGACCCGGTGCGGTTCCGTATTTCGCCGAACGTGCAGATCCCGGATGACATCGATATCGTGCTGTACTGCTCCTCGCGCAACGACTTTGTGAGCGCGCGCGTGGCGGAGGCGCTCGAGAAGCGCGGCGTGAGCAGCGTGTGGGTGCTGGAGGGCGGGCTGGAGGCCTGGGAGCTGGACGGACGGCCCGTGACCACGAAGTTGAAGACGCCCGAGGAGATCGCCGCGCGGCTGGGGATTGTGCTTCCGCCGGAGGTCCGGCTGCGGAAGAGGGAAGCTGCATCGTGAACGCGCGCAGCTAGTCTAACCATCATGCAGATTGGAATCGACAGCTTCGCGGCGTGGAGCGTGGGCGGCGACGGCCAGGCGGCTACGCCAGTGGCCGCAATGCAGGAACTGGTGCAGCGCGTGGTGCGCGCGGAGGAGTGCGGGCTGGATGTCTTCGGCATCGGCGAGCACCACCGCAAGGATTTCCTGGACTCGGCGCCGGCGATGATCCTGGCCGCGGCGGCGAGCGTGACCAAGAGGATCCAACTGACCAGCGCCGTCACGGTGCTGAGCGCGGCCGACCCCGTGCGCGTCTTCCAGCAGTTTGCGACGCTCGATCTGCTGAGCGACGGGCGCGCCGAGATGGTGGTGGGGCGCGGCAGCTTTATTGAGAGCTTTCCGCTCTTCGGGCTGGCGCTGG
>Ga0302320_10021237_pt1 | contig 12899 bp, 11 predicted proteins | sample Bog_T0_3_FD_202130 | JGI IMG/M metagenome (GOLD analysis project Ga0302320, IMG submission 202130) | Peat permafrost microbial communities from Stordalen Mire near Abisko, Sweden - Bog_T0_3 | ecosystem: Environmental > Terrestrial > Soil > Wetlands > Peat | place: Sweden: Abisko, Stordalen Mire...
CATGATCCTTCAACAGAGCGGTCCACAGATCAACGCCTTCAAGCACATGAAGGGCGTCAGTTACGTCACCGACATCACCCAGCCGCGCGACCCGGGTCTCAACTTCCTGATCTGTAACACGACCGGGACGATGAACCAGTACTTCGCGTGGGCCGGCGAGTTTGCGCCGACGGTGCCCGGCTCGTTGCAGTACATCTTGAAGGGCCAAGCACCACCTCTGGCGGTCCAACAGGCCGACTGGATCGGCACGATGGGGGCGGTCAACCCGTCGTCGCTGCAGTGGGACACGACCTTGAAGCCGGTCGTCAACGACCAGAGCATTCGTCAGGCCATGGCCATGGCGGTCAATCGCAGCACCTACTTCCGGGTCATCGACGATGGCGTGGGTGAACTGGCGGACGGCATCTTCCGCAAGACCTCGCCGTTCTACAAGAACCCCGGGTACCCGGCCTACAACCCGACGAAGGCCAAGGCCCTCGTCGATGCGTACAAGTCGAAGAACGGTGTCTCGACCGTGTCCTTCGTCATGGACATCGTGGCCGGCAGTGCGACCGCGACCAAGGCCTTCGACTTCTTCCAGCAGGAGTTCTCGAAGATCGGCATCTCGATCTCGCCTCGTTCACTCGTCCAGAGCACGCTCATCAACAACGTCATCTACGGCGAGTACGACTGCGCCGGCTGGAACCAGTTCGGTGGAACGGACCAGTCGCTCAACTACGTGTGGTTCGACTCGCAGCCGGCGACGACCTCGCCGACGGCGGGTGGTTTGGGCATGTCCGGACTCCCGTCCGGGACCCAGATCGCTGGTGCGGTGAACTTTGCCCACCAGGCCGACCCCATCGTCGAGACGGCGCTGTTGACGGCGCTGGCCTCACGCCCGGGCACGGCGGCACAGAAGGCGGCCTGGCAGACGGTGAACCGTCGATTTGCCATCGAGATTCCCTACGTCATGCTCGACACCACGGTCAATGCCTGGGCCGCGCGTTCTGACGTGCAGAACTGGGTCTCGGGTACGGCGGGCGACGGCACGACTCGTTGCCTCAGCCCGGACGCCGGCTCGGCTCGCTGGGACCAGATCTGGAAGAGTTAGTCCTTCGGTAGAGGCGAAACGTCTGATCCCCCGCGGGCCGTCGCAACAATGACGGTCCGCGGAGGGTTTTTCTCCGTCTGGCGATTCCCTGCCACCGATCTATGCCGTCTCGGTGATGTTGCCCGTCACGTTTCGCCACCACCACAAGGTGGTGATTCCGAAGAGCGCCGAAAGCACCGCGAGCAGCGTGAAGGGCAGCGCCGGGTTGATCGTGAACAAGAACCCGGAGGTCCCGGCCGCGACGGCGAGGGCAGCGGTGTTCGACGTCGCGTAGAGGCCCTGTCGTCGACTGAGCTCGCGATGGACGGCGCCCTGGCTCATCAACGACGAAATCGACGGCGCCGACAGGGCCGCACCAATCGATTCGAGTGACCCCATGAACAAGATGAGGTCGTTGTCGTGGATGTGCGGGTAGATCGAGAGAAACAGTGCACCGTTGAGCAGTCCCCCCAGGGCGACGTACCGACGATTGGCGTGATCGGCCAACCATCCGCCAACGCCACTCAGGGCCACGAAAGGGAGACAGAAGATCGTCCAACTCAGTCGGATCTGCAAGGTGGAGGCGTGATGGGCGTGCATCAACAGACTCCAACAGGCCTCGTAGACGCCGATCACCAGACCGCTCGCACTCGCGGCGACCAGGGCGCCGGTGAGTTGTGGGCTCCACTGGAGTTTGGGGAGCGGCGTCGGGTCGTAGGCGCGGTCCCCGAGGTTCGTGCGGTAGGCCACGATCGCGGCGACGAAACTGATCATGCCGGCGGCGAAGAAGGCCCAGCCGAGGCTGTTCACCGACACCACGACGCCGGCGACCGGACCGAGGGCGAGCCCCAGGAGTTGGGCGGCGATGATGCGCGAGATGGCGCGACCGCGTTCGCTTTCTGAGAAGAGCGCCGCGACCGCCGACATCGAGGCCACTTCGATGGCGCCGGCCGATGCGCCCTGGACGGCGCGCGCCAGGGCGAACCACGGCGCCGACACCGGCAAGAGATACGCCGTACTCGCGATGCCGTAGGCGACGAGGCTGTAGATCAGTATCGGGCGGCGCCCGAATCGGTCGGCCAGTCGGCCGAGGAAGAACTGCGTGAGCACGCCGGCGACGAAGAACGACGCCATGATGAATCCGATGACCGTCGGGACGCCGCCGCGGTGTTCGAGAAAGAGCGGCAGCAACGGAAGACCCAAGGTGGCGCCCATCCACTGGATCGCCACGATGATCGTGAGGCGTCGCAGAGTTTGCTGAGGAGTGCTCGTGGCCACCGTTCAACGCTACACACCGGGGTCGGCGGAACCGTGTGCAAGTATGAAGCGAGTGCACGCCGTCGAACTGACCTTTTCAATCGGATGGGCGGCATTCTGGATTTACTGGCTCGTCGCCGCGTTCACCATGAAGAGGGGGCGTGCGCAGTGGTCCGCCGCGTTTCGGATTCGAATCCCTCTGGTGATCGTGGTCTTCATATTGGTTCGTGTGGGTGCCTTTCATAACCACCGTCTCAACACGAATTCCTGGCGTGCCGGGCTTGGGCTCGCCCTCTTCGCGATGGGACTGGCGTTCGCCATCTGGGCCCGACGACACATTGGACGCAACTGGGGCACCCCGATGTCGCAAAAGCAAGAACCGGAGTTGGTGACCAGCGGTCCGTACCACTGGGTTCGCCACCCGATCTACTCCGGCATTCTGGTCGCGGGTATCGGTACCGCGCTCGCGCTGAGCTGGTCGTGGCTCGTCGCGGTGGCCATCGCCGGGGTCTACTTCGTCTACAGCGCGACGGTCGAGGAGCGCTACCTCACGAAGGAGTTCCCGGACACCTACCCGGGTTACCGGCGCTCGACGAAGATGCTCATTCCCTACATCTTCTGAATCCATCCGACACACCCCTGACTAGTCCTGTCAGCGCAACGCGGACTTCCCGCGTCTACAGCGAACCGCACTCGATCAAGATCAAGACCCCGAGTCCGAAGTACAGCCACGGCATGAACGACGGCGCGTGCTTCGTGCCCCACTCGACGACGCGTGGGTGGCTGGCGAATGCCTGCGCGCTGACCAGGAACAAAAGTTCCATGACCGCGAATATCGCGACCGTCACGATCGCGTGGGCAATCCCGTCGGCGCGAAGCAGGGGGATCCACACGCCGAGGTTGTCACCACCGAGGGCCAGCGTCATGGCGAAGGTAGTCAGCGCGCCGCGACGAAAGACCTCGCGAGGCTCCTTCTTGCGGTTTCGCCACGCGTACCAGGCGAGCGCCCACGGCGCCAGGCATAACAGTCCCACCCACGGCAGGGGAATCGGCGTGAGGAGCGAACCGATGCCGCCGGCGACGACGAGGAGCGTCGTAACACCCAGGGCTTGGGCGTAGCTCACGCGACGGACGCGGTTCTTCTCGGTGACGATCAACTGCGCGGAGAACGCGAAGAAGTTGTCGAACATCGTTCCGAGGAACGCGAGGATTGCCACGACGATGACACTGAGAATCGTGTGCACGCGTTGACCTTACCTGAGAGTAGAAAGGCGAGAAATAGGGCACAGTAGGCTGTGCAACGATGATTCGCCAGGTCTTGCCCCCGAGTGTCGAGCAAATTGAAGCGGCGCGTCGCGTCATCGCCGAGCACCTCGTTCCCACACCGACCATCTCGCTCTCGCTACGTGGACGTCCCGTCCTCGTGAAGATGGAGAGCCTGCAGCCGACGGGATCGTTCAAGGTGCGCGGCGCGTTGGCGGCCGTCGAGGCCTCTCGTCGCGACGATCCCAACGGCGCCGTCATCACTGCTTCGGCCGGCAATCACGGACTGGGCGTCGCCTACGCCTCGTCGGTCCTCGGCGTTCCCGCCACGGTGGTCGTCCCGAAGAACGCGTCGATCGCCAAGGTAAAGAAACTCGGCAACTACATGATCGAGTTGATCCAATTCGGCTCCTCCTTCGATGAGGCGCAGGCCCACGCGATGTCCTTGGCCGACGAACGCTCCATTCGCTTCATCTCACCCTTCAACAACTCCGACGTCATCGCCGGTCAGTCGACCGCGTTCGACGAGATCCTCTTGCAAGCTCCGGAACTCGAACACATGGTGATCTCCGTCGGCGGCGGGGGACTGCTCTCCGGAGCGCTCATCTCGCGTGACGCGCACGACCGCTCCGACATCCGCGTGACGGGCGTGCAGCCGACCGAGAGCGCCGCGCTCTATCACGTGCTGCGTGGAGCGACCATGGCGGAGGTCGTGCATCATCCAACGATCGCCGACGGCCTCGCGGGTGGGGGCGACGACGGCTCGGTCACCAACGACCTCATCGCCTCGCACGACGTTCCTCTCGTCCTCGTGCCGGAGATCGAGATTCGTCGAGCGGTGCGCGAAGCGGTCGAGAACAACGGCATCGTGATCGAGGGATCGGCATCGGCCTCCTACGCGGCGATCACGAACGATCTGGTCGACGACGCGACGTCGCGGATCGGCTTCATCGCGAGCGGACGCAACATTTCGCTCGAACTGCTGCTGGAGATCTTGCGAGAGCCGTTGGCGTAATGGCCACGTTCAAAAAGTCGTACGCCGTCGTCCTCGCAGCCCTCGCGTTCTCCCTCACCTTCATGGGGATCGTGCTCGCCGCCACCGATCCCAATCCCTCGGGCATAGCGCAGGACGCACTGGAGTTGCACGGCATCCCTCCGCGTTCGGCGAGTCTTCTCGTCACCGTGTCCAACGGTCAGTCCTACACCGTCTCGGCGACGATCAACGCCAACTTCGACACGTCGCGCGCCGAGGCCATCGTGCAGTTTCCGCTGCTCTTCTCCCAGACGTCCGTCGAACTTCGCCTGATCGGCGACCACGTCTACGCCGAAGCGGCGGACATCTCGTCGGGGAAGTGGCTCGAGATCGACGAGCAGCCGCCGTCATTCTTCGGTATCGCGCTCGAGCTGACGCAACCGGCGTCGGACCTCCGTTTGATCAGGAGTTTCCAGCACCAGTCGATCACGAAGAGCGGGTACTCCGCGACGTATCACTTCTCGAGCGACGACGTCGCGTTGACCAACGTGCTCGGCACGCCGAGAAAGACGGTCCTCGGCGCACTCGACGTCACCGTGACCACCGGCGCCAGTGGTGAGGTCACGGGCGCGACGATGACGGCGCGCACGAGGCACGACATGAGCAAGGTCAACGTCCAGGTCCTCTCCTACAACAAGCGCACCGAGATCGCCGAACCGTCACCGAGCGACGTCAACCCACTCAAGGTCGCTTCACTTCGCCAACTGTTCTCGACGACGTCGTTTGCAACACTTCTGCTACCCGCGAACATCTCGTCACTCTTCGAAGGGACCTCGCAGATCAGTTGAGTACCACGTCCGACGTCTATCCCGAGCCTCGTTGGCCCGCTTCGATCGCCCTGGTGGTGTGCGCCGCGCTCTACGTGGCGCTGCCCGATCGACTCGTCGTCGGACCACATTGGCTACTACCGGTCCTCGTGGTGTTGCCGCTCGGTCCCTTGTCGGCACGTCGACATCGACACCCCGACGAGAGCGCGTGGATTCGCCACGCCGTGATCTTCTTGATCACGCTCGTGACGCTCGCCAACGTCACCTCGATGATCTTGCTCGTGCACCACCTCTTGGTGGGACATGTTGCACAAGGACGAAAGTTGATCTACTCGGCCGTGGCCGTGTGGTTGACCAACGTCATCGTCTACGGCCTGTGGTTCTGGGAGGTGGACCGCGGCGGTCCGCATCGTCGGGCGTCCGGCGAGAAGCTGGTGATCGATCTGCAGTTCCCCCAGATGGAGAATCCAAAACTCGCCCCCGAGCACTGGCGACCGCATTTCACCGACTACCTGTACACGTCGTTCGCGAACGGTACGAGCTTTGCGCCGGCCGACGCGATGCCGCTGTCCTTTCGCATGAAGGTGCTCTTCACGACCGAATCGGTCGTGTCGCTCATCACGATCGCCGTGGTCGCGGCGCGCGCGGTCAATATCCTTCGCTAGTCGTCTCAGTCGACGAGGCGATCGAGCCATCGACTCGCGCGACTGACGCGAGCGTGTTTCGATTCGACGCGGTCGGCCCAGCCGGCGAGGCCGAGGCCCGCGTTGATGCCGATCCAACGCAGCGGCTCGAACTCCCAGCGTCGACCGGCGTGTTGCACGAAGGGCAGACGAGTGAAGTCCGTTTCGACGTCCGGGCGGGTGATGAGATCGGCGAGCGCCGTGGCGGCCACGTGGCTCAGCACGACGCCGTCACCGGTGTAGCCGCCGGCCGACGCCAGGCCGGAGGCGGCGTCGACGCGCACGAAGGGCGAATGGTCGCGGGGCATCGCGAGCGGTCCGCCCCAGGCGTGCGTGATCGAACCGGGCAGCGTCGGGAAGAGCTCTCGAAGGGTCGTCTCGAGTTTTTGGAAGACCTTGTGATTCGTGTCGAATCGCGCCTCGACCGAAGAGCCGAAGTGATACGGCGCGCCGCGACCACCGAAGGCGATGCGATCGTCACTCGTGCGTTGTCCGTAGATGATCATGTGCCGGTCGTCGGCGAACGTCTCGTACTTCGCGAATCCGACCTCGTCCCAGAAGGCGCGCGGTAGCGGTTCGGTCGCGATCATCAGCGAGTAGAGCGGCACGACGGTTCGCCGTTCGTGCGGCAAGTTGGGTGTGAATCCTTCGGTCGCTCGCACGACGACGTCGGCGTGCACGTTGGCCCCGACGGTGACCACCTCCGCCGGTCGACGGCCGCGCCTCGGGACGATGCGTGTGACCGCGGTGTTCTCGAAGATCTTGGCCCCCAGCGTCGCCACGACGTCACTGAGACCGCGCACCAGTCGCGCCGGGTCGATGCGCGCACAGTGCGGTGAGTACGTCGCACCGAGAGCGCCGTCCACGTGCGCTTCGAGATCTGTCTCGTCAACCCATCGCAGGTCGTCGGCACCGATCCCGATCTCGCGCGCCGCGTCGATCTCGTCGGTGAGGCGCGCAACTTGAATGTCACTACGCGCGAACGTCATGGTGCCACCGTGAATGAAACTTGCGTCGATGCCATCGATGCGCGCGGCGGATCCAAGTTCTGCGACGGCCCGTTGCAGCAGTTGACGTTGGTGATCGAACGATTCACGGCCGTAGCGACGGATGACGCTTTCGTTGCTAAGGGGAAAGAGGCCCGACGCCCAACCGCCGTTGCGGCCCGAGGCGCCGAAGCCGCAGACCTCCTTCTCGAGTACCGCGACTCGAAGGTCGGGATCGCGCCGCAGTAGTTCGCGCGCGGTCCACAGTCCGGTGAAGCCACCACCGACGATTGCCACGTCGACGTCCACGTGCTGCGTGAGAGGCGCACGGGGCGTCACGGGTGATTCGAGCGACGACCACCACAGCGACTGCGATGGCGCCACGATCAGATGAACTTGACGGCTCCGGTGAAGACCTCGCGCATCGTGCCCACCATGAAGTCGATGTCGGCTCGCGTCGAGATCAGGGGCGGGGCGAGCTGGACGACCGGGTCGCCGCGGTCGTCAGAACGACAGATCAAGCCGCGCCGGAACATCTCGGGCGAGACGTAGCCGCGTAGGAGTCGTTCGGCGTCCTCGCCGGCCCAGGTCTCTTTGGTCTCTTGGTTCTTCACCAGTTCGACACCCCAGAAGTAGCCGGTGCCGCGCACGTCACCGACGATCGGAATGTCGCTCAAATCCAACAGGCTCTGGCGGAAGTAGTCCTGGTTGGCCAGCACGTTCTCCAACACCTTCTCGTTCTCCATGATCTCGATGCTCTTGAGGGCCACGGCACACGAGACCGGGTGACCGGACCAGGTGAAGCCGTGAACGAACGAGGTGTCGCCGTGCTGGAAGGGCTCGGCCAAGCGGTCCGAGACGATCATCGCGCCGAGCGGGGCGTAACCGGCGGTGATGCCCTTCGCGCACGTGATGATGTCGGGCACGTAGTCGTACTTCTGACCACCGAACCAGGTGCCCAGTCGACCGAACGCGCAGATGACGTCGTCCGAGACGAGTATGACGCCGTAGCGGTCACAGATCTCGCGAACCGACTGCCAGTAGTTCGGCGGGGGAGTGAAGCAACCACCGGCGTTCTGCACTGGCTCCAAGAAGACCGCGGCGACCGTCTCGGGGCCTTCGCGCAAGATGGCCTCTTCGATTTGGTGAGCCTGCCAGAGACCGAATGCTTCGAAGTCGTCGCCGTACTGCTCGGCGCGATAGAAGTTGACCGCGGGCACCTTGACCGCGCCCGGAACGAGTGGCTCGAACGGCTGACGGTATCCCTCGAGCGACGTGATCGTCAAAGCGCCGAGCGTCGTGCCGTGATAAGCGACGTCACGGCTGATGACCTTGTAGCGATCGGTGTCCCCGCGCATCTTGTGGTACTGACGCGCGAGTTTCCAGGCGCTCTCGTTCGCTTCGGCACCACCCGAGGTGAAAAAGACACGGTTGAGGTCACCGGGGGCGAGACTGGCGATCTTCTCGGCGAGTTCGATGGCCTTCGGGTGGGCGTAGGTCCACAGGGGGAAGAAGGCCATCGACGTCATCTGCTCGGCCGCGGCGGCGGCGATGTCGGCGCGACCGTGCCCGAGCATGTTGGTGAAGAGTCCCGAGAGACCGTCGAAGTACTCGGTGCCGTTGGCGTCGAAGACGCGCGTACCCTCACCGCGCACCATGATCGGTACTTCGTTGTGCTCGTCGTAGGCACCCATGCGTGACATCTGGAGCCACAGGTGGCGCCGAGCCCGCTCGGAGTAGTCATGACTCGCGTGTTTCTCGTCCGTGAATTCGATGCCGTCGCTAATGGTGTTCAGCGTCACTTGGTCCCCCATACGTATGTCTGCTTTGAAAGCTTCAAATACAGAAATGTCTCAACCTCGGTCACACCGGGAATGCTCCGAATCGAGTCATTCAAGAGGTGGACGAGCGCGTCGTCATCGACGGCGATGACTTCGGCGATGATGTCGAAGCTGCCGGCGGTCATGACGACGTAGTTTGCTTCGTCGATCGAGGCGATCTTGTCGGCGACGAGTCGAACGTCGCCGTGGACGCGAATGCCGATGAGCGCCTCGCGACCGTATCCGAGTTGCAACGGATCGGTGATGGCGACGATCTGCATAACGCCGGAGTCCTTCAGTCGCTGCACACGTCGTCGCACGCCGGCTTCGGAGAGTCCGACCTCATTCGCGATCGCGCCGTACGCGCGACGACCGTCGCGCTGGAGGTGACTGATGATCTGACGATCGATTGAGTCGAGACCATTTGGTGCGGACGAGATCAGTTCCGATGGCGAGCGCTCCGCGCTCTTTTTGGTCTGACGAAGTGGTTTGGTCGCTGGCATTGGTCACTCCCCTGCGCAGTAACCCGAAGGCCCCCGTGCTGCGGATAGAGACAGTATAGGGGGCTCGAGCGACGGAAAGAGGCGTTATTTTCACCAGAGGGGACTTATATCTTCAGTTTAGGTTGCGGAGCCCAGGCAATCTCTGGCAGAGTGGCTCAGGACTGCGCCACGAAGAGGTCCATAACGGGGAGGGTTGCATGCGTCGATTGGACAACTTTGTCGGGGGCGAGTCCGTCGCTCCCAAGAGCAAAAAGTACGCGGAACTGATCAACCCCGCCACAGGGCAGCCATTCGCTGAGATGCCGGTCTCGAACGCCGATGACGTCGATAACGCCCTGCAGATTGCGAACGCCGCGTTTCAGAGTTGGAAGCGCACGACGCCGTCCCAGCGCAGCCGCGCACTCCAACAGATCGCCGACATCCTCGAGGCGCACGCCGACGAGCTCGTCGCCGTCGAAGCGGAGAACTGCGGGAAGATCATCGCCCTCACGTTGAGCGAAGAGATCCCGCCGATGATCGATCAGATTCGTTTCTTCGCCGGTGCGGCTCGACTCTTGGAAGGTCGCGGCGCCGCGGAGTACATGGAGGGCATGACCAGCTACGTTCGCCGCGAACCGATCGGCGTGTGCGGTGCGGTGACGCCGTGGAACTATCCGATGATGATGGCGGTGTGGAAGTGGGCACCGGCGATCGCCGCGGGCAACACCATGGTCCTCAAGCCCGGCGACTCGACGCCGGCCTCGACGGTACTGATGGCCCAACTGATGGCCGAGGTCCTGCCCCCGGGTGTCTTCAACGTCGTGTGTGGCGACCGTGACACCGGTCGAGCGTTGGTCGAGCACCCCATACCGGCCATGGTGTCGGTCACCGGCTCGGTGCGCGCCGGTATGGAAGTAGCGTCGAGTGCCTCCCAGACCTTGAAGCGGGTTCACCTCGAACTCGGCGGCAAGGCCCCGGTGATCGTCTTTGATGACGTCGACATCGCCTCGGCGGCCGAGAACATCGCCGTCGCCGGCTACTTCAATGCAGGCCAGGACTGCACCGCGGCGACACGCGTGCTCGCCGGACCGAAGGTCTACGGCGACTTCGTGGACGCGCTCGCCGAGCAGGCGCGCAACACCGTCATCGGTCCGCCGGACAACGACGACGCGCTCTTTGGTCCGGTCAACAACGTGAATCAGTTCCAGCGCGTCACCGGATTCCTCGGACGCGCTCCGGGGCACGCGTCGGTGGCGGCCGGTGGTCACCAGGTAGGCGACGCCGGCTATTTCATCGAGCCGACGGTCGTCGCCGACCTGCATCAAGACGACGAGATGATCCAGAGTGAAATCTTCGGACCGGTGATCACAGTGCAGAAGTTCAGCGACGAGGCCGAAGCGCTCGCCTGGGCCAACGGCGTCGACTACGGTCTCGCCTCGTCGGTGTGGACCAGCGATCACGGTCGCGCCATGCGCTTCACACGCGACCTCGACTTCGGGTGCGTGTGGGTGAACACGCATATCCCGCTCGTCGCCGAGATGCCCCACGGCGGCTTCAAGAGGTCGGGCTACGGCAAAGACCTCTCGATGTACGGCTTCGAGGACTACACGCGCGTCAAGCACGTGATGCACAACATTGAGGGGTGACATCGACGGGTAACGGAATCTGTGAGCACGCAGAACGCGCTGACCTGTCAGCGCGAAAGTGGCACGAGACGATGTCGTACTCGAGCGCGCGCACGACGACGTCTGAGAACTCGTTGGTCGATCGGGTTATCGTGATCTCGTTTAAATTCTTTTGCGCGCAACCCTTCACGTGCGTTGAGTCATGCCGTAGTATTTGGCACATTCTGATCGGCGCCTACGGCGCGATGTCTTGAGGGGGGCAGTGTGTCATTGTTCGTTGAACCGGCTAATCGGGCGCCGGAAAAAGGACTTAAGAGTGGCGCACTCGGACTGATTTCCAGCACGGTGATCGGTATCGCGTCAACGGCGCCCGCGTACAGCTTGGCAGCCACACTCGGATTTGTCGTCGTGGCGATTGGCGTTCAGTCTCCTATCGTCACTGTTCTTGCGTTCGTACCAATGTTCTTTGTCTCACTCGCCTTCCAGCAGATGAACAAGGCCGATCCTGACTGTGGCGCGAGCTTTACCTGGGCCACGCGAGCCTTCACTCCACGCATTGGTTGGATGGGTGGTTGGGGCGTGCTCATGGCCGACCTCATCGTGATGGCGAGCCTCGCGCAGATCGCCGGCCAATACGTCTTCGACCTCTTCAACGCCAACGGCATTGGCAACGACGCCTCGAGCGTGTGGGTCTTGCTCGTGGGCATCGCCTGGATCATCGCGATGACGTGGATCTGTTACGTCGGCATCGAGATCTCCGCCAACTTTCAGAAAGCGCTGCTCGGTGTTGAAGTGACCATGCTGATCGTCATGTCGGTATGGGCCCTCATCCGCGTGGGCGACGGTTCGGCGCCGGTGGGACACTTGGCCGTTTCCGGCTCGTGGTTCAATCCCTTCGCGATCAAACACTGGAGTGCCTTCGTCATTGGCCTCTCGGACATGCTCTTCATCTACTGGGGTTGGGACACGGCGCTTAACTTGAACGAGGAGTCGAAGGACGCCGAAAACATTCCGGGAAAGGCCGGCGTCTATTCGACGTTCGTTCTTCTCGGGATCTACGCGCTGGTGATTCTTGCCACTCAGTCATTCGCCGGCATCGGTAGTCACGGTATCGGTCTCGGCAATCCGAACCACACGAACGACGTACTTTCCATCCTCGGTCCGGCGATCTTCGGTCACTCGACGTTGGCCTCGATCCTCGATCACCTCCTGCTCCTGATGGTCCTCTCCTCGGCGGCGGCTTCGACGCAGACGACGATCTTGCCCACGGCGCGAACGGTGCTCTCGATGTCCGTGCACAAGGCGTTGCCAGACGTCTTCAAGAAGATGCACCGGCGATTCCTCACGCCGACCGTCGCGACGGTCTCATTCGGCGTCGTCTCCATCGTGCTCTACGTCATCATGAATTCGATCTCCGCGGGCCACGTCATCGCCGACTCGGTCGACTCGCTCGGAACGATGATCGCCTTCTACTACGGCCTCACCGGTTTCTCCTGCGTCTGGTACTACCGCAAGCAACTCACCAAGAGTGTCCACAACTTCTTCGTTCAAGGTGTGATGCCGCTCATCGGTGGTGTGATCCTCTGGTACATCCTCGGCTGGACGTTCTGGTACTACTGGAATCCGGCCGAGAGCAATACGCACTTCGAGCTCTTCGGGCGCGAGATCGGCGGGACGTTCACGCTCGACGTGGGCGCTCTGTTGATCGGTCTCATCTTGATGTTCACGATGAACGCCTTCCGCCCGGCCTTCTTCCGTGGTGAGACGTTGACGCGTAACTCGCCGACGCTGGTAACCGAAGAGTTCGTCACGCCGCCGGAACAGGTTGACTGACGTGAGAAAGCAGGGACAATGACCAACAACCCACGCATCGTCGTCGGTGTCGACGGATCGGCACTCTCTACGAACGCACTT
>Ga0302320_10021238_pt1 | contig 12899 bp, 14 predicted proteins | sample Bog_T0_3_FD_202130 | JGI IMG/M metagenome (GOLD analysis project Ga0302320, IMG submission 202130) | Peat permafrost microbial communities from Stordalen Mire near Abisko, Sweden - Bog_T0_3 | ecosystem: Environmental > Terrestrial > Soil > Wetlands > Peat | place: Sweden: Abisko, Stordalen Mire...
AAGTTGTGGCCGGCATCGGCTATCAATGCCACCGAATTCGAGACAAATCCGAACCCCGCTTCAATCACCACGAAAATAATATTCAGGGCAACCGCGATGGCCATCCGGGTGTTGATGTTCTGCGTGGCTATGCCGTGGGAGTGACCGTGTCCATGGCCGTGCGTATGCGGGATTTGCCCGTGGTCCTGGGCTTGGTCATGCGCCTCCACATGATCGTGGTCATGATCATGATCGCCGTCATGATCATGGTGGCCATGGTCATGGGAATGATCGCTAGGGTGCGGTCCCATGACGCTATCCTACGCGAATTGCCTGGATCTCAGCATATTCCCACAATGGGGGCGCAAAACGCGCCCCGCAAGCCGTGAGGAGGGGTTTTACAGCCCCAAATCGCTCAAACCGGGGTGCTCGTCGGGCCGGCGCCCCAACGGCCAGCGATAGCAACGCTCCCGCTCCGCGATCGGCATATCGTTGATGCTGGCGATGCGCATCCGCATCAGGCCATGCGGGTCGAATTCCCAATTCTCGTTGCCGAAGCTGCGAAACCATTGACCGCTGTCATCGTGCCATTCGTAGGCGAATCGCACGGCGATGCGGTTCTCGCGGAACGCCCAGATTTCCTTGATGAGTCGGTAGTCGAGTTCGCGTGACCATTTTCTCGCCAGGAATGCCTGGATGGCATCGCGCCCCTGGATGAATTCGGCGCGATTGCGCCAGCGACTGTCCGGCGTATAGGCAAGCGCCACGCGCTGCGGATCGCAAGAGTTCCAGGCATCCTCCGCCATGCGCGCCTTTTGCGCCGCGGTTTCCAACGTAAACGGAGGCAGGGGGGGTCTATGCATGGGACACCTTGATTGACGCTTGCCTGCCAGCCTAACTACCCTACTCGCCCCGAGGCAAGTCCAGGACCATGGCGATGTGTGAGCTTTAATCGCGCCGAGCACGGGATGAGCGCCGCCGTGGCGGCGGTCGTCGTCTGGGCGCTGGTGCCGGTGGGAATCCGATTTTTTGTTTTCCGCATCGATCCTTTTCTTTTCAATGTCATTCGTTTCGCGGCCTCCGGCGCGGTGGCGGTCCCGTTATTCGTGAGGGCGCGGCCGTGGCGGTGGCCCGCGGAGGATCGCCTGCTGTTGATCTGCTGCGCGGTGCTCGCGGTTCCGGGCTACAACGTCCCGGTGGCGCTGGCGGCGCGCACGATTTCTGCCAGCCGGCTGGGATTGCTGATCGCAACCGAGCCCGTGTTCATCGTCCTGTTCACCCTCCTGTTGCGGCGGCAGCGCATTCGCGCGCGCGTCTGGATCGGCAGCGTGTTGGCGCTCGGCGGCGTTGCGCTCACTTCCCAGGGACCGTCTTCGTCTGAAGGGTTCAGCTGGCTTGGAACCCTGCAAGGCCTGCTCGGCGCGGCCTCCTGGTCGTGCTACACCGTACTCGCCGCCCGGCTCAATCAGCGCTACAGCACGTTCGGTGTCACCGGCGCAGTCGTGGTGGTGGGCGCGATCGCCTTGATGGCCATATCGGTCCCGATGATCGGCAACACCGCCATGCCGGATTCCGCGACCTTTGCAATGGTCGCCGGCCTTGGACTCGCGAGCAGCATGCTGGGCTTCCTGTTATGGAATTACGCCGCCGCGCGCGTACCCGCCGAGCGAATGGGATTGATGCTCTATCTCATACCCATCGTGTGCGTATTCGCGGGCGTGGGGTTCTTGAACGAGCCTCTCACGCGTCAGATCCTCCTCGGCGGCACGCTGACCGTGGTCGGCGTGTGGGTGGCGTCACGCGTTGCGAAGGATGTTGCGCAACTGGCCGCTACCGAATCGGCGGGATGATGACTGTCGGCGCGCGGCACGCGCCGCGCATGGCGTCGGCGGAACAACTGCGCGGTGCCAGCTCGCGATCCACGCAGACGTGGACTTCGCGCAGCCGCGGAGCATCCTGTCCGCTGCAAGTCACCACCACCGAGTCCGGCGGAAGTCGGGGGTTAACGCGTATGAATGCGCCGCTGATCGCGGCGGGCGAGATTTCCGCCGCCTGCGTCGGGCTGGAGAATTCTTGAGGAATCGCGATGCTCGCGCGCGCACGGCGCACCAGCGCGAAAAAGTCGCCCGGCTCCAAACCACTGCAGGTGCCGTGCGCCGACCACTCGTGGTAAACCAAACCGCGCGCCGGCATCAAGTCGGAAATTCCCTGCACGACATCGTCGGGCACCTGTCGGTGAACGTCGCAGTTCTCGGGCCAGCCTCGTTCATTCTGCGGCCAGAGCCCATGCACGATGAAACCATATCGCCGCGGTCCGTTGCATTCGGCCGAACCCGGCGAGGACAGACAAAATGCCGGCGACCACGACAGCGACAATAGGTAGTACGCGAAATCGCCGGGCTCGCCTCCACTGGAACGGTTGCGGTGCCGGGCGGTGCCGTTTTGAAAGGCGCCGAAAAACACCAAGGCTGTCAAGGCCACTGCGCCCAATAAACGCAGCCAACGAGAACTCATCATCATGTCTCCTATTAACCGCCGGCGCGGATCGAGGTCAGATCGAATCCACCGGAGCCGCTCACCCAAGTGTCCTTGTCGCGAATGATGGCCTGCGCCGGCAGCACCTGTGTGATGACCCCCATGCCCGGCTGCTGGCGAACGGCGGTGCCGACCGCGAAAATCTCGATCAAGCTCGGTCCGAGCTCAATGATATAGGTTTTGATCTCCTCGGCGCCGAGCGCCGAGGCTTCCTTCTTCAATCGATCAAATACCTGTTCGCGCGCGTCGTAGATGAGCGTCGTAAGATCGCCGATCTCACCGCGCACGAAACTACGGAACGCCGCTTTGATCCCGCCGATTGCGCCCAGTGAATACACCGAGGTCGAGATCAACAACTTGATGGGCATGTAGCCGAGCTGCGCCAGACCCCATAACTCCTCGCCGGTCATGTCGCTGGTCACCGGCGCGCCAACGCACTCGGCTGGCAGGTTCGGTTGGAACGCGGCGGTGCCGGTCATATACATCTCGTGAAAGCCGGCGAAGTGCAGGACGTTGGTGCGTACACCGACGACGGAGTTGGCTCGCACCGCCGTGGCGTGGATGACCATGCGCTGCAACGCCTGGTGACGCGTCTCGTTGAACACGTCGCTGAACTCCTTGATTTCGCCGCGCACCAACGTCTTCAGCGCCCCCGTGATGCCGCCCACGGCTCCCACCGAGTAAGCGATGTTGCCGAACACGAATTCTCGCGTGCATCCAGGTGGCAGTACAGCTCTTGAGCGTCGCCGGCGCTGGTGAAGCGCGTGCTACCCTCGGCGCCGCTGACACCCGAGCCGACGAACAAGAATTCGGAATTGCCGCTGAGATTGCGCAGCTCCGAGCTGACGCCGACGACGCCATGCACCTGTTCGCGGTCGGCCTCGGCTCGCATTCGCACGAAGGCAGCCTGGCGGCCCTCATGAATCATGGCGGTGACGTCGGGAATCTCGCCGCCGACGACGCCGCGAAATGCGGAACGGACGCCGCCGAAATCCCATGGACTGAATGCTATTGCCGGACAAGCCGGTCAGCTTGCAGTCAACGCCCATAACGCGCCCGCCAGCCGCTGCGGATATTCTTGGAAGTAAGCCCCTGGCCATCGGCGCGCCAGCCCGGCGGCCCGAATACGATTCCCAGCACCTCGCGCGCCGAGCGCCCGCGAGACGCTTCGCTGATCAGAGCCGTCCACTCATGAAAAGCGATGCGCACCGGATTGTAGGTCTCGATGTTCTTGACGATTCCGTAGCGCGGCGGCTCATCCTGCCGTTCCGCTGCGAAGGAGCCGAACAGCCGATCCCAGATCATCAACACACCGGCGTAATTTCGGTCGAGATACTCGGGGTTGGTGGCGTGGTGCACTCGATGATGCGAGGGCGTATTGAACACATATTCGAACCATGCGGGCATGCGCTGTACCGCTTCGGTATGAATCCAGAATTGATAAAAAAGATTAAATCCTTGTTGCGCAAGAATCATGCCGGGCGGAAATCCGAGCAGTGCCAGAGGAATCCACGGCGTCCACGTGCCGACGATCACGCTGGTCCACGATTGCCGCAGGGCGGTCGACAAGTTGTACTCGCGCGACGAGTGATGATTGACATGCGCCGCCCACCAGAAACGGCACTCGTGGCTGATGCGATGAAACCAGTAATAGATGAAATCATCCAAAAAGAATATCGCCACCCACGCCCATGGAGAGCCGGGTGACACGGTGAACAGCCGCACTTTGTAAACCGCCGAGAGTCCCGCAAACACGAAACCGGCCATCGCCAGATTCATCACGATGTTGCCGGCCTGCATGCCGAGCGACGCCCACGTGTCGTTCGATGTATAACGAGCCCTGACGAGCCCGCTGCGGCTCAAGGCCGCCTCGAGTGCGATCATCGCGAGAGAGATGCCGAGGAAAATTTCCGGCAGGTGCTGCATGGCGCGGATCGTAAGATATTGCGTGCGCACTGTCGATGCGGGCGCCCAAGTGCATTATTCTTAGGACTATGGCAGTCAGCGACGGATATCTCGACTATGTGCTCGAGCAGCTGTCCGGCCTCGGACGAGTCGTCCCACGGCGCATGTTCGGAGGTGTCGGACTCTACCTCGGCGAACGGTTCTTCGGACTGGTTTTCCGCGACACGCTGTACTTGAAAACGGACGATTCCAACCGCAGCGATTATGAGACGCGAGGCATGGATCGCTTCCGGCCGTTTCCCGACAAGCCGCAATTGAGCATGACGTATTACGCTGCGCCGGCGGATATCCTCGAAGACGCGGAAGAATGCACCGTCTGGGCGCGAAAGTCTGTGGCGGCCGCGAGCCTGCCGAAAGCGGCCGCACGGCGGCGCAAGAAACGCGCCCGCTGAAGGCGCGTCAGCCTAAGCGCCGGGCGGCGAGCGGCCACGTGCTCCAAGCAATGAGCGCAAGCAATGCCACTTGCAGTGGCAGGCGCAGCACCAACAGCCAATAAGGCACGCCGAACAGGTCCGCATGCTGCAACATGTAGAGGTTCGCCGGCGTGACTGCGATGGTGAGCGCGAACAATCCAACACCGGCGGCCTGGCGCGTCGCCGGCACGCACAATCCCGCCGCGCCCAGAAGTTCGAATACGCCGCTGATCAAGACGGTGGCCCGCGGCCAAGGGATGAGCGGCGGAACGATGCGCATTTCCACAGCGGTGAATGCGAAGTGCGCAATGCCGCCGAGCAAGAACCATATGAACACGAACACGAGTCCCGCGCGCCTCATTGCGGCCCTTGCTGCTGCTCGCTTTCGTCAAATCGCGTCGCGGGATAGTCCGGGTCCTGCAAGCGGCGGCGCAAGCGGCGGCGGCGGCGCCAGAAGCGCTGAATCCGCGGCGCGAGGTCGGCCCATTCGGGGCGCAGCCACAGCGGATTCTGGGTGTCGCCGGCCAGTACCGAAAACGCGAGCTGCCGCGTTTCTGTGGCTGCGGCGAGGACGCCGGGGGGCAGGTCGCGCCACGCCGCGACCGCATTCAGCGCACCCTCGACACTCGATTGGAATGCGGTTTCAAGCTGCGCAAGTGTCGCGTTCCACGCGGCCGCGTCCTCGGCGTCGGCCGGGACCGCTTGCAGAAACATATTCACCAACACGCGCGCCGTCTGAATCGGGGTTGGCTCAACCCCCAGATTTGGCACGTTCGGCGGATCCGGTGCATCCGCACGGCCGCGGTCGGTCGCAGGCTCGAGCGCGACCAGGAGTACAGCATCGAGTGCCGATCTGACTTCCGCCAGCAAGATTTGCAACGCCGCGGGAATGTCCAGCGGCCGGATGTCGACGTGGTCGCTCGGCGGCGCAACGTTGGGCGGTGTTTGCGATCCTTGCTCGGTGGCGCTCGCCGTTCCCGCCCGCACGGCAGGTGTCTGCGCCGGCAATACTTTGGGAATTTCCACGCGGGCGGCAGCGCGGCTACGGCGTCAAGTGGCGATTGATGAGCGTGATCATTCGATCGATGGCGACATGGAATGGATCGTGCGTCAGCTCCGGCAAATCGACGTACGAAGTCCCGGTCTTGAGCAGCGGTTTCACCCGCAATGTCTGCTGAATGATGTCATCGTGCGGGGCGAATACCGTCAGTGGCGATTTCAAGCTCTTGAGCTTTTTCTCGATGGGATAGCCCGACGCCGCGCGAAATGCCGCACCCGGATTCGCGGCGAGCACATGTTCCACGAAGCGACGGTGCACGTCGCTCAAATCGTACGGCGGCTGCCGGAATGCAAAGCCGCCGCGCCAAGCGCCGAGCACATGGCCGCCCTCGGTCGCGGGTCGCAACGGCTGCTCGCTGTATTTCTCCATCTGGCGCTGCTGCTCTTCCGCGGTAAACAACGGCATCCCGACGGCGATGACGTGGCGCACGTGTGCGCCGATCTGATGCGCCACTTCGATCGCCTCGATGGAGCCGGAATGCATGCCCAATAAGTCGACATCGCCCTCGACCCCGGCGGCCTTCAGCGCATCGACGGTGCTCTGCGCGTATTGCTCGAGCGTCAGGGCCCACGGCGGCGCGTCGGAGAATCCGTAGCCCAGCCGATCCGGTGCGTAGCTCGGGCGCTCCAGGCGTTCTTGCAACACGTCCCACATCGCGCCCGAGCGCGGCGACATGTGCAACAGCACCAGCGGCACACCTTTGCCGTCGCGGCTGCGCATGTGCATCTGCCCGAAACGAGTCGCGTAAATTCGCCGCGGCATTTAGTGAGCATCCAAAAAATCTTCCACCAGGGGCGCCACCAAATCCGGCCTTTCAATGTGGAGCATATGTCCCGCGTCCGCGATATGCGCAATTTCGATATGCGGAAATATCGCACGGAATGCCGCCGCTGTGCCGTCTTCCGCCAATTTCGACGGCAATTCGGATTTCTCGCCGATGAGCAGCAACAAGGGCGCTCGCAGTTCGCGCCACGAGGCCTCCGTATCCTCGCGCTTGTATAGAATCGGATTCACCCAGTGGTGCCGCGGGTCGGCCGCGAGGCGTACCTTGCCGCCGGCCTCGACCTTGCCCCACGCCGCGGCCACAAACGCGGCCTGGACGGCCGAGAATCGCGGGTAGCGAAAGCGAATGACCGCAGCCAGTTCATCCATCGAGGCGTAATCCTTTCCCTGAAGCGGGCTTTTCAGCTGATCCAGCCATTTGCGCATTCGCGCCGGCGCTTGCGACGGCGACGTGCGTGACAGCCCGAATCCCTCCAGATTGACTACGCAACGCACTCTGTCCGGCCGAATGCCGGCGTACGAGCAGGCAATGTTGCCGCCCATGCTGTGTCCGACGAGGCGCACGGGCGCGTGAGGCGACAAGAGATCCAGCAGCGCGTCGAGGTCGCCCAAGTAATCAGGGAACCAATAACCCTCTTGCGGCCACTCGCTGCGTCCAAATCCCCGCCAATCGAGCGCCACCAAGGGTCGGTCGCGCCGCAGTGCATCCACCATGAACTGATACGTTTCGCCGGCATCGAGCCAACCATGCAGCAGGAACGCGGGAGGCTCGGACTTCGACGGCTCCGGCCCCCATCGCGTCAGATGCATCTTAAGTCCGCGTAGTCGCACGGTCTCGTGCCGCGGCGCACGCAGCGCTGGGTACGCAGTCAAACTATCCAATCAGGGGTGCATTCCGCTGCCGATCATCGCTCCGACCACTCCGCCGATGAGCCCGCCTACCGCGGCGGCGGCCGCCACCACTATCACCTGCGGAGGCTTGTTGTTGCCCCCGGCCGGATTTATTTTGCCGTTCCCGCCGCTGGGCGGCAGGTTCGGATTGTTGCCGTTTGTCATGTGAATCGAACTCCTTGTGGTTTCGAGCAAGCCCCACTGTCATACACGCAAGCAGCACCCGACCGCAATAGCGCGGAGGTTTGCAGTCGCGAGTTACCGGGGTGCATGCTTTCCGCATGGACGGAGATCGCATTGGCCCGTATCGCGTACTGCGCACCTTGGGCGTCGGCGGCATGGGCGAGGTTTTCCTGGCCGAGCGGGCGGACGCCGAATTTGAGCAGCAGGTCGCCATCAAAGTCGTCTATGGCGGCACGCGCGGCGTCCGCTCGCGGCTAAAAATCGAGCGCCAGATTTTGGCGCAACTCGATCATCCGAATATTGCGCACCTGTTGGACGGTGGTTCCCTGCCGGACGGGACGGCCTACCTCGTGATGGAATTTGTCGATGGCATTCCCATCGACCTCTACTGCGACACGAATCGCCTCGATGTAGCGGCGCGCCTGCGGTTATTCCAAACCGTTTGTGCCGCGGTGCATTACGCGCATCAGAATCTCATTGTTCACCGCGATTTGAAACCGTCGAACATTTTGGTGACCGCCGCCGGCGTTCCGAAACTGCTGGATTTCGGCATCGCTAAATTGTTGGACGAGCGGCAAGCCGGACACCATACGCTCGCGGTCACGCACGCCGACATCCGCATCATGACGCCCGATCATGCGAGCCCCGAACAGGTCCGCGGACAGGCCATCACCACGGCGAGCGATGTCTACGTATTGGGAGTTCTGTTGTACAAGCTGCTGACCGGAGCGAGCCCGTTCGTGATTCCATCGATGCGGCTCACGGATATCGAGCGTGCGATTTGCGAGAAGCAGCCCACCCCGCCCAGCGATTCGATCGTCAGGGTGGACACGCTGGAAGCGGTTGCCACTGCCGAGGCGCGCGCCGCGAGCGCCAGGCGTCTGCAGCGAATTCTTCGTGGCGACTTGGACAACATCGTGTTGATGGCCATGCGCAAAGAACCAGAACGCCGCTATGGCTCTGCGCAGCAGATGGCCGGAGACATTCAGCGATATCTGGACGGACGGCCGGTGATCGCCCATCGCGACACCATGTCGTACCGCACCTCGAAGTTCGTGCGGCGCCATTGGCTCCCGGTCACCGCGGTCGCCGGCGTGGTTTTCTTGATATCGGCGTTTGCGACAACGACCTATATTCAGTCGCTGCGCATTGCCGCGGAGCGCGATCGGGTGGCCGAACAGCGCGAGCATGCTGAGCGCGAGCGCGCTCGTGCCGAAGAAATCTCCGGCTTCCTCGTGAATCTGTTCAAGCTTTCGGATCCCGAGGAGAATCGCGGCAATCAGGTCACCGCGCGCGAGCTGTTGGACTCAGGCGCGAAGCGACTGCAAGCGGAACTGAAAGATCAGCCGGAAACCAAGGCCGCGCTGCTCGCGACGGTGGGCTCTGTTTATGACAGTCTCGGACAGTATCAAGACGCGTTACCGATGTTGCAGGAGTCTTTGCAGCTGCAGCGGCAATCCGACGTTCGTTCGCGTATCAGCACTTTGTTGGAACTCGGCCAAGCACGGATCGGCGCGGGCGATCTCCCCGGCGCTGAATCATCGCTGCAGGATGCCGTGCAGCTCGCCATGAAAAGCGCCGGCGCCAACAGTGTCGAGTCAGGGCATGCGCTCTGGGCACTCGGAATGCTGAGAACACAACAGAGCCGATACGCCGACGCAAGAGACTTGTACAGCCGCAGTCTGGCCGCTTTGGAGACCAGCGGCGCTCCGCAAACCGACATCGCGGCCGTGCTGGATGATCTGGCAACGGTTTATACCCGCGACCAACAGTGGCCGCTCGCCAAGGCGACCTATGAGCGCTCGCTCGAAATCGATCGGCGTGCGCTCGGCGATGACCATCCGCGGGTCGCGATACGCCTCGACAACCTGGCGATCGTGGCGCAGAACATGGGGGATTTGGCCCTGGCGGAGCGCCTCTACAAGCAGTCGATCCGGCTGCAGGAGCGGATCTTTGGCGCTCGGCATCCCGAGACCGCGGCCGTCAAAGGCAATTACGGCATGCTGTTGCAGCGCGAAGGACGGCTGGCAGAGGCGGAGCCGTTATTGCGCAGCGCTCTGGACGTCGAACTGCTGCTTAACGGTCCCGATAACTACAACGTCGGCTACGCCCGGGTCAGCTTGGCGATTCTCCTGCAGGACCAAGGAAACCTGGCGGCGGCTGAAAGCGAATTCCGTCAGGCACTCTCGATTTACGACAAATCTCTGCCCGCCAACCATCAGTATCGCGCGGCGGCGCTGATGCATTTTGCGAGGCTCTTGGTCGATCGCGGCAAGCCGCAAGAAGCGCTGGTTCTGAGCGACCAGGCGATCAACATTTGGACCGCGACCTCGCCGCCTCTCAGCCCGACGACGGCACAGGCGCACGCCATTCATGCCTATGCGCTCTCGCATCTCGGCAAAGCCACGGAATCCGCGGCAGAGCTTCAAGCCGCGTTGCCGATATTGATCAAGTCACGCGGCATCGACGACCCCGCCGCGCGCCGCGCCCAGGCTTGGCTCACCGCGGCTGCGCGCTAGCCGCCGAGAAAAATCTTATAAGCCGGATTGTCCGTCTCCTCCGTATAAGAGTAGTGCAATTCGTTGAGATGCAGCAGAAAGTCCGTACGAGTGTCGGCGGGAACCTGAATCCCGGCGAGGACCCGGCCGTAGTCCGAGCCGTGGTTGCGGTAATGGAACAGGCTGATATTCCAACCCGTGCCGATCGACTGCAAGAACTTGAGCAGCGCCCCTGGACGCTCCGGAAATTCGAATCGAAACAGCCGCTCGTCGCAAAGACCGCGTGCCTGGCCCCCGACCATGTAACGCACGTGCAATTTTGCGACTTCATTGTCGGTCATGTCGCGCACCGTGAAGCCGGCCGCCGTGAGGCTCTGCAACAGCTCGTCGCGCTCCGCCTTGCCCTGGGTGAGCGCGACGCCGACGAAGATCTGCGCCGCCTGCAAGTCGCCGTAGCGGTAATTGAATTCGGTGACGCTGCGCCTGCCCAGCAGCTCGCAGAAGCGCAGGAACGAGCCCGGTGCCTCGGGAATCTGCACGGCGAACAGCGCCTCGCGCTGCGCGCCGATGTCGGCGCGTTCGGCCACGTAGCGCAAACGGTCGAAATTCATGTTGGCGCCGCTGTTGACGGCGACGAAGGTGCGCGCGCTGCAATTCTCCCGTGACACGTACTTTTTGATTCCCGCCACGGCGAGGGCGCCTGCCGCTTCCGCAACGGCGCGGGTGTCTTCGAAGATGTCCTGAATCGCGGCGCATATCTGGTCGGTCGTGACGAGAATGATTTCATCGACGTACTGCCGAACCAGGCGCAAGGTCTCCTCGCCGACCCGCCGCACGGCGACGCCGTCGGCGAACATTCCCACACGATCGAGGGTCACGCGCTTGCCGGCGCGCACCGACTGGTACATCCCTGCCGAGTCTTCGGGCTCGACCCCGATGATCTTCACGCGCGGGTACAGGGATTTGGCGTAGGCGGCGATCCCGGAAATCAGTCCGCCGCCGCCCACCGGCACGAAAATGGCGTCGATGGAATCGCCGTGCAGTTGACGCAGGATTTCCATCGCGATGGTTCCCTGTCCGGCGATCACGTCCGGATCGTCGAAAGGATGCACGAACACCAAGTTGCGTTCGCGGCCGAGCTCGACCGCGCGCTCGTACGCCTGGTCGTAGTCATCGCCATGCAACACGATCTCCGCGCCGATATCCGCCACCGCCTGCACTTTGATCTCGGGGGTGGTCAACGGCATGACGATGACGGCGGGAATTCCGCGCGTGCGCGCGGCCAACGCCACGCCCTGTGCATGGTTGCCGGCAGATGCGCAAATCACGCCGCGTTGCGCGGTAAGCTCCGAAAGCTGGGCCACTTTGTTGTAAGCGCCGCGAATTTTGAACGAAAACACCGGCTGCAGGTCTTCACGTTTGAACAGCACGCGATTGTTCAATCGACGCGACAGGCGCGGTGCTTGGTCCAACGAGGTCTCGAGGGCGACGTCGTATACTTTTGCTTTGAGGGTGCGTTCTACGTAGTTTTCTTGCATGACTTACCTTAGCTCAAGCGTCCGCGGAGCGGTATGGTTGACGCATTCTGTGAGTTGCTCCACAGCCCGCGGGGCGCGCAAGTTTCAGCGCGGTTAATTCGGTACCATACGCGCATGCGCACCCTGAAATTCTGGCTATTGGGCTTGCTCCTCGCCTCCCCGGCCGCCCTAGCTCTTTCCGGGAATGTGGTCGCCACGAACAATGTGAAGGCGCACCTGGCAAGCGAAGTCAGCGGCATCGCTCCCGGCCAATCGTTCTGGGTTGATCTGGAACTTGACATCCGCGAGGGTTGGCACACCTATTGGCGCAATCCCGGCGACTCGGGCCAGGCAACCTCGCTCAAGTGGCAGCTGCCGCCCGGCTTCACCGCCGGGGATATCGTCTGGACCACGCCGCATCGCTTCGAGATTGCGCCGTTGATGAACTACGGCTATGCCAAACATGCGTCGCATTTGATCAACCTCGTCGCGCCCAAGGATTTGCAGCCCGGCACGCCGGTGCAGCTCTCCGCACAGGCATCCTGGCTGGTCTGTTCGGACGTGTGCATTCCCGAAGACGCCGAGCTCAAATTGACGCTGCCGGTAAACGCAGCACCGGGCGCCGCCGATCCCAAGGATGCCGCGCTGTTCGCGGCCGCTCGCAGCGAGCTGCCGACTGCAGAGCTCGCGGCGACCGCGGCTCGAATCCAAGGCGACCAACTGGTGATCTCGCTCGGCAAGGCGTGGGGCACCACCCTGTCGCAGATCAAGTCGCTGGTTTTCTTCCCATACGATGAGGGCGGTATCGAGTACGCCGCACCCCAGACGTTGACCCGCGACCCGCAGGCCGTGCAATTGTCGATGAAACTCGGTGATCGCCCGCCCAAGGCGGGAATCGTTCGCGGCGTGCTGCTCGCGACCGAACAGAACGGCGGCGAGACGGTGAGCGTGCCGATGGAAATCGCCGCGGACTTCTCCATGGGCGGCAATGCGGCGACTGCCCGCAGCGACGCACCGGCTCCCGGCGAGGCGAAGACCTCGGTGGCGGCCTTGCTGTTGTTCGCCATCTTGGGCG
>Ga0302320_10021240_pt1 | contig 12898 bp, 9 predicted proteins | sample Bog_T0_3_FD_202130 | JGI IMG/M metagenome (GOLD analysis project Ga0302320, IMG submission 202130) | Peat permafrost microbial communities from Stordalen Mire near Abisko, Sweden - Bog_T0_3 | ecosystem: Environmental > Terrestrial > Soil > Wetlands > Peat | place: Sweden: Abisko, Stordalen Mire...
CGCCCAATCCCACCGACGACCAGGCCTTCGAAGTCACCTTCCAGTCCATCCGCGGCGGCCGGAGCACGATCCGCTTTGCCGCGGTCAAAGCCGGCCAATCAGAGCAGGAGCCGGACGACCTCTACCAGATCGCCGTCGGCGTCAAACAGGACGAATAGGGCTTACTCGATCCGGCCCTCGTCGAAATCGAGCAGGTCGGGGACGCTCTTGATGTCCCCCACCCGATCGGCGCAGCCCATCGCGGTCAGCGCCTCGCGGAGAAACTCCTGGCCGGCCGGGGTCATGCCCTTCTGCACGAACTCGCGGTTCCACTTCTCCGCCCGGACATCCGCGGGCAGGATCGCCGCCAAACCCCGGTCGATTTCTGCGTCATTGGCCGAGGCCCGCACGATCCGTTCGACCGCCTCCGGGTCGATGCCGAGATGGAGGCAGAGGAAGCGGTCCAGGCCGCGCTTGAAATTCTTGGCGTAGCTCGCCGGCAGGGCGCCGTGCTCCTGCACGTAGCGGCACTTGGCGAGAAAGCGCGGCAGATAGAGCAGCCCGGTGGCCGGGTGCGGCCGATAGGGCGACGGCAGGCAGGTGAGGACTTCGCCGGTCGAACCGGGAATCGGCTTGGAGGCCATGGGACCGACCTAGGGCAGGTCCGTCGCCCCCATCAGATACCGGTCGCACTCGCGGGCCGCTCCCCGGCCCTCGTTGATCGCCCACACCACCAGGCTCTGTCCGCGCCGGCAGTCGCCGGCGGCGAACACGCCCTTCAAGTTGGTCGTATACTTCTCGTGCTCGGCCTTGATGTTGCTGCGGGGATCGCACTCCACCCCCATCTCCTTGAGGATGGCCTGCTCCGGCCCGAGGAAGCCGAGGGCGAGCAACACCAGCTGGGCCGGCCGGGTTTCCTCGCTGCCCGGCTCTTCTACCGGGGTGAAGTGTCCCTGGGCGTTTTTCTCCCAGCGGATCCGGACTGTGACCAGTTCCTTGACCCGACCGTCGGCGTCGCCGACGAAGCGCTTGACCGTGGTCTGGAAAATGCGGGGATCGCTGCCGAACTTGGCCGCGGCTTCCTCCTGGCCGTAATCCACCCGGAAGACCTTGGGCCATTCCGGCCAGGGATTGTCCCCGGCCCGCTCCAGCGGCGGCTTGGGCAAAATTTCAATCTGGACTAGGCTCTTGCAGCCCTGGCGCATGGAGGTGCCGACACAGTCGGTCCCGGTGTCGCCGCCGCCCAGGACGACGACATCCTTGTCCCGGGCCAGGATGGGGGTGGCCGCGGGATCGCCCGCCAGCACCGCCTTGGTGTTGGCAGTGAGAAATTCCATCGCGAAATGCACGCCCTGCAGATTGCGGCCCTCGGTCGTGAGATCGCGCGCCTTGGTCGCCCCGGTGCAGATGACGGTGGCGGCGAACTCCTTTAGGAAAATCTGCGGCTCGACATTCTCGCCCACGTGGGCGTTGCAGATGAACTTGATCCCCTCCTCCTCCATCTGGCGGATGCGGCGCAGGACCACCTCCTTCTTGTCCAGCTTCATGTTGGGAATGCCGTACATCAAGAGCCCGCCCGGCCGGTCGGCGCGCTCGAAGACCGTGACGGTGTGGCCGGCCCGGTTGAGCTGGGCGGCGGCGGAGAGCCCGGCCGGGCCGGAGCCGATCACCGCCACTTTCTTGCCCGTGCGCACGGCGGGGGCCTGGGGCACGACCCAGCCCTCGTCCCAGCCCCGATCGATGATGGCGGCCTCGATGTTCTTGATCGTGACGGGCGGATTGGTGATGCCGAGGACGCAGGCGCCCTCGCAGGGCGCGGGGCAGACCCGCCCGGTGAATTCGGGGAAATTATTCGTCTGGTGCAGGCGGTCGAGCGCCTCGCGCCAGAGGCCGCGGTAGACCAGGTCGTTCCACTCCGGAATCAGATTGTTGATCGGACAGCCCGAGGCCATGCCGCTGATCAGCTTGCCGCTGTGGCAGAACGGGACGCCGCAATCCATGCAGCGGGCCCCCTGGCGGCGGAGCTTGTCCTCCTCCATGTGGTGATGGAACTCCTTCCAGTCGCGCACCCGGCCGAGCGGCGCGCGGTCGACGGGCAGCTCCCGCAAATATTCGGTGAATCCAGTTGGTTTGCCCATCGTGCTAAAGCCCGGTTGGAATCGGCGGATCAGTTGCCGCCGACGCGGGAGACGTCGCGGGCGTTTTCCTCGAAGGCGGCCATGATCGCTTCCTCGCCGGTCAGGCCCTGGTCGTTGGCCCGCTGGATGCAGGCGAGCATGCGCTTGTAGTCCTTCGGCATGACCTTGACGAAACGCGGCACCATCCGGGCCCACTGATCGAGGACGTGGCGGGCGCGGGCGCTCTTGGTGTAAAGAAGGTGCTTCTCCACCATGGCGCGGACCTCGGCGATTTCCGCCGGGGCCTCCAGCTTTTCGATTCCGGCCATCTGCACATTGACCCGGCTGGAGAAATCGCCCTTTTCGTCCAGGACGTAGGCGATGCCGCCGGACATGCCGGCCGCGAAATTGCGCCCGGCCGAGCCCAGGACCACGACCCGGCCGCCGGTCATGTACTCGCAGCCGTGGTCGCCGACCGACTCCACCACGGCGTTGACGCCGCTGTTGCGGACCCCGAAGCGCTCGCCGGCCATGCCGCAGATGTAGACTTCGCCGGCGGTGGCTCCGTAGAGGGCGACATTGCCGACGATGATGTTGTCGGCGGAGACGAAGGTCGAATCGGCGTGGGGATAGATCACGATCTTGCCCCCGGACAGCCCCTTGCCGACGTAGTCGTTGGCGTCGCCTTCGAGGTGGAAGCTCATGCCCTTGGGCATGAAGGCGCCGAAGCTCTGGCCGGCCGAGCCTTGGAAATGAATGCGGATCGTGTCCTCGGGCAGCCCGGCGGCGCCCCACTTCTTCGTGACTTCGCCGCCTGTGATTGTGCCGACGACGCGGTGGACGTTGCGGATCGGCATCTTCGCCACGACTTTTTCGCCCCGTTCGATCGCCGGCTTGCAGAGATCGAGCAGGATGGTGACGTCAAGCGAGCTGTCCAGGCCGTGGTCCTGCGTCGTCTGGCAGAAGCGCCCGATTTCCGGGCCGACATCGGGCTGGTAGAGGATATTGCTGAAATCGAGCCCCTTGGCCTTCCAGTGCTCGACCGCCGTCTTGGCCTCGAGCCGGTCGACCCGGCCGATCATCTCCTCGACCGTGCGGAAGCCGAGGTGGGCCATGATCTCGCGCATCTCTTCGGCGATGAAGCGCATGAAATTGATCACATGCTCCGGCTTGCCCGCGAATTTCTCCCGCAGCTTGGGATCCTGGGTGGCGACCCCGGCCGGACAGGTGTTGAGATGGCAGACCCGCATCATGATGCAGCCGGAGGCGACGAGGGGGCCGGTTGCAAAACCGAATTCCTCCGCGCCCAAAAGCGCCGCGATGACAACGTCGCGGCCGGTCTTGAGCTGGCCGTCGGTTTCGACCGCGATGCGGCTGCGCAGATTGTTGAGGACGAGCGTCTGGTGGGTTTCGGCCAGGCCCAGTTCCCACGGTAGGCCGGCGTGGACGATGGAGGTCTGGGGCGCGGCCCCGGTGCCGCCGTCATAGCCGCTGATCAACACGACGTCGGCGTGGGCCTTCGCCACCCCGGCCGCGATCGTGCCGACGCCGACCTCGGCGACCAATTTCACGCTGATCCGGGCGTGGCGGTTGCCGTTCTTCAGGTCGTGGATCAGCTCGGCCAGATCCTCGATCGAGTAAATGTCGTGGTGGGGCGGCGGGGAGATGAGGCCGACGCCGGCCGTGGTCAGCCGCGTCTTGGCAATCCAGGGATAGACCTTGCTCCCGGGCAACTGCCCGCCCTCGCCCGGCTTGGCCCCCTGGGCCATCTTGATCTGGAGCTCGCGGGCGTTGACCAGATATTCGCTCGTGACGCCAAAGCGGCCGGAGGCGACCTGCTTGATCGCGGAATTCTTGGAATCGCCGTTGGCCATCGGCACGTAGCGCGCCGGATCCTCGCCGCCTTCGCCGGTGTTGCTCTTGCCGCCGATGCGGTTCATCGCGATCGCCAGGTTCTCGTGCGCCTCCTGGCTGATCGAGCCGTAGGACATCGCCCCGGTCTTGAAGCGCTTCATGATCGTCTCGACCGACTCAACCTCCTCGATCGGAAGATGGCTGCCGGCCTTGAAGCTGAGGAGGCCGCGCAAGGTGCAGAGCAGCTTGGAGCGGTCGTTGATCAGCGAGCTGTACTGCTTGAAGACGGCCAGGCTGCCGGTGCGAACCGCCTTCTGCAGTCGATGGATCGCTTCCGGGCTGAAGAGATGCTCCTCGCCGTCCTTGCGCCACTGGTATTGGCCGCCGGAGGGCAGGACGTTGTTGCGGTTGATGATGCGGTCGGGGAAGGCGGCGTGGTGGCGGGCCAGGACTTCCTGGGCGATGACGTCCAGGCCGATTCCGCCCACCCGGGACGAGGTCCAGGTAAAGTATTGGTCGATGACGTCCTGGCGCAGGCCGAGGGCCTCGAAGAGCTGGGCGCCGCGATAGCTTTGGATGGCGGAAACACCCATCTTCGCCATCACCTTGATCACGCCCTTGGTCGCGGCCTTGACCATGTTCTTGCAGGCGGTCTGGTGGTCGATCCCCACCAGCTGGTCGCTCCGGATCATGTCGTCGATCGTTTCGAAAGCCAGGTAGGGATTGATGGCGCTGCAGCCGTAGCCGATGAGGAGCGAGAAATGATGCACCTCGCGGGCCTCGCCCGTTTCCAGGACCAGGCTGACCCGGGTGCGCAGGCCTTCGCGGATCAGATAATGGTGCAGGCCGGCGATGGCCAGGAGCGCGGGCACGGGCGCGTAGTCCTTGTTCACGCCGCGGTCGCTCAGGATGATGACGTTGATCTCGTCCTCCTCGATCATGCGCCGGGCCATGGCCGAAAGCTCCTCGAGCGACTTGGCCAGGCCCTTTTCGCCGCGGGAAACCCGGAAGAGGATGGGCAGGACGCCGACTTTGAGGCCCGGCAGGGTCTGGCGCCGCAGCTTGCCGAATTCCTCGTTGGTCAGGACCGGCCACTTCAGTTCCACCCGGCGGCAAGCCGAAGGCTGGGGATTGAGGAGGTTGCCTTCCGAACCCAGGCGGGTTTCGGCCGAAATCACGATCTCCTCACGGATGCAATCGATCGGTGGATTGGTGACCTGGGCGAAGAGCTGCTTGAAGTAGTCGTAGAGCAGCCGGGGCCGCTGCGAGAGCACGGCCAAGGCCGCGTCGTTGCCCATCGAGCCCGTCGCCTCGACGCCATCGCGCGCCATGGGCGAGAGGATGATGCGCTCATCCTCATTGGTGTAGCCGAAGGCGATCTGGCGCTGAACCAGGGTCTGGTGATCCGGCAGGGCCGCCTCGGGGGCGGCCGGCATATCGCTCAAATGGACCAGATGCTCGTTGAGCCACTCGCGGTAGGGCCGCTCGGAGACGATCTTCTGCTTGATCTCCTCGTCGTCGACGATCCGGCCCAGTTCGGTGTCGACCAGGAACATCCGGCCGGGCTGGAGCCGCCCCTTGGTCAGGATATTCTCCGGCGGGATCTGGAGGACGCCGGCCTCGGAGGCCATAATGACCAGCCCGTCCTTCGTGACGTAATAGCGGGAGGGGCGCAGGCCGTTGCGATCGAGCACCGCCCCGATCTGCTTGCCATCCGTGAAAGCGATCGAAGCCGGGCCGTCCCAGGGCTCCATCAGGCAGGAGTGGTATTGGTAAAAAGCCCGGCGGTCGTCGGCCATGCTCTCGTGGGCCGACCAAGGCTCCGGGATCATCATCATGATCGCGTGGGCCAGCGGGCGGCCGGCCAGAACCAGCAGTTCGAGCGTGTTGTCGAACATCGAGGAGTCGCTGCCCTGCGGATTGATGATCGGCAGGATCTTCTTGATGTCCTCGCCGAACAGCTCGGATTCGAACAGCGCCTCGCGGGCGTGCATCCAGTTGAGATTGCCCCGCAGCGTGTTGATCTCGCCGTTGTGGGCGAGATAGCGGTAAGGATGGGCCCGGTCCCAGCTGGGAAAGGTGTTGGTGCTGAAGCGGGAATGGACCAGGGCCAGGGCCGTCTCGACCCCCGGGTTCTGCAGATCGGTGAAATACTTCTCCAGCTGCGTCGTCAGGAGCATGCCCTTGTAGACAAAGGTCTTGAAGGAAAGGCTGGCGACGTACCAGTACTCCGCCCCGTCAATCGTGGAGGCGCGGATGTCGGTGTAGCCGCGCTTGCGGATGACGTAGAGCTTCCGCTCGAAGGCCAGATCGTCGGTCAGGTCCGGGTTGCGTCCGATGAAGACCTGGCGGATGAACGGCTCGGAGGACTTGGCCGTGTCGCCCAGGGTGGAGTTGTCCGTCGGCATCGTGCGCCAGCCCAGGAAGGTCTGGCCCTCGGACTGGACGATCTTTTCAAAGCGCTCCTCCAACCGGCGCCGCTTGATTCGGTCCCGCGGCAGGAAGACCAGTCCGCTGCCGTACTGGCCGGCGTCCGGCAGGCTGATGCGGGATTTCTTGGCCACCTCCTTGAAAAAGCCATGGGGCATCTGGATCAGGACCCCGGCGCCGTCGCCGGTGTTGATCTCCGAACCGGAGGCGCCGCGATGGTCCAGATTGGTCAGGACCTCGATCGCCTGCTTCAGAATCTTGTTCGATTTGCGACCCTGGACGTCGACGACAAATCCGACGCCGCAGGCGTCGTGTTCAAACCACGGGTCATAAAGCCCTTGCTTCTTCGGCCGGCCGGGGAGCTGGCGGGACGGGCCGTGCTGACGCTGGGCGGGGGAAAGCATCGTCCTTAGTGCCCGTCAAGCGGAAGGCTGATTGAACTGGAAGCGAAGGTATGCACGCAAAAAAAGGGCCGGTCATCGGTTATGAGAGCCGGCCCTAAGAGTTTTTGAGCGTTAAGCCGGTAATCTCATCAAAAGAAGCGGACCGTTTTGGTCGCCATTTTGGCGTGCTCCTCGTCGGAGCATCCCGCGTTGGTCGGCACCGTAGCGGCGACCGGGGTCGGTTTAACGAGCTCATTGCTAAGAAGGTAGTTTTCCACTTCCTCGCCGGAAATGTCGGCCAGCATCACCCCGTCGACTTCGACACAGGGGGAAAGGGGCTGGCCGGACTTGCTCACCATCTCCGCGTAATTGTCCCGGTTGTTGATGATATCGATATCATCGTATGCCAAACCGTACTTGCGCAAAACGGCGCGGACGCCATTGGACCAGCCGCAGGAGGGTTTGAGATAGGCCTTGATCTTCATTAGCAAACTTAGTGGGAGACGCGAGGGAACGCAAAATATAGGGCCCGTTTTCTGTCAATCAAGCACTGTCTTGAGAAAACTTAGCATATCCCAGGCCAGTTGAGGGGGCCGGCAATAGGAAGCTGTCGTTTTAGAGTTTTAAGTTGGGCGGATTCGCCGACAGGCTGGCGCCTCCCCATGAAAGTCCTCGTCACCGGCGCGGCCGGCTTTATCGGCTTCCATCTGGCCCGGCGTCTGGCCGGGTCCGGAAATTGCGAGGTGGTCGGCATCGACAATCTCGGGGCGTATTACGATCCGGCGCTCAAACGGGCCCGGCTGGCGCAGTTGGGCGAGTTGGACAAATTCCGGTTCCTCGAACTGGATTTTGCGCGGGCGGACAAGCTGGCGGAATTCATGAAGCACTTTCGGCCCGATTATGTGGCCCATCTCGGCGCCCAGCCCGGCGTGCGCTACAGCCTGGAGCATCCTCAGGACTACGTGCACAGCAACCTCGTCGGTTTCGCCGCCGTCTTGGACGCCTGCCGGCGCACGCCCCCGAAACATCTGGTCTACGCTTCGAGCAGCAGCGTCTACGGCGCCGGGGCCAAGCCGCCCTTCCGGGAGGACGACATCACCGACCAGCCGGTGTCCTTCTACGGCGCGACCAAGAAGAGCAACGAGATCATGGCGCAAAGCTATGCCAGCAGCCACGGGCTGCCAATTACCGGCCTGCGCTTTTTTACCGTCTACGGCCCCTGGGGCCGACCGGACATGGCCCCCACCCTCTTCGCCAAGGCGATCTGCCTCGGCCAGCCCCTGCCCCTCTTCAACCAGGGCAAGAACCTCCGCGACTTCACTTATATAGACGATATCGTGGACGGAACCATCCGCGCCCTCCTTTACCCCCGGGACAAGGCCGTGCCCGGGCAAGCCCAGATCTTCAATCTCGGCCACCACCGGCCGGTTGAAACCGTCCTGTTCGTGCAGATGCTGGAGGAGCTGCTCGGCCGCACCGCCCAGCTCGAGCTCCTCCCGGCGCAGATCGGCGACATGGCCGAAACGTGCGCCGATTTGGAGCGGGTGCAGGCCGCGATCGGCTACCAGCCGAAAGTGCCCCTGGAGGAAGGCCTCCGCCGATTTGTGGAATGGTTCAAAGGCTATTATCTCATGCCATGAAGACAGTCCTCCTCCTCATCGGCTCGAACATCTTCATGACCTGCGCCTGGTACGGTCATCTGAAATTCAAATGGCTGGAGGGAAAGCCTCTCCTCTACGCCATCATCGCCTCCTGGCTCATCGCATTTTTCGAATACTGCCTCCAGGTTCCGGCCAACCGGATCGGCTTCATGTCCGGACGCTTCGACGGCTACCAGCTCAAGGTCATCCAGGAAGTGATCACGCTGATCGTCTTCATCATATTCGCCTGGATCGTCTTAAAGGAAAAGCTGGCCTGGAACTACGCGGTCAGCTTCGGGCTGATCTTCCTCGCCGTCTTCTTCGCCATGGCATTCAAAAGCCCCGGCCGCTCCTGACGCCTCGGCCGAATCCCGCAAGTTATTCGGGCGCCGGCGGGCGCATCAGCCAGCAGAGGGTAAAGTCATGCGGTCAGCCATGGCGCCAAGGCGTGAAGCGGTGTCGGCGCTCTTTTGAACCGTAATCGGAGGAGGCGGGAAAACCCCGCGCACGATCGCGATGGCGCCCTGGAGGGCCGCACCGCGGTCAAGCCGAGGCAGGCGGGACGGTTATCGTGTTCGCAGGGACCGTGTTAACGGAAAATCCTGTCGGGGCCAAGGCCGTCCGCCGAGGGCTCGGCCGCCTCCCCCACGGCCCGATCAAGGCGGCCCAAGGCGGCGGCGGCGCGAGAAAATCCGATTTTATTCGCACGCACTCTTTTCGGGTTGTTAGAATCCGGACAAATAATTCCAAATCCCGCCGCTATGTCCAAATCCGCTCCCGCCGCCCGTTCCGAACCGATCGAAAAAGCCAAAATCACGGCCACTCCCGCCGGCCAAATCGCCGCCCGCAAGAATGTCGACCTGGCTCTGAGCGCCATCACCAAACAGTTCGGCGAAGGTTCGATCATGCGCATGGGCGATGCCCATAAGATGACGGTCGAAACCCTCTCCACCGGCTCGCTCGCGGTCGATCTCGCCCTCGGCGTAGGCGGCCTGCCCCGCGGCCGCATCATGGAGATCTACGGGCCGGAGTCCTCCGGCAAGACCACGTTCTGTCTCAGCGTCATCGCCGAGGCCCAGAAAAACGGCGGCCTCGCCGCCTTCATCGACGTCGAGCACGCGCTCGACCCGAAATACGCCCGGGTCGTGGGCGTGAACATCGACGATCTCCTCGTCTCCCAGCCGGACAGCGGCGAAGACGCGCTCAACATCACCGAGACCCTGATTCGCTCCGACGCGATCGACGTCATCGTGATCGACTCGGTCGCCGCCCTGATTTCGAAGCAGGAACTGGACGGCCAGATGGGCGATGCCACGGTCGGATCGCAGGCCCGCCTCATGAGCCAGGCCATGCGCCGCCTCACCGCCGTCGTGAGCAAGACCAAGACCATCTGCATTTTCACCAATCAGATTCGCGAAAAGATCGGCGTCATGTTCGGCAATCCCGAGACGACCTCGGGCGGCCGGGCGCTGAAGTTTTTCTCCAGCATCCGCATCGACATTCGCCGCAAGGACCAAATCAAGACGCCGGAAGGCAAGGTCATCGGCAACCGGACCAAGATCAAGGTGGTAAAGAACAAGGTGGCTCCGCCTTTCACCGAGTGCGAGTTCGACATCATGTTCGACGAGGGCATCTCCCGGACCGGCTCGATCTTGGACCTGGGCCTGGAGCACAAGATTCTTGAGAAGAAGGGCGCCTGGATCGCCTATCAGGGCGAGCTCGTCGGCCAGGGCCGCGACGCGGCCAAGCAGACGCTGAAGGACAAGCCCGAGCTGGCGGAAAAGATCAAAAAAGAGGTCCTCGAGAAGGTCAAAGTCACGGGCGGGGCCGTCCTGGCGGCGAGCGAGAGCGCGGCCTGACCGTCCGGAGCAACCCGCTGATCCGCCCTGCGCAGGATAACCCTTTCGGGGGCAGTCCCTTGTCTTTTGCCGCCGCCGGGGTTCCTTACGGACGAAATGGCCCGGGTCACGAGCACGATTGAACTAACGCGCACGGATATCACGCAGCTGGCGGTCGATGCCATCGTCAACGCGGCCAATCCTTCCCTCTTGGGAGGAGGCGGGGTGGATGGCGCCATCCATCGCGCCGCCGGTCCCCGCTTGGTCGAGGAGTGCAAGACCCTGGGCGGCTGCCCCCCGGGCGAGGCCAAAATTACGCTGGGGCACGGGCTCAAGGCTAAGTGGGTGATCCATGCCGTCGGGCCGATCTGGCAGGGCGGCGGCCACGGCGAAGCCGAATTGCTGGCAAGCTGCTATCACTACGCCTTGCGCCTGGCCGCGGTCCAAAGCGCCCGCAGCGTCGCCTTTCCCGCCATCAGCTGCGGCGCCTACGGCTACCCCGTGCTCGCGGCCAGCGCCATCGCGGTGCGCACCGTTCGCAATTTCTTCCGCAACGAAGACCGGATCGAGCGGGTTCTGTTCTGCTGCTTCACCGACGAGGTCTGGAACGCCTACACCGCGGCCCTGGCCGCGGCCGACGTCTAAGGGATTGCGTTCGCCCGGCGCCCGGCTTGCTTGGCGGGATGGGGCCCACATCCGACACCATCGTCGCCCCGGCCACGCCGGAGGGAAGCTCGGCTTTGGCCGTCATTCGTATCAGCGGAAAAGATACGGGAAGGGTGGCGCTGGAGCTCTTCGGCTCCCCTCCCCCGCCCCGTACGCCCCGCCGGGGCGACTATCGCGACCGCGCCGGCGCGGTCGTGGACGATGTCCTGGCGACGTTTTTTCCCGAGCCCCGCTCCTACACCGGCGAGGATGTCCTGGAAATATCCTGCCACGGCAATCCCTACATCGTCCAACGCATCCTCCAGGATCTCGCCGCCCGCGGCTGCCGGCCAGCCGAGCCGGGGGAATTCACCCTCCGGGCCTTTCTCCACCGCCGCATGGACCTGAGCCAGGCCGAAGCGGTGATGGATGTGATCTCCGCCCGCAGCGCGCGCGCCCTGGCGGCGGCCCAGCGCCAGCTGCGCGGCGGCCTGGGCAAGCAATTGCAGGAGGTGAGCGAACGCCTGCTCGGCCTCCTCGCCACGGTCGAGGCGCAAATTGATTTTCCCGACGAGGATCTGCCCCCGGAGGACCGGGCCAGCCTCCAGGCCGGGCTCGACTCGATCCGGCAGGGCACGGAACAATTGCTCGCGACCCGCCGCTACGGCGATCTGCTGCGCGACGGCATCCGCGCCGTCCTGGTCGGCGGACCCAATGCCGGCAAGAGCTCGCTGCTCAATCGGCTGGTCGGGCGCGAGCGCGCCCTGGTCAGCCCCGAGCCGGGCACGACCCGGGACTTTATCGAGGAGCGGGTGGCGATCGGACCACATGGCTTCCGCCTGATCGACACGGCCGGGCTCAATCCCGCTCCCGGCGCCCTGGAAAGCCTCGGCATGGCCAAGACCCGGCAGTGTATCGAGGAATCGGATATGGTAATTCTGGTCCTGGACGCCACCCGCCCTGCCCTGCCCCTCGCGCCCGAACTGCGGGCCGCGCTGGTCCCGGGCCGGGCCTTGGTGGTTCTAAATAAGCTCGATCTCCAACCGGCGGCTGCCGGCTCGGCGCCGCTGCCGGAATGGCCGACCGTGGCGGTTTCCGCCCTCACGGGCGACGGCCTGCTGGCGCTTCAGGAGAAAATGGTGCTGCTGGCCGACTCCTTCCAGGGCGACGGCGGCGCCGACGGGATCGCGATCAATGCCCGGCATGCCGAGGCCCTGACCCGGGCGCGGGATGCGCTGGTCCGGGCTCGGGGTCACCTGGCCGGCCACGGTCCGGCGGAATTACTCGCGAGCGATTTGCGCGAGGCGCTGGCGGCGTTTGGCGACATCAGCGGGCACCTGGACAACGAGCAGGTACTCGATCGATTGTTCGCGAGTTTCTGCATCGGCAAATAGGACCGCGCGGTGCCTGCCGTCGCCCTTGCGGGGCGTGGCCGGTTTATGCTACGGTCCCGATTCAATCGGATGAAACCGCTGCGCTCACCTTGATCTATAATAAGATACCTTTTGACGTCATCGTCTGCGGGGCCGGACATGCCGGCGTCGAGGCGGCACTGGCGGCGTCGCGGATGGGCGCCACTACCCTACTCCTTACTGGTAATATAGATACGATAGCGCAAATGAGTTGCAATCCAGCCATCGGCGGCCAGGCCAAGGGTCAGATGGTTCGGGAAATCGATGCGCTGGGTGGGGAAATGGCGATTAATACGGATGTGACCGGAATCCAGTTCCGGTTGCTCAACGAGTCCAAAGGCCATGCGGTGCAATCCCCTAGAGCCCAATGTGATAAAAAAGCCTACCAGTTTCGGTTAAAGCATACATTGGAGCTGCAGCCGAATCTCCAAGTCTTTCAGGCTATGGTCACCGGATTGCTGATGGCGAACGGATCGGTGACCGGATGTAGGACGAACCTAGACATCGAATTTCTGGGCAAGACCGTCATCATCACAACCGGAACCTTTCTGCGCGGCTTGATGCACATCGGTCAGAATAAGAACGAAGGTGGACGGCTCG
>Ga0302320_10021241_pt1 | contig 12898 bp, 7 predicted proteins | sample Bog_T0_3_FD_202130 | JGI IMG/M metagenome (GOLD analysis project Ga0302320, IMG submission 202130) | Peat permafrost microbial communities from Stordalen Mire near Abisko, Sweden - Bog_T0_3 | ecosystem: Environmental > Terrestrial > Soil > Wetlands > Peat | place: Sweden: Abisko, Stordalen Mire...
ATCCATAAACCCAGCCGACCTGGCCAGCGTTGCTGGTCGGTGCGCATCCATTATCGGGAATGCCAGCGGATTCGGTATCTGCTCTTCTTGCAGGACCGGAGCGCTGGGCGGTACGAAGCTGTAGCCCAAAAATATCGCCTCATTCCAGCGCGGAACCTAGCACTCAACGCCTCGCCCGACCTCCTCCGGCGAGGCGTTTTCCTGTGTTGCCGGCATACGAACTTGTAATCCAATAAGCCCTGTGATCTGCGCCACTCGGAAGTTATGGGGTTCCTGTCGCGAGCAGTTTAAATCACGTTGCAGGGACGCCCGGACGGAGGAAGAGAAACCAGTCCGCGGGCCTGCTTGCTTCACCTTGACCAACCACCGCGCGACGTTCTAGAATCAGAACTTGACGCAAGCCATGAGGGAGAATCAGATACCGACGTCCGAGGTCGCCTGCAACGGCAACCCGCGGCACGTCGACGATCTCGATATGAGTCCGGCGGATGACGGCTACATCATTTACCAGCCCGACAAGGATCGCGTACACTTTCTGAATCCTTCGGCCGTTTTGATCCTCGAACTTTGCGATGGCGAGAATTCTCCGGAACAGATCGTGGATCTTGTAAAACAGGCCTACGGCTTGCCGGATGCGCCGGTAAAAGAGGTTCATGAAGCACTGAAGCAGTTGAAGGCAGACTGCTTGTTGCTGTAGTCGATTGGTTTCGTGCCTCATCGCGCAGGCTATGCTGAATTCGCCACTCGAACGATCCCCTGTTTCGCATCGATCTCTGCCTGCCGAATTCCAGGGGGCTGCTGAGAAATCGGTAGACAGGCCGCTGCTTACCGCTTCCCTGATCGTCAGGAATGAGGAAGAGTTTCTCGCCGGTTGCCTCGACTCGCTCAGGTCGGTGGCCGACGAGATCGTCATTGTAGACACGGGCTCGACGGATCGGTCGAAAGAGATTGCCGAAAGCGCCGGAGCGCGGATTTGCGATCTAAAGTGGACCGGAGACTTTTCCGAAGCCAGAAATCGGGCGCTGGATCTTTCAACCGGGCAGTGGATCCTTTACATCGACGCCGACGAGCGGGTTAGATCCGACTCTGTGTCGAATCTCCGCGCCGAATTGTCGGATCCCAGCCAGGTGGGCTACGAACTTCTGCTTCATCCTCGCCCGGGCCATACTGCGTACTGGGTCTTGCGGCTGTTCCGAAACGATCCCTCGGTGCGCTTTCGCGGAATCATTCATGAGAACATCTGGCCTGCGTTGAACGAGTACAGCGCGCGAACGGCAGGCAGGATCGGCAGGAGCGCACTGGTGCTGGACCACGAGGGATACGAAGGCGATCGGGAGGCGAAAAACAAGCGCAATCTCCCGCTGCTCGTCAGGTCTTTGCGACAGGATCCCGGCCACGTCTATTCCTGGTGCCATCTGGCCACGATCCATATGGACATGAAGGCGCCGGAACCGGCCAGACAGGCGTGGTTGACCGCTCTGGATCTGGTCAGATCGCGCGAGGCGCAGGCGCCCGAAGATATTCTGCCCTACCTCGGGCTGATCCGTAACGGCGCCGATCTCGGATGCGATACTGACTCCCTTCTCGCCGAGGCGTTGTCACGATTTCCGTCCTCGATCCAGTTGCAATGGCTGCGTGCGCGGAAGTTGATGGATGATGGCCATTTCGAAGACGCGATCGCGGCGTTTCTGCGAATCGTCGAGCGCGGCGAGACTCGCGATTATGACCAGATTATGGCCCACAACTCCAAACTGTTCGGCGTGTTTGCTTACGATTGCATCGCGACCTGTCACTTCCGGCTCGGCCGGTATTCGGAGAGCCGCCATTACTACGATCTTGCAGCGCGACACGAACCCGATCGCACCGAGTATCGCGTAAAACGAGCGCTCTGCGAACGCCTCGAGCGGCAACGATCTGGTTCACCAGCGAGCGCGTGAATGGCGCACCAGCGGCGGCTCGGAAAAACGTGACTGTAGCCTCGAACAGGCCCTCCTTGTTGTACTTGAGTCCAGTGGTCCCGTCCGCCGGGGGCTGTGGAATTGCCATGCGAGCCGGCATCGTCCTGGAGGCTCTCTGCGAAAGTCACCGAGTCTCGCTTGTTGTCATCCCCCTGCAATCCGCGCCGGAGACGCAAGTACCTGAGTTCCTGCAAAGGCTCTGTGAGAACACTGCAATCCTGCCGCCCGGAGAGAGCACGGCGGATCTGATTCCACAGATAGCCGGGAACGGACATGGGTTCGAAACCATCCACGTATTCAGGCTGGCTGCAATGGCGTACTTACACGACTATTTGCGGCAAGTGCACGGCCACGGGCGGCTGCATCTGGATCTCGACGACATCGAGTCAAAGACGAACCGCCGCATCGCCGAACTGTATCGAAGGGTGGGAAATGACGCGATGGGTGACCGGACTCTGGCAAGCGCTCAGACAGCGTTGCTAATGGAGGCGGTCGCGTTTCGGTTGTTCGATCGCGTCTATGTGTGTTCCGAAGGCGACCGGCTGGAATTGAGCGACCGCTCGCGCGGCAAAATTCGCGTGCTGCCGAATGCGGTTCGCCTGCCGGAGGCGGTAAGGCCTCCGTCGCCGAGAGACGTTTTCCACTTCCTGTTCGTAGGAACCCTAAGCTACTATCCGAACCAGGATGGCCTGCGATTTTTTTGTACAGAGGTTCTGCCGATCCTTCGGGAAGGAGCCCGGCGCCCGTTTCAGGTCACCGTAGTGGGCTCAGGGGAGTCGGCCGGCATGCGGGATCTGGCATCGGGAGAGGTTTATCTGGCGGGGCAGGTCTCCAACCTTCGTCCCTGGTACGAGGAATGTCAGGCTGTGGTCGTGCCGATTCGCGGGGGAGGCGGAACGCGCATCAAGATTCTGGAAGCTTTCAGTTTCCGGCGCCCGGTGGTAACCACCACCCTGGGCGTAGAAGGTATAGAAGCAGAGGATTATCGGGACGTCCTGGTGGCGGATTCACCGGAAGATTTCGCCGCCGCTTGTCTGAAGCTGATGTCGGATCCGGCGCTGGGGCAGGCGCTGGCTGCGAACGGTCGCGCTTTGGTCTTGCGATCGTACACCAGCGAAGCGCTGAGAACGCCGCTGTCATGAGGTGTTTCCCGGCCGCGTGCCCACGTTTGCGTCGCGCACCCATTTCGCTTGTGCAGGACCGGTTCTCTGTGGAAAACTGATGTATTGTTCGACCTGACAAGCGCGCGCATACTGGTGACCGGCGCACACGGCTTTCTGGGCGGTTATGTGTACGAGCAACTGGTGGCACACGGAGCCAGGACATCGCACATTCGCACCCCCAACGCGGAGGAACTCGACCTTCGAGTTACCGGGAACTGCATCAAGGCCGTGAGAGACATCGACCTGGTCATTCACCTCGCCGCAACCGTGGGTGGCATCGGCTATAACTCCGCTTACCCCGGCGATCTGTTTTATGACAACGCGAAGATGGGGATCGAATTGATCGAACAATCACGGCTGAGTGGGGTCGGGAAATTCGTTCAGGTAGGAACGGTCTGCGCATACCCGAGAACTCCTTCCCATATCCCTTTCCGAGAGGAAGATTTGTGGCAGGGCTACCCCGAGGAAAGCAGTGCGCCTTACGGTATCGCCAAGAAAATGCTGATGGTTCAACTCCAGGCATACCGTGCTCAATACGGTTTTAGAGGGATTTACCTCTTGCCGACAAATCTTTACGGTCCCCGCGACAACTTCGCCCCCGGATCCTCACACGTGGTTCCCGCCCTGGTCCGGAGATTCACGGAGGCCGCGCGGCAACAACTGCCTGAGGTGACGGTGTGGGGAACCGGCAAGGCGAGTCGCGAATTCATCTTCGCCGAAGACGCTGCGCGGGGAATCGTCCTTGCGGCCATCCGGTACGACAAGCCGGATCCCGTAAACCTTGGGAGCTGCTTTGAGATCGAAATCAGGCAACTGGTCGAGATCATCGCTCGCAAGACGGGTTTCAGCGGAAAGATAACCTGGGATTCCACCAAACCCGACGGGCAGCCGCGGCGAAAACTCGACGTAACCCGTGCGGAACGAGAGTTCGGCTTTCTGAGCAGGGTCGATTTCGAGGATGGCCTGACGAGAACTATAGATTGGTATCTAAAGCACGGCCGCCCAAGTCGCTCCCCCAGTATTTTCGAAAGTGTTGTTACCCGCGGTCCGCACCTCGCTGTCACTTATGCCAACGATAAGAATCAGGACGGCGCCGGCGCTCAGCTACAGCGAATCTACGGCATTTACGCTCTCTCGCGAGCCCTCGGCGTGCCCTATGTACATACCCCGATCAAACATCTGGGTTACCACGGTTTACCGGCGCTCGAAAACAATGGTCCGCCCACGGACCTGCTGCCGGAATACAACCGGGTCTTCCGGATACCTTCCGATATCGAGTTGCCCGAAAACCTGGTCATTCATGACACTCCGGACGCCGACGCCGGCTTTATCGAAGCGATGAAGAATGCGGAGAACGATGGATCAAGCTTTCATTTAATAAGAATCCTGTACCCTTTTCCGGTCACCGATAGAGACCCGGAAACGTATCGCTGCGTCAAGGCCATTTCACCGTTTCAATACCGCAGATCCGAAGTTTTCAGACTGGCGATACACGTCAGGCGCGGGGAACTCTACGCGATCTGTAGCGACAGGATGTTGCCCAATTCGTACTATGTCTCGTGTGCGCTGAAGTTTCAGGCGATCCTGCAAAAGCTCGACATCCCGTTCGTATGTGAGTTGTACTCGGAAGTTGCCTCAAAGAAGTTCGAGGTAACGCCGGAGAGCCACGGTATTTACGGAAGGATTTCAGAAAATATTACCTTTGATCCTGGCATGAATCATCTGGAGGATTTTGACGCGATCCCCAATCTGGAGAGATTCGTGAATATCGAGCCCATCGAGACGCTGAGGCGAATGGCAACCGCCGATGCGTTGATCCTCAGCCGGTCGTCGTTCAGCTACGTAGCGGCCATCCTGAGCACAAATGGCATCGTGGTTTACTATCCGTTTTGGCATTTTGCGATGAAGGACTGGCTGGTCTCGAACGATGACGGCGCGGTTGCGGAAACGGATCTTATCGAGCGCCTGGAGTCGTGGAAACGGTCACCCTGCGAATCTTAAAAAGGCCGTCCTGTAGAGCGCGTGTTCCTGAGACTCAAAAATGCGCGTCGACCATCCGGAAGAGTGCCTGGAGCTTCCTGATATCGACGACGATGGAAGACTGAAAGTCCCGGCCCACGACCGTGGCACAGAACTGCAGGCCATGTACCAGCTCCAGCTTCTCTGAGATCACCCAGAAAAACGGCCTCATTTCGGCGGCGGGGGTAAGTTCGATAACCTTCGTTCCCGGTTCGCAGAAGAGAAGATTGGCCAGCCCTGCGCCATGCGGAGCGACGATAAACTCCGCGCTTTGGAACATCAGGATCTGGTCCCTTGTGCTCATCCCCTCCAGGTAAACGGTCTCGAAACCATATCTGGAAAGAAAATCCTGCACTTGCTCGAGATTTTGAATTGTCCTTGTTGGCCCTTTCCGAGCCACGAGCAGCCGTCTGTTTCGGAGGGCGCGTACGTCGGCATAAAGGGCGGAAACTCTTTGCTGAAAGTCCCGGAGACAGGTGGCGGGTATGAACTGGACAAGATCGCTGTCAACCCAGATTGCCTCGCGCACCTGAATGAGATTCTCGGCAACCTCCACAACGTGGTCTCCGCCGAAGCCGAGGGCCCGCACCGACTCGCGATGGTCGAAAAGAGCATTGATATCCATCGACTTCGGCAGCGCAAACCTCAGATTCGAGTCGCGCCCCAGCGCCCGCGACATAATATCAAGGGTGAGCAGCCCTTCAACCATCCAGTGATAATAGTTGTGAAGATTGCCGTTATAGAAAATAAGATAAGAGTGATCGAAGTAAGGCGCCGCCGCTAAAGCCGCTTCGTCGGCGCGGAGACCATCGGCCTCGTTCGACATCCAGGGCGCATTGCCAGGAGGGGAACCCTGGAGATAGCCGTACTCCCTCCACACGCCAGAGCGGTCGAACACCGAGCCTTCTGAGAACCTCGACATTGAGACAAACTGATTCCCGCGCCTGATCAGCCTGATGCCGTCATTAATACTGCCGACCTGCGGAGCCAGAGCGATGTTTCCGCAGCCGGAATAGAATGCGAGTCTGTCGGCGCGATCGGCGAACACAGGCGCGGCCCGGTCGGATGTGGAGTTTACCGGCCACCACGTATCGGTCGACTGCAGAAATTCGCCGAAAGAGGATGCGCGTTGTGTATCGTCCATTGAGGCGCGGCGGATCAGGATGCGATCAGGTCGCGCCGCACTGTCCGGCAGAACCGTCTGCGCCGAGCGCGGCGGCGGGGAAGCGGACTCGGCAGACTGAAGCCCATTCGCGCCTGGCGGTTTATTCAACGCCTGGGCTGCATCACGTTTGGAGTCAAAATACAGAATTCCCTTGAGAATCCAATAAGATGAGTCGGGAAACTCGTCGTCTTCGTCGAGAGTCCGGCCCGCCAAAGACAGGTGTGCCGTGACCAGTTTCTCCGGTTCGACCTCACAGGACAAAACCGCCAATCTCTCGGAACCGCTTGCCAGCGCGGATTCGGTCGCGGCTCCGGAGCCGGAGCGGATGCGGATACGGAAATCTCGGCCGACGGCCGCTAATCGCATCACTAAATTGATTCGGGTTCCCACGGGCGCATCGGCACGAAATCGGATCATGGCTTCCGCATGGGCAGCCCGCACGCCCGAAGCTTCGGGGGGCGCCCAGCCGGAAATGCAGGCGAGTTCCCCGGACAGAGTTCCATCCATGGGTATGGAGTTGCCGATCGAAACAAATCCTCCGGGCGGCAACATGATGGCGGCGACACCCGCGAATGGGGGTACTTGGCGAGCCAAGGCCTGGGTCGAGCGCAGGAAATCGTCCGCCACGTTCCGCCAGGATCGCGGTTCGAAGCGGTCGGTTATGGTGCGCTCGCGGCCGCGGCGCAATTCGGGGTAGTCCAAATACTGTAACAATCGATCAAGGCCGTCGCCGGCGTTGTAAGGGTCGACGTAATCCGCCAGGTCGCCTCCCGCCGCCGGAATTCCTCCCATCGCGGAACAGATGCAGACTTTGCCATGAGCGAGGCTTTCTCCGACCGGCAGCCCCCATCCTTCAACGAAGCTTGGATACGCCGTGAGCAGGCATTTCCGGTACAGCAAATCGAGTTCGATATCCGTCACATTGTGCAGGAGCACAATCCGGCCGCCGAGGTAATTGCAGGCCTTCAGCTGTTCCAGAAAATCCTGGACGAACCAGCCCCTTCGTCCGGCAAACACGAGGGTGGGAATATTCGACCGGCCAGATCTCACCATCATTTTCCAGATATTGAACAGGTATGCCGGGTTTTTCCGCACCTCGATCGTGCCGACGCAAAGCACATATTCGGTATCGACGACGGCCGCCACAGCGTCGGAAACCTTCGAATCGGCCGGCACCGAAAGCGAAAAGGCGTGGCCGAGCGGTACGACATGGACCGGCAGCGGGTCGAGTTTCCGGACGGCCATGTGCTCGACCAGAGTCGCCTTGTTGTATTCGGAAGCGGTAAGAACGAAGTCGGCGAACGTCAGGGCATCATTGACGGCTTTGACGAATACCCGGGCCTCGCGAGGCTCAAAGTACTCGGGCGCGACAATCGGTATGATGTCGTGAACAAATACGCCGATAACCGCTCCGGACGTTTTTAATTGCTGCAGAAATGCCCCTACACCGCTTATCGCCCAGAATGCTCCGATGGTGAGAAAAACGTCCTGCCGCCGAACCGTGACGGGAGCAGAACGGCTCAACAGCGCGCGAAGTTTTGACTCGACAGTGGGCCTGGACAAGGTGTCGGATTGAAAATCCTCAATGATGTCGAGCAGCCCGGAATTGTCGATAGCGGCCGGGCCCGCGCGCTCATTGAGAACCACCGGACGAACGGGCTGCGAACGGGGATTGCCGAGCAGATGATGCAGAACTTCGCACTGGACCCGCTGAATGCCCGAAAGCGTAGCGTGATGGAGCATGTAGCGCAACAAATCGGAGACATCGAAGTAAGTCGCGGCCGGTTCCGCCGGCAAATCCGGAGCACTCCCTGCGGCGCTAACCGCCGGGGACGGCACTCGTCGCTGGCCGCGCAGACGTGTGAGACGCCATGCATCCGCGAAGCGTTTCCAAAAGGCCGGATCGATCCACGGCTCATAGGGTTCGAACGATTGCGTGCGGAAAGAGGGAAGGAAGCATTTTTGCGCAGAGGGCGCGAGGATGGCGGCCATGCGGGAAAAACTGCTGTTGCAAATCGCCAGATAATCCGACCGCCGCAAGACCTCGAAGTCACGCACATGATCGGGCAATACCTCGGCTATCGAGCCGAAGGTCGGAGAAATCGTCTCAAACTCACTGAAAACCGGAAGTATCGCCTCGGGTTCATCCGTCGCGACGAATAAGAGCGGCCGGCGCAGTGTCGGCCATACAGTCCGCAACCAGTCGAGATACCAATCCTCCGGAACGAGCCGAAACCACGGCGCGTCTTTGCTCTGAAGACCGCGATAGTCGCCGCGCCGAATGTGGACAGCAACGAGGGTTCGCTCGCCGGCATCGGTAACGCTGTGGCGCCAGGCATCAATGGCATCCGAAAGCTCCTGAGGCAGCTGAAACATGTTCCTCAGAAGAGGCCGGTGCCTTCGCCAGCACTCGGGAATCTCCTGGAAGTAGCCCTCAAGATCGATATCGATCGGAGGGTCGTCCATCTCCCAAAATACGCGGTCATCGTCCGCGAAACCGTTGAAGTGCACCTTTGGGAGGGTAAGCCCCTCGCAGGACTTGTCGTGTAGGCCGAAGAGATGCTCGCCCTCCCACGGAGGGAAGGCGGCAGTCAGGCCGTGTCGCAGGGCGTAAAATTTCGCGCAGGCATAACGAAACAACTGGTTCGCGAAACGAGCGCCCCGCTCAAGGTTCGAGAAGCTGATGTAGCCGCGCGACTCGACGTCGAGGCGATTCACGGACCCAACAGCGTCACTCGCGAGAAAACAGAGCGCTTTCGAATCCGCGACCGCTGCCGAACCGATACAAACGAGTCCTCTGTCGAACAGGCTGCGCCGAACTCTCAGGGCCTCTCCCTCGTTTAGCTCGCCAGCGGCCTGCGGAAAGAGAACGGCGATGGCTCGAAAACTGAAATCGTCAGCAAGCGGCGTCATCAGTTCATTCAGCGCGACCGAAGGTAATAGCAGTAAATCGTGGCCGAAGAAGGGCCCCTGAAGCTCGTTCGCCTTCTGCGCGAGCCCCTGAAGCGTCAACGGCGAATCTACCCGGGCGCCGTTCTTCGATAATCCGTGACATCCCACCGCGACGATCGATCTTACCTGCGCCGAACGATCGAGGAATACTTCCTGGAGTGTTTCTACGGAGGGGTCCGGTTCCAAAGGACGGGAATCGAAGGTGGGCCTTGCTGCAACGTTCGAACTCCGGCCGCCAAACAAGCCAGTTATGCTAGCGCGCATCGCCGAACAAATCCAGGCCTTTTCTCAAAGTCGTGCTGCAGATCGCGCGGAGGTTCTGCCGGATCGAAGCAACGCCCGATGGAAGACCATTTGTCAAAACGCGCGCAAACACCGTAAAGCCCACATCCATGCTCGTGCTATCTGCCGGGGTTGTCTGCGATAACGAGTCTGTTTCGTCAGTCAGCGAAACGCTATTTCTCCGCGGGCAGAAAAGCTGACGGGCAGAAAAGCTGAAAAAGCAAATAAACGCATCTATTTACCCTTTCTCCCTGGGCCGAGTTGTCCGGGATGTGGCAGCAGTCCGCCAGGTTTGCGATCAATCGCTGCACCGACGCTCATGGGAGCCGGCGTGGGTCGCCAGCGCGGCGCAGGCGTGGTAGTAGTTGGCGCAGGCGTGGTTGGCGAAGTCGTTGTAGCGTTCACAAACGCGTAGACATCAGGAGTAACCGAGGCGACGGCGGAACCCATCACAAAGGTCCGGACGGCCGGCGCTGCGAAGCCCGCCATCCCCAGGATACGCTGAACAAAACTTCTGCGGTCCGGTGCAACTTTGTCAAGCAAGCGTTTCAAAGACTCGTCCATGATATTAGGTATCCTGTTCTTTCGCAACTTTCAACCAAGCCCATTCAGGGTCCTTGAAAGTATACAAATCTTTCTGGCGGCGAGTCAATGCACCCGTGAGTTTTTGAGGGGCGAACTTGCAATCGCCGCGACTCCGGACTCCGGCCCCGAACGTCCAACCCGTTCGCGTGACGCTTCGCGCTCTCAGCCTGCTGCATCTGGCCGACGGAGCCACCGCGCCGGAGGCCGCCTCACGGCGAGTATCTGACCAAAATGGAAGACGCGCGGGAGGTGTATGAGAGGCCTTATGATCATGCCGAACCCGTAGTCTGCTTCGACGAGAAGCCCGTGTCGTTACATAAGGACGTGAGACCGGCCAGGCCGATGGCGCCAAACCGCTCGGCTCCCAAGCTCGCGAAGGCTCTTAAAACGATCATCGAGTCCTATCCCGAGGCCGACACAATCCAATCTGGTGATGGACAACCTGAACGTCCACGGTCCCAAGTCGCTCAACGACTACTTCGGAACGGAGAAAGGGAATCGGCTTTGGAGCCGCCTGACAATCGATACACACCGAAACACGGCAGTTGGCTCAATCAGGCCGAGAAGATCGGTCTCTTTGCCCGCCAATGCCTGGCCCGGCGAAGAATCCCCACCCTCGCCCAACTGCAGCAGGAAACTGCTGCATGGAACAGCAAGGTGAACGCCGAAGGCAAAAAGATCAACTGGACATTCACCCGTAAGAAGGCGCGTAAAAAGTTTGAATACAAACGGACCTAATCGAACCGATTTACACGGTCACAGACCTAGGCCGCACCCCGAGGCGCCACGGTGCGCCGTGCTGAGCGATGGTTCCGCATGGAACTGGAATACCTCCACGGAACCGTCCCGCAAGACATTCAACTCCTTGATCGGTTCCACGTCAAACAGACGCTGCACCGCACCGCGCAGGCGATTTTCGGGACACCCAGTATCTCCGGAGCCGACATGGAGGCATCCAAATGGCCTGCTTATGCTCCGGCAGCGCCTCATAATTTAAACGACGATTCCCTTCCTCCTGAAATCGGCCAGACAAGAATCCGCTTCGCTCACCGGTGCGGCGGGGAGCCCGTAGGCTTCCTGGACCAGGGCGGCAATCTCGACCCGGGAACGGGTACCGTCGCAAAGCTCCAGAATCAGCGCGGCGGTCGGATTCAGATAATGTGTTCGGTCGGCCTGCGTTTCGTACACCACGATCTGGCCGGCAACAGCATGAACCTCAAGGCCCTCCGCTTTTTGTGGATTACCGTTCCGTTCTGTCTCGTTTGGCATCGCCATTATATTAAAGACCGTGCGCGAGTGTGTCAAATGGGACTGCTGACGCCAGTGCGGTCCAGCTTCCCGACTCGGGGCGGAATTTCGTTAGGATGGTCTAACGACATGGCTATCATACCGGTTTCCATCCTGGCGGCTTTCCTTGTCCTGGCGCCTCCCGTTCGCGCTCAGGAGGGGAATCTATTCCCGCCCTCCACGCCGTGGCGGGCTAAACTGGCGGAACGCGGGCCCGTTCGAGAAATAACCCTGCGCGACTCAATCGCAACTGCGTTGATGCACAATCTCGAAATTGAGATCGAGAATTACAATCCCGATCTGGCACAGACCTCCCTGACTAGCGCGCGCTCTTTCTTCGACCCGCAGGCCACATTGAATGCCTCGCTGGTGTCGAGTAATCTCCCGGTAACGAACGTTCTCCAGACCGGCGAATCCGACAGTCAAATCACCAAGTCCTTGATGATAAACCCGAGCCTTCAGGGCAACCTTCCCGGCGGGGGTACCGCCACCTTGTCGGTTGGTCTCAACAGGGTATCGACCAATGGGCTTTACGTCTTCATCAACCCTGTCTACACCTCCACTGTCGGACTAACGCTGACCCAGCCTTTGCTGCGCGGATTCCGGCGCACCGCGGCTGAGCGGCAGATCGTGGTTGCGCAACTGAATGAGCGCATCGACGAGAGTCAGTTCCGGCAGAAAGTGGCGTCCGTCGTCGAACAGGTCATCAACGCCTACTGGCGGCTGGCAGTCGGGGGCGAATACTACGAGGCGCAGCGTCTGGCCCGCGACGTCGCTATCCGGGAATATGAGGACACGCGAAAGCGCCTGCAGGATGGACAGGAGACGCCGCTCGCACTCACCTCCAGGCGCTCGGACGTCGCATCTCACGATCAGTCCCTCACGCAAGCCGAGGTGCAGCTTGTTCAGGCCGCCAACAACTTGAAACGGCTGCTTGCCCCCAGCGTATTTGATCCCTTGTGGAGCATCGGGCTCATCGCAGCCGATCGGCCCGAGGCTCCCGATCCGTCAAAAGTCGATCCGCAATACGCCAGTGTTGACGAGTCGATAAAGACCGCGCTAGCGCGCCGGCCTGAACTCGTGCAACTGCGTTTGCAGGCGCAACAGTCCAGCGCGGAGGTGCGCTTCGCTCAACAGGAGACTAAACCCGCCGTGAACCTGCGCCTCGAACTTCTGACGACCGGAGACGCCGGCAAGGTGTATGCGGTAACCCCTGACAACGTCGTGAGCCTGGTGCCCGATCCGGCCAATCCCAATTACGGCGGTCTCGGTAAGTCGTACGGCAAAGCGCTTAGCGTCCAGCACCCGAGTCTCGCCGGCGGGCTCGAGATTAGACTTCCGCTGCGCAACCGGGCCGCCAACTCACAGCTAACCGCGGCGGAACTCGGCAGCCGGCGAGTACAATCGCAAATGCGCGCTACGCAGGAAGATATTCTGGTGGAGGTTCGCAACACGTGGGGTGCCATCGCCGCGCACCGCCGCAATGT
>Ga0302320_10021242_pt1 | contig 12898 bp, 20 predicted proteins | sample Bog_T0_3_FD_202130 | JGI IMG/M metagenome (GOLD analysis project Ga0302320, IMG submission 202130) | Peat permafrost microbial communities from Stordalen Mire near Abisko, Sweden - Bog_T0_3 | ecosystem: Environmental > Terrestrial > Soil > Wetlands > Peat | place: Sweden: Abisko, Stordalen Mire...
TTTTTTTTTTTTTTTTTTTTATATTTTTTTTTTTTTTTTTTTTTTTTTTTTTTTGTTTAAAAAAAAAAAAAAAAAAAAAAAAAAAAAAAAAAATTATTTTAATTAAGGACAGTTCATTTTTAAAAATGTCTTGAGAAATTAACTTATTAAAAAAATAATAACAAGAAATTAATAATGTTGACCTTAAATAATATAATTTCAACAAATACTGACTTTAATGAAAATAGAGAAACTAAAGTTTTGACAACCCCCTTGATCTCATGGAAATATTTTAAGAAGTCTCGATCTCATAGTCCCAAAGACGACTACAATTTCTGCCTTCATAAAATTCCTGATTCAAAAATTGAAGTGTTCCTAAAACTTACCTTAAAAAATTCCAAACCTTTCTCATCCAAAAACAGGAAAACTCAAAAAAGCCCTCTCAATATCTCAAAACCCTCAGCAAATTCTCCCATAACAATAAAAATTGAAGAAGAAAAATATAGTTGTTCCATTAATGAAATTGAAGAAAATCTTGTTACTCAAAGTGGAGAAATGGCAACAAATCTGATGAATCAAACAGAATTGGTTGAAGAACATCCTTTGTACGGTCCAAGCCTTCCTAAAATAATGACAACTTCCTTTAAAAACGATACATCAACAAAAAATATTCAGAGATCGAAAAGCCCATTGACCTTGACATTGAAGCAAATCACCAAAGAAAACCAAATAAAATTGTTTCAATTAGATAAAATGTTGATTGATCAAAACAGCCTTTTGCCTTCACATAAGATCGCTCTAATTTGTAACAAAATACTTGAAATTTTGGAGGAAACTCCTGATCTTTTTCATGAGCTTTCACAAAATTTCTCAATATTTTTGAAGAAATTCCTGTTTTGCGAAGAAGACAAAATTTACAATCTATTCTCAAATTTAAAAGCTTTCAACAAGGTGAAGAAGCCTCAAACTTACCTCCGACTGTTAGAAATCCTCTTTGAGGAAATTCAGAATATAAACGTTCATAATTTAAATATTTTTGAGTTGAAAAAACAGAAAGTGGCTGAATTGACAGAAAAAAACAGGTTGTTAGAAGAAGAACTTTCCAATCTTCATAGTAAATTTCTCGTTTCGAGTGAAGAAATTCTTCTTCAGAAGGAAACAGGCGAAAAACAATTGAAAGAACAAGTAAAAAAAAAAAAATATTTATTTTTTTTATAGGAAATGTTTTATTTTAATAGTTGGAAAATGCGAAATTCGAAAATTTAACCCTCAAAAAAAATCTCATGGCTTGTAAGCAGGAAATCTCAATCATGAAAGCAGAGGAACATCGGATTGAGCTTAGTTACAAAACTATTTTAGAAAATATAACAAATGAAGGTCGAGATTCAACTCAAAAACTCGAAATAGTTATTATAATTTATAAATAAGGTAGTAAACTAGTAAAATATTTTAATAGGAATTAGAGAAAAAAGATGACCAATATAAAAAATTATTAGAAAGCATTCAACAAACCAAGGAAAATTATAGAAATGCCATCATTTGCCTGAAAACGCTTAGGGATAAATTGAAAAGAACCGAAGAGAAGCTTTCACAATCCCAAAATGAAATTTCCAAACTTTCCATTCGTGCAGCAACCCCATTTACCGAATTAACTCCAAGACCGAGTTTTGAGCAAATTTTTTCTTTATTTTCTGAAACGAACTCTAATCTTCATGAGAAATCCACAATCGATAAAACCCAAATTATATATGAAAAATTCAAAATGATTTTGACAAATAAATCCAAACTATCAAAAAAAGATAGCATTTCCTTGAGTCCCTCGAAAAAATGCATACCAAAAAAACAGACTATGTTTTCAAATAACAATGACTCTTTATTATCAATCCCTCTCAACAGTATGAAAAAATCACCAAGCAAAAAAAGCATCAAAATTGATTCGAGTCAAGAATTTCAAAGTCCTAATGGATCCTCCACGAAACTTGATAATTGGAATAATTTCATACAAGATGACAATAAAAATACCACGTTCAATAATATAGATATGTTGCAATCGAAAAAATAGAACATTGATCATGATTATTATTTTTATTAGATTGAACCTCCATTATCAAGAATTTTTGAAAAAAGTTTATTTCGTTTAAAAAAAATCATAAATTTCCAAAAAAATATTTGAATATTTTAATTCAAAAAAACAACTCTTAAAGATATTCCAGCTTATAAAAATGGCTAAAATTTGCGTTTTGGGCTCAGGTCTTTTATTTTAAGCAGATGATTCAATTTGTTTAATTTCTTGCATCTCCAGGTCTTATGGCCGAAACCGTGGTTTTCTATCTATCAGCTAAAAATCACACTATCACAATTGCGAGCAACATTATCAAAGATGCTGAAGAAATTGCTAAAAAATTCCCCAATTGTTCCGCTGTTTCCATAAATGTTGAAAATCAAGTATATTTATTCTGAGATCGATCCACATATATAAATGTTTTTAGGAGCAACTCAGAGACATAATTAGAGGCCATAATATCGTGGTCAGTTATGTCCCTGCGTTCTTGCATATTCATGTGGCCAAGGCTTGTCTTTTGGAGAAAATCAATATGATCACAGCTTCATATATTTCACCTGAATTACAAGCTCTTGACGCTGAGGCAAAAAACGCAGGTTTGATCTTTTTTAATGAGATTGGATTGGATCCAGGCATTGACCATTTGCAAGCCATCAAATTAATTCATGACATCAAGAGCAAGAACGGCAAGTAAAAAGCGCCTTAAAATTTTTTTTGTTTTCAAAGAATAAAAACAGAATTCTTTCATATGAGTCTTGGTGTGGAGGGGTGCCATGTCCTGATGTATGCGATAATCCATTGGGATATAAGTTTAGTTGGTCTCCTTTAGCTGCTTTGAACGCTTTGAAGAATGAAGCCTTGTTTTTATTTGAGGGAAAAGTAAAAAAACTAATTAAAGGGATTAAAGAGGAAACTCTGTAATTTGTTTTCAAAGGAAGTCAAACTCCCACAAAAAGATGTTTTGTTTAATATTTTCCCTTTAGTGATCAACCCCGCATTCATCACTGAAGGATATGCCAATAGAAACAGCCTAAAGTGAAGAATTTTTAATTTTTTCTCTATTTTTCTTCTTAGATATAAAGAACTTTATGGTTTAAACGATTGCCAATCGGTTTTGAGGGGAACAATTCGATATAAAGGGTTTTGTGATATTATGGGAATTTTGCAAAATATTGGTTTTTTCGAAAACATTCCTCTGAATTCCGAGGGAGATATCTCCTGGTATCAGGTTTTAGATCAATACACATTGTTAAAGGGAGAAAGCAAAGAATTTAAAAAGGAAGAATATATTTGTTTAAGTAGAAAAAAAATTAAAATATTTAGAATGAAATACTAACTTTATTTTAGAAAAATTGGAAGAACTCTATGAAGACTGTGACATTGAAAGTGTCCAACAAAAGGAATTAGCAAATAAATTGATGAACTTTTTGTCTGTTCATAAATTCTTCAAAGAACATAAAGACGCAATCCTATTGGAGAAACTTAGATCATTGTTCCAAGGGTTTGTTTTTCTTGATTTGTTGAACGAAAATTCATCCAAGGTTTTTTTTTATTTCGCATTAAAACCTTTTTTTTTTAAAGTTGAACAAACAAAAAACTCTTTTCGAAAATTGTGTTGATTATTTCAAAGAAAAATTGCCTTTAAAAGACGGAGAACGAGATTGTGTGATTCTTGAAACCAGATTCAAATATCAATTGCCAAATTCCAATCGAATCTACCGATGCAAATCCAGCCTCATTGAGTTCGGAGAAAAGAAGGGATATTCAGCGATGTCCAAATTGGTTTCTTGCCCAATCGCCATTACAACTGAAGTTCTTAATTTTATATTTATTTGACTTTTAATCATTTTACAAAAATTAGATGATTTTGGAGGGACTTATTCAAGAGAAAGGAGTGTTGATGCCTCATAAAAAGGAGATAGTTGACACTTTATTGGAAAAAGTCGCATTTATTGATATTGTAAAATTTTTAAAAAAATAATAGTTGAAAGAAAAAGGGATAATCTTAAAAGAAACACATTTTTAATGAAGGTGATATTCACTATATAACAAAACAAAAGGACTATTAAAAATGAAAAACAGAAAGATCTTTAAAATATTTAAATCCTCGCAAATAAAACAGGAGTTAATAGATTAAGTTTAAATTTTATTTATATTTCAAACTGCTTCAGTTTCGACTTGATATTCGAAACTTTCCCTTCTTCTTTTGTTGGCAAGTTCTTCGTTTCATTCATGAAATTTGATTTACTTTCTTCAAATTTCGGTTTAAAATCATTAGCCTCCAATTTTTGCAAATTGTTAGTTGAAGCCGAATTCGAAAATGCCTTTGCCTTCACAATCTTATTGTGATAAGGCAAAAAAGTTGCATTTTGTTGGGGGTTTTCTTCAGGTAAGATTCTTTTTCTAAGAAATTCTGAATATGTGGGGTTTTTTTCATTGATTAGGCCGAAACTTTTATTATTTTCAACCACTAAATCGCATTTAGACTTTTCATTTATTTCCGATTTTTTATTATTGCTGTTTCCTTTATTTCCATGAATTCCCATTAAGTCTTTCAACGATTGTAGAGCATTTGTCATCTCTTCGTTTTTCCCCATTTGAGACAAATTAATCTTCGGAGTTAAAGTAAAAGCTGGTGAATTGAAAGGATTTTCGTTGGAAATTGGAAGTTGCAACGTCCGACCATTCATCACAGGAGTGCTCATCGTAATATCATGTTCTAATGAGGTCTCAATTTTCGTTTGTTTGATATAACTCGTTTTCATGCTATGAACCGAAAAATAATCAGAAAAAAAAAAAAATTCTCTCACTTTTCAAAGCATTCCTTGAGACTAGGGGCAATTATGTTATCATTTTTCTTCGAAGATTCAATGGCCCCCGGCTCCTCATAGATATCAGCGTAGGTGTTGATCCATGGGTGTTTCAAGGCCTCAGCAGCAGAAATTCTTTCTCGTGGATTCTTCTTCAGCATTTTCTTCAGGAGATCAGAAGCTGTGAAAAATATATAATTTTAGAAAATAGAGAGGGAAAATTTATAACCGTCATCTGATATTTTATATAACAGGAAGGCGAAATCAAAGGAAATATCACATTTTTTATTCTTCATCAGAATTTCATTATAAGTCTTGCCATAAAAAGGAGAAGTCCCAGTCAACCTGTTCAGATATCAATCATATATTCAAATTAATAAAAAAAAAAAATTACATAATATAGAGGATAACTCCTGTGCTGAAAATGTCTACCTTAGTATCATATTCCTCATCATTGAGGATTTCAGGGGCAACATAACCAGGTGTACCACATCGTTTATAAAATAAATTCGTTCTGTTAACGAAATCCGCAAGACCAAAATCAGCCAATTTGACATCAAAACCTTCATCATTTTTTAAAATCAAGTTCTCAGGCTTGATATCTCGATGCATCACTCCCTTCATATGAATGTACTCCAAGGCGTTCAAGAGCTGAGCTATTATTAAACAGGCTTCCCTTTCGCTATAATGGCCATTTTTTATGATTCTTTCAAATAACTCTCCGCCTTTCAAAAGTTCGCAGACAAGATAAATGTGGTAGTCTCCCTCATAAATTTCATATAAAGTTATGATGTTTGGATGATCTAATATTCTCATCAATGTTATTTCATTAATTAATCCTCTCTGTTGTTTAGTAGTTTTTTATTCTTTTTATTTAAAAAAAAAAAAAATACCTTCGATTTCGAAGCAACTTGTTTTTTGTCGAAAGTCTTGACCGCAAATTCCTTTTGATCGGAATTTCTTTTTGAAAGGAGAACTTTGGCAAATGAGCCTTTTCCTATCATTTTCAAATTGGTGAAATTTTTGGCGAAGTAATTCAAAACGCAACATTTCTTCAAATGATGGTACCAAGCCTCGCATAAGTCCCAACTTAAGGCATATAAAATGAAGAAGGACTTATTATGAGTGAAAATCAGGCAATATTTTTGGTAAGTGCTTTTTAATTTGTCGTCATTGGTATTATCCAAGATCTCGATCTTCACCCCGTTCAATGGCATGAATCCCTTTCTATTTTGGGGTTTCTTTGATTCATCCTTTTGAAAAAAGTAAAATTTTTTTTTTTTTTAAATGGAACTTCATATTGCTCCAATCTGTCTTTATATAAAACAAAATATTTATGTTTAAGTTTTCTATGTTTTTTGCTCTTTTTCATTAATTTGCCTTCATAAATGATCTCGTCGCAAAAATATAAAAATTTTTCTTGGAGTTCGCTTTGATTATAATTCTTGAGTTTGACCCACATGCCACTGATTTTTTTCGAAAGTGGGTTTGAACTTGCAGTTGTCGCTGTATCCAATTCTGCGTCGTCGTAAATGTCGTCGAAGAAGGAAGATTTTACCAGAGAATCACTTGCGCTCATCTTTCCAAGATATTTAAATTTCAAATATTAGAGAACTTGCAAAAAATTATAATGGGATTTTACGATTAAAAAACAAATATTAGCATGAATTTTCTTAAGAACATCATAACAATAAATTTTTTAAACTTTTGAAATCATAAACCTCTTTTTTCGACTGTCGTATTTAAAGAAAATTATTTATTGATTTTGAAAAGGGAAAAAATATTTTTTCTCCAAATTTTCGTTAATATCAAAACATATGAATTCCAATAATTCTTTAGATTGGCTTCCGATTTTAAAAGGAATATCAATCGGTGCGTTATTTGGACTTTCCTGTTTAATGGGAATACTTCCAATTCGATGGTGAGTTTTTATTTTTATTTTCTGTTAATATTGTTTAGGAAAAATTTCCAGACGAATCAGAAACTTATAGGTATTTCTAACACTTTTTCAGGAGGAATGTTCCTAGCAATGGCTTTTCTCCAATTAATACCTGAGGTTGCATCACATTATTCCCTTAGAAACCTAAACATGTTTTTATTCAAGTCTAACGAAATCTTTGAAAAACAGTATGATCAACGAAGAAATAAAAGTTCCCTATTTCCTTTTGCCTTTTTTATAACAACAATGAGGTAGATTTTTTCTTTTTTTCTTTACTATTTCTGATATCTTAGTTTTTGTGCTACATTAATATTGGAAAAAGTTGTATTTGAAGCCTATTCAATGCATGATAATCACAATTTAGAATTTCAGTCAGAAGAACCCTCTGAAGAGAAAGAATTTGGTTCTTATTGAATAAAAAATGATAATTTTGAAAAACGACTTTGTTAGCTCATGAACATATTGAAGATAATTATAAAGATGATTCTAAGCCAATTTCTGAGGAAAAAAAGCCATTTATTAAGGAAAAAAAAGAAAACGACGGTGATCAATCGTCTGAAAAAATATATAAAAATTTCGTGTCAAAGACTTTCCGTGCATCTGAAAACATTAGTTTTGACTTTAAGTTTTTTTTATTTATTCACCAGTGTAAAACTAACTAGATTTTCACTTGAAGAACATAGAAAAGGGTCATTCTAATCACACAAGTTCTCCTTATTTTCTTCTGCTTGCTTTGGCCTTTCATTGCGTAATGAATTCCTAAGGATTTTCCACTGAAATTGATTAGGTTTTTGAAGGAATTGCCCTTGGAATTTTGAAGGATGTTGCCTGTTTTTTCAATTTGATCATTGCCATTTTTCTTCATAAATGGATCGAAGCATTAATATTGGTAGTTAATATTAAGTTGGTTTTTTGTCTTTATATTTTTATCATTTGCAAAGGGAATAAATTTCTCGAAAAATGAAACCAACACCAAACGTTCTATGATAATGATAGCCATATTTTCAGGAACTGGACCTATTGGAATCGCTTTGGGTTGGGCAATTGCCAGTTCAAATGATATAATGGAAGGGGTCTTTTTGGCCATTTCAGCAGGTTGAATTTTAAAAAAAAAAAAAATTAAAAATCTTTTGAATATATCAAAGGAATATTTTTATATATTGGAGGTGTTGAAATTGTGACGGAAGAATTTTCAGTTTCTAAAAATAAAACATTAAAATTATTATTTTATATGTTGGGGGTTTGTTTAATTGTTGTTTTATGGTTTGTTGAACAACAACATTAAAATTTTACTAAAACTTTGTTTATGGTTTATGTGAATTTCTATCTTCCAAACCAAACCCACTTCGATCCGTGGTCGTACTTACATTAACCTTTTCTTGCTCTAAATTTCCATATATATCGCTGAAAACTGATAGGATAATTTCTCTTTTACTTTGGGGTGAATTTAAAAAATTTTATTTCAAGAAATAGAATTTTTTATTTACAATTTTAATGTGCGAGGTGTGAAAACACACTTCAAATTTTCCCTTAACCATTTGGAATTTATCTTAAGAAACTTTTTTCGAAAAGTATCAGAAAGAAATTTTTCTGAAGCGATGTCCATGTTGATTTCTTTCAATCGTTCTTCTTTTTCTTTCAAATTTAGAACTTTGTTCCAATTTTGGACTTTGTCAACGGTCCTACAACAAACAATTTATTTTAAAAAATGATGAATATGAATAACCTCGCAGTGCTAAAGAGATCCGAATCTTTCGTATTTATTTGGTTTATGATCGATTCTTTTTTCTTTGTTTTCGCCCTTTGATTATGACTGCTTTCACTCTCTTAAAAAGATCATATATCAAAAAATACCAACAAACTAAAAAACTTTTATCTTCTTCAGTTTTTTGAGTAGATGATTTTGGCACTTCCCAGATTTTAAAAAATCTAGCAGCCATACAACACATTTTCTCGAGAATGTAACAAATAAAAAACCAAATAAAAGCCAAAGCCACAGTCAATTCATCTGCAAAAATGTTATATCCTTGAGCTGAAGTCAAAATTTGGATGCCAAAAAATAAATGGAACATCGCACCCATAGCCAATGTGATTGAAAAATAATATTGTGAAGAGAAGGCGAAACTTTGAATTGAAAGAGATTTATTTTCAACTTCCTCGAAAATTTCATTGCTATCGGCTATCCATTTATTTTTCCTGTTTGCAAATCTCTCTTTGCAATCCGTCAAATAGCTGAAGAAATTAATGCCATGATAAAGGTCAATGATATTATAAAATAAGATATCAATAACAATCTGAAATGGGATTGAAATTAAAGAAAATAAATAATAATAAATATATCCTTCTTGGGTAATATTATATTGCGGAGCTAAATTTGTTTCTTGATAAAAGGCCCAAACAGTGAAAAGAAGCACAGGCTAAAAAAACAATTTTTAAGAATAATCAAAGGAACCTTACAAAGAAAATTGTCCCAATACTGTCATTCATGAAATCTCCATAATACTCCGAAGGCAGTTGGTAAATATGTTTTTCCAAAAGCTAATTTTCCAAATTTATCTCAAATGAACACAAAATTATAAAATCTGACTTTGGTCTTTTGTTGAATAAATGCATTTGATTTTGCCAGTTCTTCGTTTTTTATTTTATTTTCTCTCACAATTTTTTTGACTCTCCTCTCAAAAGAATCATCGTCTATAATGTTTAAGTCCGACTCGGAATTTTTGAGATCATTGAGAGCCCCGCCCTGTGTGTCGCTTTCTGCGCCTTTGAAAAAAAAAATATTACAAAATTTGCGAATTATCATTTACAGGAAGATCCACTAGAAGAGACATTTTCAACATTATCGTCATCTAACATGATGTCACTGTCACTCTCTTTTTTAAAAAAATACTTATTGAAATTATTTTTTTTTAATTTTCGTACTTTTTTTTTTTAGGAGTTGATTGTCATTTCTAGAAACCATTATATTTTCGTTATCTATTTTGGTTTTCAGAAGATCTTTGTTATCTTCCTCTTCTTCGACTTCCTCTTCTTCTTCATCATTTTTTTTAAATACCCTATATTGATTTAATAATAGATTTCTTTTTCTGAATACTTTTTTAGATTTTGAGATTTTATATGGAAGTTCTTCAATAATTTGTGTCAAGATCTGCACTATTCTGGAAAAATAGGGTCTTTCTATCATATTTATAACTAAAAAGGTATTGTTAAAAATCAAGAATTAATTTTTTTTACTCAGCCCAATCAAATATGACTTCAAAAAATCTAAGAAATCAGTGGCCCCGAAGGTTGCGAAGTTAAGTGCCAACCCTGAAAAAACTAGTATATGATAATTTTAGATTCGTTACCGTTTGCACTAGCAATATGCATCATCACCAGTTTTTCTTTGTTTATGATCTCCAAAAAAAGTTCCGAGATAACAAAAATAATTTTAATCACAGCCATAAAAGTCCATAAATTCAATGAAAAAATGTTGGAAAAGGATAATTGAAAAATGACAAGCAATATAGTTAGGTCCCACAAGGTAAAAAATACATAGGATATTCTTTTCCAAAAAACTGGATGCCAAATGTTTCCATCAAAGCTTTCCATCCTTTTATCTTTTTTTTTCTAAAAAAAACAAATATTTTAGTTTTAAGAAAACCAACATTCTTAACTTTATCTCGAATTAATAAAATAGATGATATCCATAGAGCATAGAAACCACCAACAATAAATGGAATTGCACATCTCCCTGTTCTCAAAACTGTGGGGTCAATATCCCGCTATGTGAATTTTGTAAATAGTTAATAGAAGAAAATAAATGAATACAGTGTTGGAAGAATCAAAGGGAGATATATTCGCATTGTTGTCAGGGGATACACGCACGTTCCTAACAAAATTTTATAAATAATTATTTTTCTTAATTTCACCATAAGTATCCCCTCATCAAAACTGATGTCAAAATCACATAAACTACCACTGGAATAAACGCTAAGAACTCTCCTTTCAAAACTTCAGGTAATTGGAGTCGGAGATAGCCACGAAAAACAAATATATGGTTTCTATTTCTATCCATTTTAATTAAAAACGTTTAAAAAAAATGCTACAATTGTACCTAGTAATTATCCTGTTGTATAGCCAAAAAATACCAATTATGACTGAAGCAAATGAACAAATTCCAACATAAAGAATTAAATAAACAGTCCATGGAAATCCAAACTGAATGAGAATTTCCGTGTGAGTCATTGGGTTGAAAATTATTTGCAAATTATATTCGAAAGGTGTTGGATTTGATGTTGTTAGTTGACTTGGTGATGGGGTTATAAATTCATCAAAATATAAAAAGGCTTGCAAAATTCTTTTTTGACTTTTCGTTACTTGATAATAATTTATTGTCAAAGTAATATAAGTAGGAATTTTTCCGGTTACGAAATTCCCCTCAATATTGACAGGAATTAGCTAATATATAGAATGGATGCTGCATATTAATGTTTAATGATAATAAATATTACATCGGAGCCAGAATAGTCTGTGTTTTCCCAATTTTCTACATCCATTGGGTCCATTGTTAAATAAAATGCTATCGTGTTGCCTGTTTCAAAAAATCGAGGATTTGAGCCATCTGATGATAATGCCTCATCATATATACATGTGATTTTTTTAACATCACAAGTGTCAGCAGTTGCTTTACTTCCTAAAAGGTAAGGGTTGATAGGGACAGTCGAATCATAATCTATTAAATTAACTGCATTTTCACAGTTATTCCCATTTTCAGTTACTGATATGAAAGGAATATATTTTCCATACCCCTTCAAAAACTAATTAAAATTTTATGTATAATTTTCATTACTTGGCAATTAGAAAAATAAGGCAAAAATGGTAGATTCACATAATTTTGAGAGCCCCAATATACAGAATCACTTGGAGAAATAAGCACGCTGTCTGGATGTTGTGATAAATTATATCGAATATAATCCAAAATAAAGTTTAAGCTTGATTGTGCATAAAGGTTAGTAGTATATGTAGGCAAATTTGTTGGTAATTCAGGAAGCGAAGGTTGATTTGCAAGAACAGAAAAAAACATGTATCTATTAGGATAGTTGGCTCTGTAAGGCCCCACGTTTTGAACCCTGGATAAAAATAAAATTACAAAGAAATTTCAAAAAATGTACGTAGCACAGTCCATAAAAAAATATTTATATGTTAAATATTTTTCATTTAAAATCAGAATTTCTGTTCTCAAGTAAAGAGGTTGATAAGAAATCAGACTTATATTGACAACTGTGTTGATTATGGTTTGATCAGCAGCAAACAAAGCTGAAAGATTTGAGATATTGGCTTCAAAGGGAGTTAAGTCAGTCTGCAATAAGTCATCGTGATTGATACTTGTGAAAATACCTATCTAGAAACCATATATATATAATTTTATGTCATAAGTATTTTTACTGCCCAATCTTGACCATAAATGAATTCGTTTTGATTCATTTGAAAAGGCCTTAAATCGTAAGTCAACAACGTTATTGATAAAGTTTTCTCAAATATTATCAAAACTAAATAAATATATATATTTATTAATAAAAGTACCAAATAAAATATGCAAGAGTTTGAAGAACTGTTATTCAAAGAATATCCTGAATTCTAATATAAAAATATAATTACATATTAAAAAAAAAAAAATTACCAAGATAGAACAATCAGGGTCTGTACTATGATTTGCATCCACAGGAGAAATAGTAAAAATATACGGATTATTCTGAAGCATTCTTTTATTTTGGGATGTATTTTTTAGTAGTTTTTGGGGGAATTCTTGTTCCTCTTCATATTTAAGCTCAAAAATTCGATGATCAGTCAAGAATTTATTAAAAGTAAAATCAATCCGTAAAAAATTGACTTGATTTTCAGTTATTGAAAGCTCTTGAATGAAGTTTATCTGCCTTGAGGATGCATTATTATTATACGTAAACTCATATGAATTGTTCTGGATTTTTATTTTCAGAGTTTTTAACAAAAAGTTCATTCCTGCAATTGATATTGTTAAATTTTTTTTTTTCGGAAAAGTCGTCTCTTTTAAAATAAGGTTTATATTTATGGAAGGTTGACACACCAATAAGCATATTCTTCCATCTT
>Ga0302320_10021245_pt1 | contig 12897 bp, 10 predicted proteins | sample Bog_T0_3_FD_202130 | JGI IMG/M metagenome (GOLD analysis project Ga0302320, IMG submission 202130) | Peat permafrost microbial communities from Stordalen Mire near Abisko, Sweden - Bog_T0_3 | ecosystem: Environmental > Terrestrial > Soil > Wetlands > Peat | place: Sweden: Abisko, Stordalen Mire...
AAACCTCAATGGACGGTAAGCCCTCAACCGCACGGCGCATCGCCCGAACCAGGTCCGGTTCGCGAAACGGCTTCTGAATGGCCACCGCGCCCGGCCTGACCGCCGCAACAGTGGAAATATCGCCGCTGATGAACACGTGCGGAGTGGGCGCGCGCTCGTCTCGTGTTATTGCCTCGACGGCCGCGACACCGCTGCCAACGCCCAGCTTCACATCGACGATCATGAGTTGCGGGCGCCATCGCGCGGCGGTGGCAACCGCGCCGGCCTCGGTGCTCTCGATCAAACAGACGTGGCCCATGCCCGTGAGCATTTCGGCGAGGAGAGTGCCGATCATGACATCGTCCTCCACCACGAGGACGCGAAGCGTTCTCATCGGCTGGCCCATCGGCTCCAATATTTGCTTTGTTGTGCCCTGATGCCCTGAAAGAGGGGCCCCGGCCTGTCAGCCAGGGCCTTCAGTTTAGGGGAGGAAACGCGTCCCAGGGGAACTCCCCGGGGCTCCTCGGACACCCGCCGCATCGGCGGGACCGACGATGGGAAGTGTATAGCTGAAGGGAGATCGCCATGCGCAGAGTCGGAAACTACTCAGACGACGCTTCATCAGCCGGCCGTCTCGCAGCCGTAATCGGGCTGTGATAGGGTAACAGCTGTGATAGGGTAATGATGCAGCCTTATTCCGCAGACTCATCAGATACGGCCGAGGAATGACAGATAGTCCCCCCCCGCAGCAGGCCAAAATGGCGCGACCGCAACTGAGCCGACGCCGCCAACCGGCGCCGCCCGCGCCGCGCGGGCAGGGCGCGTTTCCGATCGTCGGAATCGGCGCATCGGCGGGGGGTCTTGAGGCCTGCCGGATACTCCTGGGCGCGTTGGCCCCCGGGAACGGCATGGCTTTCATCCTGGTCCAGCATCTCGATCCGACTCACGAAAGCATGATGGTGGATCTGCTGGCCGGCCACACCCCCATGACGGTGCAGCAAGCAACCGATGGTATGCCGATCGAGCCAGATCACGTCTATGTGATACCGCCGGGCACCTACCTGTCCGTCAGCAACGGCGCCCTGCACCTCTCGCAACCGCAGGCGCGTCACGGTGCGCGGCTGCCGTTCGACTTCCTGCTGCACTCGCTGGCGGAGAACTGCGGTCCGCGCGCCATTTGTGTGGTCCTGTCGGGAACCGGCGCCGATGGCAGCCTTGGGCTGAAAGCCGTGAAGGAGAACGGCGGGCTGGTGATCGCGCAGGAGCCCGGCGAAGCGGCCTATGACGGGATGCCGCGCAGCGCGATCAAGACAGGCGCCGTCGACCTTGTGCTTCCGGCAGCGAAAATCCCACAAGCGCTGGTCGAATACGGTCAGCGCCAGGCGCAGAGCGGTTCACCTCCGGAGGCGGCGGCAAGGCTTCCGCTGCCCGAAATCATCGAGATTCTGCGGACGAAAACGGCCCATGATTTCAGACTCTACAAGCAGGGCACCCTTCAGCGCCGCGTCGAGCGGCGCATGGCGCTGGCCGGAATCGCCAGAGACCACATGGATCGGTACATCCAGATCCTGCGCAGCGGCACGGACGAACTCGACCTGCTGGCCAAGGACCTGCTGATCAACGTCACCAGCTTCTTCCGCGATCCAAAGGTGTTCGATCTTCTGGCTGAGAAAGTCATTCCTGACCTGGTCCGCAGCCACGCACCCGATCAGCCGATCCGCATCTGGGTTGCGGGGTGCAGCACGGGTGAGGAGACCTATTCGCTGGCGATGCTGTTCCGCGAGGAAATCGTGGCAACCAAGCTGAACACCAAGCTGCAGGTGTTCGCCTCCGACGTCGATGCGGATGCGGTCGCGCGTGCCAGGGACGGGTTCTATCCCGAGGCGATCGAGGCCGACGTGTCGCAGGCGCGACTGGAACGCTTCTTTTCGCGCGAAGACCACGGTTATCGAGTGTTGGACGAACTGCGCGCGGCGGTGGTGTTCACCGTGCAGGATGTGCTGGCCGATCCGCCATTCTCGCGTCTCGACCTGGTGTCGTGCCGCAATCTCCTGATCTACCTGGCACCGGAGGCGCAGGCCAAGATCATCTCGCTGTTCCATTTTGCGCTGCGCGAGGGCGGCATCCTCCTGCTTGGCAGCTCGGAGACGATCGGCGACTCGGAAGGCCGCTTCGAAGTGATCGCCAAGTCGGAGCGTCTGTACCGGCACATCGTTCGCGCCCGGCCGGGGGACGCCGGATTTTCGCTCACCGGTGACGGCGGCCGCATCCATCCACGTCCGGGGCCCGGCCGGGCGCTCCCGCGACAAGCCGCGCTTGGCGACCTCTGCCGGCGGCTGGTGATGGAGGCCTACGCCCCGGCGGCGGTCTTGATCGACCACAAGCACGAATGTCTCTATTCGCTGGGGCCGACAGACCGCTATCTGCGCGTGGCGCCGGGACATCCGACGCACGATCTGCTCGCCCTTGCCCGCCAGGGGCTGCGGGGCAAACTTGCGGCGGCAATCCAGCAAGCCATCCAACAGAACGCGCGCGTTGTCGTCGCCGGTGGCCGGACGAACCTCGATGGCGACGCGGCTTCGTTCAATATCGACGTGCGACCCGCGACGGCCGACGGGGATGAGCTGCTGTTGGTCTGCTTCGTTGACGTGCCACTGCAACAGGACAAGCAAGCAGGCCTCGTCACGGCGGCGGACGCTTCCCTGGTGGCCCGGCTTGAGCAGGAGCTCGAAGCCACGCGGACGGAGCTGCAAGGCGCGGTCCAGAGCCTCGAGATCTCCAGCGAAGAGCAGAAGGCGATCAACGAAGAGGCCCTGTCCGTCAACGAGGAATTCCAATCCACGAACGAGGAGCTGCTGACCTCGAAGGAGGAATTGCAGTCGCTCAACGAAGAGCTGACCGCCCTTAACAGCCAGCTCCACGAGACCCTGGAACGACAGCGCACGACATCCAATGATTTGCAGAATGTTCTCTATAGCACCGACGTCGCGACGCTGTTCCTCGACACAGACCTGAATATCCGCTTCTTCACGCCCGCCACCAAGTCGCTGTTCAGCGTCATACCCAGCGACGTCGGGCGGCCGCTTGAAGACCTCCACTCGCTGGCTGCTGATGGCGCGCTGCTGACCGATGCCCGGGCGGTGCTTGAGACTCTTGCGCCGATCGAGCGGGAGATCGAAGCTCAGACCGGCGCCTGGTACAGCCGTCGCGTCTTGCCTTACCGGACCCAGGACAACGGAGTCGAGGGTGTCGTCATCACCTTTGCCGATATCACCGACCGGCGGCACGCGGCGGATGCACTCGCGGCAGCCATGCGGCAGGCGGAGCTGGCCAATGCCGCCAAATCGCGCTTTCTCGCCGCCGCGAGCCATGACCTTCGTCAGCCGCTGCAGACGCTTGCCCTGCTTCAGGGGCTCCTGGCGAAGACCGTCGAAGGCGAGCGGGCACGCAAGCTGGTCGGGCGGCTCGACGAGACGCTGGGCGCCATGACCGGGATGCTGAACGCGCTGCTGGACATCAACCAGATCGAGGCCGGGAGCGTCCGTCCCGAGGTGGTCAGTTTCCCGATCAACGATCTGCTCGGCCGGCTCAGGGACGAATTCGCCTATCACGCGCATGCGCAGGGCCTGGGGTTTAGCACGGTCCCGTGCAGCCTGCCGGTTCAGAGCGATCCGCGTCTGCTGGAGCAGATGATCCGCAATCTGCTGTCGAACGCGATGAAATACACCAGTCACGGCAAGGTGCTGCTTGGTTGCCGGCGGCACCGCGGAATCCTGAGCATCGAGGTCTGGGATACCGGCGTCGGTATCCCCGGCGAGGAGCTTCAGGCGGTCTTCGAGGAGTACCATCAGCTCGACAATGCCGCGCGCGAACGCAGCCGCGGCCTCGGTCTTGGCCTGTCTATCGTGCAGCGCCTGGGGAAGTTGCTGGGCCATCGGGTCCGCGTCCGCTCGCGTCCCGGCAAGGGCTCGGTCTTCGCCATCGAGATCGTCCGCCAACCGGGCGGGACGGCACCGGAGCTGGAGCACAACCGGCATGGCGTCGATAGTGCGAGTACCGACGCTGTTCGCCGGACGGGCGCCATCCTGGTCGTCGAGGATGATCCCGAAGTCCGTGCACTGCTGGAACTTGTTCTCGGGGAGGAGGGCCACCGCGCGGCAGCGGCGCCGGATGGCGTCGCCGCGCTTGAGCTCGTCACCCGAGGCCCGGTCCGGCCTGACCTCATTATCGCGGACTATAATCTTCCCAACGGTCTGACCGGCCTCCAGTTCATCGGAAAGGTGCGGGAGAAGCTGCATCGTGAGATCCCGGTCATCATCCTGACCGGCGATATCTCGACTGTCACCTTGCGCGAGATCGCGCTGCAGAACTGTGTGCAGCTTAACAAGCCGGTGAAGCTGGGCGAACTGACGCAGGTCATCCAACGGCTTCTGCCGGTATCGCAGGCCGGTGCCCCGCAGTTTGAACCGGGCGGCTCCTCGGATGCGCCGCTCATCTTTGTCGTCGACGACGACAGCAACGTGCGCGATGGGCTTCGCAGCCTGCTGGAGCAGGATGGCTTGACCGTCGCCGACTATGCATCCTGCGAGGCATTCCTTGAAGACTACCGCCCCGGATCGGGAGCATGCCTGTTGATCGACGCGTACCTGCCGGGAATGAGCGGGCTCGAATTGCTGACCCGGTTGGCGGACCATCGGCTGCCGGCAATCATGATCACGGGCAGCAGCGACGTGGCGATCGCGGTGCAGGCCATGAAGGCCGGCGCTTCGGACTTCATTGAGAAGCCGGTCGGCCGTGGCGAACTGTTAGCCAGTATCCGACGCGCTATCGAACAGTCCCGCGATTCCGGCAGGCTGGTCGCCTGGAGGGAAACCGCCGCCAACCATCTGGCGGGCCTGACTCCGCGACAGCGGGAGATCATGGCGCTGGTTCTCGCCGGAGCCCCCAGCAAGAATATCGCGGCGGATCTTGGCATCAGCCAGCGCACTGTCGAAAACCACCGTGCCGCGATCATGAAGAAGACCGGGTCGAAATCACTTCCGGCGCTGGCCAGGTTGGCTCTGGCCGCCGCTTGGCATGCGGACGACGAGCGGGCTCGCCGCCCCCAACAGGTCCATGGCGGCTGATCGGCCGAAACCGCACTTTACGGCAGGGGGCTTCCCTGTCCGGGGGGCGGATCACTCATCTTTCGCCATCACGAAACTCTCGCGCGATCGCGCGTGATTCCGGTGTCGGCATCGTCTCACCCTGATCCGTGAAAAGTGCGGGGAACTCGCCCAGGTTTTCCTGCAACGAAGCTTCCTCGATGAGGACGCCTTCCGATGTAAGGCGGCGATCGTTCGCAAGACCGTTGGGCATCGGCTCGGGGCGGTAGTGTTCTATCGCATCGAGTTGCTGTGCGCGTTCCCAGTACGCCGCGGATTGGCCGTCAGGCCTGCCCTCGCTTTCCCACAGGTGATAGGCTCGCTCACGAATGCGTTGCTGGTGAGAAGGTGACGGCGTGAGGGGGGAGTCTGCTTCTGGGAGCGGCATCGGGCGTTCTCCGCGGAGTGCCTTGGACACACCCGCATAAGTTACGTACAGCAAACGGTCGGGACGAGACTCGGAACTCCGGATCAGAGGCCGAACGGATACGTTTCGTCCTCACCGGCAGTGACCGGCGTCGGTAAAGGTGTCACCGCATGAGTCTCGTCGAACCATGCGAAGGCATCGTACTGGTCTGGAAGCGTCGCGTGGCTGTAATGGCTCCAGCGCTCCGTCTCGGGCCGGTAGATGACGCCGATGTAGCGTTCAAGCCGGGGCCGGGCCAGCACGCGGCGGAGATCGTCATGCTGGCCAGGACGCAGATCCAGCAGGAAGCGTTCGGCACCGACCTGATGACACAAGGCCTCGTAGCTGCCTGGAAGCGATGGCCGCACGGTTTTGACCTCCATCGACCCGTCCCAGTCGGTGGCCGCCGCGACGGTGCCAGCGTGTGTTCCGAAACCGACCAAGCAAGCTTCGGCTCCATACGCCTGGCGACACAACTGGCCGATGTTCAGCTCGCCGCGCGCCTGGCCCATGTCGGTGAACCGGGCATCCCCGATGTGGGAATTATGTGCCCAGACAACGGCTTTCCTGTTCGGACCTGGCTGAGCCAGGATGTTTTGGAGGGTCTTGAACATGTGCTGGTCGCGCTGATTCCAGGATTCGTTTGAGCCGAGATACATCGCCCGATAGTAGCTTTCCGCATCGGCCACCAGATGGGCGTTCTGCGCCGCGTCAAAATACTGCGCACGGTCCTGTTGTGTGTATTGCAGCTCCCTCTTGAGCAGATCGACGAGAATGCGGGTGACCGGAATCTGGCAGATGGCATAACCTTCAGTGAGCGATGCCTGTCCATAGGATGCCGGCTCCCGCGACCAGGGCGACAAGCAGGCATAGCGCTCGCGCGCCACGTCCGCGGCCTTGGGGTCGACGCGATCGAGATAGGCGAGCACGGCGGCGATCGAAGCTGTCATGTTGTACAGGTCGAGGCCATAGAACCCGACTTTCTCCGCGGGCGGCCTCGTCGCCGCATTGTGGCCACGCAGAAAGCTGATAAAGCCATCCACATCCGTGTTGCGCCACATCCAGGTCGGGAAGCGGGTGAACGGCGCTGAGCTCATCGCCTGGTGCGGGCTGTGCCGCACATAGCGATCAATGGCGGCGGCATCCGGCCAGTCGGCCTCCACGGCCACAATGGTGAAGCCGTGTCGCTCGATGAGGCGCCGCGTGATGGCAGCGCGGGCGCGGTAGAATTCCGAGGTGCCGTGCGAGGCCTCCCCAAGCAGTACGATGCGTGACTGGGCAAAGCAATCGAAGGCCGCGCCGAAGGCGGGGGCATCCAACGATGGCAATGGCTCCACGGCGGCTCTCAGCACAGCCACTGAAGCCGTGAGTGGCGGGGCCTCCGCGAGGTCCATCAATAACTCCTTCGGTCGCCAGGGTGCTTGCCGAGGCAATCCCGGAATCGGACAGCGCGGACGCACTTGGATTCTGGGACACGGGCGCAGGGCGGCTGGCGCAGCCGTCAGAACCTATCCGCCAAGACCGCCCGCAGCCAGGCTCGGAAACTACTTATTCCGTCGGCCGCCGGAGACCGCTAGGTTCGCCAAAATTGGGTCAGGGTACCGCGGCGGCTCGCGTCGTGTGCCCGGCTTGACGGACCCGTTTCAGGAAACGTCCGTTGACCGGATTTCAGCTCGCAAGCAGCCCGGCTGGGCCCGGGAAGAGTTTCGGGCACCGTAGGCGTAAGAAAGTCGCCGGAGAACGAACCCGCGGTCCTCGGTCGGATGCTTCTGGGGTTTTCGGAAGTAGACTGTGCTTGGTGGGGCTTCCATGACGGTCTGGGCGCGGTCCAGGATCGGCGTCCGGGACGTCTTGGTCGGGGAGCGATGCGCAACTTGAAGACTATCGCTCTGCAAAATCGCTCCAGCAGGCGCAGCCTGAACGGTGCCGCCGAACCACTTGGCACATGGGGTATCAGTGGCCACCGCGATAGGTCGACAGCATGGTGTGGGCGCCGGTCGTGCCGGGTCATAGCGCCACCCTCCCGGTTGGTGCGTGCACCATCGGCGGACCGGGTGGGGGCACCCAGCGCTGCGCCGTCTCGATGATGATTATGCGTCCGCCGCAGCAGGGACACGGAGGCCGCGGGACGAAACCGCCGGAATCCCCCACTTTGCCGACCGCGGGCTCGATAAACCCGGGTATCGCCTAATGGAATTATTTGGCTTGCCCGGGCGCCCAAGGGCGAAAATGGGTGGCCGCGGCGCTTCAAAGGCATTGAAATCATTGGCCTACCCACTGAACCGCTTAAGGAGGAGCCGCCGCCTGCGCGTGGTGCGCTGACCAGCGACGAAGCCCCTGCGGCCCCGCCGACCGGCGGCGGAGACATTCGGGCTCTATGCGGCATATTGGAACGCCTTCCTCGTGGGGCATGGCCACTGGAAGCCGTACTACACGCTGGCGGGCGTGCTGCATGCGCTCTGCAACGCGCACCATTTGCGGGAACTGAAGGCGCTGGTCGAAGGACGCGTTTCGGTCTCTGCTGGGCGCGATGCCGATCCATTGTATCACCGTGAACGCGGCCCTGCTCGGTGATACCATCTACGGGCTGGAGCAGGCCGCACGAAACTGAGCCCGCGGCCGACCGCCCGGCGTCCCGAAAGAGGTCATTGCCTTGCCTGACATTCTCCTTCCGGTGGCGGCGATGCTTGTCCTTGTCAGCGCCGTGCAGCCGCTGGCGCGGCGCCTGCTGGTCTCGGACGCCGTGCTGCTGGCGATGGTCGGTGTCCTGATCGGCGCCGGCTCGGCCTATGTGCTCAGCCGCGGCGTCGCCGGCAGCCTGGACGAATTCGCCGCGACCTTCGCCCACTTCCCCGTCAACTCGCAGGTGTTCCTGCTCGCGTTCCTGCCGGCGCTGGTATTTCACGGCGGGCTGTCGATCGACGTGCGCCGCCTGATGCGCGACACCGCGCCGGTGCTGATGCTCGCGGTGGTGGCGGTGGTGGCGACCACGGCGGCAATCGGCTTCGCGTTGCAGCCGATCGCCGGCCAGCCGCTAACGGTCTGCCTGCTGCTCGGCGCGATCGTCGCTACCACCGATCCCAGCGCGGTGATCGGCGTGTTCCGCGACATCGGCGCGGATGCAAGGCTAACGCGGCTGGTGGAAGGCGAGAGCCTGCTGAACGACGCCGCGGCGATCGCGCTGTTCACCCTGCTGCTGGCCCAGGTCACCCATCAGGCGTCGCCCGGCCTCGCCGCGGCCGGCTTCATTCTCGCCGCGGCGCTCGTCGGTGGCGCGGCTGTGGGATACGCGCTGGCGCGCCTCGCGCTCGCGGCGATGCCGCTGCTCGGCGGCAGCCGTGCGGCCGAGGTCACGCTGACGCTCGCGCTGCCCTATGTCAGCTACATCGTCTGCGACAAGTTCCTGGATTTCTCCGGCGTGGTGGCCGCCGCCGCGGCGGGGCTGACGGTTAGCGGGATGGGCCCTTCAGTGCTGCGGCCGCCGAGCTGGGCCTTCCTGGTCGATGTCTGGGCGCAGGTGGCGTTCCTCGCGTCCTCGCTGGTGTTCGTGCTCGCTTCGATGCTGGTGCCGCGGCTGATGCTCGGGATGCAGCCGTGGGACCTGGCGCTGATCGGCGTGGCGGTGCTGGCGGCACTCGCGGCGCGTGCGGCGGTGCTGTTCCTGGTGATGCCGCTGTTGCGTTACGCCCGGATCGCGCAGCGCGTGCCGGTGCGGTTCAAGCTGACCATGCTATGGGGCGGGCTGCGCGGCTCTATCACCTTGGCGATGGCACTGGCGGTGACCGGGAACCGGAGCGTCTCCGACGACGTGCAGCGGTTCGTCGCCATTGTCGCGACCGGGTTCGTGCTGTTCACGCTGCTGGTCAACGGCACCACACTGCGCTTCCTGGTGCATTGGCTCAGGCTGGACCGGCTGTCACGGATCGACCAGGCGCTGCGCCACCAGGTGGTTGCGCTCGGGCTCGGCGCCGTGCGGGACCGCCTGCGCCAGACCGCCGCCGCTTTCAGCTTCCTGCCGCAGGCTGCACAGCGCGCGGTCGACCGCTACGACCGGCGGGCCGCCGCCGAGGCCGCCGCCAACACGTTCGACGCGGCGCTGACCGACCGCGACCGGCTCAAGCTTGGCCTTCTGACCTTCGTCTCGCAGGAAAGGGCGATCCTGCTTGAGATTTTCCGCGAGCGGGGGCTCTCGCGTGCCATCATGGAGCAGTTGCTGCGCACGGCCGATGCGATCATCGACGCGACGCGCGCGGACGGACGGCTCGGCTATCTGCGCGCCGCCAAGGGGCGGCTGCGGCCGAGCCGGTCGCTGTGGCTGGCGCAGTGGCTGCGCCGCAGGTTTCGCATCGACCGGCCGCTGACCCGTCTGCTGGCGCAACGCCTGGAGATGCTGCTGGTGATGCAGATGGTTTTCCGCGCCCAACTGCAGTTCATGCGCGACCGGATGACCCCGGTGCTGGGTGCGCGCGTGACCGGGGTCATGGGCGAGATCGTGCAGCGCCGCCGTGCGCTGCTGGATGACGCGACGGAGGCGCTGGGACTGCTGTATCCCGCCCATGCCGATGTCCTGCAGACCCGCATGCTGCGACGGATCGGGTTGCGATTCGAAATGGAAACCTACGTCGCGCTGCGTGACGAGGTGCTTCTCAGCAACGAGCTGTTCCAGGAGATCTCCCGGGACATCGAGGCGCGGCGCGATGCTGCTGGCCAGCCGATGACGTTCGACCTGCAGGCTGGGCTGACCCGGCGCCTGAGCCAGCTTCCGCCGTTCGCCACGCTGCCGGAGGCGCGCCTGCACGATATCGCCCGGACGCTGACCCTGCGCTTCGTGCTGCCGGGCGAACGCATCCTGCGGCGGCGGCGCCGTGCTGGTTCCGTCTACCTTATCAGCTCCGGCGAGGTCGAGATAGATCACGACGGGAAGCGGCTGCAGCTGCCGAGCGGTGCGATGTTCGGCGGCGACGGCTTGCTGGGCGAGGCACAGACCGAAGGGGCCGTGACGGCTAACCGGTTCTGCCTGCTGCTGGTGCTGCGCACGGGCCTGGTCCGCAAGCTGCCGGGCAGCGCGCCTCCATAAGCCCAGCCGCCCCGGTGCGGGCCTGCGTAGTTTCCGAGGCTGCCGGACCTACCGTTTCCGGCAGTTACAGTTTCCAGCTGCGACAGTTCATCGTGCCGCGCGACCATCGCTTCGTCCGCTTCTTGCCCATCAACGATGAACGCGGGGACAATGGATGACCAGGCTGCCCTATGGAGGCCAAGTCCCGGCACACAGCAGGTCACTGGACGACGGCATTTCGTTGGACGACGGTGCCACGCTTTCGGAACAGTCCATCAGTGCAGAGCTGCGCGCGAAGCTGCGATACGCAGTCGGCGCTGTGTTCGGCCGTTGGTCGTCCACTTCCGAGAAGGCTGATGCGGAGCCGTTCCGCTCGGAGCTGTTCAGTATCGAGCGGCTGGAGCAACACGCTGAGAGTCTAGCGGCCACGCAGCGTGCCACCACGAAACCGACGACGGATCGACCTCGGGAGCTGCGGCTGCGCGACAATCAGCGGGTCTTGCGCACCGCGTATCAGGCAACCCGCAGGGCGTCTGCCGCTTGGTCGTGAGAACGGAACTCGAGGGCGTGGCTGCCCGGAGATGAGGCGCGGGTTGCCGTCCATCGGGTTCGGGTCGTCCCGGATAGCCGGACGAAGACAAGGAGCGCGCATGAAGCATCCGCCTAGGGGTAGCGATCAAGGCTTCTGAAACGACAGGAGATGATAGCATGGCCGACGACAAGACCAGGACTGGCGTGAACGACGGGCGCGAAGAGGTCATGGAAGAGCAGGCCGGTCAGCAACAAGGACAGGACGAACCCAGGCAGAGCGAAGGGGGGGCGTCGGTTCGGCACGCTGCGCCGGGGCGGAGACCGCTGTTCCGAAACTAAGTGCTCCGTTTCATAAATACGGTGACGTATTTTTGAGCGACTCGGAACGGCAAGGCATCATCGCCTCGGTCAGGAGGATGTCATGCCACGGAAGAGCCCCTACGTGATCGATCTCACGAAAGCGGAGCAGGCCGAACTCGAGATACGAGCCAACCACTACACCTCACCATCTCGTGATGTGGTGCGGGCGAAGATCGTGCTTCTTTCGAGCCAGGGGTTTGGCAACGACCGGATCGCGGCCCGGCTAGACATGCCGCGCCAGATCGTCAGCAAGTGGCGCCGGCGCTTCTACGACGGACGGCTTCCCGGTCTTGAGGAACAGCCGCGAAGCGGGCGACCAGCCCGCTTTTCCCCCCAGTGTCGTTGTGTCCATCAAGGCGCTGGCTTGTGAGCTGCCATGTCGGCGAGGTCTGCCCTTGTCGCGCTGGTCTGTCGCCGAATTGCGCCAGGAGGCGGTGGCAAACGGCATCGTCGCCCAGATCAGCGGCACTACCCTCTGGCGCTGGCTGAGCCAGGATGCGTTGCGGCCCTGGCGTCATCGCACCTGGATCTTCCCGCGCGATCCACAATTCCACCGCAAAGCGGGCCGCGTCCTCGATCTTTACCACCGCCGTTGGAAAGGTGCTGCACTTGGGCCGCGCGATTACGTTCTCTGCACTGACGAGAAGACCAGCATCCAGGCGCGGCGCCGCAAACACCGTTCGTTGCCGCCCGCCGAAGGGCGCCCGATATACGTTGAGCATGAATACGCAAGTGCCGGGGCGCTGGCCTACCTCGCGGCCTGGGACGTGCACCGCGCCAAGCTGTTCGGCCGGTGCTAACGCAAAACCGGCATCGCTGCGTTCGAGCGCCTGGTCGCTCAGGTCATGGCGCGGGAACCTTATCGCTCGGCGCATCGCGTTTTCTTCATTGCAGACAATGGCTCCTCCCATCGCGGCCGCCGGGCCGCTGTTCGCCTCCGTGCAAAATGGCCCAATCTCGTTCTGGTCCACACGCCGATCCATGCCAGCTGGCTCAACCAGATCGAAATCTACTTCTCCATCATCCAGCGCAAGCTTCTCACGCCCAGCGACTTCGCCGATCTCGCCGACCTCAAACGCGCACTGATTGCCTTCCAACGGCGCTACGAACGTTGGGCCAGGCCCTTCAAATGGACCTTTACCCGTCGTGACCTGCATGTTGTTTTGGTCAAGCTCAAGGTCTCACAAAGCTGCCCAAAGATACGGTAGCGTAATACGTCACCGTATTTGCGAATCGGGGTACAGGGCCCGAGCCATAATAACCGCGTCATCCATCCGGTGGTCGTGGCGAGATCGTGTAATTCCACTCGCCGTGGAACGCGTCGGGTTTGATGTTGAGAGTCGCCATCTCGGCGTCGGAGACCTTGATGCCCTTCTCGTAGTCGTTCTCATCGAGTTGGCAGGCGACGGTCAGTCCGGTTT
>Ga0302320_10021246_pt1 | contig 12897 bp, 12 predicted proteins | sample Bog_T0_3_FD_202130 | JGI IMG/M metagenome (GOLD analysis project Ga0302320, IMG submission 202130) | Peat permafrost microbial communities from Stordalen Mire near Abisko, Sweden - Bog_T0_3 | ecosystem: Environmental > Terrestrial > Soil > Wetlands > Peat | place: Sweden: Abisko, Stordalen Mire...
CGATTCTCTAAATTAGGTTTGAATGCGGGATTCTGCCACCATGCACCGCCTTGAGGCCCTCCCTGCAACGCCTCCAATAAATATTTACTTTAGATAGAAGATAACGTTGACTAGATACTAAGCAAGCAATATCATAATTTTCAACCACAAGTTTTTTTTTCCTCTCTACGAGAATCTAAGATAACTTCAATACATACAACGAAAGCACGAAAGTGGGACCCCTGCCATCTGGAAGGAACAGAACGTTCTCGTCGACATCCCACCTGCCCCTCATCTTGAGCTCTCGGAAATCCGAACTCACCAAAGGAACCGCCGATATGCCTTTTGCACAGCTTGTGCTTGGTAGCCCTGGTGCTGGGAAGAGCACCTATTGCAATGGAAGTATGGAAGGCTCCATCCCAATGCCCAGCCAATATTGACCCATCTAGTGCAACAATTCATGTCTGCCATAGGACGAAAGTGTTCAGTAGTTAACCTCGATCCTGCAAACGACCAAACCACCTATCCATGCGCAATAGACGTACGAGATCTTATAAAGTTAGAGGATATTATGGAAGAAGATGATTTAGGCCCAAATGGAGGAGTATTATATGCTCTAGAAGAATTAGAACAGAATATGGACTGGTTTGAAAAAGGTCTCAGCGAGCTTGGGGAGGATTATGTACTATTCGATTGTCCGGGCCAGGTCGAGCTTTACACACATCATTCTTCATTACGGAATATTTTTTTCAAGTTACAGAAATTGGGATATAGAGTGGGCGCCCATTCACCTTGCATTGCTCTCATGTCATTTGCTGACGTTCATGTAGCTAGTAGTCATCCATCTCTCCGATTCCTACTGCTTGACACTTCCTTCCCTCTATATCTCTAACCTAATCCTCTCTCTCCGAGCAATGCTGCAAATGGACCTTCCACATCTTAATGTCTTGACGAAGATCGATAAGCTCTCGACCTACGGCCAGCTGCCTTTCAACCTCGATTTTTATACCGAAGTCCAGGATCTCTCATATCTCCTTCCACTTCTCCGAGAAGAATCATCTGCGATGCAGGGTTCGAAATTCGAGGGTTTAAATACGGCTATAGTCGAGTTAGTGGAGAGTTTTGGTTTGGTGGGATTCGAGACGTTGGCGGTAGAAGACAAAAGAAGTATGATGCATTTGCTCCAAGCAATTGATCGAGCTGGGGGGTACGCATTTGGTGGCGCTGAAGGAGCAAATGATACCGTATGGCAGGTTGCCATGAGAGAGGGAACAACCACGATGGATATAAAAGATGTCCAGGAGCGGTGGCTCGATAACAAAGACGTGTATGACGAGGCAGAACGAAAGCAGTGGGCAGAGGAGGCCAAGGCAGCGGCTGAGGTACAGAAGGCCAAAGCAGAAGACGATGATCGCGATAACCTGGAAGATATGCCTCTGCCCCAGGGTGGAAGTAGTGTAACCGTTATTAGAAAGAAGCCATGATACCCTGATTCATCCATCACTGCTGTCTTCATCTTCTTCACTACCACTTACATCCACCATTAATACATCCTTCGTAGAATCTGCGTTAGGGTCCCTTTTTCCAAATATATCGTCTAGGGTCGATTCGCCTGGCTCTCCTAGATCTCGTCGTGCCTTCAGTATCAGTTCTCTCGCCCTGTGTATAGCTTCTTCTTCGGCTTTCCTAATGGTCCCACTGACTCTGACGACTCTGAAAACACAGTTCTTCCCGTTCTTGACTGGCACACTGTTCATGAATGACAATGCTGCCCAGACCATTCTGTAGTGCGCTCGTGAGACCCTCAAAATAAATGTCGAGGTTGCAGGTGACAAATATTTGACTACAATACCATCAGAAGAATATACAAACATTTCCAAAATTTCGACTAACCCATGAGACTATCCGCAATGGCGCCAGAACCATAATCCCCAAAAAGATTAGCTACTTCGGCCTTCACACCAGTCAATAACGCATAGGTATTGAGTTTGTCGGTCGTAGGTTGATTGAAAACGACTACATCAGGAACTTTCGTGGCTGATGGAGTCTTCTCTAATTCGGGATACAGAATATTCACCAACAGGTAGCGATTTTTAAGACGAACCATTATGGTTGCGTTATGTACAGTGAGAAGGTTGCCTCGAGTCAATCAATCGGTAAGGAAAGAAATCTGGAAGACGCGATTTTCGCGACGTCGAAACGAATTTTGGGATATGGCGGGGAATATTATTTAATCGAGGCCTGCTGCAACATATCGACTTCAGGACTCACTTGAACTCAAACATCATGTCGAAACCTACCCTAAAAGCAGCAATTCTTGTAATATCAACCACTGCTTCAAAGGACCCGTCAGCCGATGTCTCAGGTGGAATTCTTAAAGATGTGTTTGAAAAAGAGGGAGCGGGGCAATGGGAGGTTGTAGAGACTAAGATTGTGGGCGATGATGTGCTAGAAATTCAACGAGGCATTACGAGTTGGACAGACCAGGGAAATAATGTAAATGTTATCATTACTACTGGGGGAACGGGCTTTGCTGTTTCTGATAATACGCCAGAGGTAAGTCCTATAATGAGAAGCTGAATCCTCACTGAAGGCTGGTAGGCTGTTACCCCCATTTTACACAAACATGCTCCGGGACTGGTACATGGAATGCTTACTGCTTCTTTAGCTGCCACGCCGTGTAAGATTTGCTAAAAAGAAGAGTTTAGACAATCAGCTGATCAAAATAGTTGCTCTTATGTCAAGGCCTGTAGCAGGAGTCCGGAATAAGACACTGATTATAACTCTCCCGGGTTCTCCTAAAGGTGCTAAAGAGAATCTCCAGTCAGTATTGAAGCTTCTCCCACATGCATGCGTTCAAGCTGCTGGAGCAGACTCGAGGACGATCCATGCTGGGGGTGTGAGGATCTTAGAGCAGGAAGCAGGTGTCAGCTCTACTTTCCTTTCCCAGAAGTCCCACTCCCACAGCGATGATCATTCTCACGGTCATTCACATAGTCATGGACATTCTCATGGACACGCCATTCCCGTAAGACATACAGCTTCAGATGCGAATCCTCGTTCAAACGACACGAGCCTAGGAGCATCACGACGAAATCGTGAATCTCCGTATCCTATGTTAGCTGTTGAGGACGCAATCAAACTTATTCAAAAATATACGCCTGCTTCTCAAGCAATAAGAGCTCATGTGGGTGGACACTTGGTTGGATGTGTTCTAGCTGAAGACGTTACTGCTACGGAAGCCGTTCCAGCTTATCGTGCTAGTATTGTGGATGGCTATGCTGTCATTGCCGTAGATGGAGAATCAAATAAGGGCGTATTCCCAGTTGCTTCGATATCTCATGCTATGGCAGGAAAGCATCCTACTTTACAGCCAGGCGAGATTGCTCGAATCACTACCGGAGCTCCTTTGCCTCCCGGTGCTACATCTGTTGTTATGGTAGAAGACACTGTTTTGAAAACCATGACTGAAGATGGCAAAGAGGAGAAGGAAGTTGAGATTCTTGCAGATGATGTCAAACCCGGAGAGAACGTTCGGGAGGTAGGAAGTGATATTGAGGCTGGAGCAGTTATCATGCGTAAAGGGGAGGAAGTCTCAGCTAATGGCGGTGAGTTGGGACTACTGGCGTCGGTGGGCAGAGCAGAAATCTTGGTATACAAGAGACCGATTGTTGGAGTACTGTCTACAGGAGATGAGATCGTTGAGCACGATAGGCCTGGGGAATTGCAACTTGGGGAAGTCCGTGACTGCAATAGACCTACAGTAATGGCTGCAATTCGAGGATGGGGTTTCGAAGTGACAGACCTAGGTATTGCACGAGACAAGCCAGGAGATCTAGAACAAACCTTACGCGATGGGCTCCGCAAAGTTGATGTAATCATCACAACGGGAGGTGTATCTATGGGAGAGCTTGATCTCTTGAAACCAACAATCGAGCGCTCCTTGGGAGGAACAATCCACTTCGGACGAGTTTCGATGAAACCAGGGAAACCGACGACTTTCGCAACAGTACCGGTAAAGAATGACGCAGGGGAAAGAGTCTCCAAAGTCATATTTTCATTGCCCGGTAATCCCGTCTCAGCCGTAGTCACATTGCATCTCTTCGTTTTGCCCTCCTTACATTATGCGTCTGGGATCTCTCCTGCGGGGTTACCAAAAGTACCAGTAACCCTTGCGCATGAGGTGAAGTTAGATCCTAAGAGGGCTGAGTACCATCGTGCCATTGTTACGATTGGGAAAGATGGCCTTCTGTATGCTAATAGCACGGGTGGACAACGAAGCTCCAGAGTTGGAAGTCTGAAGAGCGCGAATGCGTTGTTGTGTTTGCCAACTCGGGAAGGGGTACTAGACAAAGGGGAGAGGGTTAGTGCGTTACTGATGAGTAGGATACGCAGTGAAATTGATTCTTTGTAAAGTTATCTTCAAATAGCCATTCATACATCATTGATATTTCCAGAGAAAATATGTTTGTGCTAGTTTAGAAGCTGAGATTGCACATCACCGTTGCCTTTGGAAGCGTGAACAAGTAGCTCGTCCCGTCCACTACCAGACCTCACTTAGCTAGCTATATTCTTAATTATTCAGTACTTACTTCAACCTCATGTGCAAAAACAGCGACGTATTGGCGTAGTGGTTTCGCCGCTTGTCTGAAAGAACAGACTGGTGCTGGATGCTCGACCCGGCTCGGCCGAAGTAGAGTAGGACGTTGTTATCTCCAACCTGGAACCTTGAGCTGTGATACATGACAGCAATGATCGTCTACCCGGCCTGTCACAGACCTCGTCGCCTTCTTTTTGTAGTTTTCTTTTTCTTTCTTTCTTTCTTTCTTTCTTTCTTTCTTTTTTTTATTTTTATTTTTATTTTTTATTTATTTTTGGCTAAGATCTGCTTTCGCCTCGCTTGGGTGTTGGTGGTTGATGATGGCGACGTTGATGGCCCCTTTTCGGGAAATAATTTTGTGTTAAATATAACGCTGATTGGCAAGATAAAAGCCTGATACAACTTTAGATGCAGAATCAGGACGCCGATTCAATGCGTCAGCCTTTTTACCTCAAGTTATTGCGAAGTCATCCTAATTCTACTCCTTCGGCTGAATGAATACCTGGTATCAATGCAAATAATCTCCATCTCCACATCGAGCAGATCTTCTGCACAAGTCAACAACACCAAATAAGTATACATAATGTGTCAATACAGCTATGTGCGGTATGGCAATTGTCATCATGAATTCATTGAGATTGATATTTATTGTGCTACCACTCTATTCGAAGCAGGCATGAGCGGCATCTTGAAGTCATGTCCCGAGCAAGCCTATGCTGGATATGTCCTTAGGAAATGCCCGATCTCGACTGACGCAAGTGAGTATCTTTGGAAGGGAATGTCGGGTTACTGTAGGATTTGTGAAGAGGATTTGAAGGCAAGTTTTCTGTTTCTTTGTTTTCGTTTTCTAAGGTTCCCTTATTTCTACATCTAGTTCTGCAAACCAGATTTCAAGAAAGGGAAATAAGTAGGAGGATTTCACAGCTGCGACATCAAGACTACTCTGGCAGTCCTAACACCTGGATCTGGCATCGTTTAGCTACCAAGGTCCATTAATTACCCTACCTACAACAACTACCCCTTCCAGAAGCCTTGTGAAGATACTCCCGACGTTGAGCCTTACGGTCCCACTCCACCAACGGGCAGTCCGCCTCATACCTCCGAAATCAAACCCCGAATCCTTCCTCATATTTACATGCCCTACGTCCAACGCACCATCATGCAACTCATCTGCATCGATGACCAACTGCCAGAAGGCTTTCGAGACCGCTACGAATTCAAGGAACTCTACTTCCCTCCCGTACTAGTAGAATATGACCCGAACGAGGATTACATGGGTCAATGGATAACCTATGCACATTTCAACGGGGAAAAGATTGAAGGGCCTCCTAGTAAGACGTTTTTGGAGCGTGGTGGATTGACGGGTGGAGATAATAAGGCGATTAAGGAGGGGTTGGAGAGGGGATGGCCGTTGCTGGATATTTGGAGGTATGGTCACACAAGGGTTAATGAGGATGTTTTTGCTGACATCGAGTTTGAAGGGATAATTTTAAGTGGAGGGGAATGAGTTGGGAGAGATTTCGAATACATGGGCAGAAAGTGGAGCAATCGATTCCAACTAAACCGCTAGGTCGAGCAAAAAATGCGGGCTTTGGGCGTACCAGGAAGGATTTAGAAGAGAGATGGAAACAACTTGATGGGTTGTTACCTTTGTAAGTCTACTTGTTCTTACCAATCCCGAAGCAGCCCGACAACTCCAATGAACATAAGTCTCAGTTCTACGTGCTAACACATCTTGCAGTGAAGCATATTCTGCAAAGACGAATTTTGGAGATACGAGTTTTGAGGAATAAAAGAGTTTGGGGAATGCATTTCATTGCTACAGTGGCAAATGTGATAGTACAGTCTAGCACTACTATCCCCTTTTAGTAATGTAGATTTACCAAAAGTCCCTGTTCACTTGAAATCATTTCTACCTGAACGCCTCCATCGGCTTGTATGATATACATAATGTAAACAGCGGCCCAAATACCCTTTCAATCTCTCGGTTTCTCTTTAGATCAGTTGGCCATAGTATTTCCTAATTTGAGAAGTCCGCAGCTCTCGATGATACCAACAAGCCGATAATGAGTCCAAATAGTCCAAGTACAGAACTGAAAATTTCAATGACGAGGATCTTAACAAATCTATCATCTGTCAGCTGTCGTTGCTCCATAGAAATTTTTGAAACCTACAAACTAGGATCCGCTGCATCTGCCAAAGCAGCACCACTACCATTGATCCCCACGGAAACACCACATATCAGGTTGCACATGCCAACAGTCACCCCAGACCAGAACAATGCATATCCAGTATAGAAGTTGCTTGCAGAGAATGAAGCATCGCTGCCAACACTGTTTATTTTGGCTGAGAAAACGATGGACATGATGACGCCGTAAATGGCGACTACTTCGCAGAAAATGATGGAAATCAAGTTCTTCGTCCGAATGCGAGGGGCTCTAACTCCCCCACCGAGAATCGAGGAACCCGTTATGAAGATACCCCTAGTAAGTATGAGCAGGAGGCTGGATCGAGGGGGTCGGATGGATATACCATGCTGCTCCAACAACTGATAAACCTATGCACAATCCAACGCCCAGACTTGCCCACGCGTACGGCGACACATCTTCAAGGAATTGTCCGACCTGATACCATTAAAACCTCCTCATCGTGCTTCGCATTCGAAAGACTCACATTGAAGGCTTCTCCATCGCCCGTGAATAGCATATCTAGCATTCATCAGTTCTAGGTACTCCGCTCTGCTGATTCCACAGGGTCTTACAAGCTCCTACTACCGCCAAAGCACTCGTCGCCCCGTACGCTCCATATGTGAGACTCATCTTGTCGAAAGGGGGTTGACTGTCAATTTGCTAGGTTCGAGATTCGAAAGGCGGGTTAAGCTTGTTCAAACGAGTTCGATTCGGATGGTTGAGTTCACTGCCCATTTCGGCTACCCTGGCGACCGTATGTTTTAGCGTGGTGTGGCACCTCCACCCTTGCAGCAGGCTGCTTAGTCATAATTTCGTTCTACTTTGCACTTCGCACGATCCAGCGATTCTGAGCCTGAACAACGTCGTATTCGCAAAACATAGAACACAACATGGCTGCTAACGGACAATCTTTCTACGAGCTCTATCGTCGGAGCAGGTACTGCGCCCTCTCTTTGCTACCAGTTCTGCAGAGAAGGAAGGCTTTGTGCTAACATGCGCTGCCTCAATTTAGCATAGGCATGGCCCTTACAGACACTCTCGATGATCTGATCAGCGAGCGCCGAATCGAACCCCAACTTGCAATGAAGATCCTCGCGAACTTCGACAGAAGTATAACGGAGGTCTTGGCAGACAAAGTGAAGGCGAGGTTGACGTTCAAGGTACATACATGACATCGAGAGGGACTTGGGGGATTCGCCGATGACTGTAGGCTAATGCCGTGTGCGTGATAAAGGGCCATCTTGATACCTACCGCTTTTGCGATGAAGTATGGACCTTCTTGATCAAAGAAGTAGTCTTCAAAATGGAAAATTCTAGTCAGACGGTGCAGGCGGACAAAGTCAAGATCGTAAGCTGCAACAGCAAGAGACCGGGTGATCCTCTTGATCAAAGAAGTAGTCTTCAAAATGGAAAATTCTAGTCAGACGGTGCAGCAAGAGACCGGGTGATCCTCAATGATGAATGGCATGGAGGTCTGGTGGGGACGGTCGTTATGGCATACTGATGGAATTTCTCGGACTGCTGCAATCGGTACAGCCAGTCTTGATACTACGAAGATCATCAGAAATTATTATACCAGCAATTTCTTCAGGCATGGTACATGGGATGGGTGGGTTTGGTCTTTGCGGGGCGTTAGGAAGGATGTATTCATACTGCGAGGGGATTTGATCATATGTGTCACGCTGACACCATAAAGGATAGATTGCGCAAAGCAATATCACTTTAGACCATTTTCTACCTGTGCCTAGAGCTATCTACGGTGATGAGGCCTGCTCGTCCATCCATTTTGTTCCGAGAGTTGAGATACGCAGATCGAGAGAATCACTTTCCAGGAACGTTTTCCAAAGTAAATGCCCTTCTCGAGGCAGTGTTTGTTCTTGTTTATTGAACCAACTTCTCCGTCTCATCTGTAAAGCCTAGTTATTAGCGGAGCGATATAATGAAAGTAGGAGAGTCTATTGTCTTTCCCATAAGTCGATATTAGGTTGGAGGACAGATGGCTAGTCTCTTGACAATTACGAAGCTTCTTGGTTCGACATAGGTATGAGCTATCAACTTCTTCAAGAGCATGAGATGGAGCAATACTGAAAACGAATCCCCTAGACTATTAGCCTCTTGAATCGAGATGGCTTGAATAGCGGGTAAAATCCTTGTGCTTTAGACATCGGTTTGGAATCTGCAAAAGACTTGGATCATATTTCAATAATCAATGAATCAATATTAGATACTTGAAATCCTCTATACTGCGGTGGGTTGGCTGCATGAACCGGTTATTCTCTGTTGCACCAGGACTGAAATTAAGGTAATACTTCCAAGAGGCTTATTATCAACAGGGACTAATCATGACTATTTCCAAGCACTTAATGCGCTCTTTTATTTCTTGCTTGGGCTTGAGCAACTCAAAATAATCAAAACTTTCTGCCATTGATAGCAGCACATAGTATATGTTATCTCAATCCGAACAATCCGATATCAGATTGCATATCGCTCCCCTGCACGGCACATTCGTCACCAGACATCTCACCCCTGCTGACACCTCCTATCTCAGTAATCCGAACAATCCACGCCAACTAATAATCCTTTCATGTTTCAACAGCGGCTTCCATTCCAAACTCACCCCCTGAACAACCTTGTTCAGCTTAGTTGCTGTCAGCTCTAGATCTATCTAGCGCAAGAACAGGCAACCATCATGCTTCGCCAACGCGTCCCTCCATCCAAGAAACCCCATACCTCGCAGCCCGCCATTCCTAGAACCTCCACCCCCCGAGCCAAAATAGACGCTCACGAACTAGCATCCCTAGGTCTAAAAATGGGAGACGGCGCGGCTGACGATCTACGTCGTCCTCTGCTAGTGGCAACAAAAGCGGACCCTGCGTCTGCATATGCATCTTTATCTGAACCTCCTTCTCACTCTTCTCCTTCTCCCATCACATCTCTTTTGCCGGAAGAGAGAGAAGATATGGATGGCGTGTCGAGGAAAACGCAATGGATTATTCTTGCTGTGGCCAGTGGTACATGCGCGGCTTTTAATGGGGTTTTTGCTAAATTGTATGTGATACGCCTCTTTCCTATTATTTCTTCTTGCTATGTTGTGTTGGGGCTCTATAAGTGGCCCGGTGTGGAATGGTTTCCCCTTGAATCTCTTTTGAATAATGTCTTTATAGCGCAATTTCCGAGTATGGAACAAGTGTTTTTTTTTCTTCTTTTTTTCTGGCTCCGTACATTTGAGATTTTGGCTCGTCTTCATATCAATATCCGCAAAGCTGGAGCGAATAGTTGCAGCTAGCTAGGCGATCAGGGATTTGGCTAGGATATCATGGGGCTGCTTATGCAGAGCAATGCAACTGACGGGGATTGGATTGCAGGACCACGACCGAGTTAACAACAACTTTTGCAACGGGAATCGCGAAATTTTTGGGGTTAGGAGAGGGAGAGAAGGTTGTTGAGGTTATTATTCGAGGTGTAAGTTAATTTGTATTCACGATGTTAGGGTCGCGATGGGTCGCTCGGCGACTATTGTGACACGAAAATGTCGCTACTCCTTAATAGATATACTGATACTACTCTAGCTCTTCTTCGCCCTCAATCTAGTCTTCAATGGGATAATGTGGACGCTTTTCACTAAAGCACTCGCTCGAGGTACATCAACGACTCAAGTATCCATTATCAACACGTCCTCCAATTTCATGATCACTGCTGTGCTTGGGTTCATCGTTTTCTCTGAATCATTACCTCCGCTCTGGTTTCTCGGCGCTGCATTATTGGTAGCCGGGAATGTTATTATTGGAAGGAGGGAGGAAGACGAGAAGGATTCGAGGAGTGCTGTAGATGGAGATGGTGGGGATAGAGAAGAGGAAGAAGGATTATTAGGCGTAGGGGGCGTGGAGCTGGAATTGGAAGAGGACTTAGAAATTAGGAGGAAAAGGAGAGAAGAGGAAGAAGACATTTTGAATTTGGGATTGGATGATGATGAGCCGAAGAGTGAAGACGAATTGATCTGATCTAGCAGCATCGCCAAAAGCGTACTAACAAGATGATTCGTCATGGGTTTATTTTATTTTTATTTTATGTATTTTTTTGAGTTATGAAGTTGTGGTATATACACAAGATGCGAGTGTTTCTACAAAGAAATGTACCATTATTCAAGTCTTCCATGAGTCTTAGTTTGGATATGAATGCTGTAAGATCGTTGGCATAAATTCGTCATTCAAGTTCGAAGGATTCTTTACTTACAAATCAGAGCTATTAACGTGGTGTCGTATCAATTCTTGGCGAATATGGGTATGACCTGTCATACTTGACTCTACGGTACGAGTAATACAAATATTGGAAATATATGAAAATGAAAATGAAAATGAAAATGAAAAATCCGAGAGAATGAGCACTATGCAGCTTCCGGAGGATGAATAGGCTGGATACAGGTCATGTATCTATGAAAGAATCTGGTGGCTTGAAACTGTGTTGCTTGTCTTGTGCTGAAGCTGGCAAGAAGTATTCCCTTTGAGTAGAGAGGGCTCAATTGATAGGGAGATCAGGAGAGCTCGCGAAATATAAACAAGGGTAAAAAGTGCCCTGAGTTGCTTTATTCCCGACAAGGTTACATGGAACTCTAAGAGAAATCAATAGCCGTTGCCTGTCTGGTGAAAGAAATCGTTGAGGTATGTCAATCTTGAAGTGCGAGAGAATCAGTAGAAATGTGAATACACAATTCAAGTCTTTCCTTTCCTCACTAGAGATACATAGCGCTGAATGTTCCTTTCATCCTTCGAGAGGCCCCGGAAATCCGCGGCGAGTGAACGGTGGTGTGTTGGGCTCAGCGCTGTCGACTACTACTCCTGTCTATTAAGGCTTTCTGGGTAACTTGCTCACGCCAAATCGATCGAACTCTCCTACTTCGCTAAGGGATGGGGTTGACTGGATTAAGCCCACCTTAGCAGTAAGGAGAAAGAGATATGAAAAGTAAGTACTCAAAGTTCGAATTAAGATGAGCAAAAATCAAAAATCAAACCAGGCACAATTTTTGGGGGGTGATTTCTTAAGGGAAGGAGATGAACTGGTCTCTGTGGGTGTGGAGGATTAGTTAATACCATATATTGGATTTCTTTTAGCAATCATACAAGCAATATTTTGCTACTGAGCGGTGGCGCACTTCTATCTACCTGAACATTGTACAATAACCAAAATATCAGATACTTTTCCTTCCTAATATTAAGACAAGCCCGAGACTCCACAAGCAGATACCAAAGCGCGTCCAAAGCGAGATTCTACTCATACCATATGACAATCAATTTAACAGCTTCAAAATATCGCCCATCCTAGTAGTCTTCTCTTTCCTACCCTTCGCTTTCTCCTGAAACGCCTTTCCCACTAACTTCCTCTTCTCAGCCTGAATCTCGAGCACTCTCTCCTCAATACTATCTTCCATAACCAGACGCCAGACAGTGCATGGTCGTGTCTGTCCTAAACGATGAACACGATCAACTGCCTGGTCTTCGATTGCGGGGGCCCACCATGAATCTGCAAGGATCACGGTGTCTGCTGCGACAAGATTGAGTCCTACACTGCAGACTGATAAACTTGCTAGAAGAATCTTGCATTCAGGATCGGATTCGAGGGCTATCATGCCTCGATCGCGAAGTGTAGCAGACATGGTACCATCGATGCGGGCAAATTTATAGCCAGCCTCTTCGATCTGATGTTGAATTATGTTGAGAAAGGAAGTCCATTGAGAGAAAATGACAACTTTGGATAGAGGGTCTCGACGGCTGGCACCTAGAATGCTCATCAAGGCTTCGGTTTTAGAGCTCTTAGTTTCAACGTTAATCTCGGGATCTTCGCTCTTTATCTCAGCAGCTGGATGAACGAGACAATCAGCATTGGCGAGTTCGGCACGACACATTGGACACTTGTGTTGAAGCTCAATGGCACGCTCGATGCAGGCTTTGCCAAACGTGTGCTTGCACGCTGTAATGACTGGCTCGTGTGATGAACAGGGTTCATAGCAGATCGGACATTCCTCTTGTGCTTCGATGTTGATTTGTAGGAGAAGTTGCAAAGCAAGGCGGTTCTCTTTATTGAGTACAACGACTTCGTCTTTCTCTAGAAGGGAAAGGAGGTCGGCTACACGAG
>Ga0302320_10021248_pt1 | contig 12896 bp, 11 predicted proteins | sample Bog_T0_3_FD_202130 | JGI IMG/M metagenome (GOLD analysis project Ga0302320, IMG submission 202130) | Peat permafrost microbial communities from Stordalen Mire near Abisko, Sweden - Bog_T0_3 | ecosystem: Environmental > Terrestrial > Soil > Wetlands > Peat | place: Sweden: Abisko, Stordalen Mire...
AGCCGCTGCGCGGATTGCGCGATCTTGCCGGAATAGGTGACATCGAGCTGAACGCTTCCGCCCGGCGCCAGAGGCGTGGGCAGCGGGACGGCGGCTTCATGCAGTTGTCCGGTGTGGTCGGCGTCGGAGTTGAGCGTGGAGACGGGGAAGGAGACATCGCGGTCGAGAACGCGCACCCTCTCCCAGTTGAGTGAGGAAGAGATCTGCAGCGGAATCTGCTTGAGCGGTTCTTTGCCGTCGTTGCGCACGGTGACGATGGCGCGCGCGGCAAAGGCTTGTTCGGAGGAGTTGAGATGCACGTCCATGTCATAAGCGATGAACGTGACGGCCTGGCGTTCGGCGTCGCTGGCGATGGGCGCTTGCTCCTTGGGCGGCGCGGCCGGAGCGGTCTGGGTGGTAGTCTGGCCGTTTTCGTCGATGCTGCGGGAGAAGATGACCTTGCCGTGCGGCTGCTCGGACGGTTGAGGAGTGGCCTGGGATGCGGAAGGCTGGCTGCTTTGCGCTCTGGAGCCAACAACCGTCAGCACAGCGGCGGAGAACAGCGCAGCGAGCGCGAACGGGTGCTTCATGAGCCCAGGCCTTTCTGCTTGCGGGGTTGAGAGGGCTGCGACGCTTGTTTGGGACTCTGGTTGCGGCGCTGGCGGAATGCCTCATAGAGGACTACCGCTCCCGCTGCGGAGACGTTGAGCGAGCTGACGCCACCGGCCATGGGAATGCGCAGTAGATGATCGCAGGTGCGGCGCACCAGATCGTGCAGGCCCGCGCCTTCGCGGCCTAAAACGAGCACGCAATCGCCGCTGAAGTCGAACTGGTCGTAGTCGGTGCTTCCGCGCTCGTCCAGACCAATGATCCAGAGATTGCGTTGCTTGAGCTCTTCAAGCGCGCGGACGAGATTGACGACGCGCGCGATGCGCAGATGCTCGACCGCGCCGGCGCTGGCCTTTACGGCGACAGGGCTGATGGGTGCGGAGCGGCGCTCAGTGAGCACGACGCCGTCGACGCCCGCGCCATCGGCAACGCGAAGCAGCGCGCCGAGATTCTGCGGGTCTTCAACGCCGTCGAGCGCCAGGACGAGCCGGGCTGCGCCGCCGGCAGCAGGCCCGGCGGTAAAGAGATCTTCAAGGTCAAGCATCTCCTGCGGGCGAACCAGGGCGACCACGCCTTGATGAGTGGGAGTCTTGGCCAGCAGGGTCAACTGCTCGCGCGTGTTCTGCGAAACGCGGATGCCGGCCTCGCGGCATTGGGCCACCAGCCGTTCAAGACGGAGATCGTGGCGCTCCTGCGCTACCAGCACTTGATCGAAACGGCGTCGTCCGGCCTTCAACGCTTCTTCAACCGGATGCAGACCATACAAGACTTCCATAAAGTTAGTTTAGAAGATCGTTGCGCGCCTGCATGCCGCCGGCAGCGGACCGGCGCTGGGCAATCCGGCACTGGGCGATATAGAGGCGTTGGTTGATGCGCCGCGCATCCCAGTGCATACTGGGTCTCTGGAACTATGACAGAGACCGCCGCAAAGAGCTTTACGGCGCTGCTTGAGCCGGATGGCACGGAACTGCGCTGGGTAATCGCGCGGGTTCCGTTCGAGATTGCCAGCGCGTGGCCTGTGCGCAATGGCCGCCGCGTGCGGGGCGAGATTGAGGGATTCGCGTTTCGCACGTCGCTGTTTCCCGATCCGCGCGGCAAAGGCCAAGTGCTGCTGGTAAACAAGAAGATGCAGGCGGGAGCGAAGGCCAAGGCCGGAGCCAGGGTGCGCATTACGCTTGAGCCGGACATGGAAGAAAGGCCCGCGGCCATCCCCGAGGAGCTTGCCGCGATTCTGAACAGCGACAGGAAGCTGAAAAAGTGGTTCGAGGCGATGAGCCCGTCGATGCGGCGAGAGATTGGCAAATGGACGGACGAGCCCAAGGGCGCAGAGGCGCGGCAAAAGCGTGCGGAGAAGATTGCCGAGCGAATGCTGCTGGCGATGGAAGGCGAAGAAGAGCCGCCACCGATTTTGCGGGCGGCATTTCAGAGGCAGCCCAGGGCGCAGGCGGGCTGGAACGCGCTGACGCCGACGCAGCGCCGGAATCATTTGATGGGAATCTTCTATTACGAAAGTGTTGAAGCCCGGGAACGCCGTGCGGCAAAAGCGATTGAAGAGGCATTGCGGGCGGCCGGCAAGCTGGCAAAAACGCGCGAGTGAATTCTGTGTAGGTTATTGATTTAAAGGTAGATATTTGGAGGATTGGGCAGGAAGGCGCGTGTTCGGCGGCACCGCGGAACGGCCAAGCGGAATGCGGATTGATCGAAACGATGAGTACTATTGATTGCTTTTTTGAATACTCGGGCGAAATCTGTTGGTCTAGGAACGTCCTTTGTCGTCTAATTAAATGAGATGAGTGCCAATACAATTTCCACGTTTCTCGTTCAAGGCCACGCCGCCACTGCGGATGAGCAAGTCAAGCAAGAGAATCTCGCCGTAGCCGCCGGGCTCAAGCGTCAGGATGCCGGTCTTGTGAACGAATTGATCGTCCGCTACCAGCACCGTCTGTTGCGGTATCTGCTTTATTTGACTGGGAATAGGGACCAGGCAGAGGACTTGTTCCAGGAAGTTTGGATGCGCGTGCTCGTCCGTGGCGGGCAGTACAACGGTCAGGCGCGGTTTGAGACATGGCTGTTTACCATTGCGCGCAATTTGCTGATCGACCAGCGCCGCAAGCGGACCATGAGCAGCCTGGATGAGCTTTTTGAGAGCGGCGGCGACGATGATCGGCCAATGGCCTTTGAAGTTACCGACGGTGAGCCGACTCCGTTTGACCGCCTGGCGAATATCGAAGACCGCGAGCGGATTGCCGCTGCGCTGCTGGAGTTGGATACGCTTCACCGCGAGGTTCTGGTGCTCAGGTTCCACGAGGAGCTGTCGCTGGAAGAGATTTCAAAGGTTACGCGGGCTCCGCTTTCAACGGTTAAATCAAGACTTTACAGGGGCTTGGCCATGATTAAGCCCAAACTGCAGCGTGCTGCCATGCGCCTGCAGGAGGCGGTGTGAAGATAGAAAGATTGGCCGAAAAACAGGCCGTCCGCGTGCGGCCAAACACGGATTCAAACCGCGACCTTATCTCCGCTTTAGCCGGAGGCCAGGCCGGACGCGAGCGTGCGGTTGCCCACCGGACCCGCCGGGTAGTGCTCACCTCGCTGGGCGTGATGCAGGATCAAAAGGCCGGGAGCAGGCGCAGCCGGTCGCTTGCCATTGCCGCCTTTTTGCTGGCGATTCTCGCCATAGGGCCGTTTTTCTGGCACGTAGCCGAGAATCTGCTGGGCGGCGAGCATATGAGCGACATAGCCACCCAGACCAGCCTGTGGGTGTGCTTCCTGTGTCCGGCCCTTCTGGCTGCGGCGCTTTTGGCCGGCTGGCGGCGTAAGTAGCACCAAACCTTCTACTCGCACTCCCGCTCATGGCTCATGGAGCCGATTCTCCCCAGCTAAGATCCGCGCAAACTGAAATAACTCGTTCCGGGTTACCGCGGTTCCCCGCAAACTATCTAGTTCTCTTATTCCCAAGCGCAACTTCGGAATAGTATTTCGCGTCCTTACTAAATAGGGATAAGATTTTGCTACTCTCAAAGAATCTCCCTGGATGCGGGGTGGTAAATGCGCGATCCGCAAGTTATCGCAGTGAATGACGACGAACGCATGATTCCTGCGTGGTCGATGGTTGTGGCCGGCCTTTCATTTGTGCTGGTGGAATACTATTTCTGGATTATTGCTCCTGGGCAGCACCATCATCCGCCTCCCGCCATGGGTTTGCGCCTCTACTTCAACCTCTCCTGGGGCGTGGTTTCGTCGCTGTATTTCCTGATGATGGGTTACATCAGCAAGGATGCGCCGAGGCGCGGGATGAGCGCGATGTTCTGGATACCGTTGTGCCTGGTGACGCCGGCGGGCATCGGAGCGGTCATCTATTTTCTGCTGCGTGGCCCTGAGATGTCGCGTTGCCCTAGCTGCGGAACGCAGGTGCTGAGCGATTTTCACTTTTGTCCACAATGCAATTTTGAGCTGACTGCCAACTGCGGCAACTGCTTCCGCACCGTGCGTCCAACCGACTCGTATTGCACGCGCTGCGGTCACGAACTGGCGCAGGACAACATGCCGGCGCGGCTGCACGTGATGGCCGACTGAGATTCTTGCTGCCCTCTTATTTGTTCCGAACGAATCGGTAAGAACATGAGCGTACGATTGTGGTGCGTAAGCTCTTTTGCGCCGCGGCATTGACCCGGCCCGCTCTGGTTCCTACAATCGTTCTTTCGCATGTCTATCTCCGCCCTCATCATCGACGATGAACAACTGGCCCGGGAAGAGCTGAAGTATCTGCTCGGCCAAGTGGGCGATGTGGATGTGATCGGCGAGGGCGCGAACGGCATTGAAGCCGTGGAGATGATTGAAGAGCATCGGCCGGACATGGTGTTTCTGGATGTGCAGATGCCAGGGCTGGACGGCTTTGCGGTAATCCAAAAGCTGATTGAGCACAACCGCGCAGCCTCTGCGGGCGCACGCGGGCACCACGAAGCCGAGCCGCTGCCGCAGATTGTATTTGCCACGGCATACGACCAGTATGCCGTGCGCGCATTCGATGTGAATGCCGTGGATTATCTGCTGAAGCCGTTCGATCGCAGCCGCGTGGTGGAGGCGGTGGAGCGGGCAAGAGGACGCATGGGCGGAGGCGCAGCGGCCGCAGCGGCGAACGCGCCGGACGAGCCTCCCATCGAGTCGCAGCTAGAAGCGCTTTTGCGGCTGCTGAAGCGCCCCCACGAGGGCGAGCGCGCCCAGCAACCGGCCAAGCTGGTGGTGCAGGTGCAGAACCGGCTACTGCTGGTGAGCCAGGCGGAGATATGCTTTGCCGCGATTGACGAGGGCGTGATTCGTGTTGTGACGCGCACGTTTGAAGGCCAGTCAAAATGCCGCACACTCGAAGAACTGCTGGAACAGCTTGATCCGGCGCAGTTCTGGCGCGCACACCGCGGCTTTGTCGTGAACATCGACCACATTCGCGAAGTGGTGCCGTGGTTCAAGTCGAGCTACCAGCTACGCATGAACGACAAGGCGCAGACTGAAATTCCGGTGAGCCGCACGCAGACCAAGCGGCTGCGCGAACTGTTCAATCTATAACGAGCCAGGCTGTCGCGCGTCAGGGCCTGATCGGCCTTACCATTCAATTCCGGAAACAAGCCAGTAGGCGATGCCCGCCGATGCGAGAGCCAGCAGCGCCGCAAGGGCCCATCGTCTCGATCCCACGCCCGCCGCGACCAGCGCCAGCAAAAAGCCCATGCCCCACAGAAAAATCCACAGCGGAAACGCAACCATCACGTGCAGAATCCACTCTGGCCTGCGGCTCATAGGAATGAACAGAAAGAGGCATGCCCAAAGCCAGAATGCGAGCGAACAGAAGACGCTCAGCAACCCGATTTTGTTCGCCATGGCTCTGCGGTCGCTCATTGTTCTATCTGCTAATCGTAACGCTCAAAGACTATCTGCTTTCTGTGCCACCCAAGACCGGTCAACAGCTCACGCACTCCTGAGACCATGAAGTTGAGCCCGCAGATATAGGTGTAGAAATCGAAGCGGAGGTCCCTGACGGAGATGGATGGATCCACCTCCGGCTGCACGACCGGTATGCCCAGCCGTGCGGCGCGCTCCTTGATGATCGCCTCAACGTGCACCTGAACGTGGCCGCGCAGGCCGGTCCAGCTTTCGAGCGCGCGGCTCAGCGTGGGCAGATAGTGGAAGTTGGGCTTGCGTGCGGCCAGCGCCTCGAATTCCTTCTGGTAGTAGATGTCGCTCTCATGGCGCGTGCCGTACACCAGCCAGATGTGTTTGCCCTGGCTGCGGTCTGGGCCATCGGCAGGAAAAAGCCACTGCGCATAGCCGCGCATGGGCGCGACGCCGGTTCCGGTGGCAACGAGGATGGAGTCGGTGATCGGCTCTTGAAGCACGAAATGCCCATGCGGCCCGTGAATCTGGATGGTCGAACCCACCGGCATGTCAGGCAGGTCGGCAAGGTGATTGGAGAAGAAGCCTTCCTCGACGCGGTTCACGCACAACTCAAACCGGTTGGCTGCAGGTGCCGAAGCGATGGAGTAGGCGCGTGTCTGCTGCTTTCCATTCTCGTCTGTGGCTACGGCGGAGATGAACTGGCCGGGAGCGTAGGAGAAGTTCTCCATTTCATCGACGACGAACTCGAAGTGATAGCACTGCGCCACTTCAGAGATGCACTCTTTGCGCGCAAGACGCGCGGTATAAAGCTCACGGGCCAAGGTTGTGTCTCACTTTAGAGGAAGAGTTGGCCGTTGACTGGCCGCAACAAGATTATAGGCCGCCGGGGGAGATGGCCGTCAGGCTTGGGCGAAGTGGCGTAGGCAACAGGCGCAAATATCGGATAAAAACCTGCGTCGATCACCGGCAATGAGAAGGGATTGAGTGGTGGGCCTGCAGGGATTCGAACCCCGAACCAAGGGATTATGAGTCCCCTGCTCTAACCGTTGAGCTACAGGCCCTGCTTTCGCAAGATGTTATGGCTTGGCTGCTGACTCAGCGCGGCGATGACGCCGTTGTCGCGGCGCATTCCGCCCAGGCAACCCTTGCATAACTCTCAAGTTTACACTGACCACGACCGTTCTACGGCAGGGCTGCTTGCTCACGGACCCATGCGTGGCTGTCCGGGATAGATCGGCGACAGCATGGGAAGGTCTGTTCTCGACGGCCGCTGTTAGGCGCGTTTGGCGCGGGCGCCGCGCCAGTACAGAGCCAGTCCGATAAGAATCGAGGCCAGTGTGCCTGCTACAAGCTTCAGCTCGAACCCAAGTTTGCTTGCCGAGTCCCCGGGAGGCACCAGCGAAACCAGAATGCCGATGAGGACGACAACGAAGCCCAGGCCACCACATACCCACACACCGGCTTTCCCGCCGGGAACCAGAACGGCGTGCGGATTCTGGGTGCGGTCTTTGCGGAAGGAGAGTTTGATGACGGCGGCAAACATATACAGGAATGGAATGAAGTAGAGAATGATGGCCGCGTCGATGAGGAATTGATACGCTCCGCGCGCAGTGTCGTTGAGCTGGCTGATAAGAAGAATGCCGCCCGACAACACAGCCTGCACAAGGATGGAGATATACGGCGTTCGCCAGCGCGGATGGATTTTGCCGAAGGCCGCGGGCAGGTAGTTATCAATTCCCACCTGAAAGGGAACGCGGGAGACGCCGGCAACCGTGGAGCCTACGCCTCCGGCATTGCCTGCGGTAACCAGCACGGCGGCCAACATGCCGAGAGCGCCAATGCGAAGAGTGGCTGATCCAACGGCGATGGCGTGAAAGACGCCGCTTTGCGGATCGAGATCGCTTGCGGGAACCAGCGAGAGCACGGCAAATGTGCCGGCAATGTACATGACGGCGATCATGCCGCCGGCGGCGAAGACGGCGCGGGGCAGAGTCTTGCGCGGATCATGCACTTCTTCGCTCATGCAGGAGACAAGCTCAAGGCCGGTGAAGGCGAAGGCGATCTGCGACCAGAAATTGACCGTATCCCAATTCCACACCGGCAGCATATTGGCGACGGTGAAGTGCGTAACCGAGCCATGATGCAGATAGACTACGAACGCAACCAGCGCGAGGATGACGAGTGGAGCGTAAGTGCCAACGCCGCCCGCGTTCTGCAGCCACTTGCCCACGTTGAGGCCAACGATGTTGAGAATGACTGCGGCCAGCAGCATACCCAGCGAAACGGAAAGCAGGAACGTGCGGTTCTGGGCCAGTTGAGCGCCGTGCTCGCCGATGATGTATGCCGACATGGAGGCGCTGGCAAGCAGCAGGCCGGGAAAGTAAAAGACGGTATAAATCCAGTAGGTCCATCCGGCAATGAATCCATGAAAGGGACCGAAGGCGTCGCGGGCCCAGGCGTAGATTCCACCTTCTTCAGGAAATCGCGAGGAGAGCTCGTTGATGACGAATGCGCCGGGAACGAAGAAGAAAAGCGCGGCGATAACCCACAGGCTGATCGAGGAGGGCCCGTTGTGGCCCGCGGCCGCAATCCAGCGTGGGCCCAGCACCGTGGCAATGTTGAACAGCATCACATCCCAAAAGCCCATGGTCTTGCGCAGTTCGGGCTTGGAGCCGGACGAGGATGCCGCTGCGGTCGTCATTGTTTCACCTGAGTTCCCGAAAAATGCGAATGCTGTATTCGGACATGATAAATGGATTGCGGTCGAGGATTCACTTGCATCCAACAATACGGCAGTACGATTCCGTTTGGACACTAGGACCGGGCAGCGCTGAGTTTTCGCAATGATCCAGAAGATGTGAACGATTTCGCCGACGGCTGCGATCTTCTATAGTTGTCTTGTTGCGAGTGCAAGGCAGCGCCCTGAGGCGCTTGAGGGCGGCGAGCCAAATCGAGCGTGTTCCACCGTGAATCGAGATCGCTCCAGTCTGCAATGCGAATTCTGCCGCAGGATTTAACCGAGAGGACTAAAGAAACATGCCGACAACTGTAACCAAAGCACCCAAGCTGAAAGCCGCGAAGCCGCTGACCTCAATGAAGGCCTGGAAGGCACTGAAGGTTCATGCAAAAGAGATTGCCGGGCAACATTTGCGCGACCTGTTTGCAGCCGACCCCGCACGCGGCGAGCATTTTGCGGTTGAGGCTCTGGGCCTGTTCTTCGACTACTCGAAGAACCGCATTACGAGCGAGACTCTCAATCTGCTGATGGAGCTTGCCCGTGAGTCGGACCTGCAGGGGCGCATCGACGCGATGTTCCGCGGCGAGAAGATTAACTTTACCGAAAGACGAGCCGTGCTGCACGTAGCGTTGCGCGCGCCCAAGGGAGCAAGCATTGTTGTCGATGGGCAGAACGTTGTGCCGGAGGTACACGCGGTTCTCGACAGGATGGCCGCGTTCAGCAATCGCGTGCGCAGCGGCGAGTGGAAGGGACACACGGGGAAGCGGATTTGCAACGTGATCAACATCGGCATCGGCGGCTCGGATCTGGGGCCGGTGATGGCCTACGAGGCGCTCAAGTCCTACAGCGATCGCTCGATGGCTTTCCGCTTTATATCGAACGTGGATGGGACCGATTTTGCGGAAGCGGTCGAGGGGCTGGATGCGGAGGAGACGCTGTTCATTGTTTCCTCAAAGACATTTACAACGCTTGAGACCATTACCAACGCTCAGTCTGCGCGGGCGTGGCTGGTGAAGGGACTGGGCGGCGACGAGAGTTCGGTTGCGAAACACTTTGTTGCGGTCTCAACCAACGCCGAGCAGGTGGCCAAGTTCGGCATCGATACGGCGAACATGTTTGGGTTCTGGGATTGGGTTGGCGGGCGCTACTCCATGGACTCGGCGATTGGACTGTCGACGATGCTGGCGATTGGGCCGGAGAATTTCCACGCGATGCTCGACGGCTTCCATCAGATGGACGAGCACTTCAGGACGACGCCGTTTGAGCGCAACCTGCCCGTGTTGCTTGGCCTGCTGGGCCTTTGGAATACCGACTTTTTTGGCGCGCAGACTGTGGCCGTGCTGCCCTACGAGCAATATTTGAAGCGGTTCCCTGCGTACCTGCAGCAGTTGACGATGGAGAGCAACGGCAAGCACGTGTCGGTTGCCGGCAAAGACGTGACGTACGATACCAGCGCGATTTACTGGGGCGAGCCGGGAACAAATGGACAGCACTCGTTCTACCAGTTGATTCACCAGGGAACGCGGCTGATTCCCTGCGACTTTATCGCTTTCGGAAAATCGCTGAATCCTCTCGGACAGCATCACGACATGCTCCTGGCGAATGTGTTTGCGCAGAGCGAAGCGCTGGCATTCGGCAAGACGCTGGAGCAGGTAAAGGCGGAGGGAACGCCGGATTGGCTTGCGCCGCATCGCGTGTTTACAGGCAATCGGCCATCGAATACGATTCTGGCCGAGAAACTGACGCCGCAGGTGCTGGGCAAGCTGGTTGCGCTCTATGAGCACTGCGTGTTTACGCAGGGCGCGCTGTGGCGGATCAACTCGTTCGATCAATGGGGCGTGGAACTGGGCAAGGTGCTTGCGCAGCGAATCATTCCCGAACTTGAGGGCGGGAGCGAAGCGACCCTGGAGCACGACAGCTCAACCAATAATCTGATTCGCCATTACCGGAAGCTGAAGACGCAGGCCTGAGCTGGAGCAACGCCGAACGTTCGCGATTCGTTCGGAGAATGCGAAGGGCGCGGACAGCATACCGCTGTCCGCGCCCTTTCTTTACGACTTACTGGCCCGAGTTACAGTCTGCAGATGAGCAATTCGCGCTCGTAGACCATCTCCGAAGGAAGGTGGTCGTGCAGCTTGATGAAGAGCTCCTCGTGTCCGATAACCTCTTTACGCCACTTATCGCGATCGACCTCTTGCAGTGCCTCGAAATCCTCACGCGAGAAGTCGAGTCCAGTCCAGTGAATGTCTTCAAAGTAAGGAGTCCAACCAATCGGAGTCTCCTTGCCCTGCGCGCGTCCGTGTACGCGATCGACGATCCACTTGAGGATGCGCATGTTTTCTCCGTAGCCGGGCCAGATGAACTTGCCATCGGCAGACTTGCGGAACCAGTTGACGTGGAAGATGCGCGGGGTGACCGAGAGCGAGCGCTGCATCTTGATCCAGTGACGGAAGTAGTCGCCCATGTGATAGCCGCAGAACGGGAGCATGGCCATGGGATCGCGGCGAACAACGCCGGTTGCTCCGGCAGCCGCGGCCGTGGTTTCAGAGCCCATGGTTGCGCCAATGTACACGCCATCCGACCAGTTGAATGCCTGAAACACCAGCGGGATGGTTGAGGGACGGCGTCCGCCGAAGATGAAGGCTTGAATAGGAACGCCTTGCGGCGACTCCCAGTCAGGATCGATGCTGGGGCACTGGGATGCGGGAGCGGTGAACCGTCCGTTGGGATGGGCCACTGTTTTTCCGCTGGCCTTGCCGATCTCGGGAGTCCAGCGCTCGCCGCGCCAGTCAATGCACTCGGCAGGCGGCTCGTCGGTCATGCCTTCCCACCACACGCCGCCTTCAGGCGTAAGACCCACGTTGGTGAAGATGGTGTTTCTGGTCAACGTGGACATCGCGTTGGGGTTCGTCTTGTCTGAGGTTCCCGGCGCTACGCCAAAGAATCCAGCTTCAGGATTAATGGCGCGAAGCATTCCATTTTCGTCGGGCTTGATCCAGGCAATATCGTCGCCCACCGTGCTCACCTTCCAGCCATCGAACCCGGCCGGAGGAATGAGCATGGCAAGATTTGTTTTGCCGCAGGAAGACGGAAACGCCGCGGCGACGTAGGTCTTCTCGCCCTGCGGCGACTCGATGCCGAGGATGAGCATGTGCTCGGCCATCCAGCCTTCGTCGCGGGCAATGTTTGAGGCGATGCGCAGCGCAAAGCACTTTTTGCCGAGCAGCGCATTTCCGCCGTAACCCGATCCGTAGCTCCAGATCTCGCGGGTCTCAGGGAAGTGCACAATGTACTTTTCTTTATTGCAGGGCCAGGAGACATCTTTCTGGCCTGGTTCCAAAGGCGCTCCCACCGAATGCAGGCATGGCACAACCCGTTTTTCGTCCTTGTCGATTTCCTTGAGGACCGGCGTACCGATGCGTGCCATGATGCGCATGTTCACGACGACATAAGGCGAATCGGTAAGCTCAACACCGAGCTGCGACATGGGACTGCCGACTGGACCCATTGAAAAGGGGAGCACATACATGGTGCGCCCTTTCATGCAGCCGCTGAAAAGCTCCTTCAGCTTTTTCCGCATGGCGTAGGGGTCTTCCCAGTTATTCATGGGACCGGCGCTGTCTTTCGAGAGCGAGCAGATGTAAGTTCGATCTTCAACGCGAGCCACATCGCTGGGATCGGTGCGTGCATAAAAGCAGCCAGGCCAAGCGGTCTGATTAAGACGGGTAAAAGTTCCGGCATCCACAAGCGTGTTGCAGAGCTGGTTATATTCGGCATCGGACCCATCGACCCAGTGAATTGCATCGGGCTGTGTGAGGTCGGCCATCTTCTCCACCCAACGGATTAAATGCTGGTTGGTGGACGGATGATGGGAGGTTCTCGCGATCAAAGAAGTGCCTCCTAAGATTTGTGATTGTATGAAAATAAGGTAGCACCTTGACCGGCTTTTAACCTAAATTCCGGTAGATTTCGTTCGCGAACACAGCATCGCGCGGCCCGGGAGATGGCCGGGACCGCGAGGCATAAAAGGCGAAAAAACCCAGTAAAACCGCTGTTTTTGAATGATTTACCCGCGAGAAGACTGGCCCGCGAATGCCGGCCTGCGCCACGAGGCCGGGCGCTGGTTCTTCTACTGTCCTATTGTGTGACAAGTTGCTCCAATGTAGTTGCCGAGGGTCTGAATCGTACGCCGGCGCGCCGAGCGGACCAGCGGGAATTAACCCGATTGACTGGGTTGCTGCCTGCCTGAGTGGCGGCCGTCTCACGCCCATGCCACCTCCGCTGCCGCGCGCGATACGATGGATCGTGGGAGCCCACGAAATGCCAACAATTCTCGACGGCGCTACGATTGCCGCCGCCATCAAGCAGGAAGTCGCTGAAGAAGTCCGCGCCCTTGCCGCGCGCGGTGTTCGTCCAGGCCTGGCCGCGGTGCTGGTCGGCAATGTCGCCGCCTCTGAGATCTACGTTCGCAACAAGGTGCTGGCCTGCGAGGAACTGGGCATCTACAGCGAACTGATCACGCCACCGGCGGAGATTACAACTGCGGCCATGCTTGACCTGGTATCCGCGCTTAACTCTCGCGACGACATCGATGGAATCCTCATCCAGTTGCCGCTTCCCGCGCACGTTGACGCCAAGGCGCTGCTTGACGCCGTGGCTCCCGAGAAGGATGTGGACGGATTTCATC
>Ga0302320_10021249_pt1 | contig 12894 bp, 6 predicted proteins | sample Bog_T0_3_FD_202130 | JGI IMG/M metagenome (GOLD analysis project Ga0302320, IMG submission 202130) | Peat permafrost microbial communities from Stordalen Mire near Abisko, Sweden - Bog_T0_3 | ecosystem: Environmental > Terrestrial > Soil > Wetlands > Peat | place: Sweden: Abisko, Stordalen Mire...
GCGCCTGCGCCAGCGCATTCCATGCAATCGATCGCCCCTGCGTTGCAATCTTGCCGGTCGGCATCGTTCCGCCCAGCGATGTCTGCACATCGAAGCGCTTGAAGGCGTATCCGCCCGCAAGCGTAGGTCCCCACGTGTCGGTGGTCGCGCCGTTCTTATACGTGCCGGTCGCAAAGCTGTGGTTCAACAACGCCGCCACATCGAAGTTGCCATGCTTCGCGTTGCCTGATGCAATGCGCATCTTCACCAGCGTCGCGGTGTCGCCCAGGCCGTTTACCGCGCTGCTGTTGTGTTGAATGTACGCGGGAGGCACCCAGTCGAACTCGAACCTGTTCCCGCTGATTACGCCAAAGCCGCGGCCGTTGCCGTAGTTCACCGTCTGCGTGCGTGCCGCCGTGTACTCGTTCGAAAACGATGCCCGTGCAAATTGCAGCAATCTTGGATCGCATTCCACCAGCGGCGTAATCCATGCCGGCTGCAATGCGGCCATCTTGCTGTTGTGCGATGTAAATCGCTCCGCATACGATTCCTGTCCCGCTGCCGCACACGCTGAACAGGCCAGGCCCGCCGCCAAAATCAAAGCCGAAATGGTTCGTTGAATGTTCACAGGCTGATCCCTTCTTGTAGCAGTTCGTGCCCGCGCAAAAAGTGATCTGCGACACCAAAGTCGATGCGGCGGCAGGTGACACTCTTGCAAAGTTCAAAGAATTGCCCTGCCTTGCTCTTCGGCAAGGCCAACGGCAGCCCGAGGCAAACCAGTCTGGTCGTGAGGTACAGGAGTAATGCTTCGGGTGTGTTTCAAAAAAACAATCGTTTCAAAAAAACCGAGTGTGTCTCAAAAACCCGCACTGTTATCCAGCCAGGCACTTGCCTTGTGTCAGGGCATGACTTCAGTCGTGCCGAAAACACCAGGGTGAACAAGGGGTTTTAACCCCTGAGGGACTGCACCAAGATTCGACAGTCATGTTCGAAACACGCCCTGGAAGCCTTTGATCTTTTGCGGGTCAACCAGGGTTTTTGAAAGCTTGTTGTGGTCCAAAGTTTCGGTGCCCCATCCATCAAGCGCACTTTGCTTGATGGGTGGGAAGCCAGGGTGCCGACGGTGAATGTTCTTGCGGGTGCCTATCCTTTTCACGCACGCGAAAAGGGTGCGAGGGCCAAGCCGCCACGCTATACTGCCAGCCATGCAAGCCATCCGGCTCACTCTGCTCATCGCCTTCGCAGCCCATGCCGCAGCCCAATCCCCAGCCCCCGCGCCGATGCAGGGTCAATCCCAGCCGCAACCAATCTGGCAGATGCAGGATTCCGGCACCACCGCCGGCCTGCGCGGCATCGACAACGTCGACGGATCTGTAGCCTGGGCCAGCGGCACCGGCGGGGTTGTGCTGAAAACCACCGACGGCGGCCAGCACTGGCAGAAGTGCGCCATCCCCGATGCCGCCACCGACGGCGCAACGCTGGACTTTCGCGGCGTGCAGGCCTGGGACGCACACACTGCGATAGTCATGGCCTCCGGCCCCGGCGAAAAAAGCCGCCTCTACAAAACCACCGACGGATGCAAAAGTTGGGTCGTCTTGCTGAGCAATGAAGATAAAGACGGATTCTGGGATGCGCTAAGGCTGTGGACGCAAACGGATGGTTTCCTCGCTGGCGACCCCGTCGATGGACACCCATTCCTATCGGAATTCACCAGCTGGAATGGCGTCGTTCTCGACAATACCCTTTACGATCTCAACGCGACTAAAGGCGAGGGTGCCTTTGCAGCAAGCAACTCCAGCATCGCTCTTGCTCCCTTCCGCACTCGAGATGGAGCGTCTCGGGAAGCGTGGCTTGCAACCGGAGGGGTGAGTGGTTCGAGGGTGATCCATTATCAACATTTCAACGGAGGAGAACCTGAAAGATGTTCGACTTCAATTGCAGCCGTAGGAATATTCCCAAAGACCGCGAACGGGGGGATCTTTTCAATCGACTTTAAGGGCGATCGCCATGGCATTGCTGTGGGTGGCGACTACGCCAAACCCAACGACCCGACCGGCACCGCCGCCTGGTCCTCCGACGGTGGCGCAACCTGGACCGCCTCCACCACCCCGCCCCACGGCTACCGCTCCACCGTCCAATGGTCCCAATCAGAAAAACTCTGGATCACCGCCGGCACCAACGGTTCCGACCTCAGCCGCGATGACGGTCGCACCTGGCAACCCCTCGATAAAGGCAATTGGAACGCCCTCTCGCTCCCCTTCATCGTCGGCCCCAAAGGCCGCATCGCCCGCCTCAACCCCGCCACTCTGCCCAACCCCTGATCAGCCCCATCCGCCCACCCTGCCGCGCGCTCGCCCCATTCCACCCTCCTTTTCGCGCCAAAATAAGCGCAAAACTGCTTAACTAAGGCCCAAAATCGGCCTGAAGTTGCCTCGCGGCCACACAAAATCCACCCGATCTGCCCAGATTGCGGCAGAAAAACCTCTACTTCTATGTAGACTACTTTTCGCGCGCCAGCCTGCGTTTCGCTCACTCGCTGACACCGCTGGGGGAGAGGAGAAAAAAGCTCGATCAAAAAGCCGAAGACGGCTGCCCCACCGCAGGTGGATGGGCGGGAAGCCAAGAAAGCTCGATCCAAAAGCCGAAGGCGGCTGCCGCAACGCAGGTGATAAAATTAGACCTAACCGAATGCTTGAAACCTCCCCAGCGGCTGCCAGCCCAACGCCCCGCTCTACGCGGGAGCCGCACTTGCGAGCCACAAACACCGATCCGCTCATCCAGGTCACTGGGCTTCAAAAGTCCTACAAAACCGCCCGCGGCGAGCTCACGCTTTTCTCCGACCTCAACCTCCAAATCGACCCCGGAGAGATGGTCGCCATCGTCGGCCAGTCCGGCGCGGGTAAGAGCACACTTTTGCACATTCTCGGCGCGCTTGATGCCCCCTCCGCCGGAACTGTATACTGCGCCTCAACCAACGTGGCCAATCTCTCCCCTCGCGAGGCCGCTGCCTTTCGTAATAGGGAGATCGGCTACGTCTGGCAGTTCCATTACCTGCTGCCGGAGTTTGCCGCTCTGGAAAACGTGGCCATGCCGCTGCTCGCTCGCGGAACACCGAAGCGAGAAGCACTCACGGTAGCTGCAAACTGGCTCCGGGAGGTCGGTCTGGAAGATCGCAGCGACCATCGGCCCGGCGAACTCTCTGGTGGCGAGCAGCAGCGCGTTGCTCTTGCCCGTGCTCTGGTGAACAACCCTCGGCTGCTTCTCGCCGACGAACCGACCGGCGATCTCGACGAGACCACCGCCGGCCGCGTCTTCGACCTGATCGAACGCTTGCATGCCACACACGGCCTCACCTCCATACTGGTGACGCACAACCTTGACCTTGCCGCTCGCTGCACGCGAGCATTGCGTCTTGAAGGCGGTCGGCTCGCCCCGTTGGCAGCCGCATCGCAAAAAGGGCGTTGCAATGCAGTAACATCAGAGTGAAAAAGCACCTTTTCGAGTGCCAAATGAGTCTTAATATGTAGGCAATCTGACCAGGGAGGCAGTGATCCCCAACAGATTGTCAGAGCAGGATGGAACTCTCAAGGCAGCCTTAGGGCCGCGGAGATCGGAGCGCACCAAGGCTCGGAACCATCCAAAAGAGCTGTTCGACGGCAGGAACCGTATTTCCTGGGGCCGTCGGCGGCGAAGTCAGAAGGAAGGCACGCGCAGGTTGGGTTGAGGCCGGCAATTGAACCGGACAACCACTCCCGCCGATAGCCTTGGCAGAGGGAGAACACCATGTTCGAACGCTATACGGAGAAGGCACGGCGCGTGATCTTCTTCGCGCGGTATGAGGCAAGCCAGTTCGGTTCGCCCTATATCGAGACTGAGCACCTGTTGCTCGGACTGCTGCGCGAGGACAAAGCCCTAACCAATCGCTTCCTGCGTTCGCATGCTTCGGTCGAGTCGATCCGCAAGCAGATTGAGGCGCATACCACCATCCGCGAAAAGGTCTCCACCTCCGTTGACCTGCCGCTCTCCAACGAGTGCAAGCGCGTTCTGGCCTACGCCGCCGAAGAAGCCGAACGCCTCGGCCACAAGCACATCGGTACCGAGCACCTGCTCCTTGGCCTGCTGCGCGAAGAGAAGTGCTTCGCCTCGGAGATCCTGCAGGAGCGCGGCCTCAAGCTGGCGCAGATTCGCGACGAGCTGGCCCGCGTCACGCAAGAGAAAGCTCCGCCCCAGCAGCGTCAGCGCGAGTCAAGCCTGCTGGCCGAGTTCAGCCGCGACCTCACGCAGGCGGCCATGGACGGGCAACTTGATCCGTTGGTAGGCCGCGATGGCGAGCTCGAGCGCGTCATCCAGATTCTCTGCCGCCGCACCAAGAACAATCCTGTCCTCATCGGCGAGCCCGGCGTCGGCAAGACCGCCATTGTGGAGGGGCTGGCGCAGCGCATCGCTGACGGCGAAGTCCCCAGCTTCCTCGCCGACAAAAAAGTTCTTGGGCTCGACCTTTCGCTGATCGTGGCCGGCACCAAGTATCGCGGACAGTTTGAAGAGCGCCTCAAGACCATCATGAAAGAGCTGATGGAGAATCAGAACTCCATCGTCTTCATTGACGAGCTCCATACCCTGGTCGGCGCAGGCTCCGCCGAAGGCTCGCTTGACGCCGCCAACATCCTCAAGCCCGCGCTCTCCCGTGGTGAAATTCAGTGCATCGGCGCAACCACGCCCAGCGAGTACCGCAAGTCCATCGAGAAAGATCGTTCGCTCGAGCGCCGCTTCCAGGCCGTAAAGGTGCCGCCGCCCAACGAGGCCGACGCCATCAAGATCATCATGGGCATCAAAGACCGCTACGAAAAATTCCACGCGGTCAGCTACACCGATGCCGCCGTCGAGTTCGCGGTCTCGCATTCCAATCGCTACATCCCCGACCGCTTTCTGCCCGACAAGGCCATCGATCTCATCGACGAAGCCGGCGCGCGGGTCAAGCTCCGCCAGACCTCGCTGCCTGAGGAGATCACCGAAGTCCAGAAGCGCATCAAGTTCATCGTTCACCGCATGGACTCGGCCATCGCCAACCATGAATTCGAAAAGGCCCGCTTCTACTCGGACGAAGAGCGCAAGGAGCGCGAAAACCTCCGCGCCCTGCGCGACAAATACCACCTTGATGACTCCGCCGCCGGCATCGTCGGCCGCGAAGACATTGAAGACGTAGTCAGCCGCTGGACCGGCGTTCCCGTCACCAGTATCAAGGAAGAAGAGACGCAGAAGCTCCTTCGCGTTGAAGAGGAACTGCACAAGAGGGTCATCTCGCAGGAGAAGGCTATCTCGGCGCTCGCTCGCGCCATTCGCCGGTCTCGTGCTGGATTGAAATCCCCGCACCGTCCCATTGGTTCGTTCCTGTTCCTCGGCCCCACCGGCGTCGGAAAAACGGAGATGGCACGTACCTTGGCCAACTTCCTGTTCGGGTCGGATAAGGCTTTGATTCGCTTCGATATGTCGGAGTTCATGGAGAAGCACTCCGTCTCCAAGCTCATCGGCTCACCTCCGGGATACGTCGGCTACGAGGAAGGCGGCCAACTGACCGAACGCGTCAAGCGCTCGCCCTATTCCGTCGTCCTGCTCGACGAAATCGAGAAGGCGCACCCCGATGTCTTCAACATTCTCCTTCAGGTTTTTGAAGACGGCCAGTTGACTGACGGCCTCGGCAACACGGTCGATTTCAAGAATGTGATCCTCATCATGACCTCGAATATCGGCGCGCGCCACCTGATGAAGAAGCAGGGCCTCGGCTTCCAAAGCGACCGCGAAGATATCGTCAGCGACAAGGTTGAAGAGCTCGTCAAGCAAGAAGTCAAGAAAACCTTCAATCCTGAATTCTTGAACAGACTCGATGAGGTCATTCTCTTCCAGTCGCTCAGCGATGCGGACCTGATTCAGATCGTCGAACTGCTTGTCCAGAGTTTGAACGCCAACCTGGCGCAGAAGTCCATCACCATCTCCGTCACCGAGGAAGCCAAGAAGTGGATCCTCGAAAAGACCCTCGTCGACCGCAGCTACGGCGCCCGGCCCCTGCGGAGAGCGTTGCAGCGTTACGTTGAAGATCCTCTGTCAGAAGCGTTGATCGCCGGCCACATCTCCGAGCGCCCAGCCTTCCTTGAGGTCTACCTCGAAGGCAGTCAGCTCTTCTACCGCCCCGTCAGCGCCGATGAGAATGTCAGCGACGAAAAAGCCGCCGGCATCCTCCTCTTCAGCGCCTAAACGTGGGCACGTAGCGACACTCCAACAAAGCAGCCCCTGCTCATGAGCAGGGGCTGCTTTGTTGCGCGTGGTTGCACCCCCCAAGAGCGCCTGTCATCGTTGAGCCAAGCGATCGTCGGCGGGGTCGAAGGATCAGCGTTTACTTCGAATGATTTCAACAATCAACCGCGGATTCACCTCACGGGAGGCCGGCTCGGAAGTTTCGTGGAAGCACGGTCTCACCAAACGCGATTCCAATGCAACCGGCGCTCTTAACGGTTCACCTGGGCTGCACTTCAACTGGCTCCGCAAGTTTGACTTCCTTGGTGTGCACAGGAACCAGCACGCTTTGGCCCTTTGCCAGGTAGGGCGCCATTGCCTCGCGCCGACCCCACTCCAGCGACCACCCATCTTGAATGGCTACCAGGATGTAGGAGCCGGCAATGACGCGCTGGAATTCGAAGCTTCCATCCGAATCGCTCTGGTTGATCCGCGAATCCTCCTGGCCTGGAGTTGGGCGAGCCGGCACCAGGACCAGCAGCACACCGGAGGCAGGTTTCCCATCCAACGTTGCAAGGCCATTGACTGAAGCAATCGATTCTGCAACCTTTGCTGAAACAGTCACGGGCTCGCTGCCAATTTTCAAGAGATGTCCATTCGCGGTTGCGCCCGTAGCCGTCAGTTGCATAATGTCCATCGAAAAGCCCGTCGCATTTGCCGTCACTTCATACGTCCCCGCCTGCATGGGCTGCAGCTTGAAGCTGCCGTCTGGTGAAGTATGCGCCATGAGCTGTTCATTGGTTTGTTTAGACGTGAAATCGAGAGTCAGATCAGGCGGCAGAGCGCCTTCCCCGGCCATCGCCGCTTTTCCTGAAACCTCCACAAGGGGTACTGCGGATGACGGGTCCAGATTCACTCGATCCGATGAAGCATCGAGGCTCATCGACCGCCCCGGCTGGCCATTCTGGCCATTCAGCACAACTTCGTATTGGCCCGGCGCCACGCCAGAGAGCTCCATGGTGATGCCTGAATTTGGATTGCGGGGATCACTGCGGTTCATGGTGGTGCCGGCCATGGGAACGTAATCGGAGTTCCCGAAAACATCCTGGCGAACCTGAGGCATACTGAAGCCTTGATTTGGGCCGGCTGGCTGGGCCTGGTATACGATGTGAATCGCCGGCACCGGATGAAGCGTGAGGTCTGCCTGCACCCGATCACCGGGATTCACGGTGATCGGCGAGGCAGCGTTGGCGTCGATCACATCAGGATAGTAGGTGAGCGGATAAGCGACATCGAGCGGCGAACGCGGCAGGTTTTCAATAGGATTGCCCATTGGATCGCGCGATTGCCTGCGGGTGGCATACCATGGGGTTCCGGTGACTGCCATGTAATAACTGCCCGGAGCCAGGCCGGATATCTGGTAAAAGCCCGCGCCGTCACTGATCGTTGAATTCGCTCGTACCATCCTGCCGGTACCGCTGGCCGCGTCTACGCGAAAGAGCGCAACCCGCGCCTGCCCGACAGGATCGCCCGAGTCTTCGCTGACGGTGCCGTAAATCGAGCACTGCGGCTGAAGCATGAACTTCAAATCGGTGGAGTTGAGACCCTCGCCGGTAAGAATGGCGGTGAACATCCCAGGCGGATGTTGTTCGAATGCGCTGGCGATGTAGCCGCGATGCGACGCGCGCAATGCATACTTGCCGTCGGGGAGATTCGAGAATGAAAAGCGGCCTTCCGCATCGGTCTCCATTTCACTGGTAAGCTGGCGCTGATGAGCCTCGGCCAAAGTGACGGTCGCACCTTCGATAGGCTGACCTGTCTTTGCGTTCAACAACACTCCGCTGATGACGCGATTGCCGGTTGGCTTTTGAACAGGCTCCGATTGCGCGCAGAGATGATTTGGATACGAAAAGAGCGTCGCAAAAGCGCACAACGCAGCCAGAGCTACAAATGCCCTGAGCAGGTTCCGATTGTTATTCCGATTCCGTATCAAGGTGCAGATCCTTCTTGGGCCGACTCCTCAGTTTTAAACACATCTAACTGCACGGATGCGGTTGCGCCTGGCTCCACCGTTACGGTCTGACCGTGCGTAGACCATCGCGCCATCGCGGCAGGGTCGTCCAGGTCAATCTCTTCTGGCTGATCAAGCGCGATCACCCGATAAGTGCCTGGCGCAAGATTGCTAAACATCAAGCGGCCTGAATCCTGCGTGAATGTCATCGACATTTGCGAAGAACTGGGGAACAAAGGAATGGCATAGGCAAAGATCAGGCTGGTCTGGCCGTCCCCCGAGCCGGGCGTGGAGCCAGGCTGCGACGAAAGATCGATGGTTCCGCTGATCTGGCCGCCGTTGTTGCTCAGATCGATCTCGATCGGCGCGGTTGCACCGCCGGGTCCGATCACCAGCGGCTCGCGCGCCAGGTCAACGCCGCCAGAGCTGATCGATGAAACATAGCCTTGAAAGGTGAAGGTCTGCACCCAGTAACGTCCTGGCAACACGTTGGTCATCTCAAAGAGATTGCTGTCGGACGAGCCGGCAGGGTGTTGCAGGTTCTGGCCGCCCATGTTCATGGCCGAGCCGTCCGCGGAAACCAGGTTGATGTTGAGTCCAGGGTTGTTGTCGTTGCCAATGGAGAGGCTCGCGAATCCCGACACGTTTTGGTTGGTGTTGGGCGTGAAGTCCTTGTGAATTTCAACCTGAATCGGGCTGAGCGGATGCTGCACCAGGCTCAGGCCCCCCAAGGGCCCGCCGCTTACCTGAAAATCGATGCGGCCATAGGCCTGGGTCTTGCCGTTGTTTGAGCGCGATTCGGCGTAGTAGCGCCCGTTGGGCAAATTCGCTTCGGCCACGCCCTGTTGAGCGTTCATTCGCATCGGAAATCCCATTCCGTGCCCGCCTTGCTCCATGATCGAGACCCCGCCGAATTGCCCTTGTCCGCGGCCAGGCATAAGAATTGAGACCGGGTAGAAAGGTTGCCGGGTAAGGGTGATTTCAGCTTCGGTTTGCTGGCCGGGCAAAACAGAAATCGGATTCGCGGCCGACGGATCGGTCACTCCCGGATAGCATGTCGGCGGATAGCCATGGGTGATCTTGTCCGAACCCCTGGGGAGCGGACGCTCAGGAGCGGCCATGCTACAGAGCACGTAAGTGGCGGGCGACTCAAGATTCACCATCTTGAAGTTGCCCTCGCTGTCCGTGGTGAAGTTGCCTTGCTGCATCCACATCCCATGACCGCCGAGGATGCGCTTGCGATACGCGATGAAGCGGATGTCGTCGGCTGCATCGCCTCCGGAAAGCGAGACGTGCACTGTGACGCCGCCCTCAGGCGTCAGGTAGAAGGTGAGTCCGGGCATGTTTGGCCCTACCTTCACGGAATGCGGGCCCATTGGGCTGTTGGGGTTGTAGCCGATGCGGCGCACGAGAATCTGCGTAAAGCCTTCATCCAGATTGATTTCAAAGCGACCGTCATTGTCGGTAAGCGCTGCGTCCGAATGTCCGTCAACCAACGCTCGAGCGATGGGTCGATGGGTGATGCTGTTTAGTACAACACCGCGCACGGGATAGGTCGCCGGAGTTTCTTGCGACATGCAGGCTGGAATGCCTGTAGCCAGCGAGGCGACGAGCGCCGCCGAAATCAGAATTCGACGTGGTGCCAACAAGAAAAACACGGTAAGAATCCTTTGCCGATGTGCTCGGCAATCGTCGAGGGAACGCAAACTGCGAATTTGATGGATATTCTACAGCGGGTCGCCAGTTGGACGGATTGTCATCGGTGTTGGTTAGGGGGCTGCCGGAACAATCTGAAGCCAGAGCCAGGTTGTATCTTGATCTATAACCGATAAGGGGATCGAGATGGCGCGAGTGGCAGTGGTGGGTGTGGGGGCAATTGGCGGCGTACTGGCGGCGCTGCTTGAGATAACGGGGCTGCATGAGATTACGCTCTGCACGCGCCGGTCTGTCGCGCAGTTGACGGTCAAGACCCCGGACGGCGACGTGAAGGTCAACGCGCTCAATCTTACCTATCCAGACCAGGCGGATGCGGTGGATTGGGTGCTGGTGGCGACAAAGACCTACGACGCGGCGGGTGCGGGGGAGTGGCTGCGCGGGCTAGCCAGGAACGGAGCAGCGGTTGCCGTGGTACAGAACGGCGTTGAGCATCGGGAGCGGCTCACGCCCTATGTTGATGCACAAAGAATTGTGCCGGTCGTGATCGATTGCCCGGTCGAGCGCCAGGCCGATGGCACAGTAGTGCAGCGCGGCAAGGTCACAATGAAAGTGGAGCAGGGGCCGCTCGCAGCAGAGTTCAAACAACTGTTCCTGGGCAGCAAGGTGGACGTTGAGCTGGTGGCGGACTTCAAGACCGCCGCTTGGCGAAAGTTATGCACCAATGCAGCGGGAGCCATCAATGCCCTGACCCTGAAGCCTGCCGGCGTGTTCCACAACGAAGCGGTAGCAAGGCTGGCGCTCGAGCTGGTAGCTGAAGTAATTGCGGTGGGGCGCGCCGAGGGTGCGCAACTCGATGACTCGGTGGGCCGGCAGGTGGTGGAGATGTATCGCGGCCAGCCAGCGGACTCGGTCAACTCGCTGTTTGCCGACAAACTCGCCGGCCGGCGAATGGAGGTCGACGCACGCAATGGCGTCATTGTCCGCCTCGGAGAAAAGCATGGCATCGCGACCCCGCTGAATCGGATGACGGTGGCGCTGTTGGAAGCTCAAGACGGGGAATAGAAACCCAGCGTACCGGCTCTATTGCACAGTGAGGATTACGGTCCCCGATTCGGAGATGGTTCCCGACGTTCCTGTTACAGTCACGGTGTATGTTCCAGCCGTGGTGCCGGCCACTACAGCGTTGCTGCAAACGGCCGTTCCGCCGCCACATGCCAACACGCCGCCGAGCATCGCGACGAGAAGCAGCGACATCCCGAGCATTGCCTGCCAACGCCGCCGCTTTCGGGGAATTCCAACCATGACAATGCAAACAAGAATCGCACCGCCGCGGCTGTACCAGGGGAATTGGTGGTGCGTGAGTCGGGCGGAAGAGCACAAGGGGCCCTGAGCTGCAATTGTGGTGACGGTCAGTGTTGCGATTCCAGCATTGACGCTGGATATGGCCACTGGCGCGGTAGAGCCAAAGCTCAACGTAGGCAGAGCTACGGCACCTGCAGGGCTCCCGGTGATGGCGGCGGTCAATGCAACGCTTCCCGTAAACCCTCCCATGGGCGCGACGGTAATCGATGAGATGTTTGCAGTGGCTTCGCCCGGTGTGACGGTCAGTGCAGTGCCGCCAATCGTAAAGCTTGGGGTTGCCGGGGGCGTAACGGTGACCGAAGCTCTTCCAGTTGCGTTGTTATAGATTGAGGCGGGGCTATAACTGGCAGTCAGCGTGTCTGTGCCCAGGGCGAGCGATCCGGCAGGAATGACGATGGTCGCGACGCCGTTGTTGAGAGTCGTAATTTCAGAGGTATAACTCCCGTTGGTTCGATCCGTCCATGGGGTCCTTAGAGTGTTGAACCAAGCCAGCGTTGGCGACGGGCTCGTCGTCGTGTTCCACGGCTGATTATTCGTTGGATTTAACACGCCTGAGCTTAAGTGGCAACCGCCGGTCGGCGGACAGTCGGTGAGCACATCGCTGGTTGCGTTCTTGTTTCCCGCGGACGTGACTCCGGCGATGAATGCGGTCTGCCAGCTTGCGGACATGATTGTGGAGTCGTTCTGCTCCGTCCACGCCTGAATGGGTACCTGGCCGAACGACGAAAAATTCAGGCTCGGATCGCCGCCGGCAAGCCCCGCGACCGTTCCCGAGTAAGGCCGTACGGCGATGTCATTCTGACTATAGGTAGTCCCGGCATTCCAGGCACCCTTTTGCGAGTACTCCCACGCATTGTAGTAAGCAAGTGGCAGCCCGGTGAGGGCGGAACTGACTTTGCTCCAGAAGGTCGGGCTGGTTTCCGGCGTTTGGTTGCTGTTGCTTCCTTGCAGGGACAGGTACCAATCTCCCCAACCATATTGAATGTTGGGCAGAAAGCTGCCGTAGATCGCACCGTCGGGCGCGGACTGTCCGGCCTGATTCCATGCACCGGTCAGGCTCACTACACCACTGTAGAGAGCAATGCCGGTCGCACCCGGATTCCTCATTTCATCATTGAGGGCATCCGCGGCCCCTGCGCTCAATCCCATGCGGAAGGATTGGTTGCCGTTGGGAAGGTATTGTCTTACCAACCCCATCACCGCATTTCTATATTGTCCCCCGCTCGGCCCGCCCCAGCTTGCCGAGGTCGGCGAATCCCAGTAAGTCGCTCCGCCCCATGCAGAGTATCCCAAACCGTCATCCCCTGTTACGGCGACCAGAATATATCCCGCATTGAACAGGTTGGCGTACAAGCCAAGCCGCCCGTAATGGATGTCTGCATCGGTTCCGTTAGGATGATAGGCCTGGACAATTGGATTCCCCTCATGGTCGCCGTACGCCGGCGGAATCCAGACTTCATTGGACTGATAACCGGGAACGATGTTTCCGGCGTCCAGTACAACCGGCTGAATGAGGCCCGGAACGGGCATTGCGCCATCCGTGGGCCCGTCGAGTCGTCCCTGGCTTACATAGACACCAGTCACCAAAGTGTTTGCGGAAGCATCGCTGATAAATATCTCGTTGGTATTGGACAACATCGAAGCGCTGAGCAGAGAGG
>Ga0302320_10021250_pt1 | contig 12894 bp, 9 predicted proteins | sample Bog_T0_3_FD_202130 | JGI IMG/M metagenome (GOLD analysis project Ga0302320, IMG submission 202130) | Peat permafrost microbial communities from Stordalen Mire near Abisko, Sweden - Bog_T0_3 | ecosystem: Environmental > Terrestrial > Soil > Wetlands > Peat | place: Sweden: Abisko, Stordalen Mire...
GTTTCAATGGAATACGGGTTACTACGAAAGCATTCATTCATTCGCGAATGGAATATCCACGATTGAGGGTGGAATGCACGAAGAGGGATTCCGCAAGGCAATAACCAACGTCGTCAATCGCTACGCGCGCAAGAGAAACCTGCTGAAGGAGAAAGACGACAATTTGCTTGGCGAGGACATTCGCGAAGGTCTCACGGCGATTGTCTCTGTCAAACTCGCCTCACCTCAGTTCGAGGGTCAGACCAAAGGGAAGCTCGGAAACGTTTCGATTCGTTCGCTCGTGGAGCGAGCGACGAACGAGAAGTTGGCGGATTGGCTCGAGGAGAATCCTCGCGAAGGCAGTCAGATTGTCGCGAAGGCGGTCCAGGCGTCACGCGCGCGAATGGCCGCGCGTCAGGCCCGCGACCTCACGAGGCGAAAGAGCGCCCTTGACGGCGCGGGTCTTCCCGGAAAGCTCGTCGACTGCTCCTCGAATGATCCGCGCGAGTGTGAGCTGTTCATCGTCGAGGGAAACTCGGCGGGTGGCTCCGCCAAGGACGCACGCAATCCAAGGAATCAGGCGATTTTGCCGATTCGAGGAAAAATCCTGAACGTCGAAAAAGCGCGCTCCGACAAAATTCTGAAAAACACCGAGATCCAAGCACTCATCTCGGCAATTGGGGCGGGCGTCGAGGCTGATTTCGACGTCTCGAAGGTTCGTTACGACAAAATTATCCTGCTCGCTGACGCTGACGTCGACGGCAGTCATATACGCACTCTGCTACTCACCTTCTTCTTTCGACAGATGACCGAAATGGTCAACAATGGCCACGTGTACGTTGCTCAGCCGCCGCTGTATTCGACGCTCGTCGGCAAAGAAAAGGTGTACCTTCGTGACGATCTTGCCAAGGCGAAGTTTCTTGAAGAGAACCCCAACCACAAGAACGACTTTCAGCGCCTCAAAGGCCTAGGCGAGATGGACTTCGACGAACTTCGCGACACCACCATGGATCCGAGTAAACGTGCGCTTCTACAGATCACCGTCGAGCAAGCTGCTCTGGCCGACGAAGTGTGTTCAATTCTCATGGGTGATGATGTGCCTCAGCGCCGTCATTTCATTCAAACCAACGCGAAGGACGTGCGTTTCCTAGATATCTAGGAAGAAGGATTTATGGCGAAAAAAACACCGAATTCAGGAGCGGACACCCCCGACGACGAGGTCGTGCTCGGTTACGTTGAGCCAATCGAGATAAATCTCGAGATGGAGCGCTCGTTCCTCGAATACTCGATGTCGGTGATTGTGTCGCGGGCGTTGCCTGACGTTCGTGACGGTCTTAAGCCAGTGCACCGACGCATTCTCTATTCGATGTTCGACCAAGGGCTTCGACCGGATCGCCCGTACGCGAAGTGCGCCAAGGTCGTTGGCGAGGTCATGGGTACCTACCACCCTCACGGGGACAGTGCAATCTATGACGCGCTCGTACGAATGGTGCAGGACTTTTCAATGCGTCACCCGCTCATAAGTGGTCACGGCAATTTCGGAGGCACTGGTCCGGACGAAGGGGCCGCGGCCATGCGCTATACGGAATGCCGACTCGCGCCGCTGTCGCTCGAGATGCTCGATTCAATAGATGAAGAGACCGTCGATTTTGAAGCGAACTACGACAACTCGACCCAACAACCAACCGTGCTGCCCGCCAGGTTCCCAAATCTGCTCGTCAACGGGTCCCAGGGCATCGCAGTTGGCATGGCGACCAAAATTCCCCCACATAACTTGGGGGAGGTAATCGACGCCACGCTGCATCTTCTTGCCAATCCCGAAGCGACGCCCGACGATTTAATGGCGTTTGTGAAAGGCCCGGACTTTCCGACCGGCGCGCAGATTCTCGGTCGTCAAGGAATTCTCGACGCGTATCGCACTGGTCGTGGTTCAATCAAGATGCGTGCCGTCGCCGAGATCGAAGAGTCTGGCCGCGACACAAAGATCATCGTGACGGAGTTCCCCTACGAAGTCTCCGTTGAGTCCATTGAGGAGAAGATCTACGACCTCGTGAAGAACGGTGAGCTCGAAGGCATCGCCGCTATGCAAAACGACTCAGCGGGCCGCAAGTCTCGACTGGTCATACGCCTGAAGCGTGACGCAAACGCGAATGTAATCTTGAACAAGCTGTACAAAAATACTTCACTTCAAACCACGTTTGCGGTGAACATGCTTGCGCTCGTCGACGGTGTACCGCGCACTTTGAATTTGGCCCAGGTGTTGATCCATTACATCTTGCATCAGGTGGACGTCGTCACGCGACGAACGCAATTTCGCTTACGTAAGGCGGAGGCACGGGCGCACATCGTCGAGGGTCTATTGAAGGCCATTGACATGTTGGACCAGGTCATTGCGACTATTCGAGGGTCCGACGATCGCGCAGAAGCAAGAACGTCCCTCATGGCGACGCCGTTTTCATTTAGTGAGGAGCAGGCTAACCACATCCTCGATATGACGTTGGGCCGGCTCACCAAACTCGGGCGCGCAGAACTCGAAGACGAGATGATCAAGTTGCGCGAGACGATCGGCGAACTGAAGTCGATTCTCGAAAGCGACGTGAAATTGCGTTCGGTGATTGCCGACGAACTTGCCGAAGTCCGTGACAAGTACGCCGATGGCCGCGTGACGATGATTGTGAATGACCCCGGAGAGCTTGGTCTCGAGGATTTGATCACGGACGAAGAGATCGTGATTACGATGACCCAAGCGGGTTACGTCAAATCGAGCCCCGCCGGCTCATTTCGAGTGCAGGGCCGCGGCGGCCGCGGTGTTCAAGGTGCAAAGTTGCGAGACGAGGACTTCGTCGAGCAGATCGTGCACACCAGCACGCACTCATATCTCTTACTTTTCTCGAACAAGGGAAGAGTCTTTCGACTACGCGGCCACGAGATCCCGATCAAGGAACGGACGGCCAGAGGTACCGCGATTGTCAACCTCTTGAATCTCCAACCGAGCGAGAAGATACAAGCTATCGTCTCGACGCTCGATTTCCCGAAGGACAAGTTTCTGATGTTCGCGACGGCGGACGGCACCGTGAAGAAGACCGCGTTCAGTGAGTACGACAAATCGCGTCGAGAGGGTTGGATTGCGATTCGATTGCGCGAGGGCGACGAAGTGGTCAGGGTCGTGCCCACGAGTGGCGACGATGATCTGATGGTCGTTACCTATCGCGGTATGTCAATTCGCTTCAACGAAGACGAAGTTCGTGAAGTTGGGCGCGACTCAACGGGCGTTCGCGGCATCAAACTCGTTGCAGATGACAAAGCGATTTCGCTCGACGTGGTACGAGACGACGCCGACCTCTTCCTCGTCACTGATACAGGTTTTGGAAAAAGAGTCAAGGTCGAGCGATTCAATCGACAAGGGCGTGGTGGCCAGGGCGTCCGAGCCATTAAATTGAGCGCCGCGCGCGGTTTTGTCGTCGCTGCGTTCATGGTGAATCTCGAAGACGAGGTGCTGCTCGCGTCGAGCGGCGGAGTCCTTATTCGAACACCCGTGCGAGAAGTGTCGTCGCAGGGCCGTGACGCGACGGGCGTTCGAGTGATGAACCTCGACGAAGGCCATTCGGTCGCGACGGCGGCGGTTGTTCCTACAGAAGAGGATTAGGCCGCGGTCCGGCGCGCCCAAGCGCGCTGGAGCACGCTGAGTAATTGGTCGGAACCCTGCGCACCCACAACCATGAATTTCCCGTCGATGAGAAGCGAGGGCACGCCGCTGATGCCGAGCTCCCCAGCTTGGTTTTCGTCGTGCCGCACCTCGTCGACAAACAAAGGACTCACCCACAGCGAGGACGTGTCGAGTATGCCGATATCGCCCGCGAGTGATTCCAAGACGCCGTGATCACTGAGTAGAAGTCCTTCGCTGAAATACGCGCGAAAGAGGCGTTCGTTCATCTCCGCGCTCTTATTCTGACTCGCGGCTAACGCAATGAGACGATGTGCATCGAACGTGTTGCCAGGACGCGCATTGGCGAGCTTCCAATTCATTCCCAGATCCGCCGCTTCGTGCTCAAGACGCTCGTTGAGCGAACGGGCTTTTTCAACAGGCATCGAATATTTCTTCGCGAGTAATTCCGGGAGCGCAACTCCGGGATCGGCGGTGGCACCTGGATCCAATTCAAAGGCGCGGTGTCGCACAACAACGTCGTCACGATGCTCAAAATTTTCGAGTGCCTTCGCTAGTTGCCGAGTACCTAGGTAACAAAAGGGGCAGACGACATCGCTCCAAACATCAATAAATAAGGTCTCACTCATGTCTCAATCGTGCCACAACTACTTGCCTGGGGCAGAATAATTCGATGGCGGCGAGAGAGCTAGATGTGAGGGACGCAATTGCTCTCGTTCGACCCGTGGACACAATAGGGCTGGGTCTCGTCACCTCGACCCCGGCGGGACTTTTGAAAGCACTGTCGACGCGAGATGATTGGCAAGACCTAACGTTGAGCGGAGGACTCCTCTTGGGGGTCTTCGATGTCTTCATGCATCGAAACGTCCACTATCGTGCGAGTTTCTATGGTGGGGGCGAGCGCCACTACCAAGCCCAAGGAGCGGACATCCAGTTCGTGCCCTCGTTCTTTCGTCACTACGGACTTCTGATTCAACACCTGGCACCTCGTGTGATGATGATGCAAGGTTCAATGCCTGACGAGCACGGCAACGTTAGCTCCTCGCTCTATAACGGCGCGCACCTCAATGAGTTCTTGTCGGCCGGACGAGATCCTTCGCGACTCTTGATCGTCGAATGCTCGCCACACTTCCCGCGCACGCTCGCTCTCGAAGGTTTCATCAATGAGATATCGCTCAACGACATTGATGTGGTCGTTCACACCGACGAGCGCCCGACGATACTCGCTGCCGATCCCGGGACGAAAGAGGATATGGCTATCGCGGCGGTCGCGGCGACCTTCGTCAGGGACGGCGCAACGCTTCAAACGGGCATTGGGGCGGTCCCTAATCTCGTCGCCCAAGTCCTGGCGAAGCGCGACGGTGGTGATTACGGTATTCACTCCGAGATGTTTACCGACGGTCTCTTCCAATTGAGCGCCGCCGGCAAAGTGACAAATCGATGTAAGGGTCAACACCCAGGAACCTCAGTAACGACGTTCGCGCTTGGATCTCGCGAATTGTACGACTTTCTTGACGAGAACGTGCGTGTTGGATTTGCTCCCGTCTCGTACGTGAACGATCCAACCGTCATTGCGAAGAATCATCAGATGGTGTCAATTAATTCGGCACTAGAAGTGGACCTCCAGGGCCAGATCATCGCCGACGCCCTCGGCGCACGCCAGTATTCGGGTGTGGGAGGTCACACGGACTTCGTGGAGGGGACGAGTCTGTCGTTAGAGCACACGTCGCTCATCTGTTTGCAATCAACGTGCGTGGTTGGAGGCGAGCGAAAGACTCGTATCATTGGTTCTATGTCCCCCCATTCTGTTGTGACGACACCCCGCCATCTCGCGGGCGTGATTGTTACCGAATACGGATACGCGGATTTGCGGGGTCTCACAGTGAGAGAACGGGCGAAAGCAATGGTTGCTATTGCTCATCCCGAATTTCGAGACGAGTTGGCTGACGCCGCCGAGTTATTGGGTCGCTAGATGCTCATAGTTCGGGATTTGGGAATAGAGATTGGTGCACGCCGTATTCTCGAGCCAGTTTCCTTCACGGTGGGCAACGGCGAGAAGGTTGGCTTGGTTGGGCGCAACGGCGCCGGAAAATCGACATTGTTGTCGGTGTTGCTTGGCCAAACGCCAGAGCACTTGCGTATCAGTGGCACGGTCCAACACCAGGGTCGGGTCAGCCATCTACCCCAAGAACCCGTTTCGGGCGGACTCGGTGTAGAGCCAATTGGACTCTCGCACGTATTGTCTGCGAGAGGACTCGATCAACTGGACGCGGACATGCAGCATGCGCGTCACGAACTCGCGGCAGACCCGAGCGACGGGACAATCGAGCGCTTTACTGCACTCGAGGAGATGTTCCGGGAACGAGGCGGTTACGAGGCTGAATCGGAAGTCGCTCGTCTCGCCGCGGGACTCGGACTTGCCGAAGACCTCCTCTTGGAGGACCTCGATTCGTTGTCGGGCGGCCAGCGGCGTCGTGTCGATCTGATGCGCGTGCTCTATGAGCAGCCAGAAACGATGGTGCTTGACGAACCAACCAACCACCTCGATAAGGCGGCCAAGCGATGGCTCTTCGACGAGCTCGAGCGCTATCGGGGTACGGTCCTCGTTATCAGTCACGACCTACCTCTTCTGGATAAATCGATCGATCGAGTATTGGCGTTGCGAGAGGGACAACTTCGCGAGTACAAGGGCAACTACACCAAGTATTTGGAACAAGAAGAGACGAGACGTCTTGGAGAAGAGAAGCTCGCGTCGCACCAAGACGAGCAGATCAATCGGATGAAGACGCTCGCCGACTCAATGCGCGGTCAAACCGAGTCGCGAGCTCGACTCGCGAAGGTTCTTGATCGAAAGGTCGAGAAGCTCGTAGACAATCGCGTCGTCGTGACCAAGAAGGAAAGGAAAGTCACGTTCAAACTCCCGAGCCCTCCTCGAAGCGGCGACGTCCCAATGACGGTCGAGCATGTTGGCGTGCGATATGGAAGTCTCGACGTCTTGAGCGACGTGAATTTCATCACTCGACGCGGTGACCGAATCTTGATCGTTGGAAAAAATGGCGCCGGAAAGTCTTCATTGCTGCGATGTCTCGCCGGAACGCAGCGTGCGCAAACCGGCCTTGTCAAATTTGGCGCGAACGTCACTGTTGGCTACTTCGCCCAGGAGCACGAACAGCTTGACTTCTCTCGATCAGTCCTTGATCACCTGGAGAATGCGACAGTCGAGACTGAGGTACAACGTCGCTCACTCCTCGGTGCATTCGGTCTTAAGGGCTCCGCTGCTCACCAAACACCGGGAACGCTGTCGGGTGGCGAACGCGCCAAGTTGGCCCTGGCGATACTTGCCGCGTCTGATGCGAATCTCTTGTTGCTGGATGAGCCGACGAACAACCTCGACCCCGCAAGCGTTGAGGCGTTGGGCGTCATGATGCATCAATGGAAGGGGACACTCGTCGCAGTAAGTCACGAGCGTGAATTCGTTGAGAAGTTGCAGCCAACGCACGCGGTGCTTTTGCCCGAGGAGTATTTCGACCTTTGGCGTGATGACTATATGGACTTGATCGAGAAGCGCTAGCGACTTTCGCCAGCGAATTCGGTCATGCACCGCGTTCTTGAAACGCACGAGTGAACGTTTGCATTACGCTCAGCGCGACTTCGAGATCATCTCGCGAAATATTCTTGGCGATCTCGCGATTCATGGAACGGATTGTCGCGACAATGGCTTCTGCGTAGGCGGCTCCGCTCGCGGTGAGTTCAACGTTGAACCGACGAGCGTCCGTCGCGTCGCGAGCGACTCGGGCGTAGCCACGCTGCACGAGACCTTCAACGAGTTTGCGGGCACCCTGACGAGTCATCTCGAGGTCGCTACCCATTTCTCCTAGTGAAGACGACGCGCGCCGTAGTCGACGAAGCAAAAAGGCGTCGCTGCGACGATAATCGTTAAATCCCTGGCGAGCGAGTCGGGCGCGCGTTTCTCGAATCCACGCTTGTCGTGCGAGAGCAACCCAATCGCTGAGGTAGTGATGGTCACTTGGTTCAGCGGACACGTTGCGACAATACCATTTATGCAACTACGTTGCATAAATGGTATTGTCGCGTCACGACGTTGACTCAAGGGGGAACTATGTCGAAGCGCGCAGTGGAGTTTGGTTCGTTGATGACGGCGGTGGCGTTGGTCTGTGGGGCCATCGTGACAGGGCCGCTTTTTGGTCTCGGGGCCGGGGCGACGTCGACGAGTACGCCACATTCTGGATGCGGCGTGAGTGTCGCTCGAACCACGACCTTGTCGCTGAACGTCGACGGGTTTCAGCGGACGGTCATCGTGCACACCCCCAACCCACAGGAGTCGACGCCGACGCCGCTCGTCTTGAATTTGCACGGTAGCGCCAGCACCGCGCTGGAGCAAGAGGAGTTCACCGACATGAACGCCAGCGCCAACCAAGACGATTTCGTCGTTGCGTATCCGCAGGCACTTATTCCCGACGGCACTGGATTCGACTGGAACATTCCGAACACGTCCCTCATCGGGGGACGTCCGGTGCCTGCGAACGCGGCGAATGACGTGAAGTTCCTTACGAAGCTCGTTGGGATCCTTGAAGGGAAATACTGTATCGACCCCCATCGTGTGTACGCCACCGGCTTCTCCGGTGGATCACGTGAGGTGAGTGAGCTGGCCTGCGTTGATTCAACTCTGTTTGCCGCTATCGCACCCGTGAGCGGTCTTCGCCGGCCGACACCGTGCCCCACACGGCGATCGGTTCCAGTCATTTCGTTCCACGGATCGAGTGACCCTGTAGATCCGTTTCTTGGAGATGGCCAAAAGTATTGGACCTATTCCGTCCCGACGGCCGCAAGATACTGGTCGGCGCAAGATCACTGTACGACGAAGACAACGTCGCATTTGAAGAACGACGTAATACTCAGCACCTACGCGAATTGCACGGGAGGAGCCAAAGTTGAGTTATACGAGATCATCGGCGAAGGTCACGAATGGCCAGGTGGACCTACGTTGCCCTCGGGATTGACCTCAATTCTTGGGCCCCAATCATCGGCGATCAACGCGAACTCGACGATGTGGTCATTCTTTTCGAGATACCACTTGTAGGCGGAACTCCACGATCTCCGCAGACTCGGTGTGGATTCGGGATCGTGGAACGATCAATACTTACGGCGTGGGCGGTTTGGGCGTACGCTTTCGAGCTCGCTCCGGTGATGTCAAGGATTCTGCACTTCGTCGCCGATCCTGGTGGGAGCGTTCCGATTGAAGAATCTTCCAGCTCTCGTAGCGTTGTGACGAGAGTTCGCCGTTATCAATCGCTTGCTGGACCGCACACCCGAGGTCGCCAAGGTGTGAGCAGTCACGAAATCGACATTGTGCACCGAGTGCCTCGATATCAGCGAACGCCTCTTCGACGCCGTCTTGTCCAACCAATAGGTCGACCAGACGAATCCCTGGAATATCTAGCAATACTCCGCCACTGGCGAGTCGATAGAGACGTCGAGTGCTTGTTGCGTGCCGTCCTTCGCCACCGCGTGAGACTCGAAGTGTCAACTCGTCACGGCCCTCGAGCGCGTTCAGGAGAGAAGTCTTGCCGGCTCCCGATGGTCCGAGCATCACTGCAGTGACGCCTTCGCTCAGCTGTGCTCGCAGTGGTTCGATGCCGACACCGCTTCGCGAACTGGTCGTGAGGACCTCGATGCCCGGCACCACTACGTGCGCTACGACGGAGAGCTCTTGAGCATTATCTGCCTCGTCGGATTTCGTGAGGATGATGACGGGACGAGCACCACTGTCAAATGCCATCACGGCGATTCGCTCAAGCATCCTGATGTTGAGCCCACGGTCGATCGGCACCACCAAAAGAACGAGATCAAGGTTGGAGGCAAGAATCTGGACGTCTTTTCCATTGGGGTCAGGTCGTCGCAAGGTACTGCGCCGAGGAAGTACGCGAGTGACGTGATCATCTTTCAGTACAACCCAATCGCCAGTGACGATTCGTAGATTTATTTCGCTAGGAAATGTGCAAAGCAATTGGACTTCTCTACCGGCACCGTCACACGCAATGACCTCGACTCGTGCGCCATGCACGATGGTCACTCTTCCGAGTTCGTAGTCGGCATCGACATTGAAGGAGACGTCTCTAGTGAGACCCAGTGAACGATAGACATCATCGCAGCGGGCGAGCCGTGATGGATCGAAGTTCGCAGTGCGATCAGTCATCTACTGACGTTATCCCTCGTGGCATCTTTTCGACGCGGAGCGCTCAGTGAAGCAAGGGAGATCAAGTTGGCTCCCTTGAGAAAAGCACTAAAGGTCGAGAACCGCTCGACGGTTGAGAGCGAACGTTGGTTGGCTGGTGCTGATGCCGGCACCTACGAGATGTGTCGACACGTTGGTCACGCCGAGTTGAGCAAGTTGTCGCTCAAGATATGCTCCCGCTGCTCGCGCTCTCTTGACACTGAGTTGGCGATTGTACGTTTGTGATCCGCGTCTATCGGTGCTCGCGGTGATTTCTACGACGCGAGCACCGTCACTCTTAATTGTGGCGGCGAAGTTTCTCAGTGACGTCATCGCTGCGGGCGAAAGTACAAATGAATTGAACGCAAAGTACACGACGTCGCGAGCCCGCGCAGCCGGACTTGCCACGGGCTTGCTGATCGGCTTTGAAAGCGGTATCCATACGGCAGTGAAAATCAGCGCAACGTTTCCTGCTTGGTAGGTCGCACCAGGCTGGAAGACTGAGACACCATCGCTCCAACCGGCGAAACTCCAGCCCGTCTTGTTCAGTGCGGAGCCCGAAGGAAGGACGAAAGAGGAACCGGACGGCTCGCTCAGACTCGACGGGGGCGTTCCGGTCCCCCCTCCGTCGGAGAACGTGATCGGCACATAGGTGACGGTAGGCGTCGGCGGCACCGGTGCGGTGAAGTCGACGATTGAAAGCGGTTCCGAACCCCCTGGATTCGAGTCGTTGCCGGCGAGGACGCATATCGTGGGGCTCGCGCAGTAAACACTAGAGAGATTACCCCCACTCCCGAATGGAGTTGCTCCGAGTGAGATCTCTGAAGCGTCAGTCTCGCTCAACGACGCTGGATCACCTTCGAATACCAGTGGCTGCTCATTGCCATCGCCACCGTCTGCCACGCAGTAGGTCGTGCTCGTACAGTACAAGCCATTAAGCGTGGAGCCCAAGGTGCCGTACGTTGCGTCCAGCGTTGCCTCGTACGCGTTCGTCAAGTCCCAAGTCGAAGGATCACCATCGATGACTAAGGGCTGGCTGTTACTATCTTCGCCCACTGACACACAAAACGTTGAAGAGGGACAATTCACTGAATTCAATAATCCACCTGAACCGAAACTGGCACCGAGGGTTAGCTCCGTGGCGTCACTCGAGGTCCACGACGTAGGGTCTCCAAACAGCGCGAGAGGCTCGTCGTTTCTGTCGCTGCCTACCGCCACACAGAAATTCATCGTCGCGCACGTAATCGCGCTGAGCGAACCACCTGAACCGAAACTGGCACCGAGGGTTAGCTCCGTGGCGTCACTCGAGGTCCACGACGTAGGGTCCCCGAGCAGTACGAAGGGTTGACCATTTGAGTCACCACCCACGGCAACACAAGAGACGGCGCTGAGACAGCTCACCCCGTTGGAACTGCCGCCAAGGCTCGACGACGTGATTGGATCCTCGTTCGCGTCCGACGCAATCCAGTTCGTGGGGTCGCCAGACACCGTGAATGGTGCGCCGTTTCCGTCATTGCCAACAGCGACGCACGACGATGTACTAATGCACGAAAGCGCGTGGATATAGCCAATTGATTCGTAGGGAACGCCAGGCAGCGAGATCTCTGTTGGTGTCCATGTGCGGGGAGTTCCGAAAACGGGATCAGCGACAACGATTGTGCCACCCACGACGAGGGTGGCCAACAGAAATGTCCCAAGGAGGCCGGACCTGGTTCCGCGAAGAAACATCATCTTTGTATAGTTCCCAATTCGTTGGCCTGCAATGAGGGCCATTGGCATTTCTTCGCCGATAGGGCGACGCTGGATTGGTTGGCGCGCGCTCGGCAAAAGAAAAGTGCCATTCTGTCCAGATCAAGCCTGGGATGGGTGTGGTCTCCTCCGGTTTCCAACGGGAAGATCCGAACGGCGATGGGCATGGCAACGACGGCTCCGGAGAGGGTACAGATGGTGGGCGAGGGGGGACTTGAACCCCCACATCCTTTCGAATACAGGCACCTGAAGCCTGCGCGTCTGCCAATTTCGCCACTCGCCCTAAGACCTCGCAACAATAGTTCAAGCACTGAACCTCAATATCTGCAATCGAAACGTCACACTTGTCGCCGGTACAGTTGTTCTTGTCATGGTTCTAAAGAGTGTTGAAAATCGCCTTGAGCGCCTCTTCGAGAAGACGTTTTCGCGACCCTTCAAGAACGCATTGCAGCCAGTAGAAATCGGAACGCGGATCGTACGCGAGGTCGATTTGACTCGACGACTCTCGAATCAAGGTCCAATCTCGCCCAATCACGTCCGTGTATGGCTCGGACCTGCAGATGCACAGCGATTCGATGGTTTTCAGAAAGCGCTCGTCGCCGAGTTGGAAGAGACAGTGCGCCAGCACGCGGTGAGCGAAGGCTACAGCTTTGTGGGCCCGGTCGCTGTTGAGATCTACATCGATGATGCTCTCAAGGTTGGCGATTTGGCGGTGAAGACGGAATTCGTCGCTGGCGAGGCTCAACCGCGACTACTTGCCAATGATGGCAGGACTTTTGCAATTGGTGAGCAGCCTTTGATAATTGGACGAAGTCCCGATGTTGCTGTAGTGATCAATGATTCCAATGTCTCACGACGCCACGCCGAGGTGTGGCGAACGAGTGAAGGCGTCGCGATACGTGACCTCCAGTCAACCAATGGCACCTACGTCAACGGGCACCGAATCACGGCCGTGTCGCTCTCACCACGCGACGACGTCACCGTGGGACCCCTTCACTTTCGAATCGAGTTGGCTTGATTCACGTCGAAGCGTCGACGAACTACGCCGCAGTGGTTCGTCCACTGCAGATATTGGTGATGGTCGTTGCGCTGATTTTTCTCGCCTGGGTACTTCGCGTGGCGTCGTTGCAAGCGCGACCCACGAACCAGCCAGCTACCGCTCGCCGCCGCCGCGGAGGCGTGCTCTCGCTCGAATTCATCGAACCTGAAGAACGTGGTGGCGAACGCATCGAGATCTCGTCACCGATCACTCTCGGTCGAAGTTCAG
>Ga0302320_10021251_pt1 | contig 12894 bp, 9 predicted proteins | sample Bog_T0_3_FD_202130 | JGI IMG/M metagenome (GOLD analysis project Ga0302320, IMG submission 202130) | Peat permafrost microbial communities from Stordalen Mire near Abisko, Sweden - Bog_T0_3 | ecosystem: Environmental > Terrestrial > Soil > Wetlands > Peat | place: Sweden: Abisko, Stordalen Mire...
TGGCCGCTGAGCACAGCGGATGGCGCAGTGGTTACGAGGCGTTTTCCCATGGAGAAGGCGCCCGGCGAGACCTTGGATCACCCTCATCATAAGGGGATGTTCTTTGCCCATGGCGACATTAACGGCTTCAATTTCTGGGACACTGAAGTACGAAAGTCTCCCACTGCTCCCAAGAACTCCAGCATGAAACTGATTCGCGTGGAGGAGATGAAGGGCGGCAAGCGGTCGGGCACCATCAAAGTGGAATTCCAGGGGCTGGATCCGGCGGGCAATCCGCTCATGACGGAGACGCGGACGGTTACATTTCACGCGGGTCCGGAGCTGCGCATCATCGATTTCGGAGTGACGATTGATCCGATTGTGCCCACACTCAAGTTCGGAGACACGAAGGAAGGCACGTTTGGAATCCGGCTGGCAACCTCAATGACCGAGGATGCGCACAAAGGCGGCCAAATGGTGAACGCCCAGGGAGCGAAGACGGAGAAGAATGTCTGGGGCAAGCGCTCAGAGTGGATAGACTACGACGGACCGGTCGATGGAAAGACGGTGGGAGTGGCCATCTTCGATTCGCCCTCGAATCCGCGCTATCCGACCTACTGGCACTCGCGAGCCTATGGCCTGGAAGCCGCAAACCCGTTCGGCCTGCACGATTATCTCAACAATAAGTCGAACGATGGCGAGATGACGGTGGAGCGGGGTCACCCGGTCCACTTCCAGTATCGCGTGGTAATTCATGACGGCGACACGCAGTCGACAAAAATCGCCGGACTCTACAAGGAGTATTTGGCAGAGAAGATAGAGAAACCGGGATATTGAGTCCAAGGAGGACCTCCCATGACAGTGAATCGCAGATATTTTCTGATGGGCTCGCTGGCTACCGCAGTCGCTAGCAGAATATCGCCGGCCAGTCCCAACGACACTGTTCGGATTGCATGCGTAGGCTTTCATAACCGCGGCAAGGCGCACCTCGCTGCTTACCCCAGGGTTTCCAATACACAGATCGTTGCCTTGTGCGACGTAGACGAGTCTGTGGTCGCAGAGGGAACCCAAATCGTAGAGAAAGCGACGGGCAAGCGGCCGGTCGGCTACAGCGACCTGCGAAAGCTGTTGGAGGACAAGTCGATCGACGCCATCTCCATCGCCACGCCCAATCATCATCACACGCTGCAGACGATTTGAGGTTGTCAGGCAGGCAAGGATGTCTACGTTGAGAAGCCTTGCTCGTACAACATGTTCGAGGCGCGCCAGATTGTGGCGGCGGCGCGCAAGTACAACCGCATGGTGCAGCACGGCGCGGGCGACTCCGGCGTTCTGCTCGAAGCCCGCGATAGGATGCGCAACGGCCTGATCGGCGAAGTGTATTTATCGCGGGGCCTCTGCTACAAATGGCGCGATACCATCGGCCACGCTCCCGTCCAGCCTGTCCCGTCGGGCGTAGATTACGAATTGTGGCAGGGGCCTGCTCCCCGGCACGCGTTTACGCGCAACCGCTTTCATTCCAACCTCCATTGGCTCTGGGAGTACGGCAACGGCGACATCGGAAATCAGGGTATTCATCAGATGCATGCTGCGCGCTTTGCCCCCGGTCTTGGCTATCCCAAAAAGATTACGGCCATGGGCGGACACTATATGTTCGATGACGACCAGGAGACGCCCAACACTTTGAATGCCGCATTTGAGTTCGAGCGCGAGAACGGCAAAAAGGCGATGCTGGAGTTTGAGGTTCGCCACTGGATCACAAATAACGAAGGAGGTATCGCCCTGGGAAGGAAGGACCCTTCGTCCGGCAAGCCGGATCCGACCGCCCCTGCGATGACGGTGGGGAACATCTATTACGGATCGAAGGGCTATCTGGTAATGGATGGGAATTACAAAAACTTCAAGACGTTCATGGGTCCAGGTCAGGAGCCAGGGCCGGAGTCGACTCAATCGTTCGGAAATACCTTCTCTTCGTTTGTGGATGCCATCCGCAGCCGCAAGCGCGACGATCTGACGGCAGACGTTGGCGAAGGCGCAATCTCGACGACGCTGGTGCACCTGGCCAACATCTCCTATCGCCTGGGACGGACGCTTCACTTCGACGAGAAGACTTATAGCTGCATCGGCGATCCGGAGGCGAATCGCATGTTCACGCGGCCAGAGTATCATGCGCCGTTTGTTGTTCCTCACCTCGTGTAATTGCTCTCAAACAGCCACGAGCCGGCATCCTGACCTGCCGGCTTGTGGCGATTTGCTGCTCCGGCTCTTCCTGGCCGGTGATCGGGTATTCAGCATGCAAACTGCAATGGCGACACTTTCGTCACAAGTCCGGCGCGGCCAGCCACGCTCCAGAGAATCGATGACAAACGCGCTTAGAATCTGTTTAAAAACTCACAAAGGAATCGAGGAGGGAATATGCGCGGATAGATTTTGCGGTTAAGTTGGGCGCATGTATCCGAGCGATTTGACAGATTCTCAGTGGGCTAAGCTGGGGCCATTGCTGCATGAGGCTGTTGGGGATCGGCATGCAGGAGGCCGACCGCGCTAGTATCCGTTGCGGCGAGTCACCGACGCCGTGCTGTACGTGGTGAAGACGGGCTGTCAGTGGCGGCAGTTGCCGGTCGATTTCCCACCCTGGCAGACGGTTTATCAGCAGTTTCGGTCTTGGCGCTTGCGTGGGACCTGGGAGCCGGTGACCAAGTCCTTGCGGGAACAGGGCCGTAAGGCAGGCGGACGCAGCTCCACGCCCACGGTGGCGATCATCGATTCGCAGTCGGCCAAGACGGCCTTAAAAGGGGGCGGCGGGGTTACGATGCAGGCAAAAAGATTAAAGGGCGCAAGCGGCACATCGCGGTCGACACGCAAGGCAATGTGCTGACTGCAGTGGTGCATTCGGCCGGGGTACAAGATCGGGTGGGAGCGCGGGCGGTGCTGATGCGGCTGTTCTGCCGCTTCGATACCATCGTCAAGGTATTTGTGGATGGCGGTTACACGGGCTCACTAATCGAATGGGCCAAGCAGATGTTCGGCTACGATGTCGAAGTGGTCAAGCGCAACGAGCAACACCTGTTTCGCGTGCTGCCCAAACGCTGGATTGTGGAACGGACCTTGGCGTGGTTGAATTGGTCACGCCGACTGTCCAAGGATTATGAGCTGCTCCATACCAGCGCAGAAACCATGATTCTCATTGCCTTTGCGCATCTGCTCCTGCGACGATATGCGTAGTTTTTAAACAGGCTCTAAGAATTTCAACCGACTTTGCCCTACTCCCCTGTTCAGCATTCAGCGGGTACCCAATATCGCGCACGATCGTGGTCGATGAACACTGGTCGACATTTCAGGATCTATCTTGACGAGAAGCCATAACCGGCACAAGATAAAACAATTCCAAGCGTTTACGAACCTTTGGCACAATTGGTTCAGATACGGCATTCGGAGTGGGATCGTGATACTGCCCCGCATCTTTCTCGACCTTTCCGCGACAGCGCCTACTGCTATTTGCTGGGTGCTGGGTTATTGATAGCTGCTACCTCAGGCGAAGAGAGGTCAAGATTCTCACTCGATGGTTCCCAATTCAAGGGAAAATTCACCGTGATGCAGGTGCCTTTCTCCGGCAAACTCTCCGCACGAACTTTCCCTCCATAAAATGTAACCAGCGACTTAGTAATTGCCAAACCCAGTCCGAATCCTCCAGTCGCTCGCGCGCGCGAAGAATCGGCGCGATAGAATCGCTCGAAGATGCGCTCCAGGTGTGCCGGCTCAATGCCGCAGCCTTGATCGGCCACGGAAACTGTTGCCACGCCTGAATAAACGCGGCACGCGACGGCAACGACCGATCCGCGAGGACTGTATTGAATGGCATTTTCCAGAAGGTTAAGCCAGATCAACTCGAGATCGGCGCTCTCGGCGCGAATCATTACTTCTCCAGTCGCGCTGAAACCGATGCGAATCTCTTTGTCTGCGGCGCATTGTGCCAACTGTGCGATGGCGGCTTCGCAGGATGAGGCCAAATCGACAGGGTCAGGTCGGTGCTCATGTCCGCTGGCAATGCGCTGTTCGGCGCGCGCCGTCTGCAGCATCCGGTTCACTAGGCGCTCCAACCGCTCGCAGTCGAGGTTCATCAACACCAAGCCATCATTGAACTCGACAAGTTGCCCAGACTTGTTGAGAAGCGTCTGCAACGTCGATTTGAGGATGGCAAGAGAGGTTTTCAGTTCATGGGCTGCGTCGCCCATGAACTCGCGCTGCCGCGTAAAGGCGGATTCGAGCCCGGCGAGCACTTTGGTGATGGCGCCGATCAGCGGCTCCAGTTCTACTGTCGATGCCGCGGCCGGGGATGGCGTGAACCGCCAGCTTTCCACCGAAATGGCTCCCGCCGCGGTGGCCAGATCGTGGAGAGGCACAAGGGCTTTGCTAATATTCCACAAGGTGAGGAGCAGCGTGGGGACCAGAACGACCAGGCTCACTGCGCCGATGGCTATCCCCAGGCGGGTAATCTGATGCTCGATGCTACCGGTGGAGGCGGCATAGATGACCGTCAACCTGGGTAAGGGCAGGGGCACGCCTTCTTCCGTGTCCTGAACGGCAACATCGCGCAAGACGATGGCCCGGAACTTCTCTCCGTGCATTTTGAAGTTCAAGAAGCGCGCGCCCGGAGGGATTCCGCCAAAAGCGTGCGGATCGAAGCCGGGCGTGTGTTTCTCGAAGTCTCCGTGATCGCTTCTGACCAGGAAGACTTCGGCATGCCCATATTGTGATGGCGGGGGCACCCTGGCGTCGTTGAACAGTAATCCCGGCCTGCCGTCATCGGGGTAGTAAACGATGGCGGCGATGCTTTGAGCGCGGCCCTCGAGGAAAACGTCGAACGCCCCCTGGATGGAACGGCGGGAAAGCGAAGTGCCCACGACAACCCTCCCGATCGCCAGCAGAATTTGCGACAGAACCACGGCGAAGATCAGCCGTTTTTTGAGTGAGAACTTCCGCATGGTTTTTCCTGCCAATGAAGAATCAAACGAAAGCAAATGCTAGCGGTTGTCGCCCCGGGGGTTCGCCGTAAGGGGCTGGCTCTCCTGATCCAATGAATAGCCCATCCCGCGGACCGTCTGGATGAGCCGTTTGCCCGCAACGCCTTCCAGCTTGCGCCGCAGTCCCGAGATGTAAACCTCGATCACATTGCCGAACCGTTCCCAGTTGAAGTCGTAAAGGTGTTCGAGCAACTCTTCCTTCGAAACCAGCGCGCCGCGGCGCAGGGCAAGATACTCAAGGACGCGATATTCCATGGCGGTGAGCGCAATCCGGTTGCCGCCGACGCGCGCCGTGCTCATGACGGTGTCAACCTCAAGCGGCCCCGACTGAATCACCGGCGAATGCTCGCCTTTACCGCGCCGCAGCAGCGCTTTGCAGCGGGCAACAAACTCGCCCAGGTCGAACGGCTTCGTGAGGTAGTCGTCCGCGCCCGCATTCAACAGTTCGACGACGGTCTCCTTCTCGTCGCGAGCAGTGAGAACAAGCACGGGCGAGTTCCTGCCACAATTGCGGAATTTCTTGAGCAGTTCCAAACCCGTCAACTTGGGGAGCATCAGATCGAGCACCAGAAGATCATAAGAGGCCGAGCACGCCTGAAACAATCCCTCCTCGCCATCGGGCGCGATATCCACTGCGCAAAGTGCATTGTCACGCAGAATCCCGGCGACATTCTGAGCCAGCCGCTCTTCGTCTTCAACAACCAGCACACGCATGTGCCCGCTCCACTTCTTCACCGATGCCCCACACCCAACCTCACCGGCAGAATCAGCGATCGTGCGGGTGACCAAGGGGGCGATACCATTCATATAAGATCATGCCACCTCTTCCTGCGCTTGTGTGCGATTGCGCGTGAGGAAATAGTAGACCAGTGGGGTGACGACGAGGCTGAGGACCATGGAGATGGAGAGGCCGCCGATGACGGCGATGGCGAGGGGTTGCAGCATCTGCGAACCGGCGCCGAGGGCGAAGGCCAGAGGCAACATGCCGCAAACGGCGGCGAGGGCGGTCATGGCAATGGGGCGGAGGCGGCGCTGGGCGGCGTGGAGCATCGCTTCCCGAGCCGGTGCGCCTTCCGCACGGAAGCGCTCTTCGGCGTCGAGCAGCAGGATGCCGTTCTTAGCCACGATGCCAATGACCATGATGAGGCCCATGAAAGAAGCGACGTTGAACGAGGTTGCGGTGATGAGCAGCGCGGCAATCACGCCGGAGATGGACAGCACGGACGAGGTGAGGATGGCAATGGGCGCTTCGAAGTTACGGAACTCGGCTAGCAGCACTCCGAAGACCAGCGCCAACGCCAGCAGCAAGACCTGGAGCAGATCGCGGAATGACTTCTGCTGCTCCTCGTAGGTGCCGCCGTACTCGACGCGCGCGGATGCGGGCAGATGGAGACCGGCAACAGTTATACGGACTTTTCCCATCGCCGTCCCCAGGTCAGTTCCCTCAAGACCGCCGGTGACCACGACGAGGCGTTGCAGATTTTCGCGGAGGATTTCATTCTGTGGCGGCAACTGGGTCACGGTGGCCAGCGAGCCGAGGGTTGCGGTATGGCCTGTGCTGCTGTTGAAGACGGTGCCCTGGATAGCGTCGAGCGAGGCGCGCGTTTCATCGCCGAGGCGCACGCGAATCGTATAGGGGCGGCCGTTGGAAATCAGCGGATCGGTGATTTCGACGCCATCGAGGATTGAGGTTGCGTCGAGAGAGATTTCCGTCGGAGTAAAGCCGAGTCGCGCCGCGATGCTGGGAATCACCTGGAAGTTGGTGGCCGGCCCGCTGATGGTGTCTTCAATACCGTCTTCCACGTCCACGACGCCGGGGATTTTGCCGATTGCGGAGCCCACACGCGGGCCGGTCAGATTGAGCAATTGCTGATCCTCCGAGAAAATCTTGATCTGGATAGCTTCAGGCGCGTTGGAGAGGTCGTTGATGTTGTCTTGCAGCACCTGGTGGAGCTCGATGTCCAGCTCCGGCTCGGTGGACTTGATCTCGTCGCGCACGTCCTCCATCACATCGTCGACGCCGCGGCTGCGCTTGGCTTTGAGCTTCACGGTAAAGTCGCCGGTGTTAACTTCAGTCACGGCGGCGAAGCCCATCTGCAATCCGGTGCGGCGCGAGGTGGTTTCCACCTCGGGAACTCCGTGGAGAATCTTCTCCACATGATCGAGAACGCGGTTGGTCTCAGTAAGTGAGCTGCCGGCGGGCATGATGTAGTCGAGAACGAATCCGCCCTCGTCCATTTCGGGCAAAAGGCCGGAGCCGAGAGCCTGATAACCAACCCAGGTGCCGAAGACGAGCAGCAGGCAGATGCCGCCGACCCAGAGCGGCTTGGCAATTGCCCAATCCAGAACCACGCGATGAAATTCAAGCACGCGAGTGAGCAGGCGCCCGGCAGCGTGATCGTGAGCCGCGTCTTCGCGGCGCTCCTTCAGCAGCACGTAGCTCAGGCCGGGTGTCGAGGTGAGCGCCAGCACCAGCGATGTGAGAAGAGCTGCTGTCATGGTTATGGCCAGGGCGCGGAAAAAGCTCCCCGTAACTCCGCCCACAGAAACCAACGGCAAAAACACAACCACAGGCGTAATCGTGGAACCGACCAGTGGAGCCGTGATCTCTTTGAGAGCCTTGCGCACCGCCTCGCCGCGATGCTCGCCGTTATCGCGATGCATCACGATGTTCTCAACCACCACAATGGCGTTGTCGATTACCAGCCCGATAGCCGCAGCCAGCCCGCCAAGCGTCATCAGGTTAAAGCTCTCGCCAACCATCCACAGCACGAAGATCGTAACTGAGATGGTGACCGGAATAACCAGCCCGGCGATGAGCGACGAGGTCCAGTCGTGCAAGAACAGAAACAGGATGATGCAAGCCAGCACCAGGCCAATAAAAATGGCGTCGCGCACGCTTGAGATCGAGTCGCGCACCAGTTGCGACTGATCGTAAAATGGCTCCAGTCTCACGCCCGTGGGCAGCTTCTTGCGCAGCTCGGTGACTTCTGAAGCCACAGCATTGGCCACGGCCACGGTATTGCTGGTGGGCTGGCGGACAATGTTGAGCAGCACCGCTGGTTTGCCGTTGGCGGTGACAGTGGTGTAGACCGGTTCAGTTGAATCTTCAACTGTGGCCACGTCGGCCACGCGGATGGGTAAGCCGGCAGCGCTGGTCTTGATGACGAGCTGGCGCAGTCCATCAATGTCGTGCACCTGCGCGCCGACGAGACCGAGGATCAACTGGTGATTGGCTTCGTAGAGTCCAGGCGAGTCAACAATGTTTGAAGCCTGGATGCCGTTGACGACGTCGGAGATGGTGACGCCCGCGGTTTGCAGTTGGGCGAGGTTGGGGATCACGTGAAACTCAGGTACTTTACCGCCCTGCACAACCACGGTGCTCACCCCGCTGACGCGATTCAGCGGAGGCTTCAGGTCGTAGGTAGCAATCTCCCAAAGGCGTGTTTGCGAGATGGTGTCAGAGGTCAAGCTGTAGCCGAGGATTGGGAAGCTGGCGAAGGTGAGCCGGTTGGTGGTGATCTTGGCCGTGGCGGGCAGCGATTGATGCGCCGTGGCCAGCGCAGCGTCCACCAGTTGCAGCGAGCGCACCATGTCCACGTCCCAGCTGAAGAAGAGACTCACCTCAGCGGAGCCGCGGCTGGTGGTGGAGCGGACCGTCAACAGGCCGGGGACGGAGTTGACCGCATCCTCGATGGGCTTGGTGACCGTGACCTGCATCTGCTCCACGGGCATCACGCCGTTATCCACGCCGATGACCACGCGGGGAAAGTTCGTCTCAGGAAAGACGGCGATCGGCACCTGCATGGCGAAATAGATGCCAGCCAGCGTCAATACGGCCGCAAAAAAGAAAATGGTGTGCGTGTACCGGGCCAGCCAGAAGGGCTTGTGACCGCCGGCGGGAGTGTCGCTCGGCATCAATCTTTCTCCCCGCCCTTGCCCGCTGCGGCGGCCTTGGCGTCGTTATCCTTATCCTTGGCGCCTGGCTTGGCATCGTCATCGTTCTCTGCATTGCCGATCTTTACTTTGGTGCCATCGTCAAGTCCGTAGCTCCCGCCGGTAATGACCATGTCTGCCGGCGCCACGCCGGTCAGCACCTGGATGTCATCGCCATCGGTAATGCCCAACGTAACGGCCTTCTTGTGCGCCGCGCCGTCGCTGCCGATGATCATGACGGATTTGCCGCCGTCGTCACCAGTAAGAACCGCGCTCAGGGGAACCTTCCATGCCTTCTCAACCGTTTCTCCGGTGATGGAAACCTTCACCGGCGTTCCCGCCTTGAGTTTTCCGTTCCTGTTGTCGATTTTCAGCCAGACTTCAAGAGTGGTGCTGCCGGGGTCGAGCGCGGGGCTGACCATGGAAACTCTGGCGGGAACCGGATCGTCGATGCCCGGAACATGGACCTGCGCTTCGCCACCCACTTTGATCTGTTGGGCCAGATTTTGCGCAATATGAGATTTGGCGATGAGGCTGGAGGTATCCATCACTGTAATCACAGGCGCGCCCGCTACGGCGGTTTCGCCGGGGAAGAGCGGCCGATCGGTGACGACGCCATCGATGGGGCTGCGAATTTGAGAGTAGCTCACGTCAGCCTGCGCGTCTTTCAACTTGCCTTCGGCTGAGGTCAACTGGCCGTGGGCAGCTTTCAACTGGGATTCGCGCCCCCCGCTGTGCATGAACTCAGCCTGCTTGTCGGCTACGTCATACGTTTCCTGGGCCTCTATGAGCGAGGCCCGCGCGGTGTCAAGATCGCGGCCCGGAATGGCGCCCTCGGCAAAGAGCTGCTTGCGGGCGTTCACGATGCTTTGCGCCAGGTCCAGATTGGCCTTGGCCTGGGCCAGTTCGGAGTCGGCCTTAATGGCGTCTTCAGGAACCTGGGCTTTGGTGGCCGCGTCATAGGCGGCCTGCGCAGCTTCGTAGGAACCTTGGTTGTCCTGTGCAACCGCAGTGAGGTCCTTGTTCTCAAGAGTGACCAGCAGCTGACCCGCTTTCACATGCGTGCCGCGCTCCACGCTGTACTTGCCCACCGGAGCAACGATTTTGGGCACTATGGCGGCCTGCGCCAGCGGCGCCAGGACTGCGTCCGCTGCGATCTGGCTTGAGATCGACCCCTGCTCAGGATGCTCGGCCTGTACCGTTACCTGGACGTCTGGCGTTTCTTCCTTCTTGCAGGCGGGCAGTACGGCTAGTGGAAGCATGGTTGCGCTCAGAAGAAGGAGGTGGACTCTGGAACGCCGCACAATTCGTTTTGGGGTTTGGCTCATGGTTTTGCCAGTCATGGTTTCGCTCGTTGTCTCTTCACAAGGTTCCGGTGATCGTTTGCAAATCGGCACGGGCGGTCTCATAGCGCACGCGTCCGTCCTCGCGCGCGTTTTCAGCAGTCACGTAGGCATTTTGCGCGTATACCACCTCCAGCACCGTAGATTCGCCGGCCTGATAGGCCATCTTGGTCAGGCGCAGGCTCTCGGCGGCGATGGAAACGCTTTGCTCCAGCGAGTCAAGCTGATCGCGCGCGGCGGCAGCTTCGGAGTAGGCTTCATCAAGCTTCGCAATCACCTGCCTCTGCATCGCGCTCAACGCCACCTGCGCCGCCTGGCGGCGAATCTCGCTCTGCTTGACCTTGTGCTCGGTGGAAAGCCAATCCCAGACGGGGAGGTTGACTGTAGCGGTGGTGGAGTAGCCGAGATTACGCGCCTGGATCCCGCTATTGGTCCCGCTGGTGATGAGGGGGCCATTGACGGAAAATTGATTGGCGTCAATGCCGTAGGTCAGGTTGAACTGGAGGTCGGGCAGATAGGCGGCCCGCGCCGCCAGCACATCGGCATTGCTGGCGCGCAGAGCGGCAAGCGCACTTGCGAGCTCGGGGTTGTACTTCGCCGCCGCCGCGTCTATATCCTGGCGCGAAGCAAGCGGCGGCGCGGCCTGCTGCGCGCTCAGCGTGTAGGGCGTGCGCGGATCGGGAAAGAGCAGCACTCCAAGTTCCAGCCGCGCCTTTTCCGCTTCAACCTGCGTGTCTTGCAATTCACGTGTGCTTTGCAACTCTTCAAGCTGCGCCTTCACCACGTCGGCGTGCGCGGTTTCGCGGGCCTGCTCGCGCTCAGTGGTCAGCTTGGTGAAATCGGCCGCATCCAGCCGCGCCTGCTTCGCCACGTCCACTTTGTGATCGGCCGCCAGCGAGGCATAGAAGAGCGTTGTTACGCCGGCCACCAGTCCACGCCGCGCAATCTCCTGCTCCGCCGCCGCCTGCGCCGCGCCTGCGTCAGCCCGGCGCACGGCCGCCGTCCCCGCCAGGCTGAATTTTTCGTCCACGACACCCTGCGCCATGTACTCCCAGGGTCTCGAGTCGTTGGCGACGAAGCTGGGCAAAGGCGCCGAAGACTGACCTGCATCGCCCTCGTTGTATATCCCATTGGGTCGCGTGTAGATGTCCTGGCTGAATAAGCGCGCGCTGGGGAGCAAATCGGCGCGGGCAATGGAGCGGTCCAGCGCCGCCGACTGGCCGGCGGCCTGCGCCGCAGCAAAGGCCGGATCGCTCGACTGTGCGCGGCGAATGGCTTCTTCCAGCGTAATCACAACCAGCTGGGCAACAGGAGCAGAGGCCGCCGTTTCAGGCGCTGGCGCCTGGCCCCGTGCCATGGCCGCGCCGCTGAGCAAACCCGCCAGAACGCCGCCAAGCAGGAAGAAGCTGCTTTGCCTTCTCAATGGAATCATCATCCTCGTGGATCAATGTCCGACTTCAACAATCATGAAAGTACCTGGTTTTGGTCTCGGTCTACCGGTGGCTGCAGGCTCCAGTTCGGCTGTGGGGAGGTAAATCCGGTGCGTCGCCGGATCAATCCCCATAGTGCGTGCGCCCATTGGCGTGGTGACCGTCTCGTCTACGACCCACTTACCGCCTTTCACTGAAGTAACGGTGAGAGTGCCATCGCCGGCACTGGCAAACGCCTGCCCCGCGTCAAAGCTCGTGGCATCGACACCGGCGCCGATCGGCAGCGAGCTCTCGACCGTACCGGTCTCGGCGTTCATCACCACTAGCAATTGCGGATTGCGGCAGCCGATAAGCAGCCGATGCGTGGCCGGATCCATTGCCATGCCCACCGGATGTCCTCCGGGAGCGACAGGCCAGCGGTCAACAACCTTGCGCGTGTGCAGATCGACGACGGCAACAAGATTCTTGTCTTCAAGGTTGACGTACACCTTGCCCGAGCCGTCGGATGCGAGAAACTCCGGCGCCCCGCCCAGCGGGATCGGCGGGTCGAGCTTGCCGGCCGTTGGATCGATATCGGGGCTGAAAGTCAGCAACTCGTTGCCATCCCCTGAAACAGCCAGCACGCGATTGAGTTTCTTGTCGTAGATAATGCCATCCGCGTCCGGAACCGCGGGAATCTTGCCGAGCACGGCGTATGTTCTTAAATCGAAAACGACAATCGCGCCCGTTCCGCCTCCATCCGTGATGAAGCCTCGTCCGAGCACCGGAACCAAAGCTATACCATGCGAGCGAATCTGGCCGGTAATGTCGCCCAGCACTTTGCCGGTTACCTCATCGATCGCCATGGTGTGCGTACTGCGCGTCACGAACAGGCGCTGGTTCGGCGCATCCGTTGTGACGTAATCCCAACCGCCGTCCCCACCAACATGAAATGTGTGGAGCACCTTCCAGTTGGTCTGAGCGGAAGCAGGAAGCATGCTGGCTGCAAGAGCCACCAGAATTTGCGGCAGAAAGTTTCGGGTTTTGCGCACGTCGCTTCTCCTTGCGGTCACTTGAGTCCTGTCGGTTCACTTCTGATCCGGCACGTCAGGACCTGGCTGCCGGGAATCATTCCAGGAGTCTCGTCCTTATGTTGGTCGGCGAAACCTTAAGAGAGCCTTAAATCTATCGGCCGATGATTCC
>Ga0302320_10021252_pt1 | contig 12894 bp, 12 predicted proteins | sample Bog_T0_3_FD_202130 | JGI IMG/M metagenome (GOLD analysis project Ga0302320, IMG submission 202130) | Peat permafrost microbial communities from Stordalen Mire near Abisko, Sweden - Bog_T0_3 | ecosystem: Environmental > Terrestrial > Soil > Wetlands > Peat | place: Sweden: Abisko, Stordalen Mire...
CCTCATACCTACAGCTTGGGCTTCCCCGGCGCCCGCTCGGAACTGGCGGCGGCGCGCCGCGCGGCCACGCATTTGAACACCGTGCATACGGAAATGAACGCGGAGGCGGCGAATTTCGCCGACGCCTTGGATGCGATCCCGCAGCTCTTCGATGAACCCTTCGGCGACAGCGCCGCGTGGTCGAACAACCTGATTGCGGAGCGCGCGCGCCGGGAGGTGAAGGTGGCGCTGAGCGGAGAGGGCGGCGATGAGATATTTTGCGGTTATCCACGCTACTGGTCCCGCGTCGGCGCGCGCTCGAGCGTGTGGAATCGCTTGCTTGCGCGACATCTGCCGCCGCTCTCGCGCCTGGCAACCTCCATGCAGCGGCAATCCTATGCCGGGCTGCCGGCGTACGCGGCCGCGCTCGGCGGCCTCACGGCGCTGCAGATAGACGCGCTATTATCCGCTGAATGGCGCCAGCCCGGTTATGACTACCTGTGGTTCTACCGGCAATTTTGGCGCGACGAGTTGACGCCTTTGGCGCAGTTGCGCTGGCTCGATCTGAATACGGATCTTGCGGAGGGGTTGCTGACCAAGGTGGATCGGACCAGCATGGCGCATTCGCTCGAAGTGCGGCCGCCGTTGCTCGATCATCGGCTGGTGGAGTTCATGCTGAGCGTCGATCCGGCACTGCTGGTCGATGAGCGCCGGCGGCGCGGCAAGCTCCTGGTGCGCAGCCTGATGCAGCCCCGATTGCCGCCCGGATATCTGGATCGCCCCAAATCCGGCTTCGGCCTGCCCGTGCATAGTTGGCTCAAAGCGCGGCCGCAGCTGCTGAAAGATGCGGTGCGCCGCCTCATGGAGCGTGGCGTTCTGAAGCGCTCGGTGGGCAGCGAATTTCGCCGCGCATGGTATTTGTTGGTGCTGGATCGTTGGTTCACCGCCTTTGACTAAGGCACCCAGCGTGGTGTTCGTCCCGGTATCGGGAAAATACGGCATGGGCGAGTATGCGCGCTGCGCGGCGATCGCCCTGGCCGTACAGCGCCGCTGGAGCGATGCAGCGATTCATTTCGTTCTGAGCCGCCAGGCGCCGTATGCGGCCGGCGCGCCGTTTGCGTCCACGCTGCTGCCGTCCTCGCCCACCTTTCACTCCCCGGCCGTGATCGAGGTGCTCGAGAGATTGAAGCCGGATGTGGTGATTTTCGACAACGCCGGCCGCACAGCGCAGCTGCGCGCGGCCAAGCGGCTGGGGGCAGGCGTCGTCTATATCAGCTCGCGGCGGCGGCAGCGCCGCAAGGCCTTCCGCTTGAGCTGGATGCGGATGCTGGATGAGCACTGGATCGCCTATCCTGAATTCATCGCCGGCAAATTGCGCTGGCACGAGCAGCTCAAGCTTTGGTGCCTGGGCCGTCCTACGTTACGCTATCTCGACGTCATACTGCCGCAGCCAACCCCTCAAGAATGCGCGGCCATCGTGGCGCGCCTCGGCTACCTGGCGGGCAGCTACGTGCTGGTGGTGGCTGGCGGAGGAACCGGCCACCCCCGGGCCGCGGACGCGGTGGCGCAGTTCTTCATCGCGTCGGCGGAGCTCGCCGCGGGCGGCGTGGCGACGGTGTTCGTAGGTCCGCCAGGGGCGCAGGAGGCGGGCGGGGAGACCCTGAAAGACCCCTGCCTGCATCGCGTGGGGCCGTTGCCGCAAAACGAGCTGGCGGCGCTGATGCGCTCCGCAAGGCTCATTTTGGCCAACGGCGGTTCGACGCTGATGCAGGGCATCGCCTGCGCGAACGCGTGCGTGGCGGTGCCCATTGCCGGGGATCAAATCGGCCGCATCAAGCACTGTGTGCGGCACCAAGTTGCGGTTGCGGCCGCGCTCGATTCCGCGGACATGGTACGCGCCGTCAATGCGCTGTTGAACGATGAACCGGCGCGCGCCGCGCTCGCCCGGCGGGCCGCGGAGCTACATTTACGCGACGGCATCGACATATCGCTGCGCGCGCTCGAGCAGCTCATCGAGCCGCGCGTAAAGTAGGGCGGACACCCATGCCGCATGCCCTACTGCTCGGCTACGATCTCACCCAGCCCTCATTCCGTCACCGCATGCAAACGCTCATTGCAGCGCTGCAGTCGGCGGGCTGGGAGGTGCGCGCCGAACGCTTCCCCAGCGGCCGCTATGGGATTCGCACCTGGGAGCGTCGCCGGCTGCTGGCGTGGGCGGATGTGGCGGTGCTGCACCAGATCAAGTTGAGCGCCCTGGAGGCGAGACTGTTCGCGTCTTTGAGCCGGCACCGGGTCTTCGACCTGGACGACGCCATTTATGTGCGCAAGCCGCGCCGCCTCGGCGAGATCGCCGACGACTCGATCTGGCGCCGGCGCAAATTCCAGGCGACCTGCCGATTCGCGGACGTGGTGGTGGCGGGAAATGACATCCTGGCCGGGGCGGCGCGCGCCTGCGCCAAGACCACGGCGATCCTGCCGACCTCGATCGACGCGTCGGGCTACCAGCCAAGCACGGCAACTCAGGCAGACCCGCCGACCATCGCATGGATCGGCAGCCCGGAGAATCTTGTGTACCTGGAAATGATCCGGCCGGCGCTCAAGCGCCTGGCGAGCCGGCATCCCAGCTTGAAGCTGCGCGTGATCTGCTCGCGGTTTCCGCGCTGGAGCGACGTGCCCATCGAGGCCGTCGAGTGGAGCTCGGCGACCGAAGCCGCCTCCTTGTCAACGGCGCACATCGGCATCATGCCGTTGAGCGACGATGAATGGACCCGGGGCAAGTGCGCATTCAAGCTGCTGCAGTACATGTGCGCCGCGCTGCCCTGCGTGGCCTCGCCCATCGGCGCGAACACCGAGGCGGTGATCGACGGCGTCACCGGTTACTACGCGCGTGGCATCGACGAGTGGGAACATACACTGCAGCGCTTGATCGAGTCCGCCGAACTGCGCGCGCGCCTGGGGAGCGGCGGCCGCGCGCACGTCGAACAGCGCTATTCCATGCGCGCCTACCAACAGCGCTATGTGCAGCTGCTCGGGCAACTTGCGGCGGTGTAAAGTATGCTGCCGCAAGCAACTTGCGGCGGTGTAAAGTATGCCGCACATGCCAGCGCTGCACGTCTATCAGATTCACTACGCGTCGCGGCAGGACTTGGATCCGGGTTTCGGCGTGCTGGACAACTCGGCCAACGAGCGCCCCGATTGGTTCGAGTACTGGCCCATCCGGCGCTACCTGCAGTCCGCGGCTCTGGACGAGGATGCGTTCTACGGCTTCCTCTCGCCCAAGTTTCGCCTCAAGACCAATTTGACCAGCGCCGGCTTGCGCGAGTTCGTCGATGCCGCGGGACCCGCCGACGTGTTCTTGTTCAGCCCGAGCATTCAGAACAGCGCCTACTTCCTGAACGTATTCGAGCATGGCGAGGCGGAGCACCCGGGACTCATGGGCACGGCCACCCGCCTGTTCGAGCGTATCGGGCGCCCGGGCACGCTCGAGCATCTGGTGTCCGACTCCAACAACACCGTGCACTCGAATTACTTCATCGCGAAGCCGCGCTTCTGGCGGGCATGGCTCGCCGTCACCGAAGCCCTCTACGCCATCGCCGAGGCGCCGGACGATCCTCTCGGCAAGGAATTGCGCGCGCCGACCTCCTATCGCGGCCAGACCAACGTGCAGATGAAGATATTCATCATGGAGAGGATCGCCACGTGGATCATCAGCACGGATCGAAGCTTCATCGCGCGGGTGCGCGATCCGTTCGTGGCGCGCTCGAGAAGCTACAAGCTGCCCGTGGCGATCATTTGCGACGCGCTGAAAATTGCCTACCTCGCCGAGGGCCGTGCGCAGTACAAGGAGGTGTTTCATCTGGTGAGCGGGCTGCGCAAGTACCTGAATGCGCAGCTGCGCGCCGGCGATTGGCTGGGCCTGCGGCGGGTTCGGCCGTACCTCGAGAGCCTGCGATCCCACTGGCGCGAGGGCGAGCGGTAAGGCCTCGGCATGGCACCGCCCCCCACCAAGCCTGCCGAGTTCTGGCGCAAGCGCCGCGTGCTGCTCACCGGACATACGGGCTTCAAGGGCGCCTGGCTGTCCCTGTGGTTGCGACAGCTGGGGGCCGAGGTGACCGGCTATGCCCTGGCGCCGCCGACTGCACTCAACCTATGGCGGATCGTCGGCGCGGGCACTCATTCGGTGTTGGGCGATATCCGCGATGCGACTCTGCTGCGCGACACGATGAGGCAGGCCGACCCGCAGATCGTGATCCACATGGCTGCGCAGTCCCTGGTGCGGGAATCCTACCGCGATCCATTGGGTACCTATGCCACCAACGTTCTCGGCACCGCCCATGTGTTGCAGAGTTGCCGGCAATTGCCGCTGCTGCAGGCCGTGGTCATCGTCACCAGCGACAAGGTGTATGAGAATCCGGACCAGGATCGAGCATTCGAGGAGGGCGATCCTCTGGGCGGCGAGGATCCCTATAGCAGCAGCAAGGCGTGCGTGGAATTGGTGACGTCGAGCTTCCGCGAAAGCTTTTTTAGAGACGGCCCGCCCATCGCCACGGCGCGGGCGGGCAATGTCATCGGCGGCGGCGACTGGTCCGTCGAGCGGCTGATTCCGGATTGCCTCAGAGCACTGCTCTCATGGCAGCCGGTGAGCCTGCGTTATCCTGAGGCGGTGCGGCCCTGGCAGCATGTGCTCGAGCCCCTGTCCGGTTATTTGGAATTGGCGCAGGCCTTGGTCGAGGACCCGGAGCGCGCGCCCCGGGCGGTCAATTTCGGCCCCGCCGCTCACGAGGAGCGCACCGTGGGGGAGCTGGTCGATGCGTTCAGCTCGCATTTCGACGGGCGCCCAGGCTGGACGCGCGATGCGTCCGAGCATCCGCCCGAGGCGCGCGCCCTGAGGCTGTCCTCGCGCCTGGCCGAGCGGGCTTTAAGCTGGCGGGCGAGCCTCGACATTGCGGAGTCATTGTCCTGGACGGCGGACTGGTATAAATCGTACATGGCGGGGGCGAACATGCTCGAGTATTCCCAGGAGCAAATCACGCGCTATCGGCAGCTGGCGGGCGCGCGCTCGTGAAGTGCGTGATTCTCGCCGGCGGCAAGGGCACCCGCATCGCCGAGGAGTCGGGCACGCGGCCGAAACCCATGATCGAGATCGGCGCGCGGCCCATTCTCTGGCACATCATGAAGCTGTACGCCGCATTCGGCGTGCGCGAGTTCATCGTCTGCCTCGGATACAAGGGCTACATGGTGAAGGAATACTTCGCGAATTATTTTCTGCATCAGGCGGACGTCACCTTCGATATGGAAGCCAATCAGGTCGAATACCACGATTGCCGCAGCGAGCCGTGGAAGGTCACCTTGGTGGATACCGGCGATGAGACCATGACCGGCGGCAGGCTGATGCAGGTCGGCAGGTACCTGACCCCGGGCGAGCCGTTCTGCATGACCTATGGCGACGGCCTGGCCAACATCGACTTCCGCGCGCAGATCGGCTTTCACGTGGAGCACGGCTGCAAGGCGACGGTGGCCTGCGTGCGGCCACCCGCGCGTTTCGGCCGGATCGCGACCGAGGGCACGAAGGTGATTTCGTTCGAGGAGAAGCCGCAGGCGGAGGGGGGATTGATCAACGGGGGCTTCTTCGTGCTCGATACCAGCGTGTTGGAGCTGATCGACGGACACGCCACGGTTTGGGAGAGGGAGCCCATGGAAACCCTGGCGGCAACCGGCGAATTGGTGGCCTGGGTGCATCGCGGCTTCTGGCAGCCTCTGGATACCTTGCGCGATAAGCAGCATTTGAACTCCCTGTGGGACAGCGGGGCCGCTCCTTGGAAGCTGTGGCAGGGCTAGGCCGCCCATGGTAGGGGTGGTGAGGTGCTGCCGTGCATGCGCCGGCAAGCTCGGTGTCATCATGGCCGATTTGGGAATGCAGCCTCCCTCGAATGCCTACGTGAGCGCGGACGCGCTCACCGAGGAGAAGCGCTATCCACTGCGCGCCAAGGTGTGCGAGGAGTGCATGCTGGTGCAGGTGGATTACGACGTCGACCCGAAGGAATTGTTCGCCGACTACGCCTACTTCTCCTCGTATTCGGATCAGTGGCTCGAGCATGCGCGGCAGTATTGCCGCATGGCGAGGCAGCGCTTCGCGCTGGGACCGCAGAGCCTGGTCATCGAGCTGGCGAGCAACGATGGCTACTTGCTGAAGAACTTTCGCGAGCTCGGCGTGCCCGTGCTCGGCATCGACCCTTCAGTCGCGGTGGCCGCCGCCGCGGAAAAGCTTGGCGTGCCGACCCTGGTGGAGTTTTTCGGCGAAACACTGGCGCAGACCCTGGCCGCGCGGGGGCGGCTGGCTGACTTGATCATCGGCAACAATGTGCTGGCGCAGGTGCCCGACCTCAACGACTTCGTCGCCGGCATCGCCTTGCTGCTCAAGCCTTGCGGCACGGTGACGATCGAATTTCCGCATCTGCTGAGGCTCATCGAGCATGTGGAGTTCGACACCATTTATCACGAGCACTATTCCTACATATCCCTGCATGCAATCGAGCGGGTGTTCAACCGCCATGGGCTGAAGCTCCATGATGTGGAGGAACTGCCGACCCATGGCGGGTCGCTGCGCATATTCGCCTCGCGTGCAGCAAGGCCGGGAATGCAGCCGAGCCCCGCCCTGGCCGAGCTGCGCGCGCGCGAGGTGGCCGCCGGTTTGACGGCCGGCGAGACCTACACGCGCTTCGCGGCGCGGGTCGAGGAGTGCCGCCGCTCGGTGCTAGCATTCTTCGACCTGGTGAAGCAGCAGCGCAAATCGGTGTCGGCTTACGGCGCGGCGGCCAAGGGCAATACGCTGCTCAACTATTGCGGGCTCGGTCGCGGCGACATTGCGCTGGTCGCGGACCGCAATCCGCATAAGCAGTCCAAGCTGCTGCCCGGCTCGCACATTCCGGTGGTGTCTCCGGAACGCCTGATGCAGGAGAAGCCGGACTACGTGCTCATTCTTCCCTGGAATTTGCAGCAGGAGATCCGCACGCAGATGTCCGGCATCGCGGCCTGGGGCGGGCAATTCGTCACCGCGATTCCGCTGCTGCGCATTTACCCATGATTTTCACCGAATCGGCGCTGCCCGGAGCCTATCTGATCGACCTGTCGCGCCACGAGGACGAGCGCGGCTTCTTTGCCCGCAGCTACTGCGCGGAGGAGTTTGCGGCTCAAGGGCTGCGCAGCGAGTTTCGCCAATGCAGCGTCTCGTACAACGCCGCCAGGGGCACGTTGCGCGGCCTGCACTATCAGGCCGCGCCGCATGAGGAAGAGAAGCTGGTGCGCTGCACGGCAGGTGCGATATTCGATGTGATCGTCGACATTCGCGCAGGCTCGGCCACGCGCCATCGATGGCTGGGCATCGAACTGACGGCGCGCAACCGGCGCGCGGTGTTCGTGCCCAAGGGATTCGCCCATGGGTTCATCAGCCTGACCGTGGGGAGCGAAGTCCTCTACATGATCTCGGAGCCGCATGCGCCGGCATACGGCCACGGCATCCGCTGGAACGATCCGGCCTTGGGGATCGAGTGGCCGCTGGCGCCGAGCGTGATCTCGGCGCGCGATGCGCACTATCCCTCACTCGACGCATCGCCCGCGGCTTGATGGCCATCAGGCGCGTGCTGGTGAGCGGAGCCGGCGGATTCATAGGCCGGTGGAGCGTGCCCATCTTGCGTTCGCTGGGCTACGAGGTGCATGCGGTGGTATCGAGCGCCGGCCACGCTGCTTGCGCGCAACTATCGGATGCTCACCTCCACACCGCCGACCTTCTCGAGGAGCAGGCCGTCGATGAACTCCTCAAGGCCGCGACGCCCACCCATTTGCTGCATTTCGCATGGATCGCCACCCCCGGCGTTTACTGGATGAGCAAGGATAATCGCCGGTGGCTGGCGGCGAGCCGCCATCTGCTACGCGCGTTTCGCGCCCAGGGCGGCGAACGCGCCGTGCTCGCGGGCAGCTGCGCGGAGTATGACTGGTCGCGCGTCGGCGTTTGCCACGAGCGCTCGAGCCCGCTGGCGACCGAGGGGGGCGCCGCGCCTGCGCCCTATGTCGAGTGCAAGATCGCCCTGCAGCGCTTGCTCGCGGACTATTCGCGCGACAGCGGTCTCTCATCGGCGTGGGGGCGCATCTTCTTCCAATTCGGTCCGGATGAATACCCGCAGCGCCTGGTGCCGTCGGTTATCTGCAATCTGCTCGCGCAGCGGGAGGCTGCGTGCTCGCACGGCGGGCAGATACGCAGCTTTTTGCACGTTGCCGACGTCGGCGCGGCGTTCGCCGCCTTGCTGGACAGCCGGCTCGAGGGCCCGGTGAACATCGGCTCGGGCGAGCGCATTTCGATTGCGCAGTTAATCCATGAGATAGCCCGTCAGATTGGCCGCCCCGACCTCGTGCGGCTCGGGGCGCTGCCAACGCCGGACGGGGAACCGGCGGTGCTGTTGCCCGACCTCGACCGGCTGCAGCGCGAGCTCGGATTCAAAGCGCGCTATGCCCTGAACGATGCACTCGCCGACACCATTGCCTGGTGGCGGCTTCGGCTGGCAGCGTGAACACTCAGGCGTACTGGCACCCCATGATCGTGCACTTCCCGCTGGCATTGATCGTCACGGCTGCGGTCGCCTTGCTCCTGGCCAGAACCATGAGCGGGAGCATTGCCGCGACGCTGGCCATGGTCGGCACCTGGAACCTGTGTCTCGGCGCCGTCGCGGCGCTATTCGCGGTGGGCACGGGAATGGCGGCGGTGATCGATCTGCATCTCGCCGTGGCGGCCAAAGAGGCCGTGTCCAGTCACGTGAAGTGGGCTCTGTTTACCAGCGTCGCAGTGCTGTTGCTGGCGGTGTGGCGCGGCGCCGGCAGCGCGCAGCACACGCGACCTTCCTGGCTTTTCTTGCTGGTGCTGTTCGCGGCAACCGCCGCGTTGATCGAGACCGGCTACCGCGGCGGGCAGAATGTGTATCGATTCGGCATCGGGGTGGTGGAACGGGCAGGGCCGTCCGGCTCCTAAGTGAACCGGACGGCGCTCGTCACTGAACCTCGCTTACTGAATCGGCAAGACCCCGGTGAAGTACACCAGCACATAGGCCTTTAGCGCGTCGTTCGACTGCGGTATGCCGTACACCTTCACAGGCACGCCCGTGACCAGATTCGCCGTGAGGGCGGCGAGACCGTTGGCGGTGCTGATGTCGATGGAGCTGACCGTCACGATGCCGTCGCTGCGGTCCACTTGGTATACCAAGGTGGCCTGGCCCGAAGCGGAGCTGACATCGATTGTGGCCGCCGTGGTGCTGCCCAGCGCATGCATGGTGAAGGAGCCACTGCCGCTGCCGAGGTTGACCAACCCGCTGACCACCTGGCACAAGGGCAGATTGGTCGGCGTCAGCACGGTGCTCGCCACGGCCCAGCCGCCGGCGTTGGCCGGATCGTTCCAGACGGCGTAGCTTAAGCCGGTGGAGGGCACCACACCCAGCGTTGCGCCGAAGTTGACGGTGCCGGAGGTGGTCGCAACGAAGTCGGGAATGGCTGCGGTACCGGTGTTGGCCAGGGTCGGGTAGGCAAAATTCCACCACTGGAAGCCGGTGATGGGATTGCCGGCCGGGTCCGTGCCATTCGCCGAGGCCGAAGCAAGATAATCCAGGGTTACCGTGTAGTCATCGGCGGCGACTCCATAGGTGTTGGTGTCCACGAAATTGCTGGTGCTGGCCGCCGAAATCGTGCCGGAGTAAACCGCCGTCTCGATATCGATGCTCTGCGCGACCAGGGGTGTCGCCAACGGATCGACCACGCTGGCATGCACCTTGAATCCGCGCACGAAATTCTTACTCGCGAGGAACGCGGTGCCGGTGCCGATCGGCGTGGCGTCCGCAACCGCATCCTGCGGCTGGCGAAAGAAGAACTGCGTATCGGCATTCACAACCAGGGGGACGCCGATGCCGGATTCGTTCTCGATGGTCACCACGTTGGTGGCCGCATTGACGTGCATCACATGGCCTTCGGGGCTCAGCCATATATTGTCGAAGTTTGCGCTGGCCCAGATTCGCGTGGCCACCAGAGTGCCGCCCTGCTGGTAGCGGGCGGCGATGCGCACCTGCTTGCCTGCCAAGGAACTCTCGGCTGAGAAGCTGGTGATGACACTGCGAGTATCGGCGTCGACATCGTACAAGATGGTGCCGTTGGTCGGGTCCGCCAATATTTGCAGAGACTGCGCCGAGTCGATTGCCGTCTCAGGGTTCACCGCGGGTTCAGCCGGGAACTCTTTGCTGATGGTAATGGAGGTGGTATCGACGGAGCTGACGGCGCCGTACATGTGCCGCAGCACCAATCGAGAAGCGTCATACAGCGGGTGATGGCGCAGCGGGGCATTGAAGTCAACCGCCCAGATCGTGCCGCCGGCGGCCGCAGGCGGCACGTGAGCGACGATAAAGGCGGGATGACTGAGGTCGAATTCCAAATCCAGTGCGTTGCTGGCCGTGGCGGTGACCACCAGCGGGCTCACGAAATTCACCGAAATCGGCACCGTGAGATTGGGCGCGGCGCCCTGCCTATGCTGGATCTCGATCTGATTGCCGGGAATCGTGGTCTGTGCCGGCGCGGCAAATCCAGCTTGTGGGTTGTTCGAGGTGGTCAACAGCACGTCGCCGGGATTGGCGCTGACCGTCAGCACCGCCCCGCTGTAGGTGCCCACCGGCACGCTGACGTTGCCGAGGAGCTCGGCAATTTGATCCAATTCCACCAGGTTGATGACGGGCGTGGGACTCGGAGCTGTGTATACCGTGAGGTTCGCGCCGCCGCCCTGAGGCACCAAGGCGATGGAAAGTATCTTCACGCCGATGGTGGCCCAATCCTGCGTGGAGGCATCGCTGACCAGCATCGCGACAGGCATTGACTGCGTGGTGGCGCCGGGCGTGGAAGCGCTGCTCGCTGGGCTACTGCCGCCACCGCTGCATGCTGCGAGCAGCGCGCCGACTGCACCGGCCAGCACTATCCGAGAAGTTATGGTGAACATGAAACTCTCCTTGATTTAACGATAACCTGAGCGCATCGCCTCGCCGCGTCTGCACTGCAAGCACCAACGAGCGATCACAACAGGCGTTGACACTGGGGTCTCGGACGTCGCGCATCCGCGACAGCGATTCGCGCTCTGGCGCGCAGCCGCCGGGCAACCCCATGCTCGGCACCTGGGGATTCGCCGACCGAGGCCATCAAGAAGCTGGACACCGATACCATCAAGGTCGGCTACCCGGACCACCCGCGAGACTATTCCACGTTGACCGTCACCGATGACGACCTGGTGGCGATGTGCGCCGAGCCGGAGAGCTGGACTGGGCGTTCTTCGACAATCGCTCGCGCGGACCCGTCGATCCGAGCAGCTGGGACATGACTCCGCAAACCAACGATGCCTACAACGGGTCGTTGCGCGACATCGTGTTTCCCGCCGGCATCCCCACAGCCCGCGGCGCTATCGAGTGAACGGAGTGGTGCACAACATCGACGCATGGTACTCGGCGTTCGAGGTCAAGCCCGGCGATCAGCTATACCTCTCCCCGGAGAGCCGGGTGCGTATTTGGTGAGGCCCCGTGTGCCTCGAGATAATCTGCCGCGTCAACGCTTCGGCAGGTGAGCCGTTTCCTGTACGCCAAAGACCATTGGGGAGAGATCATGCAGCGATTGATGTTTGGCGGCCTGATGGCCATGGCCGGGATGGCAGGCAATGTCGCGCTCGCCGACGAGGGCGGCATCGCCGGTGCCTGGTACGTCAGCCCCATGCTGCAATATGACATCCTGGACAAGCATCGTGCCGCCGACTCCGGCATCGCAGGCGACCTAGCAGGCGGCTACAACATCTCGCGCCACTTTGCCGTGGAGGCCAATTATAGCTATGGCAATTTCACGATACCGAACATCGGCCGCCAGGGCCTGCAGCAATTCACGGCGGATGGACTGGTTAAATTCATGCCGCGAGCTTTCGTCGATCCTTATGTCAGCATGGGAACGGGCGTGTTGATCACCAAGGATCCGGGCTCCAGCGAAGTCAATTCAGCGCTGGTGGAGGCGGGGGTCGGTGCGCTCACCGCACTTGGCCAGCAAACAGGCTCGTTCCGCCTGCAGCTGCGCACCGAAGCCAAATACCGCCACGAGTGGATTCAGAACCAGCCGTACGATCCGAAGAATCCTAACGACATTTTGCTCGGCGTGGGAGTCCAGGTCGAATTTGGCGCACCCGCTCCGGTGCAGCAGTCGGAACCGCCCGGAACCGTGCCGCGCATTTAGCGCAACGCGCAGCAGGCGAGCTAGTTCGGCCGGGTGAAACCGCGGCGCCGAGAGCGTGTAACTATTTCAACGCATACAATGAAACCGAGTGCTGCCGCACGTATTTGACTCCTGCTGTTTCGCGCGGCCGGCAAACAAGCCTATGCTCAGCGCCCTTCATACGATTGACCCTCAATCGTCATCGGGTCCTTTGCATGGAGCGCATCATGACTGTTTCTTTAGGTCGAGCGGCCCGGACCAGAACAATACTGTTGGCCGTCCTCGTTCTGGCGCTACCGGCATGCGGCGGTAGCGGTATCGGTGGCGGCGGAAGTTTGGCGACGCCGACTCCTACCCCAGCCGCGACATACTCTGTCTCGGGTCGAGTACAAAAAGGCCCCTTCGCCATTGGTTCGAAAATAACGCTCAACGCCCTGGATTCAAGCCTCAATGCAACGGGGATCGTCTACGCCAGTCAAACCACCGACGCCCTAGGCGACTTCTCCGTCGCTACATCGATCAGTGTGCCGCAGGTGGAAATCCTCGCAGGCGGATTTTATTTCGATGAGCTGAGCGGTGAGCTTTCAGCGGCGACAATTGAACTTGGAGCCATATCCGAGGTGAGCGTGAATAGCTCGCCGACGGTAAATGTCC
>Ga0302320_10021254_pt1 | contig 12893 bp, 14 predicted proteins | sample Bog_T0_3_FD_202130 | JGI IMG/M metagenome (GOLD analysis project Ga0302320, IMG submission 202130) | Peat permafrost microbial communities from Stordalen Mire near Abisko, Sweden - Bog_T0_3 | ecosystem: Environmental > Terrestrial > Soil > Wetlands > Peat | place: Sweden: Abisko, Stordalen Mire...
TTGGGGCGGCCCGATGTGGACACTCTGAAGGATTCGCGCTACGCAAACATGAAGGAACTTCGCTTCCGGGCAGATGGAGGCGTCTGGCGAGTTGCCTTCGCCTTCGATCCGCGGCGCAATGCAATCTTGCTTGTGGCCGGTGACAAATCGGGCGTGAGCGAACCGAGGTTTTACAAACGGCTAATCGACAAAGCTGACAGGCGCTATAAGGAACATCTCGAAACTCTTGAGTCAAAGGAGTAATTGCTATGTACAGACCCATTCCAGTTGAAGAAATAATTGCCGCAATGCCCAGGAAGCGCCAAGAAGCCATCGCGAAACGAGGTGCCGAGCTGGTGGCCAAGGTGAGACGGCGCATGACGCTGGCGGAACTGCGCAAGGGGCGCAAGATTAGCCAGGCAACCGTAGCGGAGGCTCTGGGGATTGGCCAGATGCAGATTTCGCGGCTGGAGAAGCGCAAAGACCCGCGCCTCTCGACCATGCAGCGCACCGTAGCCGCGATGGGAGGCCACTTGACGATGATTGTGACCTTTCCGGACCAGGATCCGGTGGTGCTTGTCGCTTCGCAGCCTAAAGAGAAGGCGTCGCGCGCAGCGAAAAAGGGCCCGATTCGATAGTTTTCCATCCCACATCTCCGTCAAGATGATGGGGCGCTCGGCTTCAATTTGTAATTCAATTGAATTACAATGTGTACAGGTGTCTTTCCATGCCCGCGAATGCATTAGTTCAAACCCGGATCGATCCTGCCGTGAAAGAGCGCGCTGCTGCCGTTCTGGGAGAGATGGGGATTACCGTCTCGGATGCAGTGCGAATTCTGCTTACGCGAACCGCCATTGAAGGTGCGCTTCCTTTCAGCCTGGCTCACAATGCTGCTGAACACGACGCCTGGTTCAGAGCCAAGGTGCAAGAGGCGCTCGACGATACGCGGCCTGCCATCCCTCACAAGAAGGTGGAGGCGCACTTCGCAAAACGGCGCGCCGCCGCGCTTGGCAAAAAGCAGAGGTAATTCATGCTTCTGGAATGGTCGGTCTTTGCACTTGCCGATCGCGAAGCGATCTTCGATTACATAGAGGCTGACAGCCCCGGAGCGGCGATCGCTGTCGATGATCGCATTCAAACATGTGTTGAAAGTTTGGCGCGTTTCCCCGATATGGGCCGCGTTGGCCGGATTGCGGGAACGCGAGAGTTGGCTATTCCCAACACTCCTTACATCGCCGCCTATCGCATCGCTGAGGGCTCGGTGCGAATCCTGCGCATACTTCACGGTGCACAAATGTGGCCCGGCGAAATGTCCGAACGACCAAGGTAAATATCCGCCTGCCCGCTTCCTAGTACACTAAAAGTTCTCCATTTCTGCCGCGCCTGGCGCAGGAGTTGCTCATGGCATCGATCGTTCTTCCGGCAAGTCCCTCCGAGTCGCAGCCCGGACGCTTCGGCATCTACGGCGGCCGTTACGTGCCGGAGACGCTGATGGCCGCGCTGCTGGAACTGGAGCACGAGTACGATGCGGCCAAGGCCGACGCCGCCTTCCAGGCCGAGCTTTCGTCGCTGCTCACCGACTACGCCGGCCGGCCCACGCCGCTCTACTTTTGCAAGCGGCTCACCGAGCAACTGGGCGGCGCAAAAATCTACCTGAAGCGCGAAGACCTGCTGCACACCGGCGCGCACAAGATCAACAACGCCCTGGGCCAGGGATTGCTGGCCAGGCGCATGGGCAAGAAGCGCATCATCGCCGAGACCGGCGCGGGCCAGCACGGCGTGGCCACGGCCACCGTTTGCGCGCTGCTGGGGCTGGAGTGCGTGGTCTACATGGGCGATGTGGACATGGAGCGGCAGGAGTTGAACGTGCTGCGCATGCGCCTGCTGGGCGCGGAGGTGCGCGGCGTCAGCTCCGGCTCAAAGACGCTGAAAGACGCCATCAGCGAGGCCATGCGCGACTGGGTCACCAACGTCCGCACCACCTATTACCTGCTGGGCAGCGCACTGGGCGCGCACCCTTACCCCACCATGGTGCGCGATTTTCATCGCTGCATCTCGATTGAGATGAAGCAGCAGATTCTTGAAAAGGAAGGCCGGCTGCCCAGCGCCGTCATCGCCTGCGTAGGCGGCGGATCGAACGCCATTGGCGCGTTCTACGAGTTCATTCCCAACCGCGAGGTGCGGCTGATCGGCGTAGAAGCCGGCGGACGCGGCACGGCGCTGGGCGAGCACGCGGCGCGCTTCAAGGGCGGCGCTCCCGGCGTTTTGCAGGGCACTTTTTCTTACGTTTTGCAGGATGACAACGGGCAGATCGCGCTCACGCACTCGGTTTCAGCGGGTTTGGATTATGCTTCCATCGGCCCGGAACACGCGGCGCTGCACGACTCCGGCCGCGCCGAATACACTTCGCAGGACGATGCGGCCGCGCTCGACGCAGTGGTAAAGCTCTCCCGCACCGAGGGCATTTTGCCCGCTCTTGAAAGCGCGCATGCCGTCGCCGAGGCCCTTCGCCTTGCTCCCCAGATGGCCGCGCGTGACATACTTGTGGTGAATCTCTCCGGCCGCGGCGACAAGGATATGGGTATTCTGGCGCGCGAGCTCAATCTCCGGGGAGTGTGAGCGCCGACTCCGATGCCGATCCGTTTCGAACATAAGCCCGGCCTGGTTGTGTACATCACCGCCGGCGATCCCTCGCTTGAAGCCACGCGCGCCATTGCGCTGGCGGCGATTGACGCGGGCGCGGACGTGATCGAGCTGGGCGTTCCCTTCAGCGATCCGCTGGCCGACGGTCCGGTCATCCAGCGCGCCAGCGAACGCGCTCTGACCCGCGGCACCAGCCTGGCCAATGTTCTTCGACTTGCCCGCGAGATCCGCGCCGAGCGCCCGGCTGCCGGCCTGGTCGTCTTCAGCTATCTCAATCCGATCCTGCACTACGGCCTTGCCCGCTTTGCGAGCGATGCGGCGGCTGCCGGAGTAGACGGCGTGCTGGCCACCGACATGATTGTGGAAGAGGCCGCTGAGTATCTCGCCGAGCTGGCCCGCGTGGGCCTCGCGCCCATTTTTCTCGCCGCGCCCACCAGCCCCGACGAGCGGCTGAAGGCCATTGCGGAGCACTCAAAAGGTTTTGTGTACGCCATTTCACGCACCGGCATTACCGGCAAGCAGCAGGCGCTCACCACGGACGCGGCGGCGCTGGTTGCGCGCATCCGGCGATGGAGCAAGCTGCCGGTGGCCGTGGGTTTCGGCATCTCCAACGCGGAGCACGTTGCGCAAGTAGCGGAGTTCGCGGATGCCGCGGTCGTTGGCAGCGCCATTGTCGAGTTGATTGAACGCTCGACAGCGGAGACGGCGCCCGGCGAGGTGGCTCGATTTATCAAGGGCCTGCGCCTGGCTCATGCGGCGCCGGCCCGTTAACAGATGCTAGCTGCTCGCCCCTGGCTTTTAGCTTGTCCGGTGGTCCATTGAGCCGTTTCGGCTCAAATCCATGGCGGGAGACAGGAAGCAGGCGCGGAGCAGCCCATTCCAACTCAAGAGCGAATGCGCCCGGCGCGCAAGAGCATTGCGCAATCAACCGGGCCGGAACGCAACACGAGGATAAGGTGACGCTGGACGAATTGCGAATACGAATCGACGATCTGGACCGCCAGCTTGTTGAGCTACTCAGCGAGCGGGCGCGCGCCGCGCTTATGGTTGGCCAGTTGAAGGTCTCCACATCTCTTCCGGTTTACGAGCCGGAGCGAGAAAAGGTGGTCTACGCCAACGTGCGCGCGGCCAACAAGGGGCCGCTGCCGGATATCGAGTTGACGCATATCTACGAGCGCATTATCGACGTGATGCGAGCCTTGCAAAGAAATGAGTTGGCTTCGCAAAGAACCGCCCAGGCGCCGCAGGATGGCGGCCAGCCGGGCCACGGAGCGGGCCATCGCGCGCCCGGGACAAGGGAATAGGAAATGATTGTCGCCATGCAGGAGAACGCAACCGAAGAGCAGATCTACGCCGTGATTGAGGCGATGGAGGAACTGGGAGTTCACGCTCACCGCACCACGGGCGAAATGCAAACCATTCTGGCCGGAGTGGGACCCACAGCCGGTCTCGATCTTTCAACCTTTGAAGTGCTGCCTGGCGTCGAGCACGTTCACCGCATCAGCGCGCCTTACAAGCTGGCTGGGCGTGCATTCCGCCCGCAAGGTACGGTCGTTGAGTTCGCGAACGGCGCAACCATCGGCGGCGAGCACATTGCTACCATCGCCGGACCGTGTTCAATTGAAAACCGCGAGCAGATGTTCGCGATTGCCGCGTCAGTCGCAAAAACAGGCGGAAAGTTTCTGCGTGGAGGAGCGTTCAAGCCGCGCAGTTCGCCTTACGCGTTCCAGGGGCTTGGTATTCCTGGCCTGCAACTGATGCGCGAAGCAGCCGATGCTCACGGGCTGGCAGTGGTGAGCGAGGTGATGGAGATTGCGCAGATTGAGCCCATGCTGCCGCTGGTGGATTGCTTCCAGGTGGGCGCAAGAAACATGCAGAACTTTAACCTGCTGCGCGAGCTGGGCCAGGTGCGCAAGCCGGTGCTGCTCAAGCGCGGCATTGCCGCCACCATCGAGGAGCTGTTGCTGTCGAGCGAGTATATCTTGTCCGGCGGCAACTACGACGTGATCCTGTGCGAGCGCGGCATCCGCACGTATGAGACGGCCACGCGCAACACTATGGACATCTCGGCCATCCCCGTGCTGAAAAAGCTCACGCACTCGCCGGTGGTTGCCGATCCATCGCATGGCACGGGCCGCCGCGACATGGTTGCGCCCATGGCAAAGGCCTCGGTCGCGGCTGGAGCAGACGCCATTCTGGTCGAGGTTCACCCCAACGCCGACAAAGCCTTGTCCGACGCGGCGCAGACGCTCTATCTCGAACAGTTCGAGAAGCTGATGGGCGAGCTGAAGGTGATTGCTACGGCGGTGGGGCGCAGCTTGTAAGATGGAGCGGGATTAACAAGGAAGCGGGCCGGCAAGTCAGCGGGTCGGCGAGTCAGCAACGCAGCTATTCAGCAAGTAGGCGTTTCTGGCTTGCCTGATGGAAAGGGCCGGGACTTCCAAAAAATGAACGAGTCAGAAACCGGCGGAAGAACCCGGCACTTTCGAGATCTACTTGCGTGGCAGAAGGCAATGAGTTTAGCAAAAGCCATATACCTGGAAACGGAGAAACTGCCGGCGAAAGAAGTATATGGGCTCCAATCTCAGATGCGCCGAGCAGCAATTTCCGTTCCCAGCAACATTGCGGAGGGACACGGCCGGCTGAACGATGGGCATTTCCGGCAATTCCTCTCCACGGCTCGCGGTTCACTTTTTGAATTGCAGACTCAACTTGAACTCGCTGGTGATTTGAAGTTATTGGAATCGAGCCGCGTTGCAACCTTAATGGAGCAGAGCGAAGAAGCGGCTCGCATTATCAATGGACTTATTGGAGCATTACATGTTTCTTAGGCATGTCGTTTCGCGCTGGCATGCCGGACCGCTAACTTGCCGACTTGCTGTCTCGCTGACTTGCTGACTCGCATGCAAAAGGATTTCCATGATCGAACGCATCACCATCATCGGCACTGGACTGCTGGGCACATCGGTGGGCCTGGCACTACGTGCGGCGGGCTATCGCGGCTCCATCGTTGGCTGGAATCGCAGCCCGCAACACGCCGAGCTTGCCCGGCAGATGAGCGCAATCGATACTGTCGCGGCCGACCCGATTGAGGCTGCGCGCGCAAGTCAGGTTGTGGTGCTCGCCGTGCCCATCTACGCCACGCTGGACTTTATGGAAAAGCTGGCCGGCGTGCTTGGCTCAGAGCACCTGGTCACCGACGTAGGCAGCACCAAGCGCATCATCACCGAAGCCGGCACGCGGCTCTACAACACACCGGAGCGCGCTGCGTTTCTGCCCGGTCATCCCATGGCTGGCAAGGAGCGCGGCGGCGCAGAGCTTGGCGACGCAAATCTGTTTCGCGGCGCGGTGTGGCTGTTTACTGACGAGCCTGAAGCGCAGCGCTCGCCGCACTCCGCGGAGCTGGTCAAGGGCTGGCGCGAGTGGGTGGGCGCGATGGGTGCCAAGACGCTCGACCTGGACGCCGCGCGCCACGACGAACTCGTGGCCTGGGTGAGCCATCTGCCGCAGTTCACGGCAACCGCGCTGAGCGCGCTGCTTGAAGACGAAGTGAGCGGCGCTCCTGAACTGAAGGACGTGGGCGGCCGCGCCCTGCGAGAGATGACGCGTCTTGGTTCAAGCCCCTTCTCAATGTGGCGTGACATTGCGTACACCAACACCGAGGCCATTGAGACAGCTTTGCTCAAGCTGGAGCAGCGGCTGGCCTACCTGCGCGAAAACCTGCGCACGCCCGTGCTGCGCGACGAGTTTGAGCAGGCCAACCGCTTCCGCAAGGAATAAACCCGTTCGATCCCCGTTTATGCTCTCCGCCGCTAGCTTCATCCAGGGCAATCGCATTTGGATTTCGAATTTCCGCTGGGAACAGTTTTGAAAGGGCATGGCTTCAGCCGTGCCGTATCATGGCGCGAAAGAGGGGCCGGCTTCAGCCGCCGAGGGATGTTTTTAGGATGAAGATTCATCCCTCAGAGCCTAAAGGCCGGAGACTTTCATCAGGATGTGCTTGCGGCACGGCTGAAGCCATGCCCTTTCAAAACAGAATCGTCCAGCAATCTGAAATGCGATTGCCGCCTGCTTCATTCTGCGTTCACCAAGGCAGTCGTGCGCGCGTGGTATCGTGTTGCTGTTGCTTGAGTGCCACGGGATCGCGCAATGAAATTGCCGGCCCGATCGATAAAGGAAAACAGTGAAGAATTTGCGGATCATGGCTCTATCTTTGACGGCTGTGCTTGCGGCCGCCTTGCCGGCGACGGCGCAGTGGAGTGTAACCAACACGATGCACATTGGCGGCGAGGGCGGATGGGATTACGTTACCGTCGACTCCCAGGCTCACCGGCTGTTTGTTACGCGCAGCACGCACACGCAGGTGATTGACGCCGTTACCGGCAAGGTGCTCGGCGACATTCCGGGGCAGAAGCGCTCGCACGGCACGGCGATTGTGCCGGAGGCCGGGCGCGGGTTTATCACCGACGGCGGCGGCAGCGGCGCAATCGTCGTCTTCGACCTGAAGACCTACGCGGTGCTGGGCACGCCGGCCGCCATGCCCGATGCCGACGGCATTATTTACGACAAGGCCGACGGCCTGGTTCTTGCTGTCTCTGGCGACGGCAACGCGCTGATGACCTTTAAACCCGACATCGACCCGGTGAACGGCAAGATCGACCCACCGGTCAAGCTGGGCGGCGCGCCGGAGTTCCTCGCATACGATAACGGCAAGGCCTACATCAACCTTGAAGACAAGGATATGGTCGCGGTAGTCGACCTGAAGACGCGGCAGGTCACGGCGCGCTGGCCGGTCGCTCCCGGTGGGCATCCGGTGGGCATGTCCATCGACAGAAAAGCGCATCGCCTGTTCATCGGCTGCCGCAATCCGCAAAAACTCATTGTGATGAGCACCGAAGACGGCAAGGTGCTGGCCGATCTGCCCATCGGCTCCGGCGTGGATGCAACCAAGTACCACGGCGGCCATGCGTTTGCCAGCAGCGGCGATGGAACCCTGACCGTTACCGGCGAGAAAGACGGCAAGATTGTGGTGGAGCAGGTGGTAGCAACAGCGGCCGGGGCGCGGACCATGGGCATCGATGAATCGACGATGACCGTGTATCTGCCGACGGCTGAGATGCTGCCCCCCGCGCCGGGAGCGGCGCAACGCCGGCCTCAGCCCAAGCCGGACAGCTTCATGATTGTCGCGGTAAGCCAGAAAGCAGCGCAGTAGGGAATCTTCGGACTCAGTTCGGCTGGGACTCGTCGGTTTCCTTCACCGCGTCTTTTGCGGGATCGAGGACTTCGAAGCCTTCTTTCGCGGCGGCTTCAAGCATCCGCGGCGACGAGGAAACAAACATGATCGGCGTGCCCTGGAACATCTCCCGCGCGGCCAGTGCCGCTCCCAGTTGCAAAGCGTCTGTCCAGCGCAGCGTGGTGCGGTCTAATAGCTGGCGGGCAGCCTCAAGCACCGCGGGATTCAGCGGCTGCTGCACCATGCGCGCCGACTCCATACGCAACACCGACAGCGCCGCGCCGGCGCTTTCCGCCGACAGATCGCCGCTCCGTTCCCGCCGCCGGATCGCCGCGTAAATCTCCAGAGGAGTCGACGATGAAATCAGCTTGCGGTTATCCTCGGCCGATTCCATCAGGCGAATCAGCGCTTCAGTGCCTACTTCCTGCACAAACAGCTTTACAAAAGCTGTAGCTTCGAGAAAGTAAAAGCTCAAAGCTCACCCCGCTCTTCCTCGATTGCGTCCACCATGGAATCTCCCTGAACTGCGACAGGATGGAACCTCTGAGCCTCTTCTGGTATGCCCGCCTCGGCGCGATTCAAGCGGATGGTCGTGGTGGGATAAGCCGGAGTCTTGGGGTTGGCAATCTTGCTGGTCATCACCACACCGCGCTGGATTGCTTCGGCCAGCACCAGTTGCCGCGTTTCAGGATGCTGATTCCACGTGTACGACTTGCGCGGCAAAAAGGAATCGCGAAACCACTTGAGCGCGATAAAGGCATGTCCGCCTCGTTCGGCCTCGGCCAGGGCGGCGCAGAGCTCCTTCACGCGCGCATCCATATCCCCGGGCAGCGCTGGCTCCAGATCGTCCTCTTCGCCGGAGAGATGCAAGGCCAGTGCGCGCGGCGCGCGTGCGGCGCGTGGAGCAGCCTCGGCCTCGTCGGTTCGCTCAAAGTAGATGCGGACTTCGTCTTCTTCAGGCGACCAACTGTCTGCCGATGCATTGCGGCGCTTGCTGCGGCCATTCTCGCTGCAAAGCTCTACAATCGCCTGATAGCCGGCAGGCGCCAGAAACCGCAGTGCGCGCACCAGTCCAGGATCCTGTGAATACGCCAGCTCATTCAAAGCTTCTTCAATAATTTCTTCCGCCGCGGGAATGCTCATATTGGCGTCGATACTCCCGGCTGCAGCTCTAGTAGATTTCATGCCTTCCCCCATAAGCCGCCTCTAGCGCTTCTTGATACAGGCGGATTCGGGTGTACTGCCCGACTTCCACCTGACGAAGCAACCCCGCGCACCCCGCGCGCTTGAGACAGCAGATCTGCAATTACGGTGTTTCCCCGGTCCGCGTACAGTTATTGGCATCGGGCAGGCAGTGTCTTCTTGAATAAAAATGGCCCTGAAGAGCATCGGCTCTGCTATTCACCATCTGGAGAAACGAGGTAGCCCTCAATAATCCCGGTTCGGCCCACGGCACGGTTTAGTCCGTTGTTGCTTTACGTTCGTCGGTCCGGGCTATGATAGTTTCGGTTTTGGTGACTGGTTCCACAGGCTTATGCCCTTTGGCGGCCAGTAAAAAGGGGACCCATGAGATCTCTCGAATCAATGTAGGGAATCGCACGGTGGATCGTGTGGCTCTTACCCGGTAAAAGCCATTTTTTGTTTCTCTTTTTTACCTCAACATAGATGTCGAGAAATACATAGAGCCCCATCGGAATTCGGAGCTCTGCCTAACTGCGGAGCTATACACGCCACAGTGTACCCGAAAATTCACTCGAGTGCATTGAAATATTTACAGTTATGTCGTATGTGCGCCGTGCCGGTAAATTGTTGATACACCCTATATCCCTGCAAGTTCGTACAATGAGTGTTATGCGCCGTCGTCTGCTGCCGTTGCTGTTGCTCTGCTGCCTGGTTACTCCTGGATTGCACGCCGACGGTCCGGTCTTCGACCTTACCGGACCCAAGGTGGATGTACATGTCAAGCGAGGCGACGCAACTCTGCCTATCTCCCAGGTCCCCAACCTGCTGCCGGGAGACCGGCTTTGGATTCATCCCGACCTGCCCGAGAGCCAGTCAGAACACTTTGTTCTTGTGCTAGCATTTTTGCGCGGCACTACCAACCCACCCCCGCCAGAGTGGTTTACTCGCGTTGAAACCTGGAACCCCGATGTCCGCGCAGAAGGCGTGTTTGTAACCGTTCCCGCTGAGGCACAGCAGGCGCTTATGTTCCTGGCTCCTGAGACGGGCGGCGACTTCAACACTCTGCGCAAGGCCGTTCACGACCGCCCCGGCGTCTTTATCCGCGCCGCGCAGGATCTGCAGGCGGCAAGCTGGGACCGTATGCGGGTAGAGGCCTTTCTGGCTCAGGTGAAGGTCACATCCCAGTCTGACCCGAAGGCCTTGAAAGACCACGCCCAGATGGCGGCCCGGAGCCTCGGACTCAAGATCAATCAGGACTGCTTCGACCGGCCCGTGGACCAACAGGTCTCCTGCCTTTCGCAAAACTCGTCGGGAATGGTGCTCGACGACTCCGGCGTCCAGTCGATGGTGTCCCAGCTTACCAGCGGCAGCACCCAGGACCTGATGAACCAGATCAGTTACTCGCCCCTGGGCGGCAGCGGCATGTACAGCCCGTACATTGGCGCGATTGTTGACACGGCGAGGATTCTCGCCTCGCTGCATACAGCGCACTTCCAGTACATCCCGGCATTGGCGCTGCCTTCGGCCGACACGCTCAATCTTCGCCTCAACATGCCGCCCTCGTTCCGCAATCCCAAATCGGTGGTGGTGGTGGCTCTGCCGCCTTTGGGCGCGGCCCGCCCCGAGCCCCTGCATCCAGTGGCTCCCGCGGATGAGTTCTGCGCGCAAAAGCCCGGCCTGGTGCTGCCCGCCGAGGGTGCGCCGCTGGTGTTTGCTTCGCAAATGGTGCACGACCTTACGCTCCACATTGAGACCGGGGGCAACGCCAAAGGCAAACCGATCGATCTGGCCGTCTCCTCCGATCCCGCACAGGGCGGCCTGGTACTGAACGGTGAGCTGCCACAGTTGCCTGCGGGCGAATTGACCGGCGTCATCCACGGCAAGTGGGGATTCGATGATTGGACCGGCCCGCGGTTCCACCTGATTTCGCCGCAACCCGGCGGATGGAAGCTGGTCTCCGCCGACCAGTCGGCACTGGTGGTGGGCCGTGAGGACACGCTGCACTTCGAGGGGCAAGATGTGCTGTGCGTAGACAGGATCGAGGAACAGGCGGCGGCTAGGAGCCCGACGAAGCTTGCATGGAAGGCGCCAAGACCTGAGTCGCTTGAAGTGGCCGTGCCCATGAAGGACGCCGCACCCGGTCCAGTCACTGTTTCCATCTACCAATACGGGATTGATAGGCCGGAAGCCCTTGCCATGACAGCCTTTGCCGATGCCGCCTCTCTTGACGCCCTCACTCTGAGCGAAGGCGATGCGAACGCAACCCTCCTGGGCACCCGTCTTGACGAGGTAGCGAAGGCGGATGTCGACGGCATCCCGCTCTCGCCCTCCACGCTGAGCCGCGCAGAAGACCGCGACCAGCTCCAGTTAAAGGCCGAAGCGCCCACCTCGCGTCTGACGCCCGGCAAACATTACGTGGCGCGCGTTGAGCTGAAGGATGGCCGCCTGCTGAAAGCGCCGGTAACTGTGGCGCCTCCCCGCCCGCAGGCGGTTCTGCTCAACAAGGGCGTGCAGGATGCCGAGTCGTCCACTGTTACTCCGGTGCAGCTTGGCAGCCCGGACGACCTGCCCCTGGATGGACGGCTGGTCTTCTTTCTCCGGTCGAAGGTGCCGGCAAAGTTCTTGCGCAATGAGAAGGTGGAGGTGGCCGCCGACGACGGCAGCTTTGACACTCAGCTTTCATTGGCAGACGGCAGCCTGATGCTTGAAGACGCCAAGACCGCCATGGGCAGCGTGGAGCCGCTGTCTCGCTTCGGTCCCTCGGCCTTCGGGCCGATTCATGTGCGCGTTCTGTCGGCCGACGGCGCAGCCGGTGATTGGCTGCCGCTGGGAACCCTGGTGCGCGTTCCCGGTTTTAAGGAACTGCGCTGCCCGCGCGCCATTGCCAGGCCTTGCACCTTGAGGGGAAGCAATCTGTTTCTGGCTGCGTCGTTCTCTGCAACTTCAGACTTCGAAAGCCCCGTCGACGTACCGTCCGACTTTACCGGAACGCAGGTGGCCGTGCCCCACCCCGCGAACGGCGCACTCTACCTTAAGCTGCGGGACGATCCTGCAACCGTGCAGACGCTCAACATGACCGTAACGCCTGCCGCTCCACAAACAGCGGAGGCGGCCAAGGCCAAGGCCGCTGTGGCACAGCCCGCCGAAGCTCCCACCGAGCAGCCGGCAAGCGCGGCAACAGATGCGGGCGCGGAGCAACCCTCACCCCAGGCCACACAGCCGGATGCGGCGTCTCCAAACGCAACGCCTCAAGGGGCAGCGCCGGCAACAACGCCAGCCCCGGCTCCGTCAGGTGCGCAGCCACGGTAGGCACACAAGTGCCTTCTGCTGCGCACGCCTGAAAGTGACTCTGAGTTGAGGGCGGTTCTAGTTAAAGAAAGCCTTATTCTTCTCGGCAAACTCCGCTTTGTCGGCGGGCAGTTCGTCTACCGGGAAAATTGCATTTTGTGCGCAGACTGAAGCGCAGTTGCCGCAGTCGATGCACTCATCGGGGTTGATAAAGACCTGCGACACGGTTCCGGCTTTGGCATCGCCGGAGCGCGGCGCAATGGCGGCGGTCGAACACTCTTCTACACATACAAAATCTTTAGTGCACGCATCTGTAACAACGTAAGCCATGAAGAAGTTGCTCCTTGCAGTAATGCGGGCGCATCGGTTCTTCGATGGCAACCCTCTCTTCAAGAGTAGCTGTCAGCTTGACGGCAGACGGTGATCGGAATCACGCACGAAAGTACCACAAAAGTAACTGCATGGCATGGAATCTCAATGTTCCTGTAACCGCTGCTTGACGCCACGTTGTTCCCGCTCCCGCACTATTGAGACATGTTCCCAAACAGCCGTTCGCCCTTTCTTGCTC
>Ga0302320_10021255_pt1 | contig 12893 bp, 13 predicted proteins | sample Bog_T0_3_FD_202130 | JGI IMG/M metagenome (GOLD analysis project Ga0302320, IMG submission 202130) | Peat permafrost microbial communities from Stordalen Mire near Abisko, Sweden - Bog_T0_3 | ecosystem: Environmental > Terrestrial > Soil > Wetlands > Peat | place: Sweden: Abisko, Stordalen Mire...
TTGCAACGGGATGTGTCAACAGACGAGTTTCAAGTTCCTTAAAAGGCTTATTGAGTTTTGTTTACATTTTTCGAGAGGCTGGCCTTAACAGGCTGAGCGTAAATTCGGTATCGGTCGGCATGGTGGTCTCCTTCTAGTGGCAGGGTTGCGGGCAGCCGCGCCCGCCCGATCGCCTGGAAGCGGTCGGGCCGGACGGCTGATGGGGTGATCGGAAGGGCGGCTCAGGCCGCGGCCGGTATCGGCTCCGGCGCGTCGGTCGCATCGTCGTCGCCGGCGATTGGCCTGTTCTCCGGTGGTCCGGCCTGGCTGGTCGCGTAGTCAGGGTGGAAGGCGAGCAGGTAGTCGGCGATGCGCTGCGCGTCCGCCGCCGCGCGGAAGATCTCCTTGCGGTCGGACCGAAGTTTCTCTAACCAGCTTGTGAGGTAGGCGGCGTTGTTGGAGAAGTCGCAGTCGGAGATCCCAAGCTCGGTACAGATCATTACTTGGCTGATCTCTGCCCGAAGCTCTTCCCTCGAGTAATCATGCGAGCCGAAGCGGTTGCGCAGGTCGCGGTTCAGGCGCGATTCCGCTCCAGTCCAGTGCGACATTTCATGAAGTAGAACACCGCAATATTTCTCTGCCGTTGCAAAGGCCGCTTGCGGCGGCATCTGGATGTGGTCGGTTGTCGGCGAGAAGAACGCCTTGTCGCCGCCGAACCGCACCACCGCGCCGCTATTGGCGAGGATGATCTCCGCCGCCTCCGGCGCGCGCCATGGCGCTTCCTCGACGGTCGGCGGGACGTAGGGCGGGATGTCGTCGATCTGGCTGGCGTGGAACAGGGTGAAGGCGCGCAAGAGCGGAATCCGCCGCACCGCGTCCTCGTCGTCATCCGGCTTGCTGTCGTCGCGCAATTCCAGCCGCTTGAAGAAATACCCGGTCGTGCCCCGCTCGCCCTTGCGAACCTGCCAGCCTTTGTCTTCCGCCTGCTTGTAGGTTGCCCAGCGTGGATCGCCGGTCTCGAACGCCAGCATCGACATGCCGAGCGTCAGCACGTTGATGCCGCGATATCGCTGCCCGGTCGCGGCGTTGCGCGGCATGGCCGGGCCTCCGGCCTCGTCGGGATCCCACGGCCTGCGCCAGGGCGGCGTGCCCGCCTCAAGGGCTGCGATGATCCGGTCGGTGACCTCCTGGTAATGATCGCGTGGCGAACGGCTATTCTTGCCGCCGCGGTTCTCGGTTCTTGCTGTGCTGTTTGTTCTGTTCATCGGGATGTCCTTCCTTGATATTTTTCGGAAAACACCCCTCCCGCCCTGCATCCCGGCTGTCCGGGGCAAGGGCGTGCGTAAGCCACGGGAGCGCAGCGACGCACCCTTGCGGCGGACGGACGGCGATGCGGTACGGTTTCTCATCTCTTCTTTAGATTATGGAATTTTCTTCCCGTTCTTCTTGCCTCTTATTTTCCACCTTCATCCGTTTGATTTATCGGCCGAAGCAGGGGAGGGGACGCATCCGGCGCTACGGCGCCGGCGTCAGCGCGCGTATAGCGTCGTTCCAGTCGTTCAACCCGTCCGGCGGCAGGATTGCGTCGAACCGCACCCCGGCCTGCGCCGCGAGACTTGCCAGGCGAGCGGCATAGCGGCGGCCGGCAGTGTCGGCGTCCGTCGCGGCAATTAGCAGGCCGGCCGGCTCAGCCGCAGCACCCTGCAGAAGCTGCGCAAGCGCGGCCATGGTCGCCGGTCCCATACCGCCGGCGGTCGCGGCATACAGCGTGTCACGGCGCATCTTTTCGATCGCCGCCAGACTGAGGGCGTCGATCGCCGCTTCGCACACCGCGATGCGGGGAAGAGGACCATGGCCGCCGGGCAGGCGGAACAATGTCTTCTCGCCGCCCGCCGAGAAATTGCGGTAGTCGGGGCCGCGCATCTCTATCCCGGTCAGTTGTCGGGCGCCGTCCAGGTGCGGGAACCAAGCGCTGCCGTTTGGGCCTTCGCGAATGACATCGGCCACGCGCGCGGCGACCAGAATGGTGTCCGGCAATCCGCGCCGTTCGCCGAGGTAGCGCCAGGCCGGTGATCCGCGTGACAGGGGGCGGCGGCGCTCCCACCGCCGGGCAACCGGGACAGACGATGCCCATGCCGGCCGCGTATGCAGGGCCTCGGGAAACATGAGGGCGAGCCCGGCGAATCCGCGCAGCATGCGGCGCGCGCCGGCGAAGTTCAGGCCGGGATCGAGGTAGCGGGCGAGGGTGAAGATGTCACCCTTGGCTTCGCTCAGCGGATCCCACCAGCCGCGCCCGTCATGGTTGACGATGACGATCTCGCCCGCGCCGCGGCGGTATTTGAGGCTGCGGCGCGTGCTCTCTCTCGCGTCCAGCCGCCAGACCGGCGGCATCCGCTCCAGCAGCACGGCACAACTTACGCTGGCTTTCAGTTGCTCAATCTCTTCCTCGTGCCTGCTCATGGCTTCCTGCTCCTTTCGGGGTTGGCGGGGCAGGACGTGTTCATCATTCGTTCTACCCCTATCCTGATCTCCCCCGCAACCGCGAAGCCGGCGCGGGGCAAGGGCGGGCGCAGCCCGGGAGCACGGCGACGCACCCTTGCGGCGCGTCTGGCGCAAGTGGTTAAGCCTTGATCTTTCTCGTTTTCATTCTGAGACGCGCGGCAGCACGGGAAGCCGTCAGCTGTCTTCGCGCCCTGTATCCTTCTGCCGGACCCGCGAGCGGCCCATCCACGGCTCCGGCCGGATCGCCTTGACCCAGTCGGCGAAGGACGGGATGAAGCCCAGGTCTTCACGGATATGCTGCTCGCCGATCAGCCGCGTGGGCACCACGCGGCCGGTGGACAGGGTGACGGTCCGCCCGAACAGGGTCTCCGCCATGAAGATCCCTTCGGCATGGTGCAGGGCGCGGTGACGGAAGTCGGCGGTCAGCATCTTCGATGCGTCGAACCAGTCATGGATGCGGGCATAGTCGTCGACGGTGCCGCCCCACTGCTTCACGCTGGAGAGGGCATGATGATACGCGTGTGGCATATGCTCCTCCCTTAAAACTCATACGTGCTGGTGGTGACATCGGTGAAGCGGCCGTTGAACTCCAGCGCGATGGTCCGGGTGACGACGTCGAAGAAGAAGGTGCCGAATCCGCCCTCGTTGTTTTCCCAGGCGCCGTGCTTCTCCGAGAGGTAGTCGTAGCAAAGTTCCTCGATGGCCTCGCGCAGCGCCTGCTCTTTCATGACCGGCGCCTCGGCGCCGAACCTGGCCTGATGGAAAGGAATGCTGCCGGACGGCAGTTCCGCGGGCGTATCGCCGACGCTGGCCGAGACGCATTCAATGCCGCCGCTGTCGCCCTCGCCGTCGAATGCGGCGGTCACGGATGTGATGCCCGCGGCGGCGAGCGCTTCGAACACGGCGGCCTTGTTGATTTCTGTCGCTCTGCGAACGTTTGCCGCGTGGCGTTCATAACCTGAGATTTCGTATTCTTTCGTCATGATGATATCTCCTCTGAAATCGTTGCCGCGAAGCGGCGCCCTGCCGCCTCGCTTGCGGCGAGGGAGACAGCGGGCAGGTCCAGCGAGCGGGTCATAGAATTTTACCGCGCGAGGAATGCCCGCCAGGGCAGGGGAAAATTCGTCATTGACGCGCGAGCGCCGCCCGCACCCCGGCCAGCGAGGGGGATCGGCGCCGCTCCGTGGTTTCCCGTACTGCTCTCCCTTCCGGTTCTTCTCCTGCTTGCGCGAAGGATCGTCACCGGATGGCCGGGACGGTGATTCAGCGGCCTGGTGCGCGTCGCGCATAGAGCGTGCCCCCGAGAGGGGCGCGCGCGGCCCTCAGGTCACCGCGGTCCGCGTCATGACGAAGGAATCGCGGAGTGAGTTGAATGCGAATTCTAAAACGACAACGGGAAAAGGCGTTGCGATGCGCTGACAGTCGCTTCGCGTCGCGAGCCGTCTGATGGGAGTTGAGCTAGTCTGGTATCTCAATCACCATTTGGTTGCCCGACTCGGAAGCCTGAGCCTATGCAGGTAAGTTTATTACACGAGAATCGGCACCCACATGCTCTACCACCACCAGGCATCGCCTGCGTACGGACGGCATCGCGAACCAAGACTGTCTACCAACCAGCTTGCCGAGTATCTGGGGGCGACTCCTACCCGCCGGGCAACGATCATTCGGGACGCCAAATTTCCTAAGATCGCGCAGGTGGCGCTCTACCGGGAGGCACGCCTCGCGGTCGCTCGACATCTCTGCGGGTCGGGTGATCCTGACCATATTTGGCGCGCCATTGACCGGCTGAAGGAACGATCGGCCGAGCCGGACGCCTCGGCCTGGACGATTGACGACTGTCGACGTTCGATTGATGTGCTTGAGACATTCGCACGGCTGAGCAACGAATTGGGGCTGGGGCGTTTTGAATTCAGAATTGTTAGCGGCACCTTGCCGCACCTCCTTATCGGGGGGGTGTCGGTCAGCGTCAGCATTTCGGCCACTGTCCATCGTACACTGCGTGATGGCACCCGCCAGGTTGGTGGTCTCACGCTTTTCCTGTCGAAGGCGATGACCGAGGACGCCGCCTCGCCCGAGCGGGCTGCCGTCTCGGCGCTGCTTTGCTTTATGTTCGCCGAGGAACGGTTGAAGCACCTCGGCGTTGCTGACCACAAGCTCTGTTTGGCGCTGGATGTGGCTGGCGGGAGGGTATTTCCCGCACCAAAAGGCCAGGCAAGGCGGCGCAAAGACATGGGCCATGCCTGCGCCGAGATTGCGAGGGCGTGGCCGACCGTCCTCCCACCTCGGGATTACGACGGACCTGATTTGCCGTAAGAGAGGCTCGCCGGAGCCGTGGGCGCAAGGTCATTCGCGTGAGTCTCAAACGGGTCGGTACCTTGATTTTGGGTAGGAATGGCCTTGGAGCGCGCCGATGGGCTACCTTCAGCGGCCCGGTGAGCGCAGAGACCGACTGTTGTCCGAAGTTTGTATACAGACTTCGGACGGTTCATAGCGGCCTTGCATCGTGTCCGATATTTGTATACAATAATCGGACAGGAACACCATGAACGATCAACCAGCCGATATCAAGACCAGGATCGCCGACCGTGTTCAGGCGACGCCGGGTGCCGTCTGGACGCCGGTCGATTTCCTTGATCTCGGCTCGCGCGAGGTGGTGGACAAAACGCTGCAACGTCTCACGCTCGCCTCGCAGCTCCGTCGCCTCGATCGCGGTCTCTACGACCGGCCGCGGCCGAACCGGCTGACCGGACAATTGTCGGTCCCGGATTATCGCCAGGTGATCCAGGCCATCGCCCGGCGCGACCAGACCCGCATGCTGGTCGACGGCATGACGGCGGCGAACGATCTCGGCCTCAGCGATGCCGTGCCCGGCCGGATCGTCGTGCATACGGATGCGCGCCTGCGCCCGATCAGGCTCGGCAAGCAGACCATCGCCTTCCGGCCGACGGCGCCGAGCAAGCTGTTCTGGGCCGGCCGGCCGGCGATGCGCGTCGTCCAGGCGCTGCACTGGCTCCGTGACGCTCTCGCCGATCCGGATGACCGGAGACGTATCCTCCGACGCTTGCACAAAATGCTCGCCGATGAGGATCAGGGACCTGCCATTGCCGTCGATCTCGCAGAAGGCCTGCCGACACTGCCGGCCTGGATGCAGGACATCGTGCGCGCGTTGCTGGCAGAGCATGCCGTGGGGGACCGGCCTGACGATGATCCTGACGCACCCCGTCGCGCGCAACTGAGAGGGCAGGTGAGCCCGGGCGTGTTTACATGAATCCGGACTTCAATCGCCTGATCGCCGCCCCGATCGATGATCGTCGCGAACTCTTTCTCGCGACGGCCGCGCGGCTCGGCACGACGGTGCAGAATGTCGAGAAGGACTTCTGGGTGTGTTGGACGCTGGACGCGCTGTTCAACGGCCTCGAAGCCGACGGTCCGCGCCTGCTGTTCAAGGGCGGCACGTCGCTGTCGAAAGGGTATGGCCTGATCGAGCGCTTTTCCGAGGACATCGATATCACGGTCTTCCGCGCCGACATCGACGCGCCGGTGTCGGTTGAGGAGCTGGAAGGGCTGAGCCGCAAGCAACGCGAGATGCGGCTCGAAGGAATCCGCACGGCCTGCCAAGCCTTCATCGGCGGCGCGCTCAAGAGCCAGATCGAAACGCTGGCGGCGATACTGCCAGTCGCGGGCGAGAAACTCCGCGTGACGCCGGACGACAGCGATGCCGACGGTCAGACCTTGCTGCTCGAGTATCCGGCTGTGTTCGACCACGATCCGTATGTCCGTCCGACGGTGAAGATCGAGGCTGGCGCAAAGTCGGCTCTCGACCCGCATACGCCGCTCGTTGTCCGCCCCTATGTGGCCGACGACCTGGCGGGCTTCGATCTCGCGGTGCCGAACGTCACCACCGTCGATCCGGTGCGGACCTTCTGGGACAAGGTGCTGATCCTGCACAGCCTGCGCTACGTCTTCGACGAGCGCGGCGTGCTGCGGGGCGGCGGGCAACGAGTCTCGCGCCACTATTACGACGTGGACCGGATGCTCCGGACGGAGGCGGGCCAGCGTGCCGCCGCCAATCGGGCGATGGCCCTCGATTGCGGCCGGCACGAGCGCATGTTCTTCAGGCGGGCCGGACAGGACACGGCGCTGCCGGGCACATTCACGCTCGCGCCGCCTCCGGCTATGCGTGATTTGCTCCGCGCCGATTACCAGGCGATGGCGGTGATGATCTTCGGCGATGTGCCCGCGTTCGAGGCGGTGATGGCGAGCATTGCTTCGCTGGAAACGATAGTAAATGAATGACCGCGGCTGTATTGCGCGGTCAGTTGGGTTAATGGAACAGGATCCGGCATGACAGTCGTCCCCGATATCCAAGCGAAACTCCTTGGGAAATCCATTCCGGGCGAGCTGATTCGCTTCAAGTTTAGGGGCAGGATGCTGCTCGGCATTGTAGCAGGTTGCGATTTCCTCCGGATACCCTCGGACAAGGTGATCGTTGTGTTGGAGGATATCCCCGACCGGCCGGGGTCCGCAGGAAAGTTCCTGCCGATGGGCGATTACATGATGGCGGAGACCTGTTTGTCCTTTGGCACATCGCATATTGTGGTCGTGCATCCCGAAGCACCGACAGCACCGGACGGAGATGAGCGGTTTGACCTAAATGGCGTGCTGCAGGTTGGTGATGACGGGCGGGCAATCAGGAGCCATTCGGCTCAGGACACGTTCAACGATTATACGCTCATCATCGACCTCGGCAGCTGGAAGGCTGTTCAGCCCATTTTCCCCCACTCCCGGCCCAGGCGTATCGCCGTGCTTGCCTGGGAACTCAGGCTGATAACCGATGTTCCGCTTGAGCCGCCATTGTCGCCGGTCTTCAGTTTTGCGGCTGGAGGCTAGGCAATGGCCGTGATTTTTTTCTCTTACTCGCACGTGGACGAGGAGCTACGCGACCAACTGGAAAAGCATCTAGCGATACTAAAGCGCCAGGGCGTAATCGAAACGTTCCACGACCGTCGTATTCCTGCGGGAAACGATCTGGACCGGTCGATATCGACGGAGCTGGAGCGGGCCGATGTGATTTTGCTACTTGTAAGCCCGGATTTTCTCGCATCGGCCTACTGCTATGACATCGAGATGCAACGGGCCTTGGAGCGGCACAGTCGTGGCGAAGCCAGGGTTATCCCCATCATCCTTCGCCATTGCGACTGGCATTCTGCGCCGTTCGGCAAGCTTCTGGCGGCGCCGCGAGATGGGAAGCCGGTAAAGGCCTTCCCGGACCTTGACGAGGCGTTTCTGCAGATCGCTCAGGCGATCAGGCAGGCGGTTGGTGGACCTGGCGGTCCGGCTGGCGCGGCTGCCGTTGCCGCACGGGCTGTTGCGCAGCCGGCAGCCAGACCGGCTCCTGGTCCGCGTTCGAGCAGCCTGCGGCTCCCCCGGTCATTCAGCGATGCTGACAAGGACAGGTTTCGGGATGAGGCCTTCGACTACATCGCGAAGTATTTCGAAAATTCACTGACCGAACTGGCAGAGCGCAATCCGGGCATCGAGGTTAACTTCAGGCGCATCGACGCGAACCAATTCACGGTGACTGGCTACAAGGATGGCAGAAAGGCTGCTTGGTGCCGCATCTTCACCGGACATGGCGCAATGGGTAACGGCATAGCATTCTCCGCCAATGAAAGTATTGGCATCGGCGGCTTCAATGAAAACTTAGGCATTGGAGCGGACGCCGAGGGCGTCTACCTGCGGCCGCTCGGCATGGCGATTCGGCAATCGTCTGGCAGACTCACATTCGAGGGGGGAGCCGAACTCTACTGGGAGATGTTCATTGACGGCCTGCGGCGTTGAGTGAACCCCGGGCCATGGCGGACACCTACCCCGAGCTGGCCGTCAACCGGTCGTTCCTGTCGGCATTCCTCGCCGAAGCGCCGCCCTGCCTGGCCCTTGGCATAGTCGAAGAAGGCGCGGCCCGGTGGGCGCGGGCCGCGCTGCGTTGACACCCGCCGTCCCCGTGATCTCGGTTGGGACACCGGCAGGCGCAATGGCGGCTGGGGTCATATTGAGAGCCGCTCCTGGTGTCTGACCGGGAACGGCCTGTGCGGTTGCGTTCTGAAGACGGAAAGGGGTGCCGTCATGCCGTCGGATAAGGCCCTTCAGAAAGAACGCTATAGTCCGGGTGCGCCACGCGGCCAGGCACAACTCGATCTTGATTCGCTTGCCGACCCGGATATGACAATCCTCTGCCATAGCCGCCGTCCGCCGCCGCCGCTCCCCCTGGCCGTATTTGGCGCGGCGTGGGCAGACTGGATCAAAAGCGCCGCGGACGCCGCTGCTGCTCCGCCCGATTACGTGGCGGCGCCGTTGCTGGCAGCCGCATCGGCGCTCATCGGTCACGCGCGGTGGGCGCAGGCGACACCTGGATGGGTGGAACCACCGCATCTATGGGTGGGCGCGGTGGGCGACAGCGGATCATCGAAAAGCCCTGGTGCGGACTGCCTGCTTCGCGACGTGCTGCCCGAGATTGAAACCCGGATGCTGGGCGATTTTCCGGACCGGCTGCGCGACTGGAAAGCCGCGGCGGAGGCGCACAAGGCCGCGCAGCAGCACTGGAAGCACGCTGTGCGGAAGGCGTTGAAGCAAGGCTATCCGCCGCCAGCCCCATTGCCGGCCGAAACCACACCGCACGAGCCGCAGGCACCGAGGCTGCGGCAGAACGACGTGACCGTGGAGAAGGTCGCGAGCCTCCTTGCCACTGCCGCACCCAAGGGACTCCTGATCGTGCGGGATGAGCTGGCCGGCTGGATCCTCGGCCTGAACAATTACCACGCTGCCGGCCGCGCGTTCTGGATCGAAGCCTATGGCGGGCGTCCCTTTCGCGTGGAGCGACAGACCAGTCCGTATCCGATTGTCGTTCCGAGGTTGGCGGTAAGTGTCAGCGGCACGACACAGCCCGACAAGCTGGCGGCGATGTTCAAGGATGCCGATGATGGCTTGCTCTCCCGGTTTCTATGGACATGGCCTGAGCCGCTGCCTTTCAGGCTCGGGAAGACGATCCCCGCCGCGGCCTGGGCGATTGAGGCGCTTGACCGGCTGCGGCTGCTCGATCTCGGTCCAGGCGGGGAAAAGCCGGTTTTGATCCCGCTGGGCACGGCGGCGGTGCGGATGATGGAAACATTCGGACAGGACATGCAGCGCCGCCAATTCGAAGTCGATGGATTATTGCGCAGCAGTCTCGGCAAAGCCCGTGGGCTGGCGTTGCGGCTGTCCCTGGTGCTGGAGATGCTGTGGTGGTGCGGCGATGACGGCATGGCGCCGCCGCCTGCGGTGATCGGTGAAAAGGCCTTCGCAGCGGCCTGTACGCTCGTGGGCGACTACTGCGTACCGATGGCGGAGCGTGTCTACGGTGACGCCGCTATGACACCGGCCCAGCGCAGCGTGACGACGCTGGCCCGGTGGATCGTCAAGTCCAGGGCAAGCGAGGTGCATGTGCGGCATCTGTTGCGTGAGGTTCGGCTTCCGGGGCTGAACACGGCGGAGGTCATCCATGCTGCTGCGAAGACGCTCGTCGGGGAAGGATGGCTTCTGCCGCCGAACCAGGGCGCTTTCCAGGCACGCGCCAGAGCCGCTTACACGGTCAACCCCAGGGTTCTGGAAGCCCGCGCCTGACCTCGTTGAAGCCTCATGCACAAAAGTCAGGCGGCTGCGACACTGTTGACTCTGTTGACACTGTCGGTGGTTGCCTCGCTCGAAGCCCAGGTGAACCAGCGAATCCCAATCAACCTTGCCGTCATCAGCCTAATGACTTTTCGATAACGTATAGCGTTTTTCGCTTGGCGGCGTGGCGCAATGGCCCTTGCGGTGAGGCTCCGCAGCTGAATTCGCGCCGGTAAGGGAAAAACGTGTTGGACTAAGCCGCACCCCGTGCCGCCAAAGCTATGGGCTTTGAATGGCGCTGCTTCCTTTGCCGATGCACCATCGGAGCATTCGCGTCGGTGGATTGAAAGCTTGGACTGAGGCAATCGGGCCCTGTCACCGTCCTCGCCGGCGGGCTCTGAGTGTTTTGGCTTTGGTTGGGCACCCGAGTGGCCGTCGCTGGACAAGCCGCCCCTCCCCGATCTGGCGGGCGCTTTGGGCGCATGCGGTTGGCGTGCTGATCGGGGGTCATGATGTATCCGGAACCGCCTGACAGACTTTGGGTCGCGCGATGCAGTCGATGACCACCATGGTGCCAGTGCGGCAGTACGGACACTCCCGCAGCGACTGCCCGGTCAGGGCCTCGAAGCGATCGCGGTAGTCGACAAGCAGATCGGCTGGCGGTTCGGCCGGCGCCATCCCGAGCAATTCGCGACAAAGTGCCAACTTGCGCGCTCGATGGCAGTTGCCGAGAAAGCCGTAATACCGGATGCGGTGGAACCCATCCGGCAGCACATGCACCAGGAAGCGGCGGATGAACTCACCCCCGTCGAGCGTCATGATCTTCTGACGGTTGCCATCACGGTAGTCCTTCCAGCGGAAGCGGACCTTGCCGTCCGCCATGGACACCAAACGATTGTTGGAGATGGCAACACGATGTGTATAGCGCCCGACATAGTCGAGAACCTGTGCCGGGCCGGCGAACGGCCGCTTCGCATAGATTACCCACTCGGCCCGGTAGGCTGGCGCTAAGTAACGGCGGAACGCTGCTGGCTCATGCAGGTGGCGGTGTGCAGAGAAGAAGTTCAACTCGCCGGCGGTGAACGCTTTGCCCAGGTAGTGCAGGAACAGCCCCCGGAACATGCGTGACAACACCCGGACCGGGAGGAAGAACCCGCGTCGGCAGGCGATCCAGCGCTTGCCGTCCGGGGCGATGCCGCCACCCGGCACCAGGCAGTGCAGGTGCGGATGATGCAGGAGATTCTGACCCCAGGTGTGCAGCACGGCCAGGAGGCCGATCTCCGCGCCCAGGTGCTCGGGGTCTGCGGCGATGGTGCGCAACGTCTCCGACGCCGCCCGGAACAGGATGTCGTAGACCACGGTCTGGTTCTGGAAGGCGATGGCCTCGATCTCCGCCGGCACAGTGAACACGACGTGGAAATACGGCACGTCGAGCAGTTCTGCCCGCCGGTCCTCCAGCCATTCTGCCCGCGCCAGACCCTGGCACTTAGGGCAATTGCGATTGCGACACGAGTTGTAGGAAATGCGCTGATGGCCGCAATCGCCGCAGCGCTCGACGTGACCGCCGAGCACGGCGGTGCGGCAACGCTCGATCGCGGTCATGGCGTGCCGCTGCACGGACGACAGAGACGCGCCCTGTCGATCGCGGAAAGCCGGACCTAAGTGGCGGAACACGTCCGCCACTTCCAGCCCTTCACGGGACACGGTCGTGCCGTTAGGCGGGCACGAGGTCCGGCACGATCGGTGTCATCACATGCAACGCGTCCAGCGGACTGGCGGTGGCGCAGACCTTGCTGGTGGCGATGCGCAGATAACGAGAGGTGGTGTTCAGGCTGCGATGCCCCAGCAGCAATTGAATGGTACGTAGATCGGTGCCGGACTCCAGCAGATGGACCGCGAATGCGTGGCGCAGGGAATGCGGGGTGATCGCTTTGTCGAGGCCGGATTGCTCAAGGGCCTGCCTGCATGCGATCTCGACGGCGCACGCCGTGATGGGATGCTCGGGCCGATCACCTGGAAACAGCCACTCCTTTGGATGGGCCGCCTTCCAGTAGATCCGTAAAAGCTTCAATAAGGTCGGCGAGAGCATCACGTAGCGGTCCTTCCGGCCCTTGCCCGCCTCCACGCGGATGACCATCCGCTGGCTGTCGATCGCGGTGGGCCTCAGGGAAACCGCCTCGGATATCCGAAGCCCCGTGGCGTAGCACACGGTCAGGATCATCCGATGTTTGGGGTTTTTCACCGCGTCCAGGAACCGGACCACCTCCGCGGGGCTCGGCACAACGGGGAGTTTCTTCGGTTGCCGGGCGGTAGGGATGTCGTCTTCGACGATCCAAGGCCGTTTGAGGGTGACGGTATAGACAAATCGAAGCGCGGCCACGGCGACCGAAATCGAACTGGCCGCCAGTCGCCTCTCCTCGATCAGGTAAATCTGCCAAGCCCTGATCTCGGCTTGGCCCAATCGCTCGGGTGATCGACCGAAATGGCGGGCAAACCGGGCGACCTGCTCGACGTAAGCTCGCTGTGTCTGTGGTGAGAGGTTTCGGATCCGCATATCCTCGATCATGCGGCGGCGAAGTGGGGTCATTGGCAACTCCTCTGCGAAACGAACAGCGCCACGTGGCGCGACCGCATCGTCTCGCAGTTGAGTTATTGGGCGAGGGGGCGCAGCAGAACGGCGCCACCAAACGACCCTCTGGGATTGGGGAGAACACAGTCTAATTCACACGACTCCCGCGCAGCGGGTTAGTCCAACAGATTTTATC
>Ga0302320_10021259_pt1 | contig 12892 bp, 11 predicted proteins | sample Bog_T0_3_FD_202130 | JGI IMG/M metagenome (GOLD analysis project Ga0302320, IMG submission 202130) | Peat permafrost microbial communities from Stordalen Mire near Abisko, Sweden - Bog_T0_3 | ecosystem: Environmental > Terrestrial > Soil > Wetlands > Peat | place: Sweden: Abisko, Stordalen Mire...
GGGCGCGATGGCGGCGCTGTCGCGAAAGGGGCTCAAGGGCGCGGTGCGGCTCGGCATCCCCGACGACTACGCCGAGGCGTATCTGGCCGACATTCTCACCCGCTTTAACCATCGTCACCCGCTGGTGGAGATCGCGGTGACCTGCGAAAACTCGATCGAACTCGCCGCCCTCGTCCATGGCGGCGCGCTCGAACTCGCCCTCGTCACCGACTTCGATGGCTTGCCCGGCTTCGAGCTGATTCGGGAGGAACCGCTGCGGTGGGCCGCCTCGACCCGCTTCAAGATCCCGCAGGGCGAGCCCATCCCGCTGGCGCTCGGCAGCACGGCTTGCGTCTGGCGCAAGGTCGCCGACGAAGCGCTGGAAGGTCGGCGCGAGAGCATTCGCAGCCTGTTCGTCTCGAAGAATTACACAGCGATCGGCACCGTGGTGAGAGCGGGTCTCGCGGCGACTGTGCTGCCGGCGGGCATGATCGGCGAGGGCCTGCGCGTGCTCGGCGCCGCCGACGGTCTTCCGGCGCTACCCAACAGTCGCATGGGGATCATCCATTCGGCGGGCGCGCAATCCGAGGAGTCCAAAGCGCTCGCGGAGGCGATTCGGGCGACGATCGGCGGCGAAAGCCGGCTGGCGGCGTAGGTCGTCGCATTCAACCTTGGCAAGCGTAGCCGCCGCAGACGTCCGCATGCGCGGGCTGGAAGGAAGCGATGCAGGCCGACGCGACGCCGCCCGCGAGGGAAAGCACGAAAATAGCGATGCAGAGTTTGATTTTCATCGAACGACCCCCGTTTTCCGCTCGTTGGCGAATCACGCCTGAAGTTTCAGGCGGCGGAGTCAATCTGAGCTAACGCCTCGGGGAAGGATGTGGCGGAACTCACGCGCCGAAAGCGCGGCGACCGGGCCGCGTGAATATTTGGACATGAACAGCGGGGCCGTCTCGAACGATCGCTCCCGGCGTGATCCCCTTCATATTCCGCGGGAATTGGCGCTCTGCCTCCTGAGCGGACCCTCCCTGAAATCGTCGCCGTGGACCCGGCGTTCAACTTCCCGCCGCGCGCGCAATTAACGTTTTGTCATGGTCGAAAAAAGGTCGCCGAGCCGCCTTGTTTGGGTCCGAAACCACTCGCAGCTTTTACTTCGCTTCAGCGCGATATCGGTGAAGCATTCGAAGTATCGACAGCGATTATAGACTCTTACCCCATCAGGAGCCCATCATGTCATCGCAACGATTGACCAAATTCTCCTTGGCCGCGCTCGCGGGCGCTTCCTTGCTCGCGCTGGTCGCGAGCCCGTCGTCCGCCCTCACCTTATCCGGCCCACTGGCCTTTCGCGACGGCGCCGCGCCGCGGATCGAAAGGGTTTGGTACGATTCCTGGGGCAATTGGCGCGAACATCGCCACCATTTCGGCCACCACGTCGCCGACCCCGACCCGGATCAACAAGACGGGCCGCGCCGTTGCTGGGCTCAGGGCGTGGCCGGCGATGTTCATTGCCGGTCGGAATACTGATTGAGGGGCTGGCGGAAGGCCGGCGCTCGGCGACATCAAAACCGCCAGCGCTGCGCCTTCGAGACCAGGAAATCACGGAAAGCCTGCACCCGCGCGACGTTCTTCATTTCCTCGGCATAGACGAGGAAACAATCCATCTCCGGCATGTCCGCTTGCGGCAGCAGCCGAACAAGTCCGGAGTTGGGCGCGACGCAATAGTCCGGCAACACGGCGATGCCGACGCCATGCTCGACCGCGCGAATGATGGCGCCCAGATTGTTGATCGAAATGTGCGGTGCGCGCGGAATTTTGGGATCGCGCCCGACCGTCAACAACGAATTGAGGTCATAAAGAAAATGCGTCGCGGTCGGCGCGCCGAACGCCACGAGGCGATGATGGTCGAGATCGTCGATGGAGCGCGGTTGGCCGCTCTTCTTGAGATAGTCCGCCGAGGCGTAAGCATGGAAATGCACGGTGAACAGCCGGCGGCGGATCAGATCGGGCTGGTTCGGCTCGCGCAACCTCAGCGCGACGTCGGCCGCGCGCATGCTCAGATCCAGCTCGTCGTCAGACAGCAGCAGTTGCAGCTTCACCTCGGGAAACAGCTCGACGAATTCGCCCAGTCGCGGCGCGAGCCAATTCGCGCCCAGCGCCAACGTCGTCGTTACGCGCAAGTCGCCATGCGGCTTGTCGCGACTGTCGATCAGGCGACTGCGCACGGCTTCCAGTTTCAAGGCGACGTCATGCACGGCCTTCAGCAGCGTCTCGCCCTGTTCGGTGAGAATCAGCCCGCGCGCGTGGCGGTGGAACAGAGGCGCGCCCAGATCCAATTCGAGCGCGCCGACCTGCCGGCTGACCGCGGATTGGCTGAGGCCCAGCGTCTCGCCGGCGTGGGTGAATGACCCCGCCTCGGCCGCCGCCTGAAAGATGCGAAGCTTGTCCCAATCCATCTTCGCCCCTCGAGCGCCCCGCCCATCATCGACTTGCCCCCGCAGGCTGTCGTCTTGATACGCGCGATACGCGAAATTGGACCTCGACGGAAGGGCGAAACGCGACAGGGTTTTCCTGTCTGGCCCGAAACTACACTCTCGCGGCGAGCCAGCGGTCGGCCTCGAGCGCCGCCATGCAGCCCAGACCCGCCGCCGTGACGGCTTGACGGAAGACGTCGTCGGCCACGTCGCCCGCGGCGAACACGCCCTCGACGCTGGTCACGGTCGAGCCGGGGACCGTCATGACGTAGCCATTCGGCTTCAGGGTCAGTTGATCGCGCACGAGTTCGGTCGCGGGGGCGTGTCCGATGGCGATGAACACGCCGTCCGCCGCGACCTCCTCGAAAGCGCCCGTCGCGACGTCGCGCAGCTTCGCGCCGGTGACGCCGCGCGGCGTTCCGCCCGCCAGGATTTCCTCCACCGCGCGGTTCCACTTGAATTTGACGTTGGGTCGCGCCGCGAGACGATCGATCAGGATCTTCTCCGCGCGGAACGAATCGCGGCGATGCACCAGCGTGACCTCGGCCGCGATCTGCGAGAGATAGAGCGCCTCCTCGACCGCCGAATTGCCGCCGCCGACCACGATCACCTTCTTGCCGCGGAAGAAGAAACCGTCACAGGTCGCGCAGGCCGACACGCCGAAGCCTTTCAGCATCTCTTCGCTCGGAATCCCGAGCCATTTGGCCTTGGCGCCCGTCGCCAGAATGACCGCGTCGGCCATCACGACGCGCCCGCTGTCGCATTGGATGCGGAACGGCCGTTGCGAAAGGTCGAGCGCGACGACATGCTCACTCTCCAGCCGCGCGCCGACATGCTGGGCCTGCGCGCGCATCTGGTCCATCAACCAGGGACCCTGGATCGCCTCGGCGAAGCCGGGATAATTCTCGACGTCGGTCGTGATCATCAATTGTCCGCCCGGCTCGAAGCCCGACAGCAACAGCGGACGCAGCATCGCGCGCGCTGCGTAGATCGCTGCGGTGTAGCCCGCCGGGCCGGAGCCGATGATGACGAGACGCTCATGGGCGGAAACGGAACTCACGCGAAACCTCGCATTCGGCGCCCGAGGCGCTTGGGAGCAGGGGGAACTGGACGAGAAGAAAACGGCCGCCTTATATGGGCGCCCGCGCGTCCGGGGCAACAGGAACGGCCTGGCGACCGGACGTCGCGCGGGGAAAACTCACATGATGATACTGCGATCCTCACCCGCCTCGCCGTTCGGGCGCAAAATCAAGATCGCGGCGTCGCTGCTGGGGCTATCCGACCGCATCGAGGTGGTCGTGGCCGACACGTCCGATCCCAAGGAGCCCTTGCGCGAGCAAAACCCGCTCGGAAAGATCCCCACCCTCATCCTCGAAGGCGGGCAAACTCTCTATGACAGCCGCGTGATCCTCGAATATCTCGACGTTCTGGCGGGCGGCGGCAAGATCATCCCCAATGGACCGGAGCGTTTTCGCGCCCTGACGCGACAGGCGCTCGCGGACGGGATCATGGATGCCGCGATCCTGCAAATCTACGAGCAGCGCATGCGCGAGCCGGGGACGCACAGCGCCAAGTGGCTCGGGCATCAGGCCGGCAAGGTCGCGCGCGCGCTCGCCGTCGCCGAAGCCGAGCCGATGGCCGACGACGCCCGCGACGTCGGCGCGATCGCGCTGGCTTGCTCGCTCGGCTATCTCGACCTGCGGTTCGAGGGCGCCTGGCGCGCTTCGCACCCTAAGCTCGTGGCGTGGCTCGACTCGTTCTCGGCCGGCGTTCCCGCCTTCGAGTCGACGCGTTTTCGCGGCTGATATCGGCGTCCCCGCGTCGCGGCCGCGGATTTGCGCTGGATTTCCTGCGCAAGCTTCTGTAGACGGGCGTGCTTCTCGGCGCCGCTCGTCTTATCGCCTGGGCGCGCAACTTTCGAAGGACATTCCCTTGAACACCACAGAACTCATCGACGCCGTCGCCGAAGCCAACGAGCTTTCCAAGTCCAAGGCGAAGGAAGTCGTCAATTCGGTCTTCGCTTCGATCATCGAGGCCGCCAAGAAAGGCGACGACGTCGTGATCACCGGCTTTGGACGATTCACGCTCAAGGAGCGCGCCGAGCGCGAGGGACGCAATCCCGCCACCGGCGCCCCGCTGACCATCGCCGCCTCCAAGTCGATCGCGTTCAAGCTGGCCAAGGCCGTCGGAACCGCGCTCTGAACTCTCCGTAAACGTCGCCACGCCGGCGTTCGCGCCGGCGTGGGGCCGCATTCCCTACGGTAAGCCAGCGTCTTCGCGACGTCGCGACACATTTCGCTTGGCGTCGGAGGCGAACTTCCTATATGAGGCTCTTCTGGCGCGTAACCGAGAGGTTCCGCGCCGCGAATTTTTTGGGGCGCGCGAATCGCGTCGCCCATGGAATCTCGACATGGCCAATCCGTTCGAATTCATCCAGCAAGTTCGCGTCGAAGCGACGAAAGTCGTTTGGCCGTCGCGTCGCGAGACGCTGATCACGACGGGTCTGGTGATGCTGATGGCGGTGTTCGCCTCGGTGTTCTTCATCCTGGTCGACGAGGGTCTGCGCGTCCTCGTCAGTCTGGTGCTGGGCTTCGGGCGAGGCGGCTGAGTCGCGCCTTCGACATTGAAAACCCGCCACGACGGGGAACGATTTGGGAATTTGACATGAGCATGCGCTGGTACATCGTCCACGCCTATTCCAATTTCGAGAAGAAGGTCGCGGAATCCATTCGCGAACAGGCTGGTCAGCGCGGCCTCGAGGCGAAGTTCGAAGAGATCATGGTGCCGACCGAGCAGGTCGTCGAAGTGCGCCGCGGCCGCAAGATCAATTCCGAGCGCAAGTTTTTCCCCGGTTATGTCCTCGTCAAATGCGACCTGACGGACGACGTCTACCATCTGATCAAGAACACCCCGAAAGTCACCGGCTTCCTCGGCGCCGACAAGAAGCCGATGCCGATCCCCGACAACGAAGCCGAACGAATCAAGGGACAGGTGGCGGACGGCATCGAGCGCCCGAAGGCCTCGATCCGCTTCGAGGTCGGCGAGACCGTGCGCGTCGCCGATGGGCCGTTCGCCTCTTTCAACGGCGTGGTCGAGGAAATCGACGAGCAGCGTTCGCGCGTCAAGGTCGCGGTTTCGATCTTCGGCCGCGCGACGCCAGTCGACCTCGAATTCGGTCAAGTCGAGAAAGTTTGATCGATCCGGCGTAACAAACGCGTTCTTCCGGCCGAAACCTCAGCGAAGATCACGCGTATCTAAGATACGAAGATTGATCAGCTTTCGGCACGAGAGGTTCGCGCATGCGCTATCACCGAAGTCGCGGTTGGGAAATTCCCGCCAGCGAAACCACCCCGGAATCCATTTTCATCGGCCGTCGCGGCTTTCTCTCGGGCGCGGCGGCGTTCGCGGCCTCCGCGAGTTTCGCGCGCGGCGCTTTCGCTCAAGACGCGGCTCCGGGGCTCTATCCGGCCAAGCGCAATGAGGCGTTTGCGCTCGATCGCGACGTGACGCCGGAAAAGATCAATCTGAACTACAACAACTTCTACGAGTTCAGCACCGACAAACATCTCTCCGCCGACGGGCTGAAGATCAAGCCCTGGACCGTCAAGATCGACGGCCTCGTCGAGAAGGAGCAGACGCTCGATATCGACGACCTCATCAAGAGCATCGGGCTCGAGGAGCGACTCTATCGGCACCGTTGCGTCGAGGCCTGGTCGATGGCGATCCCCTGGACCGGCTTCCCGCTGCGCGCGCTGGTCGAAAAGGCGAAGCCGCTGAGCTCGGCCAAATTCGTCCGTTTCGAGAGCTTCATCGACAAGAAGAACGCGCCCGGCCAGCGCTCGTTCATGCCGTGGCCCTATGTCGAGGGGCTGACGATCGCCGAGGCGACCAACGACCTCGCTTTCGTGGCGACCGGGGCCTATGGCAAGCCGATCGCCAAGGTGCAGGGCGCGCCGATCCGGCTCGCGACGCCGTGGAAATACGGTTTCAAATCCGCCAAGTCGATCGTCAAGTTCAGCTTCGTCGACAAGCGGCCGACGACGTTCTGGGAATCGCTCGGCCCCGAGGAATACGGGTTCTGGGCCAACGTGAACCCTGACGTGCCGCATCCGCGCTGGAGTCAGGCCAAGGAGACGGAGTTGACGACCGGCAATTTGCGCCCGACGATGTTGTATAATGGTTATGGCGCTGAGGTCGCGGAGCTCTACAAGGGGCTGGAGAGCGAGCCGCTGTATATGTGAAGCTCGAAATCACATTCGCGAGAGCGGATTACGGTCGGCTTACTTAAGGGCCAATCTCCGCGCTCGCGCCATAAAATCGCCCCCGATGTATCTTGTCTTGATCGACGTCGTTTTGACGACTCGTGAGGATACGGGATGGCGACCCTGCCGGCCGACGAAGACTACGCGCGCGCCATGCTGACGCTGTTCTGCGAGAAACAGGTGAGCCCGCGGCAGAGCTTGCGTTTCGACAGCGTCAGGGCCGAATTCTTCCATCATAATTTCGGCAAGAGCCCCGACTACGACGCCGCAGTCGCCTACGCCTCGGTGCAAGGCTGGATCACGCTCGAATACGGCCAAATTCGACTGACCCGGACGGGCTTCGACGAGATGTAGGCGGGCGCCGGCGGCAATTTTTTGCGGAAGTTTTCCAAATTTCCGAATATCCGCGTCAAGCAATTCCAAGGATTTAGGCTGTCGTTTTGAGGGTTTTCAGAGCGCTATTACCGATTCCAAAACGATTTCAAGGCCTTATTTGGCGGCCGTCTGGCGCCGTGAGTCCTGCCGCCGCCGGCGCCGAGACAGCTTAGCACGACTTCTGTTTGTCAGAAATATTTTTCTCGCGTTCGCCTTCGACCCGCGCGGGAGCCGCGAGAACCGGACGTCCGGGCTCACGTCAATCCCATCTGCTGTGCGGTCAGAGCCTGGGTGACGCCGACCAGCGTGATGACGTCGCTCCCGGCGGTGATGGTGGTGTTGCCGTTCGGCAACACCTGTGTTGCGGTTTGGGCCGCGCTGAAACTCCCGAACAGGCCGCTGAGGTTGAGAACGTCGGTGGCGGCGTTCGCTCCAGCGAAGCCCTTGACGATCGCTGTTCCGAATCCGGGAGTGAAGTCGACGACGTCGTTGGCGCCGCTGCTGAAGAAATCGTAGGTCTCGCCGGTCGTGTGCGGCGTGAAGCTGAAATCGCCGCGCGCCGCGGTCGGGCCGACCGTTCCCGCCGTCGACGCCACGAGGCTGTCGCCGATCAGGTTGAGCTGGCCATTGCCGGTTTGCGTGTCGACGGCATTGGCGATCTTGACGCCCGCCGAATTGTAATCGAACTGGTTGGACTCGAAGGCCTGGCCGGCTTTGGCATCGCCGTAGTAACCGATTTCATAGTTTCCGTCCGAGTCGACCGCCTTGGTGTAGGTCACGGTCCCGTCGGGGGCGGTGAGGGTGTAGCCGTTGGACGTGAAGGTCTGCGTCACCAACGCATCGCCGCCGGCGTCGTAATAGGTCCTCGCCGTGACCTTGCCCAACGCGTTGATGACCACGTCACAGCTCGCATAGGAGACGCCGAAGGCCGAGCCCGCCGTATAACGCCGGGTGTCGAGGATCACGCCGTTCTGGTTGTTCTGCTGTTTGAGCAGCACACCCGCGTCGTTATAGAAATCGACGCTGATAACTCCATTCGCTTCAACGGTCTGCGAAACGCGGACGATCAGCGGTCCGCTCGGATCGCTGGGATTGACGCTGTAGTATGTCACCGACACGCGCTTGCCGTTCACGTCAAGGGCCTCGTCGTCATTGACGTAGGCGATGCCTTCGAAGGTCCCGGGCGTGTAAAGAATAATCTCCGACGTTTTGTCCGCGTGATAGGTGGCGAATTTGGTCAACGCGCCGGTGGGGCCGAAGAAATAAGCGTAGTTGTCGAGCGGGGCGGCTTGTGCCTCCACCACCTTGTCGTTGGCGGGCGCGGCGACGGTGAGCCCGGCGGCGAGGATGGCGGCGGTCTGTTGGTCGTTCTCGGCGACGTTGGTGTCCGACGCCGTGAGTTCGGTCACGCCCTCGGCGGCGAGCGCCGCGATCTGCGTGTTCAGCAGCCCTTCGAGATCTGACGCCGTGTCGACGATGTCGATGTGATAGCTGGCGTTGGTGATCTTGCTCAGCGCGGCGGTGTCGCTCAGCGCTTGCTCGACCGTCAGCGTCAGCACGGGCGCCGCGTCGGTCAGCGTGATCGCGCCGATGTGGACGTCGCGGTCGAGCGCGTCGAAATACCCCGAAACGTCCGCCGCGCTGTCGGAAATGACAGGCGCCTGCAGCGCGAGGTCCAGCGCGGCTTGATAGGTATCGAACGTGGCCACCGTTGTCGCGGTTCCCGCATAGTCGAAATAGACGCTACCGTTCGCGGCGTAGAAGACCTCGGAGACGAATTGTGACGACGCCGTGTAATCCGCCGCGTCGCTCGTGAAAGCTTCGCCCGCGATTTTGAACGTCGAGACCAATTCCGAGCTGTCCGAATTCGTCTGCGTCACCGAATTGCCGGCGGTGGCGAGCGTGAACGACGACGGATCGGCGCCGCACAGCGTCGTCGGCGCATAGACGCTGGGCAGGCCGACGAGATCGATCAAATCGTCCGCCGCGAAGCCGTCGATTTCATTCACCGGGTCGACGCCGCCGTCGATGATGAGGGTCGCCGGGGCAATAGACGTGAAGCTGATCGCGCCGGTTCCCGCCGCGCCCACGGCGCCGAGGACCAGGGTTCCGGAATCGAGCATGATTCCGCCGGTGAAGCTGTTGTTCGCCGCGAGATCGACAATTCCCGAGCCCGCGATCTCCAGCGCGCCCGCGCCGGCGTTCGATCCCGTGCCGCCGTTCCCGCTCTGGTCGGCGATGACGCCGTCGATCTCCGTCGTCTGGCCCGAAGCCTGGCCCGCGCCGAGGGTGATCGTCTCGTCACCTTGCAGGAAGATGCCGTCGCCATAGGCCGACCCCGCCGACCCGTCTGTGAAGCTGACGGTCGCCCCCAACGTGCTCAGCCAGCCCATCCCGCCGGAGCCGGGCGTCACCGTGCCTTGACCGAGCGTGCTCGATGAGACGGAAAGCACACCGCCCGATTGCACGAACACGTCCACGCCGGCGCCAAGGCCGCCGCCGCCAGCGGCTGCAACTTCAGGCAGACTCACGGCGGTTAAAGCGATTGAGCCTGCCCCGGCCCCGAAGCCGCCTGGGCCTGGACCGCCTATGCTCTGCAGGGCGGCGCCTTCGCCGCCGCCGCCGCCGCCAAATCCCCCCGCGAAGGCGCTGCTCGACACTATGTTCGTGACGCCGCCGTCGCCGAAATTCGCGCCCAGTTGCACGCTGCCGTCAAGCAGCCCGGCGGCGCCGCTCTCGACGTTGGTCACCTCCCCGGAGCCGCCGGTTCCGCCGATGGCGACGTCTTGCGAAAAATCGACATTGGACAGGGTCACATCGGCGTTCGCCGCGACGAACAGGCCGCCGCCGAGACCCGCGCCGCCGCCGGCGCCGCCAATGTCGCCGGAGCTGCCCGTACCGCCCTGGGCGAGCGTGTTGTCGAGGGCGGTGTTCTTGATGGTTACGGCGCCGGCTTCGACGAAGAAACCCTGATACGCGGCGACGCCGCTCCCATTGGCGCCGTTGATGGAATAAGCGTTCGACCCGCCGTTGATGGTCAGGCTCACGCCCGCGCGCAAGTTGATGACGTCGATCGCCTGGGTCAGCGTGATGTCGGCGCCCAGATTGATCGTATAGGCCGTGAGCGCGGACGCCAGCGGTCCGCCGCTGTTGATCGCCGCGATGGCGGCTTTCAGCCCCGCTTCGTTCATCACCGTGGTCTGGGCGGTGGCGACGGCCGGGCCGCTGGCGGTCACGACGCCCGCCTTCGCGAAGCCGCTGGCGCCGATGACGGTGAGATTGCCGGTGAAATTGTCGCCCGAACCGACCTTGTAAGTGAAAGTCGCGACGTCGCCGCTGGAGTGGGAGTAGATCGCGCTGGCCCCGTTGCTGAGCGTCAGGCTATCGGCGGAGGTCAGCGAGAGCGGCGAGGTTGTCGTCAGCGCGAACGTCACGGTTCGGCCCGCCGCCGCCCCACCGCGCTCGAGGGGCTGGCTGTCAGGGACAGGACAGGGTTCGGGTCCGCGACGGTCAGCACGAGATCGCCGCCCGAGGCGGTGACTTTGAAATCCGAGCCCGCGGACGCGGTGGACGTGTCGATCGTGAGGGAAAAGCCGCCCGCCGATGGGGGCTGGTAGCTCGTCGTCGCGCTGATCGGAAGCGTCGAACCGATGTCGGCGGCGTCGGACCCGAGTCCCGTCAGAATGATGACGTCGCCGTTCGTCAGGCCTTCGAGCGAATTGCCGAGCGTCTGGGCGTTCGCGTCCAGCCGCAGGGTGGAGCTTCCCCCCGGCGCGAAGTTGATGACGCCCGATCCCGCCGCCGCGGCTGAGTTCAGCTCCAGCGTGGCTCCGGCGTCGATGGTCGTGGGGTCGGGGTCGAGGGTCGCGCCGCCGCTGTAGGTCACCAACGTGTCGCCATTCGCATCCGCGCTCAGCGCGAAGTCTCCGGCCGTGACGAATGTCGATGACGCGAATGCGAGCGTATAGGCGTTCGCGCCTTCGGTGAACGTGGCTTCGTGGGTGTTCGCGCCCGGCTCGACCGCGACCGAGACGCTCGAGGCGGCGGAATCGTAGGTCAACGTCGAGAGATCGATGGAATCGCCGGCGCCGAAGCCCGCGACGGCGTTGGCGATCTCGGCGTTGAGCTGCAACTCGCCGTCCATCGGGGCGCCGAAGGTGATCGCGCCGGTCCCGGCCGCGCCGGCGGCGTCGAGGACCAGGATTCCGGAATCGATCTTCACGCCGCCCGTGAAGGTGTTGTCGGCGGAGAGGACGAGCGAGCCACTTTCGACGTCGAGGGCGCCCGAGGGGAGCGAATCGTCGCCGAAACCGCCTTGTCCGGCGGTCAGCGCGCCCGCTCCAGTCAACGAGCCCAGTTCGTCGGCGATGACGCCGGCGATCGTCGTGGTCATCCCCGCGCCGGATTTGAACGTGATCGTTTCGTCGCCCTGGATGAACAGGCCATCGCCGAGGCCGGCGCCGCCGTTTCCACCGATACCGCTTCCGCCCGCCCCGCCGGCGACGGTTCCGGCCGCGGCCGCGCCGCCGTCGATGGTCAGCATCGCGCCGCCCATGACGAAGATGTCGCCGCCCGCGGCCAACCCTCCGCCGCCATCAGCGATCGTCCCGCCGCCGCCGCCGAAACCCCCGTGGCCGGAGCTGATCGTCTGGCCTGACGACGCTGTCGCCGAATTGCTGCCGCCGCCGCCGCCGCCAAATCCGCCCGCGCCGCCAGAATTCGTTTGACCGGCGCCGCCGCCGCCACCGCCGAATCCGCCGGCGCCGCCGCCATGATCGTTATAGGGGTTGATGGCGCCGCCGCCTATGCCGCCGCCGACTCCGGCGAAAGCGCCGTTGCCGCCGCCGCCCGAGGCGCCTCTGAGCGAAGGCGACGGCAGGCCGAAGCTGCTTGCGCCGCCGCTCTGAGCGCCGGGAACGATGCCGGCGCCGCCAGCTTTGTAGCTGAGGCCATAGCCCGACCCGGCACCGCCTGTCGCGCCGCCGCCGAGGCCGCCGCCCCCGTCGGCGAAGGCGCCCGGACCGCTATTCCCGCCCATGCCCCCGCCGCCCGCGCCGTAACCACCCGGGATATCGTGGCCGCCTTCGCCGCCTACGGCGGAATCATTGGTGAAGCTGACGTTGGTCAGAGTGACGTCGCCGGGCGCCGCGCCGTTGGCGCTGTCGTTGGCGACGAACAGGCCCCCGCCCAGCCCGCCGCCGCCGCCGCCGCCAAACAGAATGGGATTTGCCCCGAATGTCGCGCCGCCATTGCCACCTTGCGCGACGGCGTTCTCGATCGTCAGATCGGAGATCGCGACTTGGCCCGAATAGACGAAAAGCCCGCGCTGGGCGCCCCCGCCATCGATGATCGCGTCGTCCTCGCCCTGGATCGTCAGCGTCACGCCGGTCTGGAGATTGATCGCCACGAGCGCGGTTCCACCGAGCGCGATGTCGCCATCGATCACGATGGTTTGCGCGCCCAATGCGGCCTGGTCGGCGGCCACGATGGCTGCATTGAGGTCGGCGATGTCAGTAACTGTGACGCTGCCCATGCGCGATACCCCCTGCTTCGCCCGCGCGCCGCATTCGCGGGCCACAGGGGTCGTCTTCGCCGCATCGGAGGTGTTTGCGAACCTCTTCGAACGCTTAGCGAATGGTTAACTTTTGGCTCAATTCGCGTTAGGTAGGCATCGTTACCTCTGCTAGAATCCGTCGCGTCGTGATGGAGGTGGTCATGGAGCACAGCGTCTTTCGGTCCTAGCTTTCGAAGGTTGACGACCTGAGCCCTTCTCAGCGCGTCGAACTCGAAGCGGTCCTGGCGGGA
>Ga0302320_10021260_pt1 | contig 12892 bp, 8 predicted proteins | sample Bog_T0_3_FD_202130 | JGI IMG/M metagenome (GOLD analysis project Ga0302320, IMG submission 202130) | Peat permafrost microbial communities from Stordalen Mire near Abisko, Sweden - Bog_T0_3 | ecosystem: Environmental > Terrestrial > Soil > Wetlands > Peat | place: Sweden: Abisko, Stordalen Mire...
ACAGCCCTGGGAGAGCGGCCAGATAGAATGAAAGAAAATCACCGTAGTAGACAGTCTCCGCTGCAACGATCGGTCGCGGACCGATCAGCGACATCTCGCCGTGAAGTACATTGAAGAGCTGCGGAAGTTCGTCCAGACTCCAGCTGCGCAGGAACCTTCCGATCGCGGTGATCCGTGGATCGCTGAGATGCTTCCGCATGCGCCACTCAAGCACCTTCCCGCTCGGATGCGTTTCCGCAATATGCACGCGTTCCGCGGCGTTCGAGTACATCGACCGAAACTTCCAGATTCGGAACGTACGCCCCTCGCGACCAATTCTCTCTTCGCGATAAAAAACAGGCCCCTCCGAACTTAGGGAAATAATTGCCGCAATCAAGAGGCCGGGAATCGCAAACAAGAGAATCAGGATCGTGGAACACACGAAGTCAAATGTCCGCTTAACCCACTGATATTGCCACGACCTCAAAGCTGTCTCTAAGCGGAATGGAGGATTCTCGAATAATCCGTAATCAGATAATTGAATCGCACCTGGTGCGATTGCACTTGCTTCAGGTTCCATGGTTGATTCCTCATATATCACTTGCGCCCTGCTCAAAATAACCTCCATGAATACGGACGTTTGATTAATAATTAAGTGAGGGGGACTATCTTAGGGGCCCATATCTGACTTCGGCAACGCAAAGGGGTAATTCCGGGCAGGTTACTGGCAAGATGCAGACACACTACCGCCGCGGAAGCCGAAAATCCGTAACACTTTTACATTGTCTGTCATCTCCGTTCAACTTTGTCACAGGTCAGTTTCAAATGCAAGCGTAATTCGGGCAAAGTCACCCAAATTCACACCAAAGTAACACGCTCTCCTACTTTCTGGTTAATACGATGGCTGTAAACATTTACAGGTTTCCTGCTTGGCCTTCGTTCCCCTCGCATACCTTCCGACAGCCTTCCAACTTTTGCCCTCCGTCACCTCGCAGAAGCGTTTCCCATAAGGGAGTAATTTCATTTCAGAACTTTTGCCGGAACCGATATTGCCAGCCTCTATGTCATCACCCAATCCGGAGTTAACGCGTGAAGCGACTGTAGAATGAGGGATGGGAGAAGCGGGAATGAAGTCGGAGGCGATCGGTGAAGGCACCCGGATAAAGATGACCCAAAATGCATCCGATGAGCAATTGCATCTGCTCGATCTGCTGACTTTTCTCTCCGTACGTCGGAAGTTCGTTGCCTGGTTTACGCTTGGCACCGCCGTTTTCACAACAATCATTGTGCTCATCTTACCAAGCAAATACACGGCCGCCACGCTGATCCTGCCACCTGGACAAAACTCTTCCACCAGTTCTGCCATATTGGGACAACTCGGCGGATCGGGAGCTCTCGCTTCCCTCGCGGGCGGTAGCCTCGGAATCAAAAGCCCCGGCGACATGTATGTTGCGTTGTTCCGCAGCCGAACGGTCGAGGATGCTCTGATCCAGCGTTTCGACCTCATGCGCAGATATCACACAAAAACAATGGAGGACACCCGCACAGAATTTGAAAGTCGCTCCACTGTCGCCCTCGGCGCTAAGGACGGCCTGATTCGCATCTCTGTCACCGATCGCGATCCAAAGTTGGCCGCCGAAATGGCCAACGCCTGCGTCGAATTCTTTCGCAAACAATCCGACAATCTCGCCATTACTGAGGCCGCTCAGCGCCGCGTCTTCTTCCAGCAGCAGTTGCTGGAGGCAAACCAGAATTTAACGATCGCCGAGGAGGCGCTCAAGCGCGCTGAACAATCGACCGGCGTGCTGCAAATCGACAGCCAGGCCAAGTCGCTGATTCAGTCGGCCGCTACGCTCAACGGCCAGATTGCCGCAAAGCAAGTTCAGCTTCAGGGCATGCGGTCTTTTGCTACGGAAGACAACCCCCAGATGATGATGGCTGAACAGGAACTTGGCGCCCTCAAAGCTCAGCTTGCCAAACTCACCGGTACCTCAGAGAACTCCAGTTCCGACATCATCATGCCCAAGGGAAACATCCCCGAGGCCGGAATGGAATATCTCAATAAGCTCCGCGATGTGCGCTACTACGAAACCGTCGAAGAGCTCATCGCAAAGCAGTTTGAAGTTGCAAAACTGGATGAGGCGCGTCAAGGCCAGGATGTCCAGGTGGTCGATCCAGCTGTCCCCCCGGAGAAAAGATCATTCCCAAGACGTACACTCACAATCTTCGTGGCCACTCTGCTGGGTTTCCTGATCGCGTGCGGATGGAGTCTGCTCGCGCATGGGTTCGCGAGCCTGAAGAACAAGCCGGCTGAACGGTTGCGCCTCGAGCGGCTTCGGGCCACATTCAAGTAACCAACCCGGTCCGGATTTGTTGCGCCTCCGGCAATAAGTGACCGGCTGCCCTCAGAATGTGATTTAGGGATTCGTTCAAACCAGCGTTGGCCACTGCTCGAAGAGTGAATCGGAGCTACCTGTTGGGAACCCGCAGATGTGGACGGCAACAACGGCAGGAGGCAATTGAAAAGAATTCCGTCGCTGCTGCGACAAACTCGATTCAAGGGCGCAAGGAGAGTCAGTGACAGTCAAGCGTCGACTTGCAGGAGCCTTCGGTGCATCTCTCCTTAACCCGCTGGCAACCACCTTCGTCCAGTTAATCAATGTCCCCATCATGCTGCGCTACTGGGGCGCTCATCTCTATGGCGAATGGCTGCTGATCAGCACGATTCCTGCCTACCTGCTCCTTACCGACTTCGGGTTCGGCAATGTCGCCGGAACCGACATGACCATGCGCGTTCACGCCGGGGATAAAGATGGAGCCCTTCAAACATTTCAAAGCACTGCGGTCCTGGTAATCTTGGCGTCGCTCTCCATCGGCGCCGTTCTGTCGGTTATCATCTTTCTCCTTCCCGTCCATCAGATTCTTCACCTCAGCTCAATGACGCCGCATGAGACGCGAACTGCGCTTCTCTTTTTGTGTATCAACTGCCTGATCATTCTGCAATGGAACTTTATTACCGCCCCGTACAAATGTGTCGGCAAGTACGCCACTGCGCTTTTGTGTGTCAATATCATTCGCATTTTAGAGAGCGTAAGTTTCCTTGTCCTGCTCGTCTACCATGCTGGTCCTGTCCAGCTGTCCATGCTGATGCTCGGGATCAGCATCGTGGGAACCTGCTGGCTGCTCATCATGAAACACAGATTGATTCCCTGGCTTCCCATCGGAGTACGCCATGCGAAATGGCAGCGCATTCGCGAATTGACCAAGCCCGCCGTTGCCTACATGGCGTTTCCGACAGGCAGCGCCATCAACCTGCAAGGTATGACAATGCTCGTCGGCCTCGCGCTCGGCCCGCTCGCCGTGGCAGTCTTCAATCCCATGCGTACACTTACCCGCTTCATCCTCCAGCTCTCGGATGCGGTGAAGATCTCTGTTTGGCAAGAGCTTTCAGCTGCCTACGGTCAGCAGAATTGGGCTTTGGCGCGCAAATTGCATCGCTCAGCGTGCCAGGCATCGCTCGCGTTGGCGCTTTTTGTCTCGGCAGCGCTCGCAATCGCAGGACCACGAATATTTGCCATGTGGACACACGGCAGACTTGTAATGGACGATCCAACCTTCAACATTCTGTTGTTGGTTGTCCTCTTTAATTCTGTCTGGAATACCAGTTCCTCCGTGCCCCTGGCGGCGAATCGCCATCAGCTGCTGGCTGTTGTGTACCTCGCTTGCACTTCGGGCTTGCTCCTGATTGGATTCCCGATGATTCGCGCTTTCGGCTTGAGAGGTGCTGCAGTTTCTTTATTACTTTGTGAGATCGCAATGAACATCTTCGTCGTCCGGTTGAGCCTTGAACTCGTTTCAGATCGATGGTCCGCATTTGCCGCTTCCATGATCGATGCTACCGAATTCAAAGCCATCGGTAAGAGGCTTGTGCGTCGAACAGTTTGAAGCACGATGCTTGCTCCATAATTGGAATGGAATTCCGTTCCCTTCAACCGTTGGCGCCTGGAATGCCGTCGCCCTGTTCATTGATTGAAAAAGGGATATAAAATCTTGCAAATGACATTCTCCCAGCAAACGTCGCAAGAGCCCTCGTCCCCGCGCACGGGTGTATCGAAAGCCGGCGGCAGGCGCTTCAGTGGCGCCGTTGCGGCGGGCAGCAAAAACATGCCCGTCGTAACCGTCATTACCGCGGTCTTCAACGGAGAAAAGACTTTGGCAAACTGTCTGGACAGCGTCCTGATCCAGGACTACCCCAATGTCGAACATGTTGTCATGGACGGAGGTTCTACTGACGGGACGCTCGAAATACTTGAGCGGTATAGTGACCGAATCGCCTTCTGGAAAAGTGAGCCCGATGAGGGTATCTACGATGCCTGGAACAAAGGCCTGAAGGAAGCGCGCGGTGAATGGATTTCCTTCCTGGGTGCGGACGATCAGTTCCTGCCGCATGCGATCAGCGCCTACATGGCCCTGGCGGAACTGAACCCCCGCGCGGAGTTTCTTAGTTCGAGAATTCGCATCGCCTATCCCCAGGGATTTGAAAAAACTGCGGGAGAGCCCTGGACCTGGTCTCGCTTTTCACGATCCATGTGCGCTGTTCATGTTGGAAGCATGCACCGCCGCGATCTTTTCGAGAAATACGGCGTCTTCGATACGTCGTACAAAAGCGCAGCTGACTACGAGTTCTTGCTGCGCCCCAGAGGTCGGCTCAAGGCAGCGTTCACTCCCGCGGTCACAGCGACCATGCGCGCTGGCGGCAGCAGCTCCACTCTGCAGTCTCTTAATGAAAAAGCGAAAGCCAAGATCGTCACCGGCGGACGGAACAGGATCATCGCGTCGATCGAAATGCTTCTGGATGATGCACAGTTTCTCGTCAGGCCGGCGCTCTATTTCCTGAGAGCTCTTGCAGCCCCAAAGCGTGGAGATCCGGCAGCATGACGCCACTCGGGTACATTATGCTGCTCGCTGGATTGGTATCGCTGCTCTTCTCAAAGAAGTGGCTCTATCGATTGTTCGTATTCTGGACGCTCTTCTCCGCCTCCTCAGCCGCCAACTTTGGCGAGGGCGAGAATGGTTCCGCTCTTCAGGTTTGGATGCTGTTCGGATGCCTCTGGCTTCTGCGTGAGCTTTTTGAAACTTTCAGTCAGTTCTCTCTCTCTCTCGATCGGCGGATTGCGCGCCAGGCCATTTGGCTCGTCATCTTCTTGCTCGTCGCTTCCATCTCTTTAATCATGCCCGCATACATCAACGGAAGGTTGCAAATATCCTCTCCGCAGTTGGGCAACCTATCCGAGACACCGCTCTTTCTTACGTCGCACAACTTTACGCAACTCCTTTATTTGATCTTCGGAATATCGATTGCGCTTTGTGTGAGCCAGAAAAACCTGAAGGATGAAGTCAGGCACCAAACCGAGCGAACGATCCTGTTTTCAGCTGTGTTCGTGGCTCTTTGGGGCCTTCTTCAGTTCGCTTGTAACCTCACAGGTGTTTCTTACCCCGGCGAAATCTTTAACAATTCTGGAGCCGTGGGCGGGAATGGGTTCCTCGAAGTGCTGGATGGCGTTGGCAGAATCTCTTCGGTAAGTACCGAGCCGTCGATCTTTGCACAGGGCCTCGTCACTCTTCTCCCGTTGACATTTCCGGCCTGGCTCGGAACAGGATCTGTCATCTCGCGCCGCTTCGACAGGTGTTGTGCAATCTTATTTGTCGTCCTGCTGGTACTTTGCACTTCCTCCACAGCCTACCTCGGATTCTTCTTTCTCGGCTTGCTGACAATTCTCGTGCTTTCGCGAACTGGCACGCTGTCAATTGGAAAGGCAATCGCTCGTGCAATCGCTCTCGGAGGAGTGCTCGTCGTGACCGCCGTTCTTGCCATGTCGACCGCGCCGGTTGCACGAGAAGTCGTGAGCTCGGCCCTCCTGACAAAGTCCAGTTCCGGCTCCGCCTTGGAACGTCTGATGACTGTCGAACTGGCGTTTGGATACTTTAAAAAGTTCCCCCTTCTCGGCATAGGATGGGGAAGCGCCACCTCGCATGACCTGTTTGTAAAGCTCTTATCGAATGTCGGCGTTGTTGGAACATTTCTATTTGTCGGCGCAATTTGCTCTGTGATTCGACGCGGCTGGCGCGCTCTCCAGCCTCTCGCTCGACCTTTAGATCTTTCCCGTCTCGCCTGGCTCTTAAGCCTCTCGGTGTTCGTTCTCACTGCGGTTTTTCTAGGTTTTCCTTTGGCGAGTGGCAACTTTTGGCTGATCCTTGGAATGGCTATGTCGGTCGGCTGGAAACCGGAAATTGCGCAAACACAACCGCCCGCCGCTCATGGTGTTGAGTGTCTTGGATAGCGCACAGTAAACTTGGATGATGCCTCGGTTCAGTCTCATTGTGGCTACCTTTGGCCGCACCCAAGAGTTGTCCGTTCTGCTTCAGACCCTCGCCGCCCAGCAACTGAAAGACTTTGAGTTGATCATTGTCGATCAGAATCCGGATGACCGCTTGGCGCCCCTGCTTAAGGAATGGACTTCGCCAACTCCCGATCGGTCGAGACAAAACGAGGCTTCGCCTCAGATGCTGCACCTTCGGTGTCCACCGGGAGTCTCGCGCGCCAGGAATCTTGGCTTGGCTCAATCCAAAGGGGAGATTCTTGCATTTCCTGACGACGATTGCTGGTATTACCCTGACACCTTGAAGAAAGTCGATTCCTGGTTCAGGCAAAACCTGGACTACGGGATACTTAGCTTAGGTTGTCGGGATGAGAAAGGGCTCAAGAGCGGCAATCATTGGTTCCAACCGGAGTGCGACTTGAGATGGATCAACATCTTCCGTACTTCCGGGACGTGTTGTTTTTTCGTTTGTCGACCCCCAAAAGGGATACCGCTGAGCTTTGATGAATCCCTTGGGCCCGGGGCCGGCACAGATTTTGGATGCGGCGAAGATACCGATTTCCTGCTTACTTTATTGAACGAAGGAGTCCGCGGGCGCTTCTATTCCCACTATCATGTCGGTCATCCCCGAAAAGAAGGGTTCGTGGACATTCCGAGAGCGAAGAAATATGGTGCGGGCTTCGGGCGCGTCCTTGCCAAACACTCGAACCCGCTCCTTCTCGCCTGTCTTGCCACCTTCGATTTCGTGCGGGCGGGCGGGTACGCACTTCAAGGCAACAGCGAAAGAGCCTCCCGCCTATGGGCTCACGGTAAGGCTATGATACGGGCCTATTCCTCCAGGTGATTCCAGGTATTGAACCTCTGCACAAGTCCGCAACCTGCCTTCCTGGCGCCCAGCCCAATTGGTCCGCTCTGAAACTGGATTCTCCCTCATTGGCAGAGGCAATTCCCGTTGCCGTCGGGCCGTGTTCTGCATTCGCCGAGTGTGCCGCCATCAAGCCAGCAGGCTACATGCGGCCACGATGCCGCTCCCGTCTTCTTGGGGTACGATGTGGGGCCATAACCAGAATCGGTCAGGCTTCCGTCAGGCCTGTACACCGGCAGGTCCCCACCCGGCCCGCTGCTATCGCTGGTTTGCAGCTTTGTGCCTCCACCGTGCGTCCCGGTCAGCGAACCCGGAAGTATCTGAACGCCGTTCAACACCAATCCGTTCGGCGCATTCAGATTGAGTACCGCGCTCGTTAGAATCATGAGGTGAGGCGCCGTTCCGCTGGCGACAGCGTACAGGAGCGAGGCGGTCCGCTGATTGTCCGGTGCAATAACCTGCAAGGTGGGCTGACCACCCCCGCCCGTGTTCAGATATACAAGCGGCCCTTGAAGGTCGCGGTCCACGATACCGTCGATATTCAGGACGCCGTACCGGTCCACTTCGAAAAGACCATCTGTAGCCATCGGCAGGTTAGCGAATAACTGCGGGTTGTACAAGGTTGTGCTGTTTGTCGGATAACCCCCGAAAAAGTCCGCACTTGTGACGCCGTACGGTCCACTCACAGGCGTGATCGCCTCCAGGTGCGGAGCATACATTGTTACCGCCGAGTCATAGTTAGCCCATTGGCAACTGTCGAACGATGGTGAATAAAATGTAACTTGCGGTCCGTCCCAGCCGATGTCGCCTATCTGTACGCAGTTGGCGTAAGTGCCGGCGTTCGAAAACACATCGTGGTCGAAGACAACATTCTCGCCGGAGTTATGGGGCGTCTCCGAGCCTGGAAAATAAAAGTGTTGCGTGTTATACGAGAAATCTGAGTTGCTGACCCGATCAAGATAAGCATTCGAGCCGGCCAACATCGCCGTCGCAAACGGGTTTGTCTGGTTGCCCAATATAACATTGTCGATAATCAAAAGCGGGCTATTCAGTAAGATGCCCGTCCCGCTTCCACTTCCAACAAGTTGCAGATCATGCAGATTGTAGCCCTCTTCCGCAACTCCGGAACCCATATATTGAAGAATGGTTGAGGATTTTCCCATTCCGACAATCGTGCATCTCACCCCCCCCGAGTTCAGTGGCGTAGTAAAAGGGTATGTGCCCGAAGGCACTTCGATCGTTGGATTAAACGAAGAATATGTCGAGCACAGGTTGTTGATCTTGGCTCCAATATCGGAGCCGGTTCCCTGTGTGGCGTTATAAAGGCCATCGATCCCGGCGACGGGAACAGCTTGCGCATTAGCCCCGCCAGTGCCGATGAAGATCAACCCAAATGCAATCGCAAATACGTGACTTGGCCTTCGTGGCATAGAATCTCCAGCATTAAGCCAGCCGGAACTCAACAAGGGGGAGGAGACCAGGTTGGTAGTTATAGTACGTTCACGGGAAGTATATCAAAAGCGAAGGGGAAAGGATTTAGGCTGGAGTTCAAGGTCTAGTGATTTCTGCCGAATGCATCACGCGAATTCGAGCGAAGAGAAAGTAGCGCTGTTCGGGGGCGAAGAAAGTGTCACTTGATTTAGAAAAGAGCGGAGCTGAAACACAACTGACAGGTCTGCGCGTCGCCATCGTTCACTACTGGTTTGTCGGCAGAGCGGGCGGCGAGAAGGTCGTAGAGGCCATTGCCGAGATCTTTCCGCAGGCAGACTTATTCTCGCTGGTCGCCGACCGCGCCACACTCGCTCCTGTTTTGCAAAACAAGAAGCTCCAAACCTCGTTCCTCCAGCACTTTCCGCTCGCAAAGAAGTTCCATCGCCACTTTCTCTTCATGCAGCCCCTTGCCCTCGAGCAGTTCGATCTCAGCGACTACGATCTCGTCATAAGTTCTGAGTCGGGACCAGCCAAGGGTGTCGTCACTTCTTCCAAAACCTGCCACATTTGCTACTGCCACTCTCCCATGCGCTACATCTGGGAGATGTACCCCCTCTACCGGCGTGCCATGAACCCGTTGGTTGGCGCCGTCTTTTCCCTCACCGCGCATTACATGCGGCTCTGGGACCATGCCTCAGCGCAACGAGTCGATTACTTTGTCGCAAATTCGCGATTTATCGCCTCGCGGATTCGCAAATACTACGGGCGTGACAGCACCGTGATCCATCCGCCGGTCGAAACAGCCGCGGGAAGTGCGGACACCGCCCCAGGGGATTATTACCTCGCGGTCGGGCGCCTGGTGGACTACAAGCGCTTCGATCTGGCAGTCGGCGCATGCAATGAACTAGGCCGGCGATTGAAGGTCATCGGAGATGGCCCTCAATTGAAAGAACTCCGAAAGATGGCGGGAAAGACTGTTGAATTTCTCGGCAGGGTAAGCGACAAGGAGTTGCGCGCCCAACTCGCTGGCTGCCGCGCACTCCTGTTCCCCGGAGAAGAGGACTTCGGTATTGTGCCTGTCGAGGCGCAGAGTTTTGGTCGGCCCGTCATTGCCTACGCCTCCGGCGGCGCGCTTGAAACAGTGCGCGGTCAATTGCCGAATGGGCCCGCTATCGATAACTCAACTGGAGTGTTCTTCACCGGGCAGTCATCCTCAAGCCTCGTCGAAGCAATCCGTCACTTCGAATCAAAGGAGAATCAATTCCTTCCGCAGGTGATTCGAGAACACTCGCTCCAGTTCGACAGCACTCTATTCAAATCCAAGTTCTCAGACTTCGTGCGTTTTGCCCTCAAGGACTTTGTCCAGCGCAACCAGGCATAGCCTTGCGGCCTTGCCCGTTGGCTCCTCTGTCTTCCTCGGCAAGTCGCAGCACTCCGGCATCTGTTCCGTACATCGAGGCAGGTTTCCAGCAGAGCCGAGCCGGCACTGGCTCTCCTCTTTGAACTCAGTCCGTTGCTACACGCCCTTCTTCAACTTCCGGTAGCGGCGAATCAGGTTATTCGTCGAGGTGTCGTGCTTCAGCTTTGGCTCTTCCTTGCTTTCGAGCTCCGGAATGATCTTCTGCGCGAGCACTTTGCCCAGTTCCACGCCCCACTGGTCAAACGAGTTGATCTGCCAGACGGTTCCCTGCGTGAAAACACTGTGCTCGTAGAGCGCGACCAGCTTGCCGAGCACCTCCGGCGTCAGCCTTTCCGCAAGAATCGTGTTCGACGGGCGGTTGCCTTCGAATACCCGATGCGGCGCCAGCCAGTCCGGCGTGCCTTCTGCCTTTACCTGCTTCTTCGTCTTGCCGAACGCCAGCGCCTCGCTTTGCGCAAACACGTTGGCCAGCAGCATGTCGTGATGACGGCCAATCGGGTTCAGCGATTGCCCGAACCCGATAAAGTCGCATGGGATCAGCCGTGTCCCTTGATGGATCAACTGATAAAACGAGTGCTGCCCGTTGGTCCCCGGCTCGCCCCAATAAATGGGACTGGTGTCGTAGTCAACCACCTTTCCGGCAAAGTTGACATGCTTGCCGTTACTCTCCATCGTCAATTGTTGCAGGTAGGCTGGGAAGCGCTTCAGATACTGTTCGTAAGGCAGCACGGCCACTGTCTGCGAGCCGAAGAAGTCGGTATACCAGATTCCCAACAGTCCTAAAAGGACTGGCAAATTGCGTTCGAAGGGCGTGGTGCGAAAGTGCTCGTCCATCTGGTGAAAGCCGTCGAGCATCTTGTGGAAGTTCTCCGGGCCGATGGCGAGCATGGTGGCCAGGCCAATCGCTGAGTCCATCGAATAGCGTCCACCAACCCAATCCCAGAACCCGAACATGTTGGCCGTGTCGATGCCGAACTTGGCCACGCCCTCGGCATTGGTTGAGACGGCGACAAAGTGCTTCGCGACAGATTTTTCGTCGCCCCCCAGCCCTTTCAAAACCCATGCGCGTGCCGATTCGGCGTTGGTGATCGTCTCCAGCGTCGTGAATGTTTTTGAAGACACAATAAACAGCGTCTCCGCCGGATCGAGGCCGTGTACCGCTTCGGCAAAGTCCGTGTCATCCACGTTGGAAATGAACCGAAAGGTCAGGCTGCGGTCGCTGTAGTGCCGAAGCGCCTCGTAGGCCATCACCGGTCCCAGGTCCGAGCCGCCAATCCCGATATTGATCACGTTGCGAATGCGTTTGCCCGTGTGTCCCTTCCATGCGCCGCGGCGCACGCGATTGCTGAACGCCGCCATCCTGTCCAGCACCGCGTGCACCTCAGGCACCACATTCTTGCCATCCAAAACAATGCTGGCCCCTTTCGGTGCGCGCAGGGCTACATGCAGCACCGCGCGTCCTTCCGTAAAGTTGATCTTGTCGCCGCGAAACATGGCCTCAATCCGCGCTTGCAGACCCGACTCCCGCGCCAGTTCCATCAGCAACGCAATGGTCTTGTCGTTAATCCGATTCTTCGAGTAGTCGAAGAACAGGCCCATCGCTTCCACAGTCATCTGCCTTCCCCGTTTTGGGTCAGCCTCAAACAGGTCGCGCAGATGCACGCTGCCAATCTTCTTGTGGTGCGCCTTGAGCGCCTTCCAGGCCTTCAACTCCGTCAACGGTTTGGCAACTTTGCTTTTAGTAGGCTGGGTCACAGATGCCGGCATCTTCTTTTCCCTCGCGTTTCTCATCATTGTGTCGCACGTCGGTCCAAGGGGGAAACGCGCAACTGACACCAATATAGAAGACCACGCTCTCCTGCGCATGAACCGAGTCCCGCGTCTTGCGGAATTCCACGCCCCAGGTCCGTTATCATTTCCGAATGCAGCCTACTTCCCCATCGGAACGACGGGTGACTCCATGATCATGCCCGCCGCCCCTGCGCCCGATCCCAAATCGCAGTTGCGCAAGACCATGGGCTTCTGGGATGTGCTGCTCTTCAACATCGCCACGGTCCTCGGTCCTCGCTGGATCGCCGCCGCCGGCCACAACGGCACCTCGTCCATCAGCTTGTGGGTGCTGGCCGCTGTCTTCTTCTTCGTCCCCGGAGCGCTGGTCATCAACGAGCTCTCCTCCCGTTTCCCTCAGGAGGGCGGCCTTTACGCCTGGTCCCGCGAGGCCTTCGGTCCCTTTCATGGCTTCGTCGCCGGCTGGACCTATTGGATCTACACCTTCTTTTATTTTCCCGGCTTGCTCCTCGCCAGCGCCTCCATGTCCGCCTACATCATGGGTGGCCGCGGCTCCGTTCTCGCGCAGGACAGAACCTTCCAGCTCACCGTTTCCCTCGGCATCCTTCTCGTCGCTGTCGTCCTCAACATCATCGGGCTCAATATCGGCAAGTGGCTCCAGAATGCCGGCGGCGTCGGAACCTACGTCCCCCTGCTCATGCTCGTCGGCATCGCCGCGGTTCTCTACCTCCATCACGGTTCCGCAACCCATTTCACCGTCGCCAACATGATGCCCACGTGGAACTGGGACACAGTCAACTTCTGGTCGCAGATTGCCTTTGCCTTCACCGGCCTCGAACTCGTCTCTGCCATGAGCGAAGAAGTGCGCGATCCCCGCCGCACGCTCCCCCGTGCCGTCTTCGGCGCAGGCGCGCTCATTGCGCTCATGTACATCGTGGGAACCTTTGCCATCCTCTCGCTTTTGCCCGCCGCCGACCTAGATCCCCAGAGCGGCGTCTTCCACGCCATCACCATCGGAGCGGTCGCCCT
>Ga0302320_10021261_pt1 | contig 12891 bp, 10 predicted proteins | sample Bog_T0_3_FD_202130 | JGI IMG/M metagenome (GOLD analysis project Ga0302320, IMG submission 202130) | Peat permafrost microbial communities from Stordalen Mire near Abisko, Sweden - Bog_T0_3 | ecosystem: Environmental > Terrestrial > Soil > Wetlands > Peat | place: Sweden: Abisko, Stordalen Mire...
GGTCTGTGCCATTCTGCTGCTGTTCCTGGCGGGGACCGCCTCCGCACTCGACCCGCACAGATTGATTTCGCAATATGCGCATACAACCTGGCGGGTGCAGGACGGATTCCCGCACGGGCCGCGCATGATCACTCAGACAAGCGACGGCTACATCTGGATTGCTGTAGGCCGCGGCCTGCTTCGGTTTGACGGAGTGAGCACGACTCCAGTGTTGCCGCAGCAGGACTTCCCAACCGACGGCGGCATCAACTGGCTGTTGGGAAGCCGCGATGGAAGTCTGTTGATGGCAACCTATCACGGCTTGTACCGCCTCAAGGACGGCAAGGCATCCAGTTTTCCGATCAAGACCGGCGGCGTTGAGAGCATCCTCGAGGATCACGATGGTGCAATCTGGATTACCCGCAGTCGCATGCGTGGCACCGAGGGGTCGCTTTGCCGAATCGCGGGAAGCGATCTGAAGTGTTACGCCAAGGACGAGAACGACGGCAACCCCGCCAAATTTGCAACCTCCCTTGCCGAGGATAGCTCAGGAGACGTCTGGTTCGGATGCCAGATGCTATGCCGCTGGAACGGGAATTCGATAAGCCACTACATGCAAGAGCAGATGGATCATCCGTCCGGTGATGGCGTAGTAGGGCTTGCTGCCGGGCCCGCGGATTCGGCCTGGGTGGCCATGGACGGGGTGGGTCCGGGGCTCGGCGTGCGCTACTACCGTAATGGAAACTTCGTGAGCTATGTGGTCCCCGGGTTCGACGGAGCGACCATTCGAGCAGTCGCTCTACTTCTGGACCGCAATCAAACTCTCTGGGTGGGAACAGAGTCTCAGGGCCTCTATCACATTCATGACGGCCATGCGGACCACTACGGGGCCGCGCAGGGTCTGACCGGCGATCGGGTAAATTCGATCTACGAAGACAGAGAGGGAAATTTGTGGGTTACGACTGACAGGGGTGTGGATCTCTTACGAGATGTACCAGTGGTCAGCTTCTCTTCCACCGAGGGTTTACGTGGAGGAAGCGAGGTCAGCGCCGTACTCGCCCAAGTCAACAGCACTCTCTGGGTGGGACTCAGAGGAGCCCTCGGCGTCATTGGTCCGGACTCCGTTTCGCTGACCACGATGGCTGGGGGACGTGCAATTCAGGATGTCTATGCGCTGTTCGAGGACCACTTGGGTCAGGTTTGGATGGGGATCAATACGACGGTGATGGTGCATCAGCTCGGGAGATTCTTTGAAATCAGGGGTCAAGACGGGCGTAGCTTGGAGCAGATCGGAAAAGTCTTTTCCTTTGCTGAGGACAGCGACGGGAATATCTGGGCCATCGCATACGACGATCCGAAGCAGACCACGCATTTGCTGCGCATCAGAGATCGCCGGGTGCAAGAGGACATCAAGGTCACATCTCTCGTGCCGCACGCCCACTTTCTCGGCACGGACCCGGCCGGCGGAATCTGGATCGGCACGGGGGATGGCAAGCTTGCTCACTATCTGAATGGCGTAGCGAACATTGTCTCCAGCGAACCTGGCAGCACCCCGCCCGTCATGATGTTCGGCCTTTCCGTCGACTCAACGGGAGTCGTATGGGGCGCAACCAGCGCAGGCTTGTATCGATGGGATCATGGGGCATTGACCGTCATGGACTCGCACAACGGCTTGCCATGTCCCGGGGTTACTGCAGCAATCAAAGATAACTCCGGGTCGCTGTGGCTCGACACGAAGTGCGGCTATCTGCGGATTTCCGCGGCAGACTTGGCAAATTGGACGGCCCACCCCGACGCCCAAGTGACAGTGTCGACTCTTGGCGCCCTCGACGGGGCGGATCCGGGATGGAATGGAGACCGGATCCAGCCGAGCGCCGCAAGATCACCGGATGGTCGACTTTGGTTCGTTGGCTATTCATCTCTCCAAATGATCGACCCCGGCCGCTCATACAAGAATCCGACGCCTCCCCCGGTACATGTCGAGGACCTGCTTGCCGACGGGAAAAGCTACTCACCGTCTTCCTCCATCGCCCTTCCATCACTCACGCGAGACATCCAGATCGACTACACCGCGCTGAGCTTTGTTCTGCCGCAAAGAATGGGATTCCGCTACATGCTCGAAGGCCGTGACAAGGATTGGGAGAACCCGGGATTGCGCCGCCAGGCGTTCTACAGCGATCTTCGACCCGGCCACTATCGTTTTCGCGTAGCCGCGTCCAATAACGACGGTGTATGGAATGAATCCGGAGCGGCCGTGGACTTCACGGTTGCTGCTGCCTGGTATCAGACGATCTGGTTTCGCTCGTTGTGCTTCGTCGCCGGCGTGCTGCTGCTCTGGGGGATTTATCGATTGCGGGTACGCCGGATTGCCTTGAACATGCGAACTCGTTTCGACGAGCGCTTGGCTGAACGCACCCGAATCGCGCGCGACCTGCACGACACATTCCTGCAGACCATCCAGGGTAGCAAGCTGGTCGCCGACAATGCTCTGAGTCCTGCCACCGATTTGACGCACATGCGTCAAGCTATGGAGAAACTATCGGCCTGGCTGGGACGAGCGACCGAGGAGGGTCGTACGGCCTTGAACTCCTTGCGCACATCAGCCACGGAGGTGAATGATCTTGCGGACGCCTTCGGGCGGGCCCTCGAGGAGTGCCGAACCCACAGCCCAATGGAGGTCGCGCTCGAGGTTTCGGGGCAGAACCGGGAGATGCATCCCATCGTCCGCGACGAGGTATATCGCATCGGCTATGAGGCGATCCGCAACGCCTGCGTGCACTCGCAGGCCACGCAGCTAAGAGTTGAGCTCTCGTACGCACAAGATCTCAGCCTCCGTATCCACGATAATGGCGCGGGCATGGACCCCGAGATCGTGCTGCATGGCAAGCAAGGGCACTTCGGTCTACAGAGCATGCGAGAGCGTGCTTCCCGGATCGTGGGCAAATTCTCGATCGAAAGCTCCGCTGGTAGCGGGACGGTAGTCACCTTGGCTGTCCCGGGCGGGATCATCTATCGCAAGCAGTAACAGGAGCATTCAATATGCGCGTCTTAATCGTCGGCGCCGGCGCCATCGGCGGGTATTTTGGCGGTAGATTGCTTGCGGCTGGACGAGATGTCGCCTTCTTGGTTCGGCCGCGACGCGCCGCTGAACTTGCGAAAAACGGCTTGGTAATTGACAGTCCGGTGGGAAACCTAACAGTACCGTCGCCGCCGACGGTGTTGGCCGGGAAGATCGAGCGGCCGTTCGATCTGATTTTGCTGAGCTGCAAAGCCTACGATCTCGCGGCTGCCGCAGATTCGTTCGCGGCGGCCGTGGGTTCTGCGACGATGATTCTACCTTTGCTCAATGGCATGAAACATCTGGACGTGCTGAGCGAGCGGTTTGGGCGCTCTCACGTTCTCGGCGGAAACTGCGTCATCGCCGTGACGCGCGATCCGCAGGGAAATATTGTGCATCTCAACCATGATCAGACGCTGTCTTTCGGCGAACTCAGCGGGGAATTAACCGGTCGCATTCGGCGCGTCCACGAACAACTCGACAACGCGGGGTTTGAGGCGTGCCTCAGTGAACAAATCGTCCAGAGTATGTGGAACAAGTGGGTGTTTCTCGCAACGCTGGCCGGCATCACTTGCCTCATGCGGGCGTCGATCGGCGATATCGTTGCGTCGAGCGGTGGTAAGCAGTCGATCACTACATTGCTGGAAGAGTGCCGCGCGATCGCCGAAAGCCAAGGATGTGCGCCAGAACGGGCAGTCCTCGACCGGGCGCTCAAAACGTTGACCGCCGAGGGTTCTTCATTGACCGCATCGATGCTGCGGGACCTGGAGTCGAACGCGCCGGTCGAAGCGGATCACATCGTGGGAGATTTGCTTCAGCGGCGACCTGCGGCCACTGGGAATCAAGGCGGGGGATGCCTGCTGTCCACCGCATATACCCATTTGAAAGCCTACGAATCAAGGCGCGCGAAGTCAGCGCAGCGCGCTCAGCCGGGGGAACAGCTTCAGCGCGTTCGTCCCTAGAACTGCCGCGCGTTCCATGCTGTTCATTGGTAGCTCGCCAGAAGAAGTCGGGCAGTACGTGATGATGGACATCAACGGTGAAGGACATGGGCGACGCTAGAACGGAAACTCGCGCTTTCCGCTGCGCGCGTTGATCCATATAACGTCCGAGAAGTCAGCCAGGCTTTCAGGACCAGTCCTCCCCCAACCGCTGTCGCGTACGCCGCCCATGGGCGCATGAATCTCATCGTTCACAGTAGGTGAATTGACGTTCACGATCCCCGCCAAGACTCTCGGTGCGAGTTCGAAGGAAGCCAGAATATGCATATTCCACCTTCGGCAAAATGAGGTTCTCCTGATATTTCTCCTGCGATTCTAAAAAGAACGAATGGACCGTGCTTGTATGCAAATGCTTTTTCTTGGCATCTTTTGCGCTATGCCTGCATGCCGGTCTTAGCGCAGTGCAGCGACCTTCGGCGCTTCGATAGGGCGGGCGTCGTTACCCCAGCTACTCCGAATGAAGCTAATGACATCGGCGGCATCCTGATCCGTCAGGCGCCACGCGAAGGCAGGCATTGCAAATTGGGCAGGCGTCTTTGCCGTTCGGGATGTCGTCGAGCCCAGCAGCACGATCGAGATCAGCGACAGCGGATTGTCAGCCTCCACAACCGGATTGCCGGCCAGACTCGGAAACACGCCCTCGTAGCCGCGTCCGTCCGGCCGGTGACAGGCGGCGCAATTATCCAGGTATAGAAGTGCACCGCGCTTCTTCGCGTCACCGGAAGCAAGCTCGCGATCAGTCCGTTCATCGTATGCATACGCGGCTCGACTCTTGGTCGGCGGGTCCTGGAGCGTCTTTAGATACCTGGCGGTCGCTGCGGAATCCTGCGCCGACAAAAACTGGGTGCTATTGACGATCACGTCGCTCATGGAACCGAATGCGATGCCGGCGTGATTTGCGCCGCTTTGCAGAAATTGCGAGATCTGCGCTTCAGACCATTGGTCAATGGTGTCCGGGCCGCCACTGCGCAGGCTTGGAGCGTACCAGTTCTCCACCGGACCCCCGCGTAGAAACTCGTCGCCGTCCCTGCCGTTCTGGGCCTTTACCTGAAGCGCCAATCCGCGCGGTGTATGGCACTCGCCGCAATGCCCCAGGCCTTCCACGAAATACGCGCCGCGTGCGACTTGGGGGTCGGTGAACACCTTTGTATCGAAAGGTGTCGGCTTCGGCGCGAATGCCCAGCGCCAATAAGTCAATGGCCAGCGCATCGACAGGGGAAATAAGATATCGCTCTTCTTATTTGGTAACGACGCGGCCGGCACGCCGAATTCAAAGTAGGCGTAAACACCTCGACCCGACACGAGTGCATCGTAAGGGAAGGCATTTTTCTGAAGGGATTCAGCGGCTAAAGAGGGATGGACGAAGACACGCTTCCTTGTGCAGATCGATTTTTGCCCAGAGGCGAGTTTTGGCTTATTTCCTTGGGGCGTCAAGGCGCGGTCGGCAGACCGTGCCGTAGGTCTCAGGGCACGGGCATAGTGTCAGTTATGCGGCGGTGAGCGGACAGCGCTTTGGCCGTTCCTGCGGCCGAACGCTGCGCATAACGCGACATTATGCCTGGGACCGCTCTGAGGCTCCTTCCGGGCGCGCCCTTCAGGGGGCTTTACTCGTCGAGGCCGGCCTCGTCTTGAGCGGGTTCGCAGGACGCGCACCCGCTCGGCACCCAAACATAACGCTCGGATATTATGCGCAGCGGCCCCAAGGGTCCGCTGTCCGCCTCCGGCCGCATAATTCGCGCTATGTTCACGTGCCTCCGGAGTCGGGATTCGGCTCGGCTTCGGTGCCTCGGTGCAGCTTCGCCGGGTGCGTCGCATCGTGGATCTCTTTGAGCTTGTCGATCGACACGTGGGTGTAGATTTGTGTGGTGCTCAAGCTCGCATGCCCGAGGAGCGCCTGGATGAAGCGCGTATCGGCACCGTTCTCCAGCATGTGGGTGGCGCAGGCGTGACGCAGCAGGTGCGTCGCGCCGGGCTTGTCGATGCCGGCGAAGTGCAGGTATCGGCGCACCCGATCGGCGACGTATTCCGGGGTCATCGGCTCCCCGTAGTCGGTCAGGAACAACGCCTCGGCATCGCCCACGAGGAGCTGCGGCCTCGCTTCTTGGAGATACTTATCGACCCAGGCCGCGGCGCGCTCCCCGATCGGCACCACCCGATCGCGCTTGCCCTTGCCCTCGCGCACCATGACCAGCCGGCGCGTCAGATCCACGTCATAGAGGGCCAGGCCCGGCAGCTCCATGCGCCGCAACCCCGTCGAGTAGAGGGTTTCTAACATTGCCCGATCGCGCAGCCCTGAAGGATTCGAGGGCTCGGCCTCGCGCAAGATCGACTCGACCTCCTGGACCGATAGGACCACGCGCGGCAGATGCTTCGGCAGCTTTGGTAATGTGATCTCGGACGCTGGGTTGTAGAGGATGTGATTTTCGCGGGCCAACCACTTGAAGAACGTCTTCAAGGGCGCAAGGCACCCGAACTGGGAGCCTAAGGTCATCGGCCGACCATTGGCCTTGCGGTAGTAAAATAAATGCCGCTGATAACGCTCCAGGATCGGCTTGGTGACCTCTTTCGGGTCCCGCAAGGCTCGCTCCTCACACCAGGCGATGAAGCGCTTGAGCGCCACCCGACGCGCCCGGATCGTGTCCTTCGAGTACCCCGAGACGGCCATCCAGTCGAGGTGGGCCGTGAGGTATGCGGTGAGCGCCAGGTGGGCGAGCGGATCGGGCCGCTCATTGCGGGGCAGCTGCGGCTTCGGCCACGCCACCTTGCGGGTTTTGAGCCGCTGCCCTTTGCGCGGCATGACCTAGACGCCGGCGGCGACTAATGCGGGTACGTACGATTGCGTCGAGCCGTGTTCGTCCCAGGACGTGAGTTTTCCGTTCTTTTTGGGTAAATCTCGGGAAGTGGCTTTATTTACAGGGTTTGGAGCGATTTCAGACCCGCTACTTCCATGCTCCATGGATGCTCCTTGGGGGCTACTTGGATGCTCCAGGTGGGGATTTCGATGCTCCAAGTGCGGTTTTGGATGCTCCTTCTTTCCGTCGTAGACGTGTTTTAACGCCACCACGTCGATCAGTCCCATCAGGAAGGGCTTTCCATCGCGACCCGCGCCGTCATAGACCAGCTCGTACACGAAGCTCTGCCCGCGACCGCCACGATGCACCAGCACGTACTCGAGCTCCTCGAGCTTGTGCATGTGCATCTTCACCTGGAAGTCCGACCAGCCGGTAAACTCCCGCACCTCGCGGCGGCTAAAGCGGTAGTCGGCACGCGTGATGGCCTGCGCCGCGCAGCTCTTCTCCACCATGCCGGACACCAGTTCCAGGAGCCGACGGGTCTGTGGCGATAACTCATCGAGGGAGCGGCCGAGCGCCTCGTGCGCCAGTTTGTTTGCGATCTCAATATCGCCCAAGCTCACCTCGATGTACTCGATCGTCTGGCCGTCCTGGTGCGCGGATCGTACCTCCCGCTGATACTGATGCAGCAGCGCGATCGTATCGATCAGCGTCAGGTACTTCTCGTGATCGCGCCGCAAGCGCGTGCGCCCGTCCGGGAACGTCAACGCATCGGCGTAGGGGTTACGCACGGCGAGCGGCCGCAGCAGCCGCTGGGCGTTCTGATGCTGTTTCAAGAGCTGGGATTTGGCTTGCTTTGCGAACAGGCCATCCAGGGTGCGCTTCTGGCGCTGCAACTCGTGGATCGCCCGGGTTTGCTCGCGCGACTCATCGACCCCCAGGGTCAGGCAACGGTTCAAGAGTTCCTCGTCGTTGTCGATCGCCGTGGTCGTGGAGAAGATCATCACCGGACCCTCGACCCGGTATTCCTGTGTGACGAGCTTGCCGGTCTCCGGGTCCTTCCCCGTCGAGGCGATCGAGAGCGTCCCCTCGCTCTGCAATAACTTCAGCGCATAGCCCGCGCGCGCAGCGCCCGCTTCCTCGGCGAGCGCCAGGATCTTGTGCTTCAAGTTCATCGCGCCCATGTAATAGAGGCTCTGCCCGGTCATCGCCGAGTACTGCACCTTGTCCTCGGCCGGCATGAAGGCGAGCACCGCCTCCATCAGCGAGGATTTGCCGGCCGCCGAACTCGACTGCACCATCACGGCGAGCGGTGCATCGAGTTTTCTAGAGGTGGCCGCTAAATAGGCGATCAGCTTGTTCGATTCCTCGCCCACCACGCCGCAGCGGGCAAAGTCGGTGAGGATGCGATCGAGTAAATGAGGGTCTTTCAAGAGCGCAAGGGCTGCCGGCTGGTCCTCGGCGGCAACCGCCGGCGCCGTGTCTTTCGGTGCAAGCGTTTTCTCGATCGCCCGCTCTTGCAGCGCTTCCAACTGCCGAAGCACAGAGCCTAAGTCGTGGCGGATCACCTCGTCCTTGACCTGCAGCTCCACCGCCGCCTGCGCGATGAAGGCCGATCTCGCCCGCACGCTGTACAAGTCCAGCGTGTCGACGTGGAAGGATTCTGCACGGCTCACCAGCACATTGACCTTCAGCAGCACATCGAAGGCTAAGTTCTTGGCAAGCCCACGGACCCGGTAGCGACGATCACCCAGCGTGATCACGATCTCATCCCCCTGGACCTGGGCTGCGCTCTCCGGCGCCGCCATCGCTGGCAACGGTGAGGCCGGTAGGGTTGCAACCGGCAGTACGGTCTCCCGCGTCTCGGCCGGCGTGATGGGCGCGGCAACGATTGTCGGCACCGATGCAGGGATTTCCGCTTTAGCCGCTGGTTCAATGTTCATCGGGATGGCGGGCTCGGCCACCGTCGTGGCGATGGGTTTCGGCTCGCCCTTGCTCAGCCACTGCGCCTTGCGGATCGCGATCCCGAACGACTTCGCCGCCGGCGTGACTTTTAGTGCGTACTCGTTCGCGTCCATCCCTTTCGGGAACTGGATGCGGTAGCAGTCGAGGCCTGCGACGTTAAGATGCTGGGAGAGTTTCTCCGCCGCCCGCTCACCGGGCTCGTCGCGGTCATAGGCGATCAGCACCCGCTCGGTGCCATATCGCTGGAACGCGGCTAAATGATCCGGGGTGAAGCCCTCGATGCCGTAGGCGGCCGTGACGTTGTGGTATCCCGCGCACCAGAACGTGAGCGCATCGATGAGCGCCTCGCAGAGGATGATTTCCTTCGTTTCAGCGAGCGCGGACTCGTTCCAGATTCCGCGATGCGGCCCCGGCAGGTACAGATGATTCGGGGTGCTGGAATGCAACCCCGCCGTGATCTTGCGGCCATAGACTTCCGTCACTTCCCCTGCAGGGCTGATGATCGGGATCACCAACGAACCGTTGAAGTGCTCGTGTCCGGATTCTCGCCACAGGCCGAGCTTTTGTAGCCGGCTGCGGATTTCCCCGCCGGCCTTACGGTTTTTCTCAGGCAACCGTAAACCCAGCGTCCGATCGGCAAAGCCCAACTTGAAGCGCTCGATCAATGTCGGATCGTTGATGCCGCGCTTCGCGAGATACCCGAGCGCCTCCGGGCTCTGCCTCAAGCGCTCGTGGTAATAGCCGATCGTCTCGGCGAGTAGCGCTTGGTCGTCCGCATCGAAGCGGATTGGGGCAGGCAACACGCGGATGCGGCCCCGCGAGACCGCCGGCAGATCGATCGTCCCCTCGCGCAAGAGCTCCACCGCGTGGCGGAACGATACGCCCTTCGCCTTCATCATCCAGTCGATCGGGCCGCCGCCGATCTGGCAGCCAAAGCAGTGCCACAGATTCTTTGCCGGCGTCACAACGAGCGAGGCTTCCCGGTCGTCATGGAACGAACAGCGGCCATGCAGGTCCTTGCCGACCGGCTTCAGCGCCACCCCCGAGGCCTCGATCAGCCGCTCGACCGCGATCTCAGCTTTCAGCCGCTCCAGCTCTTCGGGTGGGATACGGGCCATTTCGGGGGTCTCCCTAAAAACCTGTCAAGAGGGTTTGGAACAAAATAACTACCATTAAGAGTACTACTATGGGTAGTATTGTCAACAGCAATGGGTAACGGGAGCCTTATCGTGAGCGACATTACCTTGATGACATGGGCGGATGCCATGCCGGCCGACCGGGACGAGAAGCAGTTTTTCAAAGCCCTGGGCGCTAGGATTGCCGAACTACGCAGGGCACAGAACATCACCCAGGTGCAGCTCGCCGAGACCCTGGGCGTCTCCCAGCAGACCGTCACCGCCTACGAGGTCGGACGGCGGCGCATGCCCGTATCCTCATTGCCTGTCATTGCGCGGTATCTGGGAACAACGGTCGAGGAGTTGATCGGCGAGAAGGCGCCGCCGGCCAAGCGCGGACCGACCCCGAAGCTGCAGCAGCAGATCGAGCGGCTGAACACCTTGCCGAAGGCGCAGCAGCAGGTCGTGATCAAAATGCTCGACGGCGTGCTCGGCCAGGCCGGCCGCTAAGGAGATGAACCCATGGAACATATGATTCAGTTGCACATCGAGAAGCTGCCTGAAGGGCTCTATCTCGCCACCAGCGACGATGTGCAGGGCCTGATCGCCCAGGGGCGCACGATCCAGGAGACGATCGAGATCGCGCGTGATGTCGCCAAAAAGCTGATCGAGGCGCAAGCCGGCGCATCACTCCCCACCGTCGCCGAGTCCTTCGACTACCCGGTGATCGTCGCCACCTGATGGGTCGGCTCGCCGGCTTTCGCTATCGCGACATCACCCGGCGATTAAAGGCGCTCGGCTTTGAGTTCCACCGTCAAGCCGCCGGCAGTCACGAGATCTGGCATCACCCGGCCACAAACCGCTTCACCACCATTCCGAACCACCCCGGCGATATGCCGGAGGGCACGCTACGCGCCATCCTCAAACAGGCCGGCATCGAGCCGGACGTGTTTCTACAAAAGAAGTGATCCGCGACCGAGCCGCGCACTTGCCGCGATCTACCATCAAAAGCGCCCCCTCATCGCGGGCATTACATCATGCTGCTTTTTGGCTGCGGACTCCCGCTGGGCGGCAGCGCAGGAACAGTACCACGGCCATTTTTGAGGTTCTTCTCACTCCATTCAATAGCGTGCGGATCATTCGGATGATGGAACCAGAATTGATACTCCTTTCTGGCTTGAGGGTCATCTTTTGGGAAAAACTCATAGCGGACTCGTATTCCTTCGAAGTCGTTCCTTTGTCTAACTAAGTCCACAAAATTTGGAAGCTTAATCGACAGCTCACCATTCGACGAAGACAACTCGATGTATTCGATGTCATCGATAAACGCGATTTCCACTTCCCTTTTTGTCTTGCTGTCTACTGCCGAGATTGTGGTTGTGCCATTTCCAAACGCCGCACATCGATATTCCTTCGTCACGACAACCCAATCGGTTTGCGGAATCGCAACTCGACTCGCAAGATCGCTTACACAGTCCGCCCAGCCTCCCTCCGAACTAATGAGCATAAGCATCGCCGCGATAAGTCGCCAGCTGCCCGGCGTATTGCTTACCTGACAATTCGATTCGCTCATTAGGGGCCACCAATCTGGCCGTTTATGAAAGCGGAATAGCCCGCATTGATGAACACATTGTTTCGCGGATTAGTGAAAAACGGCCCGCTCTTATTTCCGCTTCCAAGTAGGTTTGCTAGTCCAGCTCCTGCCAGAGCTTGCGCTTGCGTGTATCCCATCGCAGCAGAGACCACTCCGAAGTTGAAATTACCGAAATCGATATACGTAGGGCTGATAAGCCCATTGGATCCATAAGATCTTTGGTAATCCATAAGGCCACCTGGCAAAAAAAGCGCCAACATCGTTGCGGTCTTGTAGTCAGAATCGCTTGAAAATTGCCCTATTGCCGCATTGATGCTTAGCGACACATCAGCTGGCTGCAACAGAACTCCTCCGGGCAAGAAAGGATCAGGGATCGTACTGCCGTCATTCAATACAACTGCCATTGACTGAACGAGCCAAAACTGCGCGCCACCGTCCGTGCTCAGAGAACTCAAAGAGAAAAAATTATCGCCAAGGGCCGAATACTGCCCCGGTGGGCACAATCCCAGCGGATCCGTCAACGATACCGGATTCCCCCCGACATAGGCATATATGTGAGGAGTTCTCGAAAAGCCGATGTCTCTTAAAAGTTCCATGCGTAATAAAGAAAGTCAGCCGACAGAACCGCGTGGATAAATATTAACGCCTGACTCATACGGCGGGCTCTCAGATCATTCTCTGCCTCCAGGGCGCATGCAATTGTGCATCCGCTTAGCAGAATGCAACCAAGCAATATTCGCCAGGGCGGCTTAGAGAAGGCATGACCGCGCTGCTGGCCAGTCGAAACGTAGTAAGAATCAACAACAAGAAACAAAACCGACAGAAGAACTACAATCCATTGAAACTTGCTCCATTTCGGGCCTCCCAGCGAACGCCTGGCTGTTCCCGTCACTGACAAACGGAGCCGCCTGAGCTACTCGGAGCACCCGGACTTCCTGGAAGCACTGCTCCATCTGCAGGACTAACAATATCTATCACCTCCCGCGACCCCAACGCCGATTCAATCGCAATATCGACGCCAGCAACGGCAAGGGCACCGATGGCAGAAACGGGTGCAAACTGCCCGAGCAAACCAGTGACAAATCCACCAGCAAAACCATCCACAAATTGCTCACCTGCGGCAGCGGCGCCTTGACCGGTGGCGAGAGTCGTTGCTGCCTCAACCACCCCTTGCGTGACGCCTACAACAATTGGCACTACAAGGAATTGAAAGAATTCTCCCGACGGATCAGTGTAGGTTGTCGGATTTTCGCCGACATATGCGTAGAGAGCTTTGACGTCTTCCCGCGTGATGATCGCGTAAGAAGCAAACGGCATGGCGGGATAAAGAGTATGCCCGTTCGCTACACCGAACCGCAGCGCACGATCGAAATCCGCCAGCGTGAAG
>Ga0302320_10021264_pt1 | contig 12890 bp, 11 predicted proteins | sample Bog_T0_3_FD_202130 | JGI IMG/M metagenome (GOLD analysis project Ga0302320, IMG submission 202130) | Peat permafrost microbial communities from Stordalen Mire near Abisko, Sweden - Bog_T0_3 | ecosystem: Environmental > Terrestrial > Soil > Wetlands > Peat | place: Sweden: Abisko, Stordalen Mire...
AGCCTCCTTGAGAGTGGCGCAAGGGAATACGCAGCCGCCCGCCCCATTGTCCTGCCTATTACTTCCGTGACCTTACCTCCGGTTCCATCCGCAGGCTAATGTGGGACTGGCGGTCTCACCGAACCCCGCCACCAGCAAGCAATCCGTCGCCGGAGAAATCGCGTGAAGCGCAAGGGTCTGTCAGTTTTACTGTTTCTTCTTGGAGCTGCGTTCTGCGCTCAAGCCGCCGCTGCCCCACAGCCCGTGACCTCCGCTCAATTGATGGCATGGCTTACCGCCGGCGTCCCCGCCCATCGACTGGTGCGGATTCTCGAGGAGCGCGGCATCGCCAGTTTTCCGGACCAGGAACAAATCCACCAACTGGAATCCGCCGGCGCCGATGCCAGCGTCATCCGCGCCCTGAAGATGGCCAATTGGAAACCTTCGCCTGCGGTTTCTTCCACCGGAGCGATTCCCGCACCGCTGGTGCAGGCCGCGGCCGCCGCCCACGCCCAGCGCTTCCACGAAGCCGAACTCGCTCTGCGCCAGGCCTTAGACTCCGATCCCAACAATGCCGCGCTGCACTTCGCTCTCGGGTCGATGCTCCGCCAGCAAGAGCGCTGGGATGACGCCTTCGACGAAATCTCGCAAGCCGCGCATCTCATGCCCGACTTCCCGGAGAACCACAGTACCCTGGCTTACATCTTTTACCGCCAGGAGGATGGCCCCAACGCCATTGCCGAAGCCCGCACCGCCCTGAGCATGGATCCGCAGAACGCCGAGGCCTATCAAATCCTCGGTCTCGGGTTTTATTCGAACGGCCAATACGCGCCCGCGGTGCATGCCTTCATCGAGTCGCTGGCCCGCGATGCCGCCAATCCCGATACCTATTACGACCTCGGCATCACGCTGCACGCCGAGGGCAACCTGACTTCCGCCATCGATGCCTATCGCCGCGCGATTCAGATGAACCCCGCGTTCTGGCAGGCCCATTCCAATCTCGCGCTGATTCTGCACGAAGAGAACAAACTCGATGAAGCGCTGGCGGAATATCGCGAAGCCAAACGCCTCGCGCCCGAAGAAGCCTCCGTGCGCAACAATCTGGGCAACACCTACTGCGACAAAGGCGACTACGACGCCGCCATCGCGGAACTGAGCCAGCTATACCGCGAGCATCCCGAGTGGCAGCAGGGCCACACCTGTCTGGCCCGCGCCTACATGTCGAAAAAGAATTACGCCAGCGCGGCCGGCGAATTCGAACTGGCCGTCCGGCAAAATCCCAATGGCTCGGCGGAGCGCCGCGCTCTCGGCGAAGCGCTCCTTCTCAACGACAAGGTAGATGAAGCCGTGCACGAACTGCGCCTTGCGGTCGCGCTCAATCCCGATTCCGACGCTGCTCATCATCTTCTCGGGACGGCGCTGTTCCAGCAAGACCAGATGCCCGCGGCGGAAAAAGAATTTCGCGAGGCCCTGCGCCTCAACAATTCCCCCGACAACCACTACGCTCTCGCAGCCTGCCTGATGAACCTGCACCGCGACGACGAAGCTTTGGCGGAACTGGAAACCGCCGCGCGCCTTGACCCCGAGCGCCAGCTCTACCGCGCCCGCCGCGACGAATTGCGCAAACTGATGCGGTCGGAACTGAAGGAAACGAAATCGCAGTAGATGAAATCGCTATAGACCAGCCCGTCCGGCCAGTACCCGGCAGTGTACTGCCGGTAAGTTCAACTGGGGCGCAGGATTGCTTAAGATTGAGAAAGCAACTTTTCGGGAGAGGCCGATCATGGACATGACGCAATCCACACAAGCCGCCGGCGCTAAACCGGCGCCATCCGCCGCGGCGGCAGAGAACGCGCCGGCTGACGTGCGGGGCGAACTCCGAAAGGACATGCGAAATTCTGTCCGCAGCGGCGGTGCGCAGCGCAAAGCCTCCGGCTTCGGCCTGCCTTGCGCCAATTGCCGCCTCTACTATGCCGCCGATCTCGACGTTTGCCCGGGCTGCAACAGCACTGAGCGGGTATCGCCCACCGTCACGGCGCAGATTCCAAAGGCGCAGGCTGCCGCGGCCGAGCCCGCACCCGGCAACGACGTGGTGGAACAGGAGCGGGAAGCTTTTCTGAAAGAGTTCAAGTCGCAGCTGTTCGCGGCCCACGCCGAAGTGGCCAGCGCGCCCATCGTCTGCACTTTAGCGGAACATCACGCGCAAGGCGCCGAGCCCGCCTCGATCTGCAAGCCCTGTTACGACCGCCTGCAGGAGCGTGTGGACGTATGCGAAGCCGCGCTGCACATCGATCTAAAAGAAGCGGCGCAAATCGTTTACGACGCCGTATGGGCCGATCCCTCCGACCCCAGCAAGACCTACACCAACGCCGCCGGCGCTCTGCTCGGTGAGTTGCGCAAACGCTCCGGAGTCTCCAGCCTGCTCGGGCCCTTCCAACCGCTGGGAAATTAAGGCAGTTGGAGCCCCGGACGGCTCGTCCGGGGTTGTGCCGTAAAGACCAAGTAATCAATCACGCGAGCACGTTCAGCCCACTTTGCCTCGCGTATACGCTCTCCAGGATCGACGTAGCCGAATCGGCGTTGCTGGAAGACGCCGTACTCGTACTCAACGGGCTCAGCAGATCGCGGACCAACTGCACCGCTTGGGACGCGGCATTCGCTTCATTCGACAGCGTAGGCGAGGAGGTTTTCAAGTCGCTCTGCACTGTCGCGAAGGCGGATTGAGCGGTCGAGAGGTCGCCCGAACTCAGCGCGTTGCCCAGCGCCGTCAGATCGCTCGAGAGCTGCGAACTCAGGCTGCCACCGCTCGCCGCGGCCGAGTCTTGCAACAGAGTTTGCAGCGCCCCGAAGGCCGACTGCGCGCCGCCCAGGTCGCCCGAGCCGAGACTGCTTTGCAGCGTCTGCAAGGTCTGCTGCAGTTGCGTGGAGTTGCTGGAAGTGAGCACGTACTCGCTCAGGCTCGCGGCGGAAATCGAACTGAGAGGACTGGTTGACATGGGCCTTCCATCGGCAGGAGCCAAAGCCAGTGCCGTGTGTCTGGGCTATCGGCAGTTGCCCACGGAACTTTAGAGCGTTTTCAGATCCGTGTCGGGACTCGACACGAATTTAACTACGGCTTAACCGCGACCCACTTCCTTCCCGCGTACAGCTTGTATCCGCCGCCATCCTCGACCATCTTCAGCGGCGTCGGCCGCTTCAACTCGGCATCGGTCTGGTAGGACACGCTTAACGTGTCTTCGTTGGCCACGTTCATCACCACGAACTTGCCGGCGGTAAAGCCAAAGCCGTATTCCCCCGGCGCGAGATCCGACCCGCCGATGTTCAGTTTCGACTCGGTGACGAACATGCCCTGATATTTCTGCTGTACGCCATTGGAATATCCCGAGACATCGACCAGAGCGGCGAAGGTGACTTTGCCGTTGGCGGTTTGAAATCCGGCTGCGTTGCGCAACTGGGTTGGTCCCTTCTGTCCGCGAAAGAAAAATTCCGCCGGCACCGTGGTCTTGAGTTCGTCACTGCTGAGGAGATGCTGCGCGGCCTTTTGGGCCACGACTGTGGTCAGTAGTAGCCCCACCAGAGTTGCAATCATAGCGAAACGCAGGTTCTTCATGAAGTCGTTGTCCTCTTTGGGATGAGATGAATGAAGCTCAGGGAGAATCTAGCCTAATCTGCAGCGGGGCGCAAACCATGAGGATGCGGCACCGGCAGAAAGAGGCTAAGTTGTTGATTCTATTAGGAACCGGCTGAGTGGGGTCTATTTATAGCTTATAGATATATAAAAATGCCTTCTAAGCCTATGAATCTAAAGGGCCAATTTTGACCCGGGAGGTAAATCGATTTAGCTTGCCCGTGTAGCGACTTTGGCAAAATTCCCTACCCGGAGGCCGTCCGGAGATTTTCTCGGCGCGTACGGCCCTCAGGAACGCTCCTGCGTGCGGATGCTGTAACCGGAGCCACCGCCGAATCGCCGCCCCGAAACTGCCCGACCCGGTCGCCGCGGGCAATTACCGCAGGCTAAGGAGTGGGGGGAGGAGGAAGAATGATGGGGAAGCTGGGAACTGAGACAGAGAACTGAGAACAAAACTGAACTGAGAACTGCTTTATTCCTTTTGCCCGCAAGATTCGGATAGTCCGTTCGGTAGCTTCGTCCTACTCTGTCGCTATCATGACTTCCCCAAACCTTTCTTCCCCAATAGCGGCGGCGAATGCCATACTCGCAGAGGAACTCCCTAGCGAAATGCCGGCGGCCCACTCCAATCCAACTCGACGAAACGACGAACGCTGGAATGCAGTGTTGGCGCGTGACTCGGCGCAGGATGGCAAGTTCGTCTTCGCCGTATCGAGCACCGGCGTATATTGTCGTCCGTCGTGTGCGGCGCGGCGGCCGCGGCGCGAGAACGTGACGTTCTTCCCGCGTCCCGAAGAGGCGGAGCAAGCCGGCTTTCGCGCTTGCCTGCGCTGCAAGCCGAAGGCGTTCAGCGGCCATCCGCAAGCGGATGCAGCCAAAGCAATCTGCCGCTACATCGAGCAGCATCTCGACGAGCCCATCACGCTGGAGCGTCTGGGCGAAGTTTTTCGCCAAAGCCCGTTCCACTTGCAGCGCCGCTTCAAGGCGGCAATCGGAATCACGCCGCGCGAGTATGCCGATGCCTGCCGCCTGCGGCAACTGAAGCGCAACCTGCAGGCGGGAGACAACGTGACGCGCGCCATGTACGACGCGGGTTATGGCTCCAGCAGCCGGCTCTACGAGAAGACCGCGTCCCAGCTCGGCATGACGCCCGACCAATATCGCCGCGGCGCGATTGCCGCGACCGTGCGTTACACCTGCGCCGATTCGCCGCTGGGGCGCATGCTGATCGCGGCCACCGATAAAGGCGTGTGTTCGATTCAGTTCGCGCGCAGCGATGGCGAGTTAATCGAAGGTCTGAGGCGCGAGTTTCCTTTCGCCGCGCGCAAGCCCGACGACGGCGGATTGCAAGCCTGGGTCGCAGCCTTGCTGGCGAAGATGCAGGGCAGGGAACTGAATGCCGCGCTGCCGCTCGATATTCGCGCCACCGCGTTCCAGCGGCGCGTGTGGAGTTACTTGCAGTCGATCCCGTTCGGCGCGACGCGCTCGTATAAGCAAGTGGCGAAGGCGATCGGCCAGCCCTCCGCCAGCCGCGCCGTAGCCCGCGCCTGCGCCACCAATCCCGTGGCGGTCGCGATTCCGTGCCACCGCGTGGTCCGCGACGATGGCAATGTCAGCGGCTATCGCTGGGGCGTCGGGCGCAAGCAGGCGCTGCTGGAGATGGAGCGGGGCTTGGGTAGCTAGCGTTTCGTAAGTGTATCCAATCGGATACTTTACGGCCCATATCGAAGAAGGATTTCTGCAGGCCGAACGAGGCGAGTTGATTGACGCAGATCAGGCTCGCCGTGAAATTCAAGGCGCGGCCCCCCCAGCCAGCGTGGTGTTTGACGGGCGCGGGAACCTTTACGGCACAACGCTTGTGTCAGGATTTTATGGGAGGGGCAAGGTGTTCGAGCTTGTACCGTAGCTTCTCTTTCGAGATCATTTGCCGTAAGCGCACTACCTTGTTGCCCCCACCGGCTGCGCGGTTATGTTCTTCGCTCCGGGGCGCAGCCACCAGATCACTCCTCCGCCGATGACCAGGCCGATCGCGATCAGCTGCGTCCCGGACATGGCGCCGTTGAAGACCGAGCCGCGGCCAGGATCGTCGCGCAGGAATTCCAGGAAGAAGCGGGCCACACCGTAAATCATCATGAAGGCGCCGAAGACCTGGCCCTCGAATTTTCTGCGCTTGAGCAGCCACATCAGGAAGAAGAAATTCGCCAGCTCGACGGCCGACTCGAAGAGCTGCGTCGGTTCCAACGGGACGTTCAGCGGAGTGCCGGTAATCTGATTGGCCAGCGGATTATGAAACGTCACCGCCCACCAGTGATGGGTCTCTTTGCCGTAGCAGCAGCCGGCGGCGAAGCAGCCGAGGCGGCCGATAGCGTGGCCCAGCGCCAGGCCGGGGGCAAAGGCGTCGCTGGTGCCGAGCGCGGGCATGCGATGCTTGCGCATGTACCACACGGCGGCGAGCAGAGCGGCGATCAGGCCGCCGGAGAAAACCCCTCCGGCCTGCAGGGTCTCAATGCTGAAAATGTCTTTGGGGTGCGCGGTGTAGTAGCTCCAGTCGTTGATGATGTAGAGGATTTTGGCGCCTACGATGCCGCACAGCACCACCAGAATGCCGAGGTTCCAGGCCTTCTCGCCGTCGATGCCGAGGCGCTCGGAGTTGCGCACGCTGATCCAGAGGCCGATGAGCACGCCCAGGGAAACCAGGAAGCCGTAGGTCGGCAGGAAGAAGCGGCCGAAATGAATCAATTGGGGATACACAGTTTAATTGGATGCAGAAACGAGGGAATTTGTTCTGAATCAGTGTAGCAGGGGCCAACGCTTCGCTGCGCTTGCCTGGACAGCCGAGGCGGCTGTCCCCACATTTTTCATTTCTTACTGACCAAAAATCAAGCCGACCCACTGTGCCGTGTGACGGGCCGAGAATGAACCGTCAGGTAGACGTTGGGAACCCGCCGAGACCCTTTAGGCATCTCCGCATGGCGGAGCGTCGCACACCGGATCCTAGTTCGAGTCGAGTCCCCGTTCATTCAGCATTGGTTCAAAAATCGGTTACCGCCATCACCAACCCCGCAGGCCGGCTTTCATTTGTGATGCTAGGAGAAGCGCCGGTGAATTAGCAATAGGGGAAGCGCAAATAGTTGGCAGACGACTTGCATCCAAAGTAATGGTTTGGTCCGTCATGGGCCTTGCCATCGGCAGTGTCGGCCTATTTGTCGGCCCCGGCGGCCCAATACCGGCTGCGGGCCAACACCATGCGATCTTGTGGATCGCGCAGCCGCACCGTCAAGCGGTGCAGCCCCGGGTGAGGATCTTTCGGCTCAATGCTCAACAGATAGCGGCTGCGCAAGTGATTGCTGAAGTCGATCATGCGCGCCTCGAAATGTTTTCGGGTAGTGAATAACTCGTACTCGCCACCGCTCATGGAGGCGACGGCCTGCGGAGTATTTTTTCGCATGGCCTGCACCGCGAGGTAGCCCAGTCCGAGAATATCCAGGCCCTCGTGCATCTCATTGAGATTGTTCCCCTGCATGGTGTCTAACATGTTCGAGCGCGTCGGGGAAAATGCCAGCGCATATACCGCCGCGCTGCTCTGCCCGATCTCAGCCACCACATCTGCAACTTTGGTTTGGCTGCCGTGGTCGCGGGTCTCGCTGATCAGCAACAACACTCGTGGCCGTTCTTTCGGAGCCTTTTCGAGCAGCTTCACGGAATAATCGACGGCATCGATGATCGCAGCGCCGCCATCGCCGGGTTGCAAGGCCTGCAGCGTGGCCGCGGTCTTATCGGAATTGCTGGTGAAATCCTGAAGCAGTTCGACGTGGCTGTCGAACTCCACGATGGCCACTCGGCCGTGCCCCTCGGCGACCAGGGGATCGAGCATGGCGCTCAGCCCGCGAATGCGCGGGAATTCGTAATTCGCCCGCCGCCCGCGCTGGATGGCCACCACAACTGACACGGCCGAGCCTTCCGCCGCTTCATCCAGTCGCACAGACTGCTCGACGCCGTCGTCTTCCACGAGAAAATCCCTGGCGGTGAGTCCGTACACAACGTTGCCCTGCGCGTTTTTCACCAGCGCGGGGATTACGACTACATTGGTTTGGCTGTGGAAGGTTGTGTCCTGCGCAGCAGCGCCGCCGAGCAGCAGCGCGAAGAGAAAAAGATGTATCCAAGGCGCTCGCAGGCTAGCCTGCCTTGCGGTTCTCGCCCAGCACTTCATCCAGCGCATCTGCTAATAGATGCGCGCGCTTCTGGTAATCGGTTGCCCCGGACTCCTGCTGGCGCTTCAATAAATGATACTCATCGGCGATATTCAGGGCCGCGAGCACGGCCAGGCGAACAGTATCGATGGTGTTGGTGGCCTCGGCGACGGCGCGCATTTTCGCGTCCACATACTCTGCCAGCTTCAAAATATATTCCGGATCGGAGCCGCGCAGGTTATAGGCCTGATCGAAGATCTCCACCCGCACGCTGCCATTGGGCGCGCCCTTCAGCGTGGAATCTTTAGCTGGCGATGCCATAGTTCACCATTAAGTGATTTCGCGATTTGTGATTTCGCGATTGAAAAAAGCAAAAGCCCGTACCGGGTGTTCCATCGCCAAATCGCGCAATCGCGCAATCGCCAAATTTCCTAACTGGCGCGCTCTTCCGCGATGGACTCGATCTGCTCCAGCATCTTTTCCACGCGGCCGCGGATTTCTTCGCGCTCCTTCTTCAACTGGACGGTCTCGCGCCGCAACCCGACCACTTGCTGGTCACGCTCATCGAGTTGCTCGCGGACGCGCTGCGCATCGCGTTCGGCCGCGGCCTGCGCCTGCCGCGCCGCTTTATACATTTCGATGGTGCGATAAATTTTTTCTTCCAGCGCCTGAAAATCGTCCGCCGGAGCCTGCTCCGTCACCGGTTCCACCGCATCCACAGCCATGATTACACTTTTCCCTGAGAAGATTTCGAGCTTTGGAAAAGTATACTCCAGCGCTCTGGGATCGAGAACGGCTATTTGATAGCCACGGTGCACTCTCCCCCGGAAATTGTTTATAATCCCGGCATGAAAAAGATAACCCTGCCCCCGTTCGCCACGGTTGTCGCCCTGCTGGTTTTTGTGATCCCCAGCGCAGCCAAAACCAAAGTCGAAGTAAAAGACGCTCAAGGTAAAAGCGTCGGCACTGTCCTTCTTTGGGAGAAGGGGTCGGCCGTCGGCCTCAAGCTTCAACTCCACGATCTGCCGCCGGGAGAGCACGGCATCCACTTTCATCAGATTCCCAAGTGCGACGGTCCTGATTTTAAATCCGCGGGCCCGCATTTCAATCCTGCAGCCAAGAAGCACGGATTCGATAATCCCGAAGGCCACCACGCCGGGGACATGCGCAACTTCACCGTCGACGGGACTGGCAAAGCCGAGGTGACCCTGGAGGATAAAGATGTAACCCTCGGCGACGGCGCGAATTCTCTGTTCAGCAACGGCGGCACCGCCATCGTCATCCACGCCAAAGCCGACGACTATAAGACCGATCCCTCAGGAAATTCCGGCGACCGCATCGCCTGCGGCGTAATCACCAAATAGTTGTGGCTAAGTGTGGACCATGTGGGGACAGCCGCCTCGGCTGTCCTCCGAGCGGAGTGAGGGCTCGCGCCGCGCGGGCACTTTTCAAACACGTTCCACCCTCGGTCTCAAGGGTGGCTGCATACAGTTCCACCGTCATACAAGTCATACCGGCCGAGACAGCTCCCGCACCCCTTGCAGTACCAAAATTCACCAGCTTCTTTTGGCGAAAACTTCGGCTGCTCGTGGGCTGTACCGCAGTTCTGACAAATTGCATAGTGTCTTTTTCCCTGGAGCGCAAGCTCCTTAAGCGTCCGTTCTTTTGTCGCTGCGATCATTTCAGCGTGCGTCTTTTCCTCTTGATTGCGAGCATCTTCCTCCCGTCGAATTTCATCCGCGCGTTCGGCTTGAGCAGCTTCCTTCCGTCGGATCATGTCTGCGATCTCTGAGAACCCGTTTCGTTCGGCGACACGCAGTGGCGTGAACCCTTCGCAATTCTCCTGATCTAATCGAACCTGGTATGGTCCATCGCCGCCGCGGTGGTATCGTCCGTAGCCGTCCCGCTGCAACAGGAATTTCACAATTTCAACGTGGCCTGATTGCGCTGCAATATGCAATGCATTATTACGTTGTTCGTCAAGTACATTGCACATCTCGGGACGCTGCTCGAATACTCTCGTTACCCGTCTTAGGTCGCCTCTGCGCAGGGAGCTAAATATCCTCTCCCGTGGCACCCGTTGATCTCGATTCTGTGACCAATTTGATATCCCCGTTATAAGTATTCGAAGCATCAGTAGGATTATCGGAATGGCCACGATGATGGCGGAAAGGCGCCACCATCTCAGACTCACCCTGGTGAAAGCGATGTACGCGATTAAACAACCTGACGCAATGATCAGGGCGATTACCGCGCGCCGAAGTGCGACCCGGAAGAAGTTCCGCCATTTACGTTTTCGGTACGCCCTCCTGAGCCGCCGCCGCTCTTGTTCATCCCCTTTGCCTATGCCGGAGAGAATAGTCTTGCAGTGGGGACAATCTCGCGCGTCTGGAGCGACGAGCCCACCACATTTGCTACAAAAGTAAGTTCGATTCATTGGATATAAGACCTTACTTCGCCCGCAGCTTCTCCATCCTCTCCGCCGCCGCATCCAGCGTTTCCAGTTTCTTGCAGAACGCAAAGCGCACCTGCCGCGCGCCATCGCGCGCATCGCGATAAAAACTCGATCCCGGCACCGCGGCCACTCCAACATCTTTCACCAGATACTTTACGAATGCCACGTCATCGGGAAAGCCGAAGCGCGAAATATCGGTCATCACGTAATACGCGCCGCGCGGGCGAAAACATTGAAACCCCGCCGACTCCAGCGCGGGGATCAAACGATCTCTGCGCGTGCGGTAACCCTCGGCCAGCTTCGCGTAATATTCCGGCGGCAGGCTCAACGCCGCCGCGCCCGCTTCTTGTAGCGGCGCCGGCGCGCCCACGGTCAGAAAGTCGTGCACCTTGCGGATGGCGTTCGTAATTTTTTCCGGCGCAACCGCCCAACCCACGCGCCATCCCGTCACGCTGTAGGTCTTGGACATGCCGTTGATGGTCACGGTGCGCTCGCGCATTCCGTCGAGCGACGCCAGTGAAATATGCCTGGTTCCGTCGTACAAAATGTGTTCGTAAATTTCGTCGGTGATGGCGAGGACGTCGAACTCCACACACAGGTTGCGGATCAATTCCAGTTCCGTGCGCGTAAAAACCTTACCAGTAGGGTTGTTCGGGGTATTAAGTATGATGGCTTTTGTGTTCTTATCGAACGCCGCCCGCAACTCTTTCTCGTCGAAAGTCCACTCGCCCGAGGCGCCCATCGGCGGACGCAACTTCACAAAACGCGGCCGCGCCCCGCTCAACACCGAATCCGGCCCGTAGTTTTCATAAAACGGTTCGAAGATCACCACTTCATCGCCAGCGTTGCACACCGCGAGCAGGGTCGAAATCATCGCCTCGGTCGATCCGCAACAAACGGTAACTTCTTTTTCCGGATCGACCGAAACGCCCTGCCACGCGCCCATCTGACGCGCAATTGCATGGCGCAAGTTCTTCGCGCCCCAGGTGATGGCATATTGATTTACATCGGCAGCAATCGCGGCCTGTGCGGCCTGTTTGATCTCCGCGGGAGCGGGGAAATCCGGAAAGCCCTGCGCCAGGTTCACTGCGCCGTAAAGCATGGCCTGCCGGGTCATCTCGCGGATCACGGACTCGGTAAAGTGCGCGACTTTGTCGCTGAGAAAGTGCTTTGCTGGACTGGATAAAGAAGAAATTACGTCCGCCATAGCTGGCAGATTAGCACAGTCATCTGTCCTCCTGAGCCGAACATTTGCTCTCGTGAAACGAGAGCAAACGTGGAGTCAAAGGGTCCCTAACCCGCGCGCACAGCCGGCAGGCCTGGCGAGGAGTTTCCAGGACTGCCACTGCCCTTATGCCCGCTGAACTCCGCCCAACCGCTGTAGGGCCGAGACGATCTCCGCGGACCACTGCGCGATTTGCTCGTCGCGCAGGGTTTCTTCATCCGATTGCAAGCGCGCCCGCAATAGAATCGAATACTTTCCCGCGGCGATCGATCCGCCGCGAAAAATCTCGACTGGAACAAACGAACGCAGCGCGCTCAGGTGCAGGTTCATTACTGCGCCGCGCATTGCCGCAAACTCCACATCGTCGCCGAACACGAAGGAGAAATCGCGCTCCACTGCGGGATACTTCCCCGGCGGCGCGAACTTCACCGTCCGCAGCCCGATCGCGTGCAGGCGCTCAAGGTCGATCTCCGCCAGAAAAATATCCTGGCGCAACTTGCGTTGAGTTTTTACCGCTTCGGCAAGCTGCCCGAACTCCGCCACGACAGCCCCGTCCAGTAAAGCTCGCGCCGACCGTCCGGAATGAAAGTATTCCGCGGTCTCCCGATCGAAACTTAATTCGCTGCCGGCGAATGGCGCCAGCAGGTTCTCGACGTCGCCCTTGAACGAGCGAAATGCCTCCGCCGCCGCAGCCTGCTCACCCTTGCTGACGTCCAGAGTTTTGCCCACGGTCAGCGATTGCTTTACGGCGGCCAGCGTCGCACCCAGGCACGCGCGCGCCGGCTCAATCCGCTCCCCGCCTCGCATTTCGTAGACCCGGCCCATCTCGAACAGCCGAACATTTTCAGAATCGCGATTGAGATTCCAGGCCAGCATGTCGAGCATGCCCGGCGCGAGCGAGGTGCGCATCACGCTCGCTTCTTCGCTGAGCGGATTCTCCAACTCCAGCACCGAAGATGAGGAAAACTGTTCCGCGTCAGCGTGGGAAATAAAAGTTAGCGACACGGCTTCGTTGTATCCCAGGGCCAAAGCGCGCGTGCGCAGAGTCGCGTCCATGGCCGCACTCGGCAAATCCACCACCGCTCCACTGAATGCCGGCAACGTGTTAGCGAATTTGTCATAGCCATGCAGGCGCGCGATTTCTTCGATCACGTCGATCTCGCGTTCCACATCCAGGCGCCAGCTGGGAATCTGCACGCGGAACTGCGCGTCCGCCTGGCCTTCCGGAATCAGCGTGAACCCGAGTTTTTTCAGGATGCGGAAAATCTCCCCGACTTCCAGATTGCCGCCCAGGATGCGCCGCACCTCAGAAAGCCGCAGCACAACCGGGGCCTGGTCCATCTTCCTGGACACGACATCGATTGCGTCGCCAACCAGTTCTCCACCGCCTGATTCGAGTATCAGCGCCGCTAC